>Ga0164243_10003348_pt1 | contig 25703 bp, 25 predicted proteins | sample OricompcompostOP_FD_108781 | JGI IMG/M metagenome (GOLD analysis project Ga0164243, IMG submission 108781) | Organic Plus compost microbial communities from Emeryville, California, USA - Original compost - Organic plus compost (OP) | ecosystem: Engineered > Solid waste > Mixed feedstock >...
CATCTCAGCCTCCCTGCACCACGAGGCGGTTCTGCGCCATCTGCCAGACACGTCCAACCGCGAGCGCCAGGAGCGCCAGCCACAGCGCCTGAACGCCGATTGCCTGCCACATCGCGGTGCCGGTCGCCTGCCCAACGTAGATGGAAGCGGGCAGAAAGGCGATCGCCTGGAACGGCAGCCACTCCGAGATAACCCGGAGCGGGCCGGGCATGAACCAGAGCGGGATCAGCGATCCGGCGAAGAAGCTGCCGATCAGCCCAACCATGCTCCGCATGCCGCCGATGTTCAGCAGCCAGAACGCGGAGAGTCCCACCAGCAGCCAGATCTGGATGCTGACCGCGAAGGCCAGGCCGAAGCTCAGCAGGAAGACGGCGAATGCTCCCGGCGAGGGTGGCGCCAGCGAGCCGAGGAGCAGCAGGCCCGGCACGACGACGACCAGCAGCAGCCATCGTCCGGTCGAGTGGCCCAGCTCCAGGGCGAGCATCTGCCGGATGAAGCCGATCGGGCGCACCATGTCGACGGCGACCTGGCCATCGTCGATGCGGGTGTGGATCTCGTCGGCGATGATCGGATAGATCATGAAGTTGATCATCCCGACAACGGTGAGGTAGGTGATCATCGTGTCGACCGAGACGCCGTTCACCTGGGTCGCCTCGCCGTAGACGGCCTTCCAGACGGCCTTCACGAGCAGCAGCTGGAAGAAGACCTGAAGGATGCCGAGGTAGAGCCAGGTCCTGAAGGCGTAGGTCCGGCGCACACCCATCCGGAAGACATCGAGCAGGCCGGGATTGAACGTGCGCCCCAGGAATGAGCGGGATTGCGACGGTGCGATCATGCGATCACCTCCCTCGCTTCGTAAATCTGGCGGATGATCCCTTCCATCGCGGGCTCGCGCACGGCGAGATCGGCGATCGGGGTGCGGGCGGCAATCGCGGCGATGAGGTCGCTGACGGCGACCCGCTCCGGCTGGACCTCGAACGAGGCGCGCATCCCTTCGTGGCTGACGACGCTGACCCCTGCCGGCAGGGCGCCGAGCACGCCGCTCAGCGCTGCCACGCCCTCGCCGCTCACGGTGACATCCACGAGCCGGGAAGGCGCATAGCGGCGTCGGAGATCGTTGGCCTGGCCATCGAAGAGCACGCGACCGTGGTCGATGATGATGATCCGCTTGCAGAGGCGTTCGACATCCTCCAGATCGTGCGTGGTCAGAAGGACGGTCGTCTTCCGTTCGCGGTTGATCTCCTCGATGAAGGCGCGAATGCGCTCCTTCGCGACGATATCGAGGCCGACGGTCGGCTCGTCGAGGAAGAGGATCGGCGGGCGGTAGAGGACGGCGGCGGCCAGATCGCCGCGCATCCGCTGGCCGAGGCTGAGTTGACGGACTGGCGTCTGCAGGAACGGCCCCATGTCCAGCAACTCGGTGAGCTGGTCCAGGCTGCGGCGATACGCATCCTCCGGCATACGGTACATGCGGCCGATCAGGCGTAGCGACTCCTGCAGGGGCAATGCCCACCAGAGCTGCGTGCGCTGGCCGAAGACGACGCCAATGTTCATGGCGTTCGCCTCGCGGTTCTCCCAAGGGACGAGACCGGCGACCGCGATCTGGCCTGCGGTCGGGACGAGGATGCCGGTGAGTATCTTGATCGTGGTGGATTTCCCGGCGCCGTTGGGGCCCAGGTAGCCGACGATCTCGCCTTCGTCGACCGAGAAGCTGACGTCTTCGACCGCGTGGATGGTTTCGGTGGCACGGGTGAAGAGTGTACGGACCGCCGAGAAACGGCCGTCCACCGCCTTCGTCCGCGTGAATGCCTTGGCGACGTGGTTCGCTTGGATGATGGGCATTGCTGACACTCCTCGACAGGGCGATTCATATCCCCGGGACCCGGAGACATGCGATCGGGTTGGGGAGGACTAGCGTGGTGCCATCGGCGGGACCTCTTGGTGGGGGGATCGGCTTCGGGCGCTACGATACCACATGCGCGAGCGGCAGCACGGCGCGTGAAGAGCGCGGATGCGCCGCATTGGGGGAACTCGTTCGCCCTGGCAGATCGTGTCGGGCATGGAGGGAACATGAACATCCTGCACCTGTCGATTGACTATCCCCCTCCGGTGAAAGGCGGCCTCGACCGGCAGGTGCAGGGGCTTTGCCAGGCGTTGGTCCAAGGTCACGGTGTCGCGGTGGTGTGCGGAAGCGAGCCGGGCATGGATGGCGCCGTTCGCATTCACGGGGTCCGCCACCTGATCGACCGGTTGCCGACGCGGGATCTCACAGCGCTGGCGAAGGCGAATCTCGCCATCGGGGCGGCGGCGACCCGGATCCTGGGCGAAGAGGCTTGGGATGTGGTGCATGTGCATGACTGGATGCTGGCTCCGGCGGCCGTGATGCTCCGGGAGCAGGTGCCCATCCCGATTGTTGCCCAGTTTCATGCCGATGCTGGGGCGGTCGATGTTGGACCCGATGAGGCGAGGGCGCGACGGCTGGAGTGGGAGCAGGCGCTGGTCCGGAGTGCGGGAGCGGTGGTTGCATGCGGTGCGCATCTGGCGCATGCGATTGCCGAACGCTATCCCGACGCCCTGGTGCGTCACATTCCCAATGGGGTCAGCATTCCGCAGCCGGACGGGTATTCCGAGCCAAGGGGCAGCGGTCAGTTCCTGTTCGTCGGCCGGCTCGTGCCGTACAAGGGGTGTCAAGATGCGATCCTGGCGGTGGCACGTCTTCGCGACGAGCGCCCGGACGTTCGCCTGACCATCGCGGGCGATGGTTTCTACCGGCCGCAGCTGGAGCATCTGGTGCGGGACCTCGGGCTGGAGTCGTCCGTCGAATTGCTCGGATGGCAGCGTGACGAGCAGCTTGCAGCGCTCTATCGGTCCTGCACGGCGCTGGTTGTGCCCAGCCATGAGGAGGCATTCGGGCTGGTTGCCGTGGAGGCCATGGTGCATCGGCTTCCGGTGATCGCTTCTGCGTTGCCCACGTTTCGCGACATGATCGCGGACCGCGAGACGGGGCTGCTGGTCGATGTCGGGGATGTCGATGGACTGGTCCGCGCCATGGCGGAGGTCCTGGCGGATGATGCCATGCGGGAGCGTGTGGGTCGCGCGGCGTATGCCATGGTGCGAGATCGGTATGGCTGGGCGCGTGTCGTCGCGGATCTAGACGAGGTCTACGGGAGGTTGGTCGGGTAGGCATTGACAAATGCGATCGGGGTGCCTACGCTAGCGCACAGATCACTGCAGTCCGTCTCCGGACGGGGTGCGGATCGAAACACAGTCACTGGCGAGGACAGGGACGAGTACCCGGCAGGGTGGAGACAGAGAACCGCGGTTGCTGTGAAGCGGGCTCAGGAATGCCGGAGAAAAAGACCCTCGAGCTGCGCCCCGAACCCTCCCTGGAGGCAGTAGGCGGCGACGGGACGGTTCCCCGGAACCGGCGGCTCCCGTTACAGGGCCGCTGCATCGCGCTGGCAATGCCGCTGGCGTCGTGCAGGCAAGGTCGCAGGGCGTGAGCCCGCGGCAAACAGGGGTGGTACCACGGGCCAACACCGCTCGTCCCCAGTTCAAGGGGGATGGCGGTGTTTTGTGTGCCCCGGCACACGATGGTCGTCCCCGATCTTGCGCGCAGGTGCGGAGCCTCATCCCGCACGTCGCGTGTTTGCCGTTGGAGGCCGTTCGATGAGACCACGACGCTTGCATCCCTTCTGCAACCCCGGAGATCGGGGGCTCGGTGTCCCGATGCCCGCCCGGTTTCGATCTCCCCTCCCGAAACACCTCTCCAAGCGCCGCGCCTGAGACGGATGACGCCCGCGCGTCATCGGCGGGCGAAGGCCGCCGTGCCGGCGGCGCCCCGCATGTCTCAGGCATCCAGGGTCCTGCATCAGGATCGGCCGATCGGTCCGGTCCCGGAATTCCGCCTACCCGGAATCCGCTGTCGCTGCCCCACTTCGCTTGAGAGGACTGCTTCCATGACCACGACCACGACCACCACCACGACCGGCCCCGCCACCCTCGACCTTCGCGGCACCTGGACCGCCCTCATCACTCCATTCCGCGACGGCGCGATCGATGAGCCCGCATTGCGGAATCTCGTTGAGACGCAGGTCGCGGGCGGTGTCACCGGCGTCGTCGCTTGCGGATCCACCGGCGAGACCCCCACCCTCTCGCTGGACGAGTTTACCCGCGTCGTCACGATCACGATCGAGCAGGCGGCCGGCCGCATCCCCGTGATGGTTGGCACCGGGTCCAACGACACCGCGACCACGATCGAGCGCACCCGGATCGCGCGGGAGCTGGGCGCCGCTGCCGCGCTGGTCGTCATGCCCTGGTACAACAAGCCGACGCAGGAGGGGCTGTTCCAGCACATGCGGCAGGTCGCCGCGCAGACCGATCTGCCGATCGTGCTCTACAACGTGCCCGGCCGCACGGGCGTCGACCTGCAAGCGCGGACGGTTGCCCGGCTCGCCGCGATCCCGGCGATCGCCGGCATCAAGGAAGCTGCCGGCAGCGTCGACCGCGTGAGCGAGATCGTCCGCCTCACGGCGGGTGTCGATCCGGAGTTCGTCGTCCTCTCGGGCGACGATTCGCTGACCTTGCCGATGATGAGCGTCGGCGCGCAGGGCGTGGTCTCGGTGGTCAGCAATATCGTGCCCGGCGCGGTGAGCGCGCTGACTCGCGCGGCGCTGCGGGGTGACTTCCTGACGGCGCGGACCCTGCATCTGGAGCTCTTCGACCTCTGCAACGCGATGTTCGTGGAGACGAACCCGGTCCCGGTGAAGGCCGCCGCCGAGCTGCTTGGGCTGGCCACCGCCGAGGTGCGGCTGCCGCTGGTCGGCCTGACGCCGGAATCGCGGACGCACGTCTTCCAGACCCTTATGGCGTGCCGTTTCACCGCCCCGCGCATCGTCTTCGGCGAGGAGTCCGTGCATATGCGCGGGCAGCGTGGGGAGACGGATCTGATGGAGGTTGCCGCCTGATGCCGCCGACCGACGCGCCGATCCGGATCGGCATTGTGGGCATCACGGGGCGCATGGGCCGGGAGATCGTCGCCCTTGCGGCTGACGATCCGGACGTGACGGTGGTGGGCGGTGTCGCCGGGCCGGGGAATCCCGCCCGTGAGGTCGACGGGGTGCCGGTCCTCGGGGCGCTGGCGGACCTGCTGGCGGGCGTCGATGTGGTGATCGACTTCTCGACGCCGGAGGGGAGCGTCGCCTCGGCCAGTGCCGCCGCCGAGGCCGGGGTGCCCATCGTGATCGGTACCACCGGGCTCGATGCCGGGCAGATGGAGGTGCTCCGCGCTGCGTCATCCCGCACCGCCGTCTGGTACGCCCGGAATACGGCGCATGGCGTGAATGCGCTGCTCCGGCTGCTGCCGGGCATCGCGGCGGCGCTCTCCGGATACGACATCGAGATCGTGGAGATGCATCACCGCCACAAGAAGGATGCTCCCTCCGGCACGGCGTTGGCGTTGGGCGAGGCCGTGGCGTCCGGCCTGCCGGAGGAGCCGACGCGCGCGGTGCTGGGCCGGGACGGTCATGCGCCGCGCCAGGGGGGCGAGATCGGCTTTCACTCCCTGCGCGGCGGCGGCAATACCGGCGAGCATACGATCGTCTTCGCGAGCGAGGGGGAGGAGATCCGGATCAGCCACCGTGCCCTGAGCCGGGGGGCCTTCGCTGCCGGGGCGATTCGCGCCGCGAAGGCGCTGGCCGGCAGGGAGCCCGGCTGGTACAGCCCGCAGGGCTGAGCAGCCCGTGTCGGTACGGATCGGCCCTACGCTCGCGCCGATTTCATGAGGAGGACCACCGATGACGGCAGAGCCCGCATCGCAACCCCGCGCTCAGGGGCAACGCGCCGCATGGACCGATCTGCCCGGCCGCGTCGTCGTCGCGATCGAGGAGGCGCTGGGATCGCCGGTGGTGAATACCCATTCGATCGGGAGCGGGTTCTCACCGGGTGTCGCGGCCCGGATCGAGACGGCGTCCGGCGAGCATGCCTTCGTGAAGGCCGCGTCCGCCAATCCGAACCCGACCGCTCCCCGTTTCCACCGCCGGGAGATCCTCGTCAACCGGGCGTTGTCGGCCGACCCCGCCCTGCCGATCCCCCGCATGCGCTGGACGCTGGACGAGGGCGACGGCCATGATCGGTGGGTCGTGTTGATCTTCGATGCTCTCGACGGGCGCGAGCCACACCAGCCGTGGGATCCGGATGAGCTGGCCCGCGTGATCGATGCGCTCGACCGCCTGGCGGTGTGCCTCACCCCCTCGCCGGTCCCGGCCGCCGATGTCGGCCATGCCCGGGACTGGTCCATCGTTCGTACGAATTTCTGGCGGCTGCGCGACAACCCGGATGACCGGGAGCGCCTCGACCCGTGGACGCAGCGACACCTGCCCGGCCTGATCGCGCTCAGCGATGCCGCTCCCGAGGCCGTCGACGGGGAGACGTTGCTGCATGCCGATCTGCGGGCGGACAACATGGTGATGACGGAGGACGGTGTCTCCATCGTCGACTGGCCCCATGCGCGGATCGGCGCGGCGTGGCTCGACCCGCTCTTCATGGCGCCAAGCGTGGCGATGCACGGAGGCGGCGATCCGGACTCGTTCCTGCTCCGCTGTGCCTCCGCGAAGGATGTCGATCCGCGCCGCATCGACGCGGCGCTGGCAAGTGCGGCGGGGTTCTTCACCTCCGCAGCCCTGGAGCCCCCGGCCCCTGGTCTGCCCGGCCTGCGATCCTTTCAGGCGGCCCAGGGCGTGGTGGCGAGGCGCTGGCTGGCGAACCGGATGGGATGGGAATAGCCGCCTCCGGGCGACGGGGCGAGGGGGCATCGATCGTGCAGGGAACGGGGCGTCCGACCGTTCGCTTCAGCAAGGGAGGTTCCATGTTCGGACAAAGGGCACTGCGGTTTGCCATCGGCGCCGGATTGGCGATGACGTTTGCGTTGACCGGCGCGGGCGGCTCGATCGCCCTGGCCGACCACGGCGACGACCATCACGACGACCACTCCACGACCGGCAGTACGCCGTCCTTCGGCGCGTGGCTCTACGAGGGGACGTGTGATGCGCTCGCGTCGTCGCCGCTCGAGGATATCGGCGACCTGGAAGCCGATGACTCGCACGATGCCGAGCGGGAGCTCGCGCTGACGCCACCCGCGCCTTCCACGATCTGGTCGGAGGATGAGGATATCCACGGCACCTACGCCTCCCTGACCGACAGCCCGCACGCGATTGTCGTGCGCGCCAGTGAGGCAGCGTCGTCCGATGTGATCGCCTGCGGGGAGATCACCCATGCGGCACAGGGCAACGACCCCTTCTCGATCGAGCTTAGGACGGTGAACGACTCCGGCTACACCGGCCAGGCCCGGTTCAGCGTGGAGCAGGACGATCACCAGGACGAGGTGAAGATCGTTGTCGGGGTCTGGGAGGGAACATCCTCCGCGACGCCGGCCTCGGGCACACCGGCTGCATAGGACGAGGGGCTCGGTCTCTGCCGCCCGGAGCACGGTTCAGAAAGGACCGTGCTCCGGGCGACTTCATCTGGGCCAGCCTCGTGTGCGTGGAGGGGCTGCCGTCAGGCGGTCCAGGCGGCGAAGCAGTCGGCCACGGCGTCCTGGGCGGGCTTGCCCACAATCGCGAAGGTGGTGTCCTGCTCCGGATGCTCCACCGGGTTGACCGATGTCATCCACCATGCGACTCCGCTCGCCATCCGGCTCCCGTCGCTCGCGGCCGCATTCCGCAGGTAGGCGCACGTCCCCTCGATGTAGGTTCGCTGGAGCCCGGGATCGGCTGGCTGGCCGTCGCCGGGCCAGCTGGCCGGTGCGGCGTAGGCGCTGGGATCGCGCTGCTGCGAGGCGATGCCGGCCTCGCTCACGAAGAACGGCTTGCCGGGGAAGTGGTCCCGGAACGCCTGGAGCGCGGATGTCCACGATTGCCAGGCGGTGGCCACCTCCGCACTGGAGGCATCGTTGCCGAGCCCGTCCAGCGGGTAGTAGGCATCCACGGCAATGCCGTCGAGCGCGTCCATCCAGGACGGGAACTGGGGATAGCCCCCGGTGTCCCAGTTCAGCGCGTAGAGCAGCTTCATGCTCCGGCCCGCCGCCGATGCCCGCACCGTGTCGATCAATGGTTCCCAGTCGCCGGCGTACGTATCCTGTTGGAGCGAGTTGAACTCGGTTCCGATGACGAACCACGACGCGCCGGACGAACCCGCCAGGATGCCGAGCAGGGTGCGGGTATAGGCGGCAAAGAACGCGGCCGGGTCGGCCGGCTGGAGCTCCCCGCGCCATGCACCCTCAGCGATGAGCGGGGCCTCATCCAGCAGCGGGCGGACCCAGACGGTGAATCCCCGCGCCACCGCTGGCCGAATGGCGGCCTGCAACTCGGCTGGAGTGGGTGTATCGCCGTGGACGTGCTGGTCCGAGCCGTCGGGCACTGCCTCGATCCGGCTGCCGGTTACCGAATCGATATAGATCGGGACGTTCAGCACGATGGTGTTGACGTGCATCTGCGCGAGCGTGTCGAGCAACCCCTCGATCTGGTCGTTGCGGGTGGCATCGTATCCCGTGAGGTAGACATTGATGCCCCGCATCGGCACGGCTGGTGCTGCGTCACCCGATGCAAGCGCGGCGCTGGTGCTGCCCATAGTCAGGGCCAGCACCGCCGCGAACAGGGAGAGAAGGGTCAGCCGTGGAGTATGGGAACGGGTGGCGGTTGGCATGGGGGAATCCTGAGGATGGTGGGTGGTGCCAGGCTCGCGATCGGTCATGGAATCAGGCAGCGCGGTCGAGCGCGGCCATGGTGGACGGTGCGGCGTTCGTGCTGGCGCGGCCAACCCCATTGCCTCCGAGCAGGACCGGGTCGTGCCCGTGGACGGTCGCTTCCCAGCGATGGACCTGGCCGCGCACGATCTGCCAGAGCGCCATGTAGGCGGCGGCGCTCAGGAGCAGCCAATGTCCGGCCGCCAGCAGCGCTGCCGGCACGAAGCCGTGGTGCTTCATGTGCAGCGAGGCGGTGGCCGTGGCGAACATGAAGAAGAGCGTGCCGCCAATAAAGGAGAGATTGCCCAGGTAGAGCACCCAGACCGGGAAAAGCGCGTGGATCCACGCCGGCTGGAAGGCGACGTAGATGAGCGTCAGCAGCAGCGAGATCGGGTTCAGGAGCAGGGCGAGCGTCTGCACGCCGACCGTGAGCTGGAAGGAGAGGAAGCCGCCCGGCCCGAGGTCGCGGAAGAGCGAAACCGGCCGCCGCATGTGGACTAGCCAGGTCTGCATCGCGCCCTTCTTCCAGCGCGACCACTGGCGGATGCTGTTCCAGAGCACCGGATTGGGCTCTTCCCAGGTCGTCGAATCGAGCATTCGCACGCGGAAGCCGCGGCGGGCGATGCGGATGCCGAGATCGAGGTCCTCGGTCACGTTCCAGGCGTCCCAGCCGCCGAGCTCCTTCAGGGCATCGACGCGGAAGAAGTTCGATGTGCCACCGAGCGGGACCGGCAGGCGCAACCGGTCGAGCGCCGGGAGGAAGAGCCCGAACTGGAGATTGTAGGCAGCGGTCTGCCAGCGGGTGAGCAGGTTCGGCTTTGCCACCAGGTCGCTATCGAAGGCGAGCCGCGCCTGAAGGCAGATCACGTCGGGTTCGGTCTCCCGCAGGCGGTCGAAGGCGGCGACCGCCTGGATCACCTGCTGCGGGTGGGGCGCGTCCTCCACGTCCCAGACGACGACATAGGCACCCCGGGCCTGCTGGAGCGCGACATTCAGCACGCGCGGTTTGGTGCGCGGCGCCATGGCGGGGATCACGACGATCCGGAAGCCGTCCGGCATCACGGCACGGGCGTTGGCGATGGTCTCTGTCTCGTCGCTGTCGAGCAGGATCATCACGTCCAGCCGGTCCTGTGGGTAGTCGAGCTGCTGGAGGTGGTATGCCAGGCGACGCAGGATATCCTGCCCCTCCCGCTTGATGGGCACCATCACGGAGACGATCGGGGCTTCCGCGCCGCGTGCCCGGATCGTGTCGAGGGTGACATCGTCGGCGTGGAGCGGCTTCGAGCGGCCCATGACCCCGAGCAGCACGAACCGCCAGACGAGGTTGACGGCGTACATCACCATCGCAGCGGCCACCACGATCAGGGCGATCTTGCCGAGGTCGAGCGCCATCAACACCCCCAGCGCGACGGCGGTGATCGCCATCGCCCGGGCCTGCCGCCGCGTGACGAGCACCGCCGCGCTCGACTCATGCGGCAGCGTCTTCGCGCCGGAGACCAGCTGCGGCTGGACGGGATGCGGCATCCTGGGGCGCGCCGTGGGTTCGGAGAGGGCAGTGCGGGCCATGAGGTCATCCTTGTTGCGAGCGGATCGCGGAGGCGGCGGCGCACGGCTACGCTGCCGGCGCGTCTGGTCGGTGCTGCATCAACGGCTGGATTGGCGATGAGGATCAGGTAGGCGGGGCGTTCGCCGGCAGCGTACAGGTGCTGGGCTCGCCGCTCCCGACAAGGCTCGTGCGGCCGTAGAGCACCGCACCATCGGTCTGCATGACGACCCGGAAGGGAGCGAGTGCCGCCGGGTTGTCGTGGAGCGCCATCCAGACCGCATCTTCCCGGCCCGGGGCATTACGCATATAGATCCAGTCGACGTAGTCGGCCGGGTGGGCCAGCGCATCGTCCCAGAGCTTGTAGCTCCCCTCGTAGACCACGTTGCCCATATCGACACCGCTGTAGAAGAGGGCCAGCTCGTTGCCGTGGTTCTCCATCAGCATGCGGGGACGGCTTCCCACGAGCGGGGCGAGGCATGCGCCGATCGCCTCGTCCTGGGTCCGGTTGTCGATTGTTGCCGCCAGCACCGGCTCTACCAGGACGACCGTCGTCCCTGGGGCGGCCAGCACGGTGAGCAGTGCCAGGGCCGCGACAGCCCCTCCGGCAGTGGCCGTGCGTACGCGCGGTGTGATGCCGGGACGAGGAGCGAACGACCGGAGATGGAGCCGCGCGTGCTGGAGGAGGTCCCCTGCCGCCTGGACCGTCACGCCGAGCATCAGCGCGATCAGCGGCAGCATTTGCAGGGCGAAACGCACGTTGTAGTAGCTGCCGGAGATCTGCGGGACATACATCGGCCGCTGGCCGGCAAAGAGCGCGAAGGTGAAGAACGGAACCGGGAAGAGCAGCACCAGCACGCCGATCGTGCGGGTGTCCAGCCGGTCACGGAGCAGGAAGAGCAGCAGCCCGGCAACAGCGAGGACGAGCGTCGCCTGGCCGAAGAGCAGGACCATCGCATACCAGTAGGTCTTGAATGCGACGATCGGGTGGCCGATCGCCACTTCGTTGGCGCCGACCCAGATATTGGCCTCCGCGTAGGTCCCGTTCAGGAAGCCGAGCCAGCCGGTCCCCAGGATGATCTTGTTCCATGCCATCCAGCCAATGATGAACAGCGAGGAGAACACGACGTAGTAGGTGACATAGTCGACGGTCTTTGCCCGATCCTGGCGACGGACGAGCATGATGAGCGCCAGCGCCGCCAGGACCGCGCCCCACAGGACCCATCCTTCGTAGCGGATGGCTGTCGCGGCCAGCACCGAGAGCACGAGCAGGACGAACGACCGCAGTGATCCCGTCTGGCTCCAGTGGACGAGCAGGTAGACGGCGGCAACGGTGGCGGCGATCAGCGGAAGCTCCGTCATCCCGGTGGACTGCATGTAGCGCAGGTTCGGGTTCGCCAGGATCACGGCGGCGGCGGTCAGTGAGGGGATGGTCCCGAGGCCGATGAGGCGGGCAAGCCGGAAGACCAGCCAGGTGGCGAGGACCTGGCACGCGACGGACAGGAGGCCGGGACCCGCGCCCGAGAAGAAGAGCCAGTCCGCCCAGATGAAGGGGAGGGCCAGCAGATGGGGCAACGGTGGCCAGACGCCACCGAGCTGGGAGATGCCGGGCGTGGGGCTATCGATGATCCGGCGAGCGATCTGGGCATGGGCGATGGCGTCGCCATATTCCATCAGCCGGTTCTCGCGAAGATAGACGAGGAACGATCCGATACCGACCAGCGTCGCGGCGACCAGGACGAGGATTTCTGCTCGTTGGAGGCCTCCTGGCCGGGTCGTCGCGGCAGGGAGGGCCCTGTGTTGGGCTTTGGAATGCGGGATGGACATCGCTGAGCTCGCCTGACGCTGGGGCCTTCAGAGACGCTAGCCAGTAGTACTAGCGATATGCTAGCCCATCACCGTTGGCGTGTCTAGTACTTTTGTATATTATTCCGTGACTTGTGGGCTATAGGGTATGGCAATGCCGGCTCCCGTCCCACCCGGGGCGGGAAGCCGGCATCGTCTCGCGGCAGATCTGGTCAGTGCTCGGCGCCGCCAGGGAGAGCCAGGTCGTCGGCCAGGTCGAGCGCCGTTTCCAGCAGGACGATCAGGCCGGAGGCAATCGTCTCCACTGGCAGCGATGGTTGGGCCGTGCCCGCGGCCGCGACCTGCTCCGGGCTGAAGGGAACGTGGACGAAGCCGCCGCGTGTGGCGGGGAACTCGGCGGCGATGAACCGCATCAGCTGGTAGAAGATGTGGTTGCAGACGTAGGTCCCCGCGCTGTTGGAGAGCGCGGCCGGGATCCCACGCTCGCGCATCGCCGCCACCGCCCGCTTGACGGGCAGGGTCGTGAACCACGCGGCTGGTCCGGCGGGATCGATCGGCTCGTCGATGGGCTGGTTGCCGGCGTTGTCCGGGATGCGCGCGTCGTCGATGTTGATCGCCACGCGCTCCGGTGTCACCCCGGCGCGTCCCCCGGCCTGCCCCACCGCGACCACGAGATCCGGCCGCGTCCGGCGCATCGCCGCGAGCAGGGCATCGGCACTCGCTCCGAAGACGACGGGAAGCTCGGCGATCTCCAGCCGCTCTGGACGGTCCCACATCGCTGCGACGTGTTGGACTGCTTGCCAGGAGGGATTGACGGCCTCTCCGCCGAACGGGGCAAACCCGGTGAGCAGGATGGTGGCGCGCGAACGGGAGGGCTGGTCTGTCGGGTTCATGGGGTGGGTGACTCCTGAGCGGTGGATCGTCGGTCGTGGCGTTCTGGCTGGGAGGTCGGATGGTTGAGCGGCATGGAGGGATAGAGGCTGCCGGCCGCCTCCATCGCCAGGGTGGCCAGCGCCTCGTCGTCCGCGAAGGCCGGTTCGCTTGGCATCTGGAGCGTATCGAGCTGGCGGAGCGCGTGGACCATGAGCCCCGCGATGGCGACAACCGTGATGAGGACGGCGAGCAGCATGAATGCCTTCTGCAAGCCCAGGTGGTCGATCAGCGGGCCGGCGAGCAGGTATCCCAGCGGGCCGGCGGCGTAGGCGAGCGACGACATCACGCCAAACACACGTCCGCGCAGGTGATCTGGCGTGCGGGCCTGCATCGCCACATTCGCGATCGGGCCCATCGGTCCGTAGGTCAGGCCAAGCACGACGCTGAGCATCAACATCGGGGCAATTGACGGCAGGAGGGCCATGCCGATGATGACGAGACTCATTGCCACCGTGCACCAGACGAAGATCGCTCGCCGGCCGAGCCGGTCCGCCCACTGGCCGTAGGCCAGCGCGCCGACCAGGCCGCCCGCGCTCATCGCCATCAGCACCCAGCCCAGGTAGCGCGGGGTGTGCTGGGCGGTGAAGTGGGCGGGGAGGATGACCCCCTCGATCGGCAGGTAGAGCGCGATGACGATCATGTTGAGGATCGCCATCGCCCGCAGCAGCCGGTCGTGCCAGACGAAGGCGAGGCCCTCCTTCGTATTCGCCCAGAACCGCTCGTCACCTCCGGCTGCCACCGGGGCGCCCGCCCCGGCCAGCCGAACCCCCGCCACCGCCACGATCGAGAGCGCGAACCCCGCGCCGGTGAACCAGAGGGTGTTCGAGGCGCCGACGACCGCGATCAGCAGGCCGCCCAGGCCCGGGCCGATCAGGTAGGAGGCGTTGAAGATCGCCTCGTGGAGGCTGTTCACCCGGTCGATTCGCCAGCCGGAGGCGCGGGCGGCTTCTGGCAGCATCGTCTTGCGCGCCGTGATTCCGGCAGGGTCGAAGACGGAGCCGAACGCGGCGAAGAGCGCCAGCACCCAGACGGTCAACCCCAGCGTGTGATCGACGATCGGGATGCCGATCACGGAGAGGGCGGAGAGGGCATCCGAGAGCATGGCGGTGCGTTTGCGCCCGATCCGGTCGACCACGGTGCCGGAGAGGATGCTGGCGAACAGTAGCGGCACGGACGAGGCCGCTGCGACGATCGAGGCGCTTGTCGCGCTGCCGGTCCGCTCCAGCACCAGCCATGGCAGGGCGACGATGGCGATGCCGTTGCCGATTCCGGCGAGCAGCGTGGCTGCGAGCAGCAGCAGGAGCGGGGTGATATGGGGCGCCGGCCGGCCAGGGCTCCCGGCAGACGCATGCCTCGCGGAGGCCATTACCCGCCGCTCGCAAAGGTTCGGATGGTCGCGAGGTAGGCGTGAGCGGCGCGCTCGACCTGATTTAGTTCGACATACTCGCGTGCGCTGTGGGCCTGCGCGATGTCGCCGGGGCCGTAGACGATGGTCGGAATGCCGCCGGCGCTGAGGGTGCTGGCGTCCGAGCCGTAGGGGACCTTCGTAGGGGCGGGATCGAGGCCCAGCTCGGCATTGGCGGCGGCCGCGCGCACGATCGGCGCGTCCAGCGGGGTCAGCAACGCGCCGATGTCCAGCGATGGGGCCTTCCTCTCCACCTGGATGGCGGGTATCGCCGCCCGGACGCTGTCCAGCGCCGCATCGAGCTCGGCCAGCAGGGCAGGCGTGCGGTCGCCGGGGACCGTCCGGCGATCGTAGGCGATGGTGCAGCGTTCCGGCACGATGTTGAGTCCGGTGCCCCCGCTGATGAGGCTGACCGTCAGCGAGCCGTGCTCGGGCGCACCGCCGGGACGGCCGGCGAGCTTCCGATTCAGGGTTCCCAGCGCGAGAATCACCGGCGCCATGCCCTCGATCGCATTGATTCCCTCGTGGGCGACGGAGGTGTGCGCGGCCTTGCCGGTGACGACGATCTCTCCGCGCAGGCAGCCGTTGTGGGCGTGGATGACCCGGAGGGCCGTCGGCTCTCCGACGATCGCTGCGTCGGGCCGGTGCCCGGCGGCGACGTAGGCCGCGACGCCCGTGCCCATGGTCTCCTCGTCGACTGCCGCCAGCAGCTCGACGGTACAGGGCGGGGGCGCGCCATCGGTGGTGAGCGCCAACCACTCGACGGCAGCCATCATCGCGGCCAGCGAGCCCTTCGTATCGCAGGCCCCCCGGCCGAAGAGCCTGCCCTCGTGTTCGGTCGGAGTGAAGGCATCCGGCATCGCGTCGGGGGAGACGGTGTCCATGTGCGCCTCGAGCAGGAGCGTCGGCGCGCCGTCCAAACCGGGAAGGCGGGTGATGATGTTGTCGCGGGCGGGGTGAGTGTCCGTCGCAGGGAAGACCGTCTGGCGTTCGACGTCCAGTCCAAGCGAGCGGGCCCAGGCCGCGACATAGAGGGCGATCTGCGCCTCACCATCGCTGGCGGGGTCGTAGGCCGGGTTCACGCTGGAGATGGCGACCAGGTCGCGGAGCAGCTCGACGGCGCGGCTGGTGGGGGACGGGGAGTCGGACACGGGAACCTCGCAGGAATGATGCGCCAACGGCGATGGGCCGGAGCAGGGCTCGTTCGTGTCGATCTTCGTTCGTTCGCAATCGCTTGCCAAGGGCGCCGCGGCCGATCCGGTCCGAATTGACGTAATTGTGGCGATGGCCCGTCGACTGCATAGGGGTCCTGTCGTCGATCGACGATCGCCAATGGCGTCGCAGGGGCGGCGTGGCGTATGGAAGCGAGGGACGATATGCACCGGGTACGGATGATAGCGATGGCATTCGCGGCAATGCTGCTTGGTTTGGCGGCGATGAGTACGCCGGCCTTTGCGGCCGAGGGGACGCCGGCGAGCTCGCCAGGAGCGGGTGCGGCGGCCATGCCGGTGGCCATCCACCAGGGAACGTGCGCGGAGCCGGTGGCCGAGCCCGCGTGGAAGGTGAACGACGCGAGCCCCATCACCTCCAGCGACACGGTCGGCGGTGCGGCCGATATGACGGTGTCGGAGTCTTCGGGCAAGGTCAAGGCGAAGCTGGATGACCTTGGTCACGAGCCGTATGTGATAGCGGTCCACGCTAGCGCCGCGGACTACGACACGATCGTCGCGTGTGGGATGATCGCCGGGCCGAAGGTCGATGGCAAGCTGGTGGTTGCCCTGACGCCGGTGAACGATAGCGGCGTGACGGGTGTTGCCGTGTTCGATGAGGACAAGTCCGGTGTTCTGGGTCTGGGCTCCGACGAGGTCCAGATCACGGTCTATCTCATCGGTGCGGGAAGCTCGATGGCCACGCCGGCGTCCTGAGCCGCATTGGGAGCCGCATAGACGTATGCCGCCGGGCCGTGGAAACGGTCGCGGTGTCCGGCGGCCATGACAACGGGCGCTCATAGCCTGAGCGCCCGTTGTCATGGCCGATGCGCGCCCCGTACGGCCGGGAGGATCAATTTCATCACAGGGTGTTGACAATCGAGAACCGGTGTCATACTCTGTTCGTACAGAGAGCTTCGCCAAGCAATCTGGCGGTCGGACAGGACGTTTCGGTGGTGTTAATCCCAGTGAGTATGGGATAGTGAGGCGGTTGCGGCTTGCCGCGATTGTTTCACTGGCTGGACTCTTCGGAGGCCAGCGGCATGCCGGAGCGGCTTGACCGGACGGATGATCGCTCGGGAGCGTGGCTGCGGGCCACCCCGGTTCGGCCGGGCTCCACGGCGGTGCAGGGTGGTTGGAAGCGGTTTCGACCGCGACCGGCGTGCTCGACCCGGCAACCTCCAGGTGAGATCGGTCATCATGTTGGCGGCGGAATGCCCGGCGATCGCAAGATCGGCGGGCATCTCCGTGTGCGCCGATCTTGCGAATCAGGTGCCGGCGGTCAGTACCTTCTCGTAACACCGGGAATTCTCCGAGCCGATGTAGGCGCCGAACGCCGGAATCGGTCTGTACCCCTCCCGCTCGTAGAACCGGATCGCCACCGGCATCACCTTGCCCGTTTCCAACCGCAACGTCGTCCAGCCGCGTGTCCGGGCCGCGTCCTCCAACGCGTGAAGGATGGAGGTCGAAAGGCCGGTGCCACGCATTTCGGGGCGGACGTACATCCGCTTTACCTCAGCGGAAGTCCCGTCGATTTGGCGGAGCGCCCCGCAGGCCAGCGCCGCCCCATCCGCGTCTCGGGCGATGAGGAAGACCGAGATGTCGGCAGAGGAAGGGGCTGCGCCCGGCTCTGAGTTGTGATTTCCCCCATGCAGCGCCGCGATCTCATCGCGTTGAGCCTGCCGCAGCATCTCACCATCCGGGTCGTCCCAGACCGCTTCCATGATCATCCAACCCGCCATCGCCACCACCCGTCGCCTGCTGTCGCACGATCCGTAACATATGGTACTGTAACACATGGTACGCTACCGGCGTGGGAATGAAAACAGCCAGCAGACTGGAATCGGAGGAAGGCTCGGTGCCACGCCAGGTCGATCGTGAAGCGCAGGGGGACCGCCTCTCGGAGGCGGTCTGGGAGGTCCTGGCGGGGGAGGGGATCGAACGGCTCACGCTCCGCGCCGTGGCGGCGGCGGCGGGCTGCACGACCGGGCTCGTGCTCCATCGCTTCGCGAATCGCCAGGCGCTGCTGCTGCATGCGCGGAGGCTCCTCCATGAACGCGTGCGGGAGCGTGTCGAGGGGCTGGAGCGGGATGCCGCCACCCCGGCGGATGCGTTGCGGACGATCCTCTGCCAGGCGATGGCGATGGACGAGCCGATGCAGGCCGAGAACCGGGTCTGGGTCGGCTTCCTCGGGGCGGCGCTCGGCGACGACGCGCTGCTGGCCGCGCATCGGTCGGCCAACCACGCCTGGCAGGAACGAATCGCTCGTCTAGTGAAGACGATCTCGCCGGATCGGGACGAGGCCGAGGCGCTCCGCGTGGCGCGGTCGCTGATCGCGCTCACCAGCGGCGCCGCGACGCTCGCGGTCGCGGATATCACGAGCTACGATGCCCCGACGCAGCGGTCAATGCTGGATGATGCCCTGGTCGCCTATGGCTTGGGCGGCGGCGAGTGAGTCTCCCCGCCGCTCAGGCGGCATCCAGCTCCGCCAACAGCCGTTTTACATAGGCAATGGCGCCCCTCGCGGCCTCCGTCGGGTCCGCTTCCACACCCGCCTCGATGCAGAACGGACCGGCATAGCCCGAATCCCGCAGCATCCGCAGGATCTCGCGCAGGTTCGATGTGCGGTCCAGCCCGTCATGGCCGACGTATGGCTGCACCCCGTCGTCGGCATAGGCGTAGACCTTGATATGGGTCGAGACCGCGTAGGGCAGCATCGCCGCCACGCCCTCACGCCAGGTGCCGTCCGGGAAGTTGCCGGTGTCCGGGCAGCTCCGGAACCACGGAGAGCCGACGTCCTCCAGAAACCGGCGGAGATTGGCCGGATTCGCGGAGGCCCCGCCGTGGTTCTCGATCAGCAGGGAGATGCCTGTGCCCTCGGCCGCCACGGCCAGTTCGCGGTACGACTCCACGATCCGCGCCAGATCCTCCCCCGATGCCTCGAGCGCGCCGCCGCTGTTCACGCGGATGGCCTCCGCCCCGATCGCGCGGGCCACGTGAAACCACTGCTTCACCGTCTCGATGTGTGTCTTCCGGGCAGCAGCGTCCGGGAGGCTGATGTTCGGGCCGTCGACGGCGATACTGGGGACGCGCATCCCCGCGTCGGCGAGGGCGATCCGCAGGTCGTTCAGGTACGGCGCGCTCTGGGATGCGAAGAAGGTCGAACAGAGCTCGAGCACGGAAACGTCCGCACCCCGGGCGGTCGCCGGGAGTTCCAGCAGGGTCATCGTCCCGCTGCGGAGGATGGGCTCCTGGTAGAGCCACCCCGCGATGCCGAACACGTTGGCCGCACCGGTCGCGTCTGATATGCCCATGAACATGCCTCCATGGTGTCACTCGGATCAGGTTGCGGCGTGACGGTAGACCAGCGGGCGGGAGTCGTCAACTGCTGCGGGAAGGCGCCCCACCCAACGGGGTGATAGCGGGCCTATCCCCCGATGGGCCCGGGAAACTACCTCAATGCTGTGTGTGCTGGGCAGGGGGCCGGGGTATCGTTAGGACCAGTGAACTGTCTGCTTAGCCCGCATGCGGTGGAGCATGCGGTAGGCGTTCGCTCGTGGCAGGACGCAGCCTGTCTCCCATATGAGGAGTGGATCATGGGATTCATGCGAATACCGGTCAACATCGATCTCGAACACACGGCGCTGGGGCAGCAGCTGAACCGCCAGGCGGCGGATCGCCGCTCCTTCCTGAAGGCCGCCGGGATGGGGCTCGCCGTCCCGGCCATTGTGGCTACCGGCGCCACGGCCTTTGCCCAGGACGCCACCCCGCCGGCGGACGGCGGCGCCTATGAGGGTGGTCACGGCGGGATGGGCACCGGCGACGCCACGCCGGAGCCGGGGACCCCGGCTCCCTTCACGGTCTACGACCCGGTGCTGCCGGCGGTCAAGCCCGGCCCGAAGGAATTCTCCCTGGTGGCCAAGGACGCCACGGTCTACGTTGGCAAGGACATGGCCTACGCGGGGTGGACCTTCAACGGCACCATCCCGGGACCGGTGTTCCGCGCCGTCGAGGGCGATGACATCACCGTGCATGTCGGCAACGAGGCCGGGATGACCCACTCGGTCGATACCCATGCCGCCAAGACACCGACCAAGAACTACAAGAACGTGGCCCCCGGCGAAAGCTGGACATGGACGTTCAAGGCCTCGACTCCTGGTGCGTTCATGTACCACTGCGGCACCGCTCCGGTGCTGATGCACATCGGCGCCGGGATGTATGGCGCGATGATCGTCGACCCGAAGGATGGATGGTCGCCAGCCCAGGAGTTCGTCTTCATCCAGAGCGAGTTCTACTTCGAGGACAAGGATGCCCCGATCAAGGTGCCGAGCATGGCGAAGATGATGCTCGCCAGCGGGGCGATGATGGACATCGTGGCCTTCAACGGCTACGCCAACCAGTACGTCGAGCACCCGATCGCGATCAAGGTCGGGGAGCCGGTCCGCATCTTCGTGGTCAATGCCGGGCCGAACGTCTGGTCCAGCTTCCACGTTGTCGGCGCGATCTTTGACAAGGCCTACATCAACGCCAATCCGGCCAACGAGCTGCACGGCCTGCAGGGCATCACGATCGGCCCTGGCGACGGAGCCTGCGTCGAGTTCACGGTGGAGGAGCCGGGCGAGTACATCGCCGTCAACCACGCCTTCGGCCATGCTACCCACGGCGCGATGGCGATCTTCCACGCCGAGTAGGCTTGCTCCGGAGGGGGTATGGGTGAACGCGATCCCCCTCCCATCCCACATTGCTCATCCACCTGAGCGGCGACCCCTCGTGCATCACGCACGGGGGGATCGTCGTTGTCCCGGCGGCAGGGCGACAGGGCGACTTGCGTGCTGCCCGGTGCATACCAGACGCTCGCTACGATTCATCGTGAACACCTGTTGACAATCTGGCGCCATGGCCGTAGGATGTCCGTACAGAACGAAACGCCAAGCGTTCTGTCGGCAGTTCCGACGGAATGTGAACCAGATCGCCGGTCGAGCACCGGTGTGGACGGTCCGGACCAGATTTCTGCGATGGACGTTCGGTGGGTGGCTCTTCGAGTTCCTCGCCCGGTTCCGGATTCCAGAGACCCTGCCGCATGATCTTTCCGAGATCGACTCACCAGCGCGTTCGCGCGCTCGGGGATGTCGGGAGATCGATCCCTCATCCGAGGTTCCTTCGGGAATGGAGGATGTGCTCGACGGGACGATCGCCAACAGGACGATCATGACCGGCGACAGACGCCCAGCGATCGCAAGATCGGTGGGCGTTTCTGTGTCTGCCGCGTCGGTGATCGGTGCGCTCCATCAGGGCCCATCGCGGTTGGGACGCGGGGGCTTCTCCGGCAGGCGAACCGGGGTCGTCAGCGTTCTGCCCCGGAACCCGCTCCCTCGCCTGGTTCGAGCGGTAGGCGCATCGTCCATTGGCGACGGCCGTCTCCCGTGGCGATCTCTCCGGTGAGCCGAAATCCCGCCCCCTCATACAGACGGCGGGCGCTGAGGTTGTCGGTAAAGATCCCGCTCACCACCATCTCGGGCCAGCCGAGCTCCCTCGCCCGCTGGACAAGGCGCGCGAGGACCGTTCGCCCGATGCCCCTCGATCGATCGCCCGCGTGCCCGATCGTGATTGGTGTTCCCGCCTCCCGGCAGAGCGACGCGTCGCCAACGGGCCGCCATCCGTCCGGTTCGCGCACCTCGATGATGTAAACCTCGCACCGCGTGGCCATCGTCCTGAACATCGTCTCGACCAAGGCCGCGTCGAATCGGGCGTCTGCATCGCCTTGGGAAAAATGAAGGACCTCGGGGTCCTGGTACCACGCCACGGCCGCTGGGACATCGTCGGGGAGTCGCACGGGACGGAGGCGTATCGCGGGATCGGTTGTGGAAAGGGTGCCGGCGCCAGAAGAGGTCATTCCCTGCCCTCCGTCGCCGGTCAGTCGTTCGCGTAGGCGAGCAGGTTCTGGTAGAGGATCGGGGCGACCGCCTGTGGCGTCATCGCCCAGAGGTCGTCGCTGAACAGCTCGATCGAGCAGGGGCCTCTATAGCCGCCCTGGTCCAGTGCGTTCAGGATTGAGGAGACAGGCAGAATGCCCTTCCCAAGCAGCACGCGGTCGCTGTTGCAATTGCTCAGGTCGCCGGGGATATCCCGCATGTCGTTCAGATGGACCAGCGTGATCCGGCGGACGACCTCCGGGGTCAGGTCCTCGAATTTCGTGACCGTGCAGTGGTAATGCGCCGTATCGAAGACGACGCCGACCCGAGGATCATCCACCAGCTTCGCCACGAGGACCGCCGTCTGCAGGCTCTTCAGCACTGGACCCCAGTTGAACTCCAGGCCGAGGGTCACACGCAGGTCGCTGGTCGCGGCCAGCAGCTCCTTCACGCGCTCAGCGACGGCGGGCAGCGTCTCCGTCGTGATCGGGCCGTCCGGACCATCGGTGCCGAAGACGAGCATCCCGCCGCCGAGCGCGTCGATGAGTCGGGCGTTCTCGATCTGCGCGGCAAGGTTCGCCCCCCGGGATTCCGGCGCGGAGAAGACCTCCAGCCCCAGCTCGAACCCGCCGAGCAGGGTGAGGCCGTTCGTGTCGAGCAGGGCCTTCAGGTCCTTGGCCGTATGCCCGGCGGCGAGCCAGGCCTTGACCTGCCCGAGCTGGAACTCGAGCTGGGTGAACCCGGCTTCGCGAAACGCGACGAGGGCATCCGGGAGATTCTGGCCGTCGAGCGACACGGTGACGGCGTTGATGGCGAGCTGGGAACGGTTCATGGCGCGGCGGATCTCCCGTCATGGTTCGCCGGTCGGGTATCGCCAGCGGCGCGACCGGCTCTGGATGGCGTCTCTGCGGATCGCATCATACCGGCCGGCGGACGAGCGCAACAGGGGACCAGACGACGACCGGGCCGGTTGAGGGCCATATGGTAGAGTGGAGGAACACATGGTACCGGATTTTCCGGATCGCCAAACTACGACAGGTGAGTGTGTGGCGCCGGGATGGGCATCACCGCCGTCGTTCACGTCTTGCGGGAGCGCCTCGCGCATGGCGAAGAACGGAATGGCTGCGTGCCCAAGAGACGTTCCCTCACCCCAGGACACTGCGCCGCCACGGTTGCGTACCGCGGCTTCGGCATCAGCGAAGGCGGTGCCCCATGGCGGTAGCCTTCGATACGTTGCAGCCGCGAACCGGCGAGGGGCTCAGCTTCTATCTCCGCGCCGTTGGCGGGGAGTGGTATTTCCGCGTCGGGCCCGTTCGGGACCCCGATCAGCCCCGCTTCTGGCGGTTGATGGTGGAGCCATGCGTGGCCCCGACGGCGGTCGAGCCGCGCTCCCGCTACGAGCCATTCCTCGCGCCGGCGATGATCCCGCGGGAGGCCCTGGTGGATCGCTTGCACGCCATCAAGGAGAAGCCAATGGCCTGGCTGCAGGAGGCCGAGAACCGCGCATTGGCGGATTGGCTGGATGCGGTCACCGCGCAGCCCGTGCCGAAGGCGAGCGTGCCGGAGGCCCTGCGAAAACCGCAGAAGGCCTCCTGACGGCGGTCCGCACCATGGCATCGCCCGACGCCGGGCGGCCATGACGTCTCGCCCCGGTCAGGCATCCGCCCCGCGCGCGACCCCCATGACCTCCTGCATCACGCGGACATCGGCCACAGCCGCTGATGCCGGGGTTCTCAGCGGCACCTCCCCGGCCAGCGCGGCGACGAAGCCTTCCGCCTGCTGGAAGAATGCCCAGCCCGGCGCGACATGATGCTGCTCGGTGATGAATCGTCCCCGGCCGGGCCGGAGGATCGAGACCTCGGCCGAGGCCTGCCGCCGCATCGGGATTGGCGTGCGAACCGTGATCTCGCCCCGCTCGAAGGTCAGCGTCGTCGACTCCCGCCACTCGTGAGCGGTCGTCTGCCCGCCGCGGATCGTCACCAGGGTCTCCCCGGCGGTGAGCGTGGCAGACAGCGCACGCGCTTCGACGAAGGTCGCGGTGCGGACTGCCATCTCGTGCCCGAGCAGATGGTGGCAGAGGTTGACCGTGTGCGAAAAGATGTTCACCAGCCAGTCGTACTGGCGGCGCTGGAGGTCGGTCGTCACCGCATCGGGATAGGTCGGCACGAGCGGCGGCAGCGGGGGCATGCCCGGTGTGGGCGGCACGCGGATGGGGTCCTCGATGCCGAAGGTCCAGTCGCCGCCGTTGCAGATTGCGTCCACCATCACCAGCGCGCCGAGCTCGCCGGATTGGCGCACCTCCGCGAGCAGCTCCTTCGCGCGTTCGACGCCATAGTCGTAGCGCTTCATGAAGCCGACCGCGTAGAGGAGGCCGCTCGCCTCTGCCAGGGCGGCGAGCTCCTCGGCCTCATCCAGCCGCCCGACCATCGGCTTCTCGGTCATGACCGATTTGCCAGCGGCGAGGATCTGTTTCACCAGCGAGTAGTTGTTCGGCCATTGCTGGATGCAGGTAATCCCCTCGACCGAATCATCCGCCAGCAGTTCCTCCAGCGAGGTGTAGACACGCGGGATGGCGTAGCGATCGGCGACGGCGGCCGCGAGATCGGTCTGCAGGTCGAATACGCCGGCGATGGTGCATCGTCCGGCGTCGCGCAGGCGGGCGTAGTTGGCGATGTGGGCGAGCTGGCCCATCATTCCTGCCCCGAGATGCGCGATTACGGGGCGATGCGAGGCTGAGCCGGGCGCGGATGGTGGCATGGAGTCGTCCTCGGAGGGGCTGGGAAAGGGGAGCGGCGCGTGTTCGAGCGGCAGGGTCCCACGGCGCGTCCAGGCTGGCAAGGGGCGTGCGTGGAGTGCCCGCGCCCCAGCACCCGGAGCCGGATTTGACACGGGTGTGGAATACTCCCGGCAGACATGGGCAGCCTCCGCAGTGAGGGCCGTGACGGAGGTATGGGCATTGGGCGCGTCCAGGAATCTGTTTCTCGTGCGCAGCGAACGCGGCGAGGCCGCCCGGCAGCGCGGCGCCGTCTCGCAGGACGCCGTTCCGGGGCCGGACGGTCCGCAGCGCGTGGTCGCCATTCTCAACCCGATCAAGACGGGGTTTACCGAGGCGAAGGCGCATCTGATCGTCGAATGCACGGAGGCCGGTTGGCCGCTTCCGGTGTTTCTCGAAACCACCGTTGCCGACCCAGGCCGGGGGCAGGCACTGGAGGCGCTGGGGCAAGGCGCCGATGTCGTGATCGCCGGCGGCGGCGATGGCACCATGCGCGAGGTCGCTGAGGTGATGGTGCAGCAGGGGGCGACGATCCCGCTGGGGATCGTGCCGCTCGGGACCGGAAACCTGCTGGCGCGCAATCTCGGGATGACGGTCTCATCGCTGAACGGAGCGGTGCGCCGCAATGTGAGGGCGGCGCTCTTCGGCTGGCAGCGGCGGATCGACACCATCCAGATCACGCTCGATGGCGGGACTCCGCACATCTCCCTCATCTTCTCCGGCGTGGGATTCGATGCAGCGACTATCGGGGCGACCCGAGACGAGCTCAAGAAGCGCCTCGGGCCTCTCGGCTGGATGGCCTATGCGGAGGCCGGCCTGCGCCAGCTCCGGCACAGCCGCGAGCGCATCCCGGTCACCATCGCCATCGACGGCGGCGAGCCGGAAGCGCACGAGATCGTGAGCGTGATGGTCGGCAACGGGAGCTCCATCCCGGCTGGCATCGAGTTCGTCCCCGGCGCGCTGCTCGACGACGGCGGCATGGATGTGATCGTCGTGGCGCCCGCGAACCTGCGCGAGTGGGCCCGCGTGGCTGCCAAGGTCGTGATGCGGCATCGCTGGGACGTCTCCCAGCTGCAATATCGCCGCTGCCGGTCCGTCGAGATCTGCTCCCAATCACCGCTGGAGGCGGAGCTGGACGGCGACCCACGAGGCGCGGCGACGCGGATCGTGGCCGAGATCCTGCCTGCGTCCCTCATGGTGCGCACGCCCCCGCCTGGCTCCCCGTCACAGGCATGGGCCGCGCTGGATGGAGGTTGACATGGACCCCGATCCCACCACGGCAGATGCGCTGCTCGAACGGATCGAGGCGATGCTTTCCGGGTTGACGCTCCCCGGAGACGAGCGCGCGATCGTCGCGATCCTGGAGCACGCGACGGCGGACGA
>Ga0164243_10003350_pt1 | contig 25683 bp, 23 predicted proteins | sample OricompcompostOP_FD_108781 | JGI IMG/M metagenome (GOLD analysis project Ga0164243, IMG submission 108781) | Organic Plus compost microbial communities from Emeryville, California, USA - Original compost - Organic plus compost (OP) | ecosystem: Engineered > Solid waste > Mixed feedstock >...
GCGCCGACCAACCACTCGCCGCACGCCCGCTTCGACGACAGCGTCGTCGCCGACGGCGCCGCCCTCCTGGCCGAACTCGCGCTGCGCCGCCTCAGCGCGGCTCCTCACCGCCGTTAGGAAGGGCCCCTTCCCATCGGCCTGCCGATAGGAAGGGGCCCCTCCCATCCCCTGGCGATAGGAAGGGTCCCCTCTTAACGCCTAGCGATAGGAAGGGGCCCTTCCCATCGGCCTGGCGATGGAAGGGGCCCTTCCTAACTAGCCGGCAGCGACGTGATGAGGGCCGCCAGGGCGGCGGCGTCGAGGAGGTCCGCCGGGCGGACGGTCTCGTTGTCGCGGACGTAGTGGAACGCCGCGCGGACCCGCTCCACGGGGACGCCGGCCAGGTCCGCCCAGGCGAGGCGGTACGCGGCCAGCTGGATCGCGGCGGCCCGCTCGTCGGTGCCGGCCGGGCGGCGGCCCGTCTTCCAGTCGACGATGTCGTACCGCCCGCCCGGGTCGGCGAAGACGGCGTCCATCCGTCCGCGGATCACGACCCCGCCGACGACGGTGGCGAACGGCACCTCGACCTCGATCGGAGTGCGGTCGGCCCACGGGCTCGCGAGGAACAGCTCCTGCAGCTCCGCGAGGGCGTCGTCGGGGGCGGCGTCCTCGTCGGCGGCGCCGGGCAGCTCGTCGACGTCGAGCAGCCGCGCCGCCCCGAACCGCTGCTCCAGCCAGGCGTGGAAGGCGGTGCCGCGGCGGGCGTACGGGTCGGGCCGGGACGGCATCGGCCGGCGCAGCGCGCGGGCGAGCCCCTGCGGGTCCCGGCGCAGCATCACGAGCTGCGACACCGACAGGTGCCCGGGTAGCACGACGTCGATCGGGCCGGGCCCCCGGGTGACGCGGTCGCGCTCGGCCAGCAGCATGTCGGCCTCCCGCCGCCACCGCGCCGCGTCGTCGGCCGCCTCGGGATCGAGCAGCGCCGGCAGCCCGCCGCCCTCCGGCTCGGTCATCAACCGGCGGACGAGCGCCGCCGCCTCGGCCATCGCGGGCCGGCGGGGTCCGAGCGGGTCGCCGGGCCACTCGGCGCGCGGCGTGACCTCGGCCAGCGGGTTGGCCTCGCCCGCCGGTTCCGGTGCCCACTCGTCCACGACGCCGGCGCCGTCGAGGCAGGCCGCGTGGATCTCGGTGAGGAACACCGACGGGCCGCGCGGCCGCTTGACGCCCTCGCCCCACCAGTAGCCGGAGCAGAGCAGCAGCCGGCGCGGCCGGGTCACCGCGACGTAGGCCAGCCGCCGCTCCTCCCGCTCGTCGTGCGCGCGCCACTCCTCCGTGAACTCCGTCAGCGCGGCCATCACCTCGCGCTGGTCGCCGGTGTCGTCGAGGGCGAACCGGGGCAGCCCGCCGGCGTCGCCGCGCAGCGGGAACGGCAGCACGCCGAGCCCGGCGAGGTAGTGGTCGGAGTTGCGCACCAGCCCCGGCCAGACACCCCGGGACAGGCCCGCGACGCCGACGACGTCCCACTCCAGGCCCTTGGCCGCGTGCGCGGTGAGCACCTGCACGGCACCCTCCACCACCTCGACCTCGCCCGGCTCCAGGCCGCGCTCCTCGTCCTCGGCCGCCGCCAGGTAGGCGAGAAAGCCCGGCAACGCCCCGCCCTCGCTGTCGCGGGCGAACCGGGCCGCCACGTCGCCGAGGGCGTCGAGGTGGCCGCGGGCCAGCCCGGCGTCGCCGCCCCGGCCGCCGGTGCCGGCCCGCACCGCCACCTCGACGTCGAGCCCGATCGTGCGCTCGACGTCGGCGATCAGGTCGGGCAGCGGCTGGTCGAGCCGGTAGCGCAGCAGGGCCAGCTCGTTGCCGTACGCGCGCAGCCGCGCGTACCCCTCGGCGGAGTAGAGCTGCGGCGGCCCGAGGTCGGCCAGCGCCTCCACCAGCGTCGCCTCGTCGAGCCGGTCGGGCACGATCTCCGGCTCGTCGGTGTCCTGGCGCGGCAGCTCGCGCCGGGCCGCGGCGATCGACCGGGCCCGCCGGTGGAGCGCCACCAGGTCGCGCGGGCCGATCCGCCAGCGCGCGCCGGTGAGCAGCCGCAGCAGCGACGCGCCGTCGGTCGGGTCGGCGAGGACCCGCAGCGTGCAGACCACGTCGCGGACCTCGGGCGTGTCGAGGAGCCCGCCGAGGCCGACGACCTCCACCGGCAGGCCCCGCGACCGCAGTGCCGCCTCGATCGCCGGGATCTGGCTGCGGACCCGGACCAGGATCGCCGTTGTCGGCCGCTTCTCCAGCGGGATGTGCTCGGGCAGCGCGTCGGGCATCCGGGCCGCGCCGCGCCAGGCGGCCAGCACGCTGTCGGCGATCCAGCCGGCCTCGTCGGCGACCGTCGGCAGCAGCGCACAGTGGACGGTGGCCCGGCCGCGGATCGGGTCGTCGACGGTGAAGGCGGGGGCCAGCTCGGCGACCTGGGCACCGGCTGCCCGCAGCGGAGCGGAGAGCCGGTTGGCGACGCCGAGGATCTCGGGCCGGTTGCGCCAGCTCGTGGTCAGCGTCAACGCGCGGGCCGGGCGGCCGTCGGCGCGCGGGAACTCGTACGGGAAGCGTTCGAGCGTCCCCGCGCTCGCGCCGCGCCATCCGTAGATGGACTGGCACGGGTCGCCGACCGCGGTGACCGGGTGGCCGCCGCCGAAGAGCGCGCGCAGCAGCACCACCTGCGCGTGGCTGGTGTCCTGGAACTCGTCGAGCAGCACGATGCGGTAGCGCGCGCGCTCGATCTCGCCGACCTCGGGATGGTCGCGCGCGACCCGGGCCGCCCGGGCCATCTGGTCGCCGAAGTCCATCGCCTCGAAGTCGAGCTTGCGCTTCTCGAACGCGCGCACCATCGGCAGCAGCGCGAGCCGGGCCTGCTGGATCGCGAGCGCCTTCTTCACGTCGGCGTACACCCGGCCGGGGCGGCCCTGGACCTCGGCGAAGAACCGGCCCGTCCAGCCGGCCAGTTCGTCCGGGGTGACCAGGTGCTCGGCCAGCTCCCCGGCGAGCTGGAGGACGGCGTCGGTGACCGTGGTGGCGGCCCGGTCCACGTCGGACATGTCGCCGTCGTAGTTGCGCACGATCAGGTCGACGAGCTGCCAGCGGGACGCCTCGGTGAGCAGCCGGGTGGACGGCTCGTAGCCCGCGCGCAGGCCGTGCTCGGTGACGACCCGCGCGGCGTACGAGTGGTAGGTCGAGATCGTCGCCTCGCCGGACAGGTCACCGGCCCCGCCGGCGCGGCCGAGGCGGCGCACCAGCTGACCGAGGCGCATCCGGACCCGGTGGGCCAGCTCGCCGGCCGCCTTGCGGGTGAACGTCAGGCCCAGGATCTGGTCCGGGGACGCGTACCCGTTGGCGACCAGCCAGACGACTCGCGCGGCCATCGTCTCGGTCTTGCCGGAGCCGGCACCGGCGACGACGAGCAGCGGTTCCACCGGCGCGGAGATGATCGCCGCCTGCTCGGCGGTCGGCGCGTACCGCATGCCGAGGAGCCGGGCCAGCTCGACCGGCGTGTAGCGGGGCCCGGCGGACGCGGGCCGGCGCGGCGGCGGCGCGGCGGTGAACAGTGACGGCTGGCTCACGACGGCGGCTCCACGACCTGGCGTCCCTTGCCGGAGATGGGGCAGCTGGTGCGCACCGGGCAGACCCGGCAGCGCGAGTTGGCCACCGCGTGGAAGGTGGCGGCGGCCATCGTGTCGGCGGTGCGCCGCACCATGGCCCGGGCCCACCCCGGGTCCTCGGCGTCGGCCAGCGGCGGCTGCACCTGCTCCTTCGGTGCCTTGGTCGGCGTGCCGAGCTGCACCAGCGCCGCGCCGCCGGGCTCCGTGCCGTGCTCGGCGAACGCGCCGGCCTCGACCGCCGCCTGGTACGCCGCGAGCTGCGGATGCTCGGCCAGGTCGTCGGCGGTGACCGAGGTCGTCCTGCCGGTCTTGAGATCCACGACGACGAGCCGGCCGTCGGCGTCCAGCTCCAGCCGGTCCACCCGCCCGTTCAGCTCGACCGGCCGGACCGGGTCGTCGAGCCGCACGGCGAACTCCTGCTCGATCGCGAGCAGCCGGCGCGGGTTGGCGGCGAGCCAGACCAGCAGCTTGTCGACCATCGCCTCGGCCCGGGCCCGTTCCGTCCCGGCCAGCCAGCGCGCGGCCAGCTCGATGGCGTCGAAGCGCGCCGACACGTACTCGATGAGCCGTTCGCGGTCGGTCGCCGCGTCCTCGGCGATCATGGCCGCGGCGTGCACGAGGTTGCCGACGCCCTGCGCGGCGCTGGCCGGCGCGGCGCCGCCGTGCCGTTCGAGGAGCCAGCGCAGGCCGCAGCGGAGCGCGCTCTCCATGGTGGACGGTGTGACCCGCACCGGCTCGCCGTCCTCGGCGAGCGGCCGCTCGTCGGAGAGCGGCCGCAGGCCCCACCAGTCGTCGGGGTGCGCGCCGGGGACACCGGCGGCGGCGAGCCGCGCCAGCTCGGCCGCCGCCGCGTGCTTGCGGCTGGGCGACGCGGGGTCGGTCGCCGCTGTACGCAGCTCCGCCACCAGCGCCGGCAGGGTCAAGGCCCGCGGCGGGCGGGCCAGCGGCAGCTCGGGTACGCCGTCGTCGCCGCTCCGCTGCGCGACGAGCGGGGTGGCGGCCGGCGGCTCGGGTGCTCGGCCGTCCTCGTGGTCGTCGGGCCAGACGATCCGGCCCTCGTCGTCGACCGGCAGGTCGTCAGGGTCGGGTGGAAGCTCGTCGTCGGGGTCCGGCGGCAGGTCGTCAGGGTCCGGCGGGAGGTCGTCGGGGTCCGGCGGCAGGTCGTCGTCCGGTGCCGGTGGCGGACCGGCCGGGCCCTCGGGGCCCAGCAGCTCGTGCAGGAACCGGCTGGGCTGCTCCTCGTGGTCGGCGCCGCCGACCGCGGACGAGTTCACGGCCGACACCAGCAGCCGCCGCCGCGCGCGGGTCGCGGCCACGTAGAATAGCCGCCGCTCCTCGTCGAGCAGCGCCGACGCCTGGCCGACCAGCGACGCCGCCACCCCGGTCACGCCGGCGCGGCCGGAGACGACGTCGACCAGGCGTTCGGAGCCGAGCAGCGTGCCGCGCAGCCGCAGGTCGGGCCAGACGCCCTCCTGCACGCCGGCCACCGCGACGACGTCCCACTCCAGGCCCTTGGCCGCGTGCGCGGTCAGTAAGCGGACCGCCTCGCCGCGGTCGGCGCTCGGTGCGATCGTGTCGGCCGGCAGCTGCTGGCCCAGCACGTGGTCGAGGAACACCTCGGTGCGCGCGCCGGGCAGCCGGTCGACGAACCGGGCGGCGGCGTCGAAGAGCACCACCACCGCGTCCAGGTCGCGGTCGGCCGCCTGGGCACGCCAGCGCGGCCCGTTGTCCGGCTCGCCGGTCGCCCGCCCGGCGCGGACGATCGACCCGTACCACCGGTCGGCGAGCCCCGTCGCCCGCCAGACCGCCCAGAGGACGTCCTCTGCGGTGGCCGACGGCTCGGCCGCCGCCTCGCGCGCGACGGCGAGCAGCCGCGCCACCGCCTTCGCCGGCGCCGCCCAGCGCCGCTCGACCGCGGCCAGCTCCGCGGGGTCGCGCAGCGCGTCGACCAGCAGCTCGCCGGAGGGCCGCCGGTCGCCGGCCGCCAGCGCGAGGGCCCGCAGCCCCTGCCGCAGCCGCCGCTCGGCCAGCGGGTCGGCCCCGCCCAGCGGCGAGTGCAGCAGCGCGACGGCGGCCTCCTCGTCCAGCCAGGCCGGCTCCAGCGCGCAGCGCAGCAGGAGCAACAGCGGCGCGACCGCGGGCTGCTGGTGCAGCGGGAGGTCTTCGGCGTGCACCACGGTCGGCACGCCGGAGGAGTGCAGGGCCCGCTGCAGCGACGGCAGCTGGAGGGTGGTCGACCGCATCAGCACGGCCATCCGCGACCACGGCACGCCGTCGATCAGGTGCGCGGAGCGGAGCGCGTGGGCGAGATAGGCGGCCTCGCTGGTGCGCGAACGGAAGGTGCGCACCTCGACCGAGCCGGCCGGCACGTCCGGCGCGGCCGCGGCCACCCGGTGTCCCACCGGCCCGCGCAGCCGGCGCGCCACCCGCCCGGTCGCGGCCAGCAGCTCCCCGGCCGTGCGGTAGGTGGTGCGGAGCGTGATGGTCCGCGCCACGGCGCCGGACGCGGTGCGGAACCGGTGCGCGAACGTGGCCACCCCGGCGGGATCGGCGCCGCGGAAGGCGAACGTCGAGGCGTCGGGGTCGCCGAACGCGACGAGCGGCGTGCCGCCACCGGCCACGCGGTGGAGCAGGTCGAGCTGGGCCGGGTCGGTGTCGGCCAGCTCGTCCACGTAGACGACGTCCAGCCGCCGCCGCTCGGCGTCGAGGAGCGAGGGGTCGTCGTCGAGCAGCCCGGTGGCGGCCCGCACCAGCTCGGCCGCGTCGTACGCCATCGAGCCGCGCGTGGTCGCGTCCCGCAGCGCCAGCACGGCGACGTACTCCCGCAGGAAGCGCGCCGCCGCCGGCCAGTCGTCGCGGCCCAGCCGCTCCCCGAGCCGGGCCAGCTCGACCGGCCCGATGCCCCGCTCGGCGGCGCGCATCATCAGGTCGCGCAACTGCTCGGCGAAGGCCCGCGTGCCCAGCGCCGGCCGCAGGTGCTCGGGCCACCCGATTGGGTCGGGCTCCCCCGGCTGGACGACGGCGAGCAGCTCCCGGATCACGAGATCCTGCTCGGGCCCGGTCAACAACCGCGGCGACGGCTCACCCCGCTGCGCGGCGGCCCGGCGCAGCATGCCGAACGCGTACGCCGGAAAGGTCCGCACCAGCGGCTCGTGCACGGCCCGCGAGGCGATCCGCGCCTCGATCCGGTCCCGCAGCGCCGCCGCGGCCCGCCGGCCGAACGTGAGCACGAGGACCCGCTCCGGATCCACACCGGACGCCACGCGGGCCGCCGCGGCCTCGACCAGCGTCGTGGTCTTGCCGGTGCCGGGCCCGCCGAGCACCAGCAGGGGCCCGTCGGTGTGCGCGACCACCGCCTCCTGCAGCGCGTCGAGCCGGACGCCCCGCCCCTCACCCACCACGGACGCCCGGCGAACCAGCCGGTACGCCTGCATGCCGCCCATCGAACCACGCCGGTCCGACAAGACGTCACCGGCATCACCCGCACCGAACGGGCGAAACGGGATAGGTCTACGCGGGAAGGGCGTCGAGGGCGGCCGGGACGGTGGTGGCGACCGTGAGGCGGGCCAGGGCCTCGTGGCGCACGAAGCCGGCCGGGACCAGGTTCTCCAGCCAGCGCACCAGGCCCGTGTAGAAGCCGTCGACGTCCAGGAGCACGATCGGTTTCGCGTGCACGCCCAGCCAGGCCGTGGTCCAGACCTCGAACAGCTCGTCGAAAGTGCCGATGCCGCCGGGCAGCACCAGGAACGCGTCCGACTTCTCGATCATCACGGTCTTGCGGCTGGCCATGCCGTCGGTGACGATCAGCTCGCCCGCGTGGGTGTCGGCGATCTCACGGTCGACCAGGGACTGCGGGATCACGCCGACCGTGTGGCCGCCGGCCGCGCGGGCTCCCTCGGCGACCGCACCCATCATGCCGACCCGGCCGCCGCCGGAGACCAGGACGTGTCCGCGGCGGGCCAGCTCCGCGCCGACCTGCGTCGCGAGGTCGGTCCAGCGCCGGTCGAGGGTACGCGACGACGCGCAGAACACACAGACGGCGGCCACGGTCAGCGCCGCCGGTCCGGCGTACGGGTCGCGGCCGCCGCCTCGTGCAGCGCCTCCTGCTCGGCCGCCAAGGCCGCGTCGGCGTCGACGATGTGGCGCACGGCGGCTTCCACGTCGTCGGTGACGCACACCAGCTCCAGGTCGGCCTCGCCGATCTTCCCGTCGGCGAGCAGCGTGTCGCGCATCCAGTCGAGCAGGCCGCGCCAGTACGCCTCCCCCATCAGCACCACCGGGAAGCGCGTCACCTTGCCGGTCTGCACCAGCGTCAGCGCCTCGAACAGCTCGTCCATCGTGCCGAACCCGCCGGGCAGCACCACGAACGCCTGCGCGTACTTGACGAACATCGTCTTGCGGGCGAAGAAGTACCGGAAGTCGATGCCCATGTCGACCCAGTCGTTGATGCCCTGCTCGAACGGCAGCTCGATGCCGAGCCCCACCGACAGGCCGCCGGCCTCGGCCGCGCCGCGGTTCGCCGCCTCCATCACCCCGGGGCCGCCGCCGGTGATGACCGCGTAGCCGGCGCGCGCGAGCGCCGCGCCGAGCTGCTCGGCCATGACGCACTCGGCGCTCTCCGGCTTGCTGCGGGCAGAGCCGAAGACACTCACCGCGGGCGGCAGGTCGGCGAGCGTGTCGAAGCCCTCCACGAACTCCGACAGGATCCGCAGGGCCCGCCAGGCGTCCTTGGTCTTCCAGTCCGCGCGCGTCCGGGAATCGAGCAGCCGCTGGTCGGCGGTGCTGCCCGGGATCGCGTCGCGACGCAGCGTCACCGCGCCGCGGTGGCGCTCCGGCCCTCGCCCGTTTCCGTGTGTCATGGCCACCACGGTAGTAAAGCGGGCCGCCGGCGATTTCACCTGGAACGGGCCGCAACCGAAATCGCTTGTGCGACGTCTTATCTTTCGAATACCGGGTATGCAGGGGCCGCCCGGCATCGCCGCCGGGCACCTTGGGGGGAGGAACGCCACGATGACCCGCTTCAACCAGCTCCGCCAGCGCCGTGAGATGCAGCGCCGGATCCGCGCTGTCGTGGCCGAGCGGCGGCTCAACCGCATCGCGCCGATCGGTGACGAGGACGACGAGCCGACGGTCGAGCTGCGTCCCGTCGATGACGCGGTGACCTGCGGCGGAGCCGCCTCTTGACGGACGCCGGCCCGGCACCGGTGGTCGCCGTCCGCGGCGAGGCGACCCGCGAGGTGCCGCCCGAGATCGCGCGGTTCGCCGTCACGGTCTCGGCCCGCGACCGCGACCGCCAGACCACGCTGCGCCGGCTCGCCGAGCGCTCCGACGCGACCCGGACGCTGCTCGACGCGTACGGCGAGGCGGTCGAGCGCCGGGAGTCCGGCAGCCTGCAGGTGATGCCGGAGCGGAAGAGGTCCGGCGAGAAGGTCGCCTTCTACCGTGGCAGCGTGACGACCACGGTCACGGTGAGCGACTTCACGGCCCTTGGCGAGCTGATGCTCCGTCTCGCGGACCAGGACCAGACGACCGTCGCCGGCCCGTGGTGGGAGCTGCGGCCTGACAGCCCGGCCCACCGCGAGGCCCGGCGCGCCGCGATCGCCGACGCGCTGGCGGTGGCCCGCGACTACGCGGCCGCGCTCGGCGCGCGGATCGCCGGCCTGGTCGAGCTGGCCGACTCCGGCCTGGGTGGCCGGCCGCCCGTCCCGCTGGCCGCCCGGGCCGCCGCGATGCCGGAGGCGATGGACCTGGCGGCGGCCCCGGCGATCGACCTGGACCCGCAGCCGCAGACCGTCTACGCCGCCGTCGAGGCCCGCTTCGTCATCAGCCACCCGACGGCGATCGACGAGCCGCCGGCGTAGCTGTCCACCGGCCGGTGGACACCGCGTTCCATCCGGCGGTCGTCCCGGGAGGGCCGCTCCGGCACCGACCATCGACGCATGACAACCTCGACGGCGGTCCGGGTACGCGCGCTGACCCGGCGATACGGCGCCGTGACCGCGGTGGACGGCATCGACCTCGACATCGCGCACGGCGAGGTGCTGGCGCTGCTCGGCCCCAACGGCGCCGGCAAGACCACCACGGTGGAGATCCTGGAGGGGCACCGCCGGCGGACGGGCGGCGAGGTGACCGTCCTCGGCCGCGACCCGGAGACCGCGGGCCGGAGCTGGCGCCGGGAGATCGGCATCGTGCTCCAGGGTGCCTCCGACGCCGGCCAGCTCACGGTCGCCGAGACGGTACGCCACTTCGCCCGCTACTTCCCCGACCCGCGCGACCCCGACGAGCTGATCGCACGCGTCGGGCTCGCCGACCGCCGGGACACGCTGGTGCGCAGGCTCTCCGGCGGGCAGCGGCGGCGGGTCGACGTGGCCGTCGGCATCGTCGGCCGGCCCCGGCTGCTCTTCCTCGACGAGCCGACCACCGGCTTCGACCCGGAGGCCCGCCGCGACTTCTGGGCCCTGGTCCGCTCCCTGGAGACCACCGTGCTGCTCACCACGCACGCGCTCGACGAGGCGGAGGCGCTGGCCGACCGCGTCGCGGTGATCGCCGGCGGCCGGATCGCCGCGGAAGGCGACCCGCGCACGCTCGGCGGCCGGGCCACCGCCCGGGCCACCGTCACCTGGCGGGACGGCCGGGCCGAGACCGACGACCCCGCGGGGCTCGTCGCCACGCTCACCCGGCGCTACGGCGGCACCGTGCCCGGGCTGACGGTCAGCCGGCCCAGCCTGGAGGACGTCTACCTCGACCTGATCGGGGGCCGGTCATGACGGTCGCGATCGGCCTGGCGCGCGCCGGCGTGGAGATCAAGTCGTTCTACCGGGAACGCGACCAGCTGGTGTTCACCTTCGCGCTGCCGGTGGTGCTCCTCCTGCTGCTCGGCTCGCTCTTCGACGGCACGTACGAGGGCACCACGGTGACGTCGGCGCAGTACATGGTGCCGAGCATGATGGCCGCCGGCGTCGCCAGCGCCAGCTTCCTCAACCTCGGCATCAGCATCGCCGCCGACCGGGAGAACGGCACGCTCAAGCGGCTGCGCGGCCTGCCGATGAACATGGCGTCGTACGTCATCGGCAAGGTCGCGGTCGTCCTGGTGGTCGCCGCCGTCCAGATCGCCCTCATGCTCGCCATCGGCGTGTTCCTCTTCGACCTGGCCCTGCCCACCGATGCCGCACGCTGGTTCACGTTCGGCTGGGTGCTGCTACTCGGCACGGTGGCGTGCGCGCTCCTCGGGGTGGCGGCGAGCCAGGTGGCCCGCTCCGCGGCGAGCGCCGGCACCGCCATGAACCTGCTGCACCTGGTGCTGGCGTTCCTGTCGGGCATCTACTTCACGCCGATCAGCGCGCTGCCCGGCCCGCTCGCCACGATCGGCGCGCTGTTCCCGCTCAAGTGGATGGGCCAGGGCCTGCGGTCGGCGCTGCTGCCGGACGCGATCGTGAGCGTCGAGTCGACCGGCTCGTGGGAGCATGGCCGTACCGCGGTGGTGCTCGCGGCCTGGTGCGTCGGCGGGCTGGTGCTCTGCCTGGCCGCCCTGCGGCTGCGGGCCCGCCGCGACGGCTGACCGGAGGGCGGCGCGTGGGCGAGGAGCGGGTCCCGTGGCACCGGAGCTTCGGGCTCTGGGAGGCATACTTCGCGGTGGTCGGCCTGGGCGTCGGCGGCGTGCTCCTCGGCGTCGGGGAGGTCGGCGCCGCCGGCGTGCTGGCCGCGCTCGCCGCCTGGTACCTGGCGTACGGCCGGCGGCTCGCCGCGGTCGACGACCGCGGTCCCCACGGCGTGGTCTTCCAGGTCGGGGTGTTCGCTCTCTACCTCGCCGGGATCGCCCTCGCCAGCCTGTTCTCGTTCGTGCTGTTCGCGCTCTGCCCGCTGGCGTTCATGACGCTCGCGCTCCACCGCGCCGTCGCGGCCGTGGTGGTGTTCAACGCCGCGCTACCGGTGCAGCAGCTGCTGGCCGGCGTCGAGCCCGGCGCCGTCCTGCGCGGCCCGGTGCCGATCGCCGCGGTCGTCGTCGTGTTCTCCGTCGTCATCGGCGTCTGGACGGAGAGCGTGGAGCGGCAGAGCGCCGAGCGGGCCGCCCTGGTCGCCTCGCTGCGGGCGAGCCAGGACGAGGTGGCCCGCCTCTCGCACGACGCCGGCGTGGCGGCCGAACGGCAGCGGCTGGCCGCCGACATCCACGACACCATCGCCCAGGGGCTGAGCAGCGTGATCATGTTGATCCAGGCGGCGCAGGCGGACCCGCCGGCGGCGGGCCGCCATCTGGACCTCGCGTTGACGACGGCGCGCGACAACCTCGCCGAAGCCCGCGCGCTGGTCGCCGCCCTGGCACCGGCCGGGCTCGACGGCACGCCGCTGCCCGAGGCGCTGGACCGGCTCACGGCCCGCTCGGCCGTGCCGGCCACGCTCACCGTGACCGGCACGGCGCGGCCGCTGCCGACGTCCGTCGACGTCGTGCTGCTGCGGGCCGCACAGGAGGCGCTGACGAACGTCCGCAAGCACGCCGGCGCCTCCCGGGTGATGGTGACACTGTCCTACCTGGACGGCCGGGTGGCGCTGGCGGTCGCGGACGACGGGGCCGGGTTCGCCGCCGGCGGCGACGGGTACGGGCTCGCCGCGATGCGCGGCCGGGTCGGGCAGATCGCCGGTACGCTGACCGTCGACACCGCCCCGGGTGCGGGCACGACCCTCCGGGTGGAGGTGCCCACGACATGATCACGGTGCTGCTGGTGGACGACCATCCCGTCGTACGGGCCGGCGTGCGCGGCATGCTCGGAGGCGAGCCCGACATCGTGGTGGCCGGCGAGGCGGCCTCCGGGCAGGAGGCGGTCGCCGCGGCCCGCGCGCTGACCCCCGACGTCGTCCTCATGGACCTGCGGATGCCGGGCCTCGACGGCGCCGACGCGACGGCCCGCCTGCTGGCCGCGGTGCCGACGGCCCGGGTCGTGGTGCTGACCACCTACGAGACCGACACCGACATCCTGCGCGCCGTCGAGGCCGGAGCGGCCGGTTACCTGCTCAAGGACGCGTCACGCGCCGATCTCGTGCAGGCGGTGCGGCTGGCCGCCCGCGGCGAGACCGTGCTGGCCCCGTCGGTCGCGACGAAGCTGTTCCGGCGGGCCCGCAAGCCCGGGCACGAGCCGCTGTCGCCGCGCGAGATCGAGGTCCTCCGCCTGGTCGCCCGCGGGCTGTCGAACGCGGAGATCGGCCGGGAACTGCACATCAGCGAGGCCACCGTGAAGACCCACCTGCTGCGCGCCTTCCCCAAGCTCGGCGTCAACGACCGCACCGCCGCCGTCACCACCGCGATGGCGGCCGGGATCCTCTAGATCCCGCGCACCTCGACCGCGACGTCGACGCCCGGGTAGTAGCGGGTGACGTTGGCGTCGCCGTATTTCTCGCGGAAGTCGGCGACCACCTCGTCGACCTTGCGCCGGTCGGTGATCAGCTTGGCCTTCGTGGCGGCCGAACCGAGCTGGATGCTGGGGTTGTGACGCAGGTTGCGGTACCACTGGCTGCCCGAGCCGCCGACCGGCAACAGGTACGTGGCGTCGCCCTCCCGCACGAACCACACCGGATGCGAGTGCCGCTGACCCGTCCGGCGGCCGATGGTGGTGATCTCGATTTCCGTCGGTTCCTGTGCCATGGCGTACCCCCTCCGTGACCACGGTAGGGCCGGCGGCCCCTGCCCGGCCGGACAAATGCGATAGTCGGCGCGTGACGTCGTACTCCTTCGATGCGCTCGCCGCCCGGGCCGCCGCGCTGGCCGATCTCGGGCCGCGGCGGCTGCTCGGCATCGTCGGCGCACCCGGAGCCGGCAAGTCGACGCTGGCCGCCCGGATCGTCGAGGCGGTCGGGCCGGCCGCGGTGCTCGTGCCGATGGACGGCTACCACCTCGCCGAGGCGGAGCTGCACCGGCTGGGCCGGCACGACCGCAAAGGCGCGATCGACACCTTCGACGCCGCCGGGTACGTGTCGCTGCTCGGCCGCCTCGCCGCCGCCGGCCCCGAGACGGTGTACGCGCCGGCGTTCCACCGCGAGATCGAGGAGCCGATCGCGGGGTCGATCCCGGTGCCGCCGCCGGTGCGGCTGGTGGTCACCGAGGGCAACTACCTGCTGGTCCCCGAGGAGCCGTGGGCCAGCGTGCGGGTGCTGCTGGACGAGGTCTGGTACCTCGACGTCGACGAGGAGGAGCGGCTGCGCCGGCTGGTCGCGCGCCACATGGCGTACGGCCGGACGCGGGCGGAGGCGACGGCCCGGTCGTACGGCAGCGACCAGGCCAACGCGGAGCTGATCGCCACGACCCGCTCCCGCGCCGACCTGGTCGTCCGCCTGACGGATGAAGGAAGGGCCCCTTCCTAACGGCTAGCCGTTAGGAAGGGGCCCTTCCTTCGCCGCTGCCTAGTCGTTGGCGTGCAGGGCCGCGTTCAGCTCGATGCCCTTGCCGCTGCGGGGCCGGGCCTCCAGCGCGCCGGTCACCGAGTTGCGCCAGAAGAGCAGGTTGTCCATGCCGGACAGCTCGCGGGCCTTGACCACCCGGCCGTCCGGCAGGGCGATCTTCGAGGCGGCGGTGATGTAGCAGCCGGCCTCCACCACGCAGTCGTCGCCGAGCGAGATCCCGATGCCGGCGTTGGCGCCGAGCAGGCAGCGCTCGCCGATCGAGAGCTTCTCCTTGCCGCCGCCGGAGAGCGTACCCATGATCGACGCGCCGCCGCCGATGTCGGAGCCGTCTCCGACCACGACGCCGGCCACGATCCGGCCCTCCACCATCGAGGTGCCGAGCGTGCCGGCGTTGAAGTTGACGAAGCCCTCGTGCATGACGGTGGTGCCGGCGGCGAGGTGCGCGCCGAGCCGCACCCGGTCGGCGTCCGCGATGCGCACACCCGACGGCACGACGTAGTCGGTCATCCGCGGGAACTTGTCGACGCCGTAGACCGCCAGGTGCCGGCCCGCGCGCCGCTCGATCAGGCGGAGCTCGTCGACCCGGTCCGGCGGGCACGGCCCGGCCGACGTCCAGGCGACGTTGGCGAGCATCCCGAAGATGCCGTCCAGGTTCGGCTCGTTCGGCCGCACGATCCGGTGCGAGAGCAGATGGAGCCGGAGGTACGCGTCCGCGGCGTCCTTGATCGGGTCGGCCAGCGAGCCGATCTCCACCACGACGATCTCGGTGCGCAGACCCGGCAGGGCCCGCTCGCCGGCGCACTCCGCGGCGGCGCCGAGAAGGGTGGCCGGGTCGCCGGCCGGGCGGGCACCGAGGCCCAGGTTGCCGGCCGGGAACCAGGCGTCGAGCACCTGCCCCTCCGCGGTCGTCGTGGACAGGCCGATTCCCCAGGCAGGCTGCGCGTTCGTCACGGTTATGACGGTAGCGTGCGTGCTATGACCAACCCGCTGACCCCCGCCGTGTTGTCGGATCCCGTCGAGTTGACCCGGGTGCTGGTCGACATCGAGTCGGTGTCACTGCACGAGAAGGTGATCGCGGACTGCGTGGAGCAGGTGCTGCGGCTCACCCCGCACCTCACGGTCCAGCGGCTCGGCAACACGGTGATGGCCCGCACGGAGCTGGGCCGGCGGCAGCGGGTGGTGCTCGCGGGGCACCTCGACACGGTGCCCGTCGCGGACAACCTGCCGGCCCGGGTCGAGGGCGACATCATGTACGGCTGCGGCACGTCCGACATGAAGTCCGGCGTCGCGCTGGCCCTGCAGCTCGCCGTCGCGCTCCCGGCGCCGCGGTACGACGTGACGTACTTCTTCTACGAGGCCGAGGAGATCGACTCGGCGTACAACGGGCTGAACCTGGTCGCGAAGGCCCACCCCGAGTGGCTCGCCGCGGACTTCGCCGTGCTGCTGGAGCCCACCCACGGCGTGGTGGAGGCGGGCTGCCAGGGCACGATGCGGGCGATCGTGTCGACGACCGGGAAGCGGGCACACTCGGCCCGCTCGTGGCGCGGCGTCAACGCGATCCACGCGGCGGCCCAGGTGCTCGACCGCCTCGCCGACTACGAGGCCCGCCGGGTGACGATCGACGGCTGCGCGTACCGCGAGGGCCTCAACGCCGTCCGCATCAACGGCGGCGTCGCGGGCAACGTCATCCCGGACCGCTGCGAGATCGAGATCAACTACCGGTTCGCGCCGGACCGGACCGTCGAGGAGGCGGAGACCCACCTCCGGGACCTCTTCCACGGGTACGAGCTGACGCTGGTCGACGCGGCCCCCGGCGCGCTGCCGGGCCTCGGCGCGGCCCCGGCGCGCGAGTTCCTCGCCGCGGTCGGCGCGGACCCGATCGGCAAGCTCGGCTGGACCGACGTGGCGCGGTTCGCCGCGATGGGCATCCCGGCCCTCAACTTCGGCCCCGGCGACCCCAACGTCGCCCACGCGGTGGACGAGCGGGTAGAAATCCCCCTGATCCGCGACGGCGCCGAGACCCTCCACCGCTGGCTCACCACCTGAGCCCGCGCGCCACCGCGGAGTGCGGCGGCGCGCGTCGGTCGACGGCCGGGCGGTCAGTTGGTCAGGCGGTCGACGGCGGCGGCCACGCGTTCGTCGGTCGCGGTCAGGGCGACGCGGATGTGGCGCTCCCCGGTCGGGCCGTAGAAGGCTCCCGGCGCGACCAGGATGCCCAGGCCCGCCAGGTGCTCGACCGTCGACCAGCAGTCCTCGTCGCGGGTCGCCCACAGGTAGAGGCCGGCCTCCGAGTGGGAGACCTGGAAGCCCGCCTTCTCCAGGGCGTGGCGCAGGCTGGCGCGGCGGGCCGCGTACCGCGTGCGCTGCTCCGTCGCCGAGGTCTCGTCGTCGAGAGCGGCCACCATCGCGGCCTGCACCGGGTCGGGGACGATCATGCCGGCGTGCTTGCGGACCGCCAGCAGCTCGCCGACCAGGGCCGGGTCGCCAGCGACGAAGCCGGCGCGGTAGCCGGCCAGGTTCGAGCGCTTCGACAGCGAGTGGACGGCGATCACCCCGTCGAGGGAACCCCCGTTGACCGACGGCGCGAGGATCGACGTCGGCTCGACCTCCCACCCGAGCGTCAGGTAGCACTCGTCGCTCGCCACGACCGCGCCGCGCTCGCGGGCCCAGTCGACCACCTTGCGCAGGTGGGCGGGGGGCAGCACGCGGCCGGTCGGGTTGGCCGGCGAGTTCACCCAGACGAGCTTCACGCGCGGAGCGGGGCCGAGCGACACCAGCGAGTCGGCCCGGACCACGTCCGCGCCGGCCAGCCGCACGCCGACCTCGTACGTCGGATAGCACACCGACGGGATCACCACGGTGTCGCCGGGGCCGATGCCGAGCAGCGACGGCAGCCAGGCGACCAGCTCCTTGGAGCCGATGGTGGGCAGCACGCCGATCTCGTCGAAGGTCGCGCCGCACGCGCGCGCCACCCAGCGGCGGATCGCCGACCGGAGCGCCGGAGTGCCCGCGGTCAGCGGGTAGCCGGGAGCGTCGGCCGACGCGCGGAGCGCCTCACGGACGGCCGTGGGCACCGGGTCGACGGGCGTGCCGACCGACAGGTCGACGATGCCGTCGGGGTGCGCCGCGGCGCGGGCCTTCGCCGGCTCCAGCAGGTCCCAGGGGAAGTCCGGGAGGGCGGCCGAGACCCGCCCGCCCGGAGCGAGCCTGCCGGTCAGTGTTCGCCTTCCCGCGGCGGCTGGGCGGCGACCACCGGGTGGTCCTTCTCGATCTTGCCGATCTTGGATGCGCCGCCGGGCGAGCCGAGGTCCTCGAAGAACTCGTAGTTGGCGGTGGTGTAGTCCTTCCACTGCTCGGGGACGTCGTCCTCGTAGAAGATCGCCTCCACCGGGCAGACGGGCTCACAGGCCCCGCAGTCGACACACTCATCGGGGTGGATGTAGAGCATCCGGTTGCCCTCGTAGATGCAGTCGACGGGGCACTCCTCGATGCACGCCTTGTCGAGCACATCGACGCACGGCTCCGCGATGATGTAGGTCACGGGTCTCTCCTCCGCAAGCCACGCCGCGATCACCCGCGGCGTTTCAAGAGCCTAGTATCTCGCTTGGAGGTGGGTCGATCGTGCTCCGACGGCAGGATGTGGGACACCGAGTGGTGATCCGGCGCGTCGTCGGGGTCCGGGGCGGCCGGCCGCAGTTCTCGGACGCCCTCGGCGAGCTCGTCGCCGTCGACGACACCAACCTCACCCTGGCCACCGCGCGCGGCACGATCGTCGTACCCCTGGACGAGGTGCACCGGGCCAAGCGCGTGCCGCCGCAGCGGCGACCGACCGCCGCGGACGTGATCGCCCTGGAGCTGGCCGCCGACGCCGCCTGGCCGGCCCCGACCAGGGCAAAGCTGGGTGACTGGCTGCTGCGCAGCGCCGACGGGTGGACGGGCCGGGCCAACTCCGCGCTGCCCATCGGCGACCCGGACCGGCCGCTGGAGGCGGCGATCGACGCGATCGAGGAGTGGTACGCCGAGCGCGGCCAACCCGCCCTCGTCAACACGCCGTTGCCGCTCGCGGCGCCGGTCGGCGCGGCCCTCGACGACCGCGGCTGGACGGCCCGCCCGCTCGTCCTCGTGCAGACCGCGCCGCTGGAGCCGATCGCCGGCGAGGAAAAGATCACACTGTCGAGGGCACCCGGCGACGACTGGCTGGAGATCGTCCGGGCCCGCAAGAGCAGCCTGCCGGCCGCCGCGCGGCGCGTCCTGACCGGGCCGCGCCGGGTCCGCTTCGCCGCCGCGTACGACGGCGACGCGCTGGTCGCGATCGGCCGCGGCGCCGTGGTGGGCGACGGCAACCGCCGGCTGCACCTCGCCCTGATCGAGGTCGTGCCGAGCCACCGCCGGCGAGGGCTGGCCCGCCGGGTCACCCGCGCGCTCGCCGCCTGGGGGCTGGGCGAGGGTGCGACGACCGCCTTCCTCCAGGTGGAGGAGCACAACACGGCGGCGGTGGCGCTCTACGGCACGCTCGGGTTCACCACCCACCACAGCTACCTGACGCGGGAGCCGGCTACCGCCGCAAGACCCGACGCGGCTTGCTGAGCTTGGCCTGGGAGAACGCCGCGAGCTGCTGGGAGCGGTAGTCCTTGCCGAGCACCACGAGAAGCAGGTAACCGAGGATCAGTCCGCCCGCGCTGAACCCGCCGTAGAGCCAGATCTGCGCGAAGAACTCGCCCGCGCCGCCGGACACGGGGTTGCCGCCGAACACCAGCGGCCCGAGCAGCACGGTGGCGAGGCAGGCGATCACCACCGCGCCGAGCACGTCGCCGAGCCACTGGCCCACCGCGCGTTCGCGGCCCCACCGGAACGCGAAGACCGCCAGCACGACGGCGACCACCGCGAAGAACCCCAGCGAGATGCGGTCCTGCGTCTCCACGTCGTCGCCGTATCCGAACTTGGCGACCGCGCGGGCCACCAGGTTGATCGCGAACAACCCGGCGGCCAGCGCTCCGATCCGTACCCAGCGCTCTCTCATCAGGCCTCCCACGCTCGTCCGGCGTCAGTCAGGCCCGCTCAGCGACCCCAGAAGTCGGACGTCGTCTCGGGCGGCGTCGTCGTCGCCTCGCCAGGCTGCTCCCACGGCGGCTGCTGCTGTCGCTGCTGCTCGCCGTCGGTGGCGCCAGGCGCGGCCGGGTCGGGCTTGGCGCAGACATAACGCGGTTCAGCATCGTATCGCCAGGTGAACTTCTCGCGCTGCACCTCTTTGCCGTCCTTGCGGATCACCCGGTACGCGTCCTGCGTGAAGCCGTCGCTGCCGGACGTCGCGATGCACGTCGGGCCGGCCTCCAGGGTCACGGTCTGCGGCTTGGTGACGTCGCGCTTCTCGCTCCACTCGGTCTTGACGCTGTCGTACACCTTGGTGCTCCACATCGAGACCGTGATCGAGTTGTTCGTGTACGACGTGTCGATCAGGATCCCGTACGGCGTGGTGTTCTGGAACTTGAGGTCCAGGGTCGGCCAGTAGATGGTCGACTCGATCACCGACGGGTAGCGCGAGATGTAGAACGAGTGCGGCTTGTGCTCGACGTCCTTGAGCCCCGCGTAGTAGCTCGCGTTGAACAGGGTCGTGGTGAACTGCGAGATGCCGCCGCCCACCGCCGGCACGAGCTTGTTGTTCTCGATCACCGGTGCGTCCACGTAGCCCTGGGCGTACCCGCGCTCGCCGGTGAAGCCGTTGAGCGAGAACGTCTCGCCGGGCTTCACGACCGCGCCGTCGACCTTCTTGGCGACCTGGACGATGTTCTTGACCCGCGGCTCGTCGAGCCCGCCGGTGAACTTGGTGGTGAAGGTCGAGACCTTCTCCTTGACCCCGAGCTGCTTGAGCGTGGCGTCGTTGACCTGCGCCGGTGCCGGGTTCAGGGTCGCGTCGACCGTCCGCGGCGCGCTCTTGGGCAGCACGCCGAGCAGGTCGCGGGCGAGCTTGGCGCTGTCGACGTACGACCCGCCGGCCGCGCTGACGAGGACCTTGCGCGCGGCGCCCTCGCCGGTCACCGCCGACGGCGGCGACGACTCGATCTTCGAGATGGCCGGACCCATGGCGGTACGGAGCGCCGCGGCGTCCACCTTCGGGGTGATCGTGCCGTCGGCCGCACCCTTGATCGACAGGCTCTTGGCGATCATCTCGGGGGTGATCGTGGTGTCGCCCTTCGCCGAGTGCACGGTCACCGGCGCGGCGACCGCCGGCTTGGCCAGCGACTCGACGAGGTGATCGATCTCGGCCCGGCCCTTGGCGGCGTCGACGTCGACCAGCGGGACGGTCACCGAAGCGACGCCGCCGGCGGGGCCGGGGGTTACCCCGCCGGCGGCGGCGCCATCCGGGGAGACGGCGTGGAGCCAGCCGCTCTTCACGGCGTCGGCGGTCTTCGGGAGGTCGATGCCCTTGCCCGCGGACGGGTACGTCACCACGGGCGTGAGGCCGTCGAAGGTCACCGACGCGGGGGTGGCGACGTCGGTGGTCAGCTCGCTGACCGCGGGCCGGAGCGCCGCGTCGAGCCGGGTGGTGTCGAGGGTGACCGCCGGGGTGACGGCGTGGCTGCCCCACAGGCTGGGTCCGCGGGAGGCGGCGGCGGCCACGGTGGCGTCGACGTCGACGTCCAGGCCGACCTCGTCGGGCACGATCCGGGCGTCGGCGGACTCCTCGCCGGCCGTGACGTGCACGGTGAACGGCCGGTCGAGCGCCGGTTCGGCGGCCAGCCGGTCGGTCAGCCTGGTGGCGGCGGCGGAGCGGCTCAGCCCGCCGATGTCGATGCCGAGCACGGTGGTGCCACGGGGCACGTCGCCCTTGTACGCGTACCCGGCCAGCACGCCGATCGCGACCAAGAGGAGGGCGAGGAGGGCGCCGCCGATGGCGAGCCGCCGACGTTTCTTGCCGCGGGAGTCCAAGACAAATCCCTAAAGTCGGAAAAATCGTCCGCGACCGAGTGTAGTCACATGCCCCCGGATAACGAAAAGGTCTCGTGGCCCGGGTCACCGTCGGCGAAGCACCGCGAGGAGGGTCTCAGAAGGGCGTTTTCCCAGGTGGGGACGACACCAGACGGATGCCGACGATCGTCCAGGCAAGCGACCCCAGCCCGATCATCGCCCACCCGACCCAGTTATCGGATGCGATCAGGTAGTCACCCTCCGTAGTCCTACCGGCGGCGAGGAGCACGATCGCGAGCCACACGAGCGCCGGCGGGAGGGCCGCCCAGCGGCGCCGGGTCGCCCGGTAGGAGAACCAGCCGATGAAGAGGTTGGCCACCAGCGCGAGCACGGCCGAGAGCCCGATCAGCACCCCGCCGACGCGCACGCTGACCAGCAACAGTTCGAGGGTGGCGGTGAGGACCGCCAGCAGGATCGCGATGATCGCGCCGGCGGCGGTGAGGAGCCCGGCGAGCACGCCGCGGTCGGGCCTGGGCTCCGCGCGGGGCGGCTCGGGAGGCGGCTCGGGGGACGGCCGGTGGTCGGTGGGGCTGGACACGGTCACCTCGAACCGGCCTCCGCCGGCTGCGGCTCCTCCACCGGAAGGCCCGCGAACAGGTCGGTCTCCCAGCCGCGCGGGCCGGCGCCGGGGCCGCGCTCGCCGGCGGCCAGCGTGTAGTACTCCACGCCCATGAACTCGTTGCCGAAGTCGCCGGCCAGCGCGTACAGCCAGGAGGACTCGGGGATCTGGGTGGCGTGGGCCCGCAGCGCCGCGATCTTCGCCTCGCCCATCTCGGTGGCGTCGACCCGGGCGGCGATCTCGTCGTCGGGCGTGCCGAACGGGAAGTCGTCAGCGCTCTCCACACCTTCGAACGGATTGCCGACCGAGTCCGCGAACGCGTCCAGACCCGCTTCGAGCACGCTCCTCGGCATCGCCGTCCAGTAGATCTTCGCGGGGGCGACGCCCTCCGGGGCGGCCAGCTCCGCGGCGCGCATGGCGACCCGGTGTGCCTGGATGTGGTCGGGGTGGCCGTAGAAGCCGTTGGGGTCGTACGTGATCATCACCTGCGGCCGGGTCTCGCGCATGACCTCGACCAGGTAGCGCGCGGCCTCGTCGAGATCCGCCTGCCAGAAGGCCCGCGGGTGGTTGTTGGTGTCGAGCCCCATCATCCCCGAGTCGCGGTAGCGTCCCGCACCGCCGAGGAAGCGCACGTCGTCGACGCCGAGCGCGGCGCACGCGGCCCGCAGCTCGGTGATCCGGTAGCCGCCGAGCTGGTCGCCCTCGGCCGCGGCGAGCAGCGCCAGCTCCGGCACGTAGATCTCGCCCTCCTCACCGAGGGTGCAGGTGACGAGGGTGACCTGGGCACCCTGGGCGGCGTAGTGCGCCATGGTGGCCCCGGTGCTGATCGACTCGTCGTCGGGATGCGCGTGCACGAGCAGTAGTCGTCGACCCACCCGCGCCACTCTACGCGCGGGCCAGCCGGCGTCCGCCGCCGCGGCTGGCCCCCGGGGGCCAGCGAACTACTCTCACCAAACCGCCCAAGCCCATACGATCCCCGTGTGGAGTTTCCCGAGTTGGCCGCGCGGACCAACGGGTTCACCCGCGGCACGCCGCACCAGGTCACCGTCGCGTCGGACGGCTCGCGTGTGCTCTTCCTGCGCGCGGCCGGTCCCGAGGACGGGACCGACGGGCTCTGGACACTCGACCTTCCCGGCGGAGGTGGCCCGGGAGGCGTGATGGTGGCCAGCGGCGGCGAGCTGTCGGCCGTCGAGCGGCTGGTGTTCGAGGGGCCGGTCGACTCGTACGCCGCCGACCCGCTGGCCCGCGTCGCCGCCGTCGTCAGCGGCGGTCGCCTGCTCCGCGCCGGCCTGCGCACCGGCGAGATCACCGAGGTCGCGGTCGACGGCCCGGTCGCCGACGCCCGTCCCGACCCGACCGCCACCCGGATCGCGTACCTGAACCCGGCCGGCGAGCTGCGCGTGGTCGAGCCGGACGGCACCGACATGCTGCTCGCGGGCGAGGGCTCGCACGTGACGTGGGGCCGGGCCGACACCGTCGCCGCCCGCGACTTCGGCCGCGACCGCGGCTACTGGTGGTCGCCCGACGGCCGGTCCCTGCTCGCCACCCGGGTCGACGACTCCCGCGTACCCCGGTTCGAGGTGGGCGAGCCGCCCGTCACCCTGACGCACCCCCGGCCCGGCGGCACCAACGCCGAGGTCAGCCTCCACCTGCTGGATCTCGACGGCGGCTGGGTGGACGTCCACTGGGACCGGGAGACGTACCCGTATCTCGTCGCCGTCGACTGGGTCGAGGGCGGCCCGCTGATCACGGTGCTGCGCCGGATGCAGCAGCACGGCCTCGTGCTCGCCGTCGACCCGCGCACCGGCGAGACCCAGGTGCACGCCGAGCTGGCCGACCCGCGCTGGGTCGAGCCGGTCGCCGGCACGCCGTGCCACCTGCCCGACGGCCGGGTGCTCGTCGGCGGCGAGCTGGCGCACGACGGCTACGACGCGCGGTGCCTGTTCGCCGACGGGACGCTGCTGACCCCGCCGTCGCTGTACCTGCGCCGGGTGGTCGGCCGGATGCCCGGCGCCGGCGGCTCGCCGGACCTGCTGGTCGAGGCCAGTGACGGCGAGCCGAGCGAGCAACACCTCTTCCGGGTACGCACGGCGATCGGCGGCGGCGGCGTCGAGTCCCGCCGGCTGACCACCGCGCCAGGCTGGCACACCGGCGCCGTCGGCGGCGACGTGCTGGTGATCGGTGCTCGCTCGCTCGACCACAGCGGCACACGCTGGACGGTCTGGAAGGGCGACGTCCAGGTGGCGAAGCTGCGGCCGCTCGCGGCGGAGCCTCCCGTCACCCCCCGCCCGGCGCTGGAGCGGGTCACCGACCGCCGCCTGCCGGCGGCGGTGCTCTACCCGACCGGCCACGTCACCGGCCGCCGGCTGCCGGTCCTGCTCGACGTGGACGGCGGCCCGGGCCGCCAGGAGGTGCGGGCCGACCGGGCGGCGTGGGTGGAGCGGCAGTGGTGGGCCGACAACGGCTTCGCGGTGGTGACGGTCGACAACCGGGGTACGCCGGGCGTGGCCCCGTCGTTCGAGAAGGTGGTGCACCGCCGCCTCGCCGACGTGATGCTCACCGACCAGGCGGAGGCGCTGACGGCGCTGAGCGGCAAGCACCCCGACCTCGACCTGTCCCGCGTCGCCGTCCGGGGCCACGGCTTCGGCGGCTGGCTCGCGGTGCTGGCCCTGCTCCGCCGCCCGGAGGTGTTCCGCTGCGCGGTCGCCGGCACGCCGATCGTCGACTGGGCGGCCTGCCACAGCGCGTACGCCGAGCGCTACCTCGGCCAGCCCTTCGACGGCCCGGAGATCTACGCCCACCATTCGTTGCTCGACCAGGCGACCGAACCGGTCCCACCCCGCGCCGAGCCACGTCCGCTGCTGATCGTCGCGGACCCCGCCGACCCGGCGACCACGGCTCAGGTGACCCAACTCTCGACGGCCCTGACCCGGGCCAACCGCCCACACGAGCTCCTCCACGAGACGGACCCGGCGCACCGCCTCGCCGCGGAACTGACCTTCCTCCGCCGCAGCGTGTAACCCGTGTCCCGCACCAACCAGCCCACGGCGGCCGGCCCGGCGGTGCAGCACACCGATCCCCGCCGACCGAGCGCTTGCGAGGGCGGGGCAGGGCCCGACGTTGGCGCGGGCCGCGAGAGGCCCGACGTTGGGCCGAGGACGGTCCGTGGCCCGGGGTGGGAGGGGGTCTGACGGCGCGTGCCGGAGCTTCCGGAGGTTGAGGCGGCGCGGGCGGTGGTCGAGCGGGCCGCGCTCGGGCGGCGGATCGCCGATGTGGACGACCGCGACACCTGGGTGTGCCGGCCGCACCAGCCCGGTCAGATCCGCGACGCGCTGGTCGGCCGGGCTCTCACCGCCGCGCGGCGGCGGGGCAAGAGCATGTGGTGCGAGACGTCGGGCGGCGGGCCGGCGCTCGGCATCCACCTCGGGATGTCCGGTCGGGTCGTCGTCGCCGAGCCGGGCGGCGCGGAACTGGACGGCGGTGACTACTGGCCCGAGGGGCGGCGGGCTCCGGGCGACGACCGGTGGGCCCGGTTCGCGCTGCGCTTCGCGGACGGTGGGCGGTTGATGCTGGTCGACCCGCGCCGGCTCGGCCGGGTCCGGCTCGATCCGCCGGTGGAGCTGCTCGGGCCGGACGCCGCGACGATCAGCCCGGCGGAGTTCCGGGCCGCGCTCGCGCGTGGCACCGCGCCGGTGAAGGCCCGGCTGCTCGACCAGCACGCGGTGGCCGGCGTCGGCAACCTGCTCGCCGACGACATTCTCTGGCGGGCCCGGGTCCACCCCGCGCGGCGGGTCGACGAGCTGACACCCGGCGAGGTCGACGCGCTGCTGCGGGCGACGCGGCAGGCGGTGCGGGCCTCGCTGCGGGCCGGCGGCGTGCACGTGCTGCCCACCGTCCGCCTCCGGTCGCCCGGTGCCCGCTGCCCGCGCGACGGCGCACCGATGGCGCACGGCACCGTCGGCGGCCGTACCACCTGGTGGTGCGAACGCGAGCAGGGACGCGGCGGGGCCGCCGGCTGACGCCGGTGGCCCCGCCTCCTGATCCTCCCCAGGTCAGGTCCTCACTGCTTGATGTAGGCGTTGTAGTAGACCGTCGTGCCGATCGCGTCGGAGTGGAACACCCCGCCGATCTTGTCGCCCATGACCAGGA
>Ga0164243_10003351_pt1 | contig 25681 bp, 24 predicted proteins | sample OricompcompostOP_FD_108781 | JGI IMG/M metagenome (GOLD analysis project Ga0164243, IMG submission 108781) | Organic Plus compost microbial communities from Emeryville, California, USA - Original compost - Organic plus compost (OP) | ecosystem: Engineered > Solid waste > Mixed feedstock >...
CCGTGGTGGATTGAAGGCGGGTTTCCACATTGTCCCAGGCGCGGCTGGTATTGAATTGCCGTTGCGCCGGGAGTTGATTGCTGCCATTCCAGATTTTGGTCAATGCATCGTATTCAGCCTGGTTAGCGGCTGACGCTTGCAGCCAGCGGGTAAGCTCCAGGTCCTCTTCGGGGGAAATCTGAGCGGACAGTTTTTTTGTGATCAGTTCATATATATTGGTAGGTTCCATATCTACAGTTGCTCTATATTGATAACGCAGGGCAGGCGGCGTACCCTCTACTATTACATTAAAATTTTTATCATGAGTAAGGCAGCGGCCGGCAGGCCGTAATCAGCCAGGTATTTACGGAGGATCTTCAGGGCTCTGCCCATGTAGTTCTCCACTGTTTTTGCGGACAGGCCGAGGTCCGCCGCGGCCTGCTGATGGGTCATCCCCTGCATGCGGCAGCGGGTGAAGACTTCCCGGCATTGTGGCGGCAGGTTGGCAATCGCTTCATGGATCAGCTGATCGAAGTAAGGTTTGACGGTTTCCTTTTCTTCCTCGCGCGGTTCCTCGCGGACGTCCGCCAGTTGGATAAAGCCTTTTTTATTGTTCTGTTCCACCTGCTGTTTGCGCAGCACGGTGATGGAATTATTGCGCACTGCCCTGTAGAGGTAAGGCCTGATGTTGGGCAGCTGTATCATATCCGGATGCTTTTGCCAGAGCTTTATAAACGTTTCCTGCACTACGTCTTCGGCAGCCGCATCATCGTTCAGGAAGCTGTAGGCATAGTTACATAACTCGTTGTACAGTGCGTGAAAAAGGTCCTTGTATGCTTGATAAGAAGGTGATGTAATCATTTAACCTTCACGGAATTTTAATGATGAATGCCGCTAAAGTAGCGTTTTTACATCATATAAAAATGCCGTTACTGCCGGGAGGCCCGCCGGGACTAACCGTACCTCATTTTTTCCCTTTGTGTTTCAGTTAATAATTTTATCTTGGGCCTTCTTTGCAATCCATTGCAAAAGACTTAAACCGTTATAATTTATTATCAGCAAATGAAGCTCAGGATTACTGCAACGGGGCTGCTGGCTGCGCTCACGGTACAATATGCCGCGGCGCAAAAGCAACAGCCCATCTACCGGAATGGCTGGATTGATTTCAACAAAAACGGCAAAAAAGACATCTTCGAAGATCCCGCTCAAACCGTGGACGACCGCATCAGGGATTTGCTTTCGCAAATGACGCTGGACGAAAAGACCTGCCAGATGGCGACGCTGTATGGCTATGGTCGTGTGTTGAAAGATGAAATGCCCACGCCGGAATGGAAGAACAAGGTTTGGAAAGACGGCATCGCCAATATTGACGAGGAGCTGAACAGTGTGGCCAATAACAAAAAGGCGCAAACGAACCTGTCGTTTCCCTACAGCCGGCATGCCGCTTCCATCAATACGATTCAGAAATGGTTTATTGAGGAAACGCGGCTGGGGATCCCGGTGGACTTTACCACGGAGGGCATCCACGGGCTGAATCATGACCGCGCTACGCCGCTGCCGGCGCCGATTGGCATTGGCAGCACCTGGAACCGCAAACTGGTACACCGCGCCGGGGAAATTGCCGGCCGGGAGGCTAAACTGCTCGGCTATACGAACGTATATGCGCCCATCCTGGACCCTGCCCGCGATCCGCGCTGGGGCCGCGTAGTGGAATGCTACGGGGAAGATCCTTTCCTGGTGGCGGAACTGGGCAAGCAGATGACCATCGGTATCCAATCGCAGGGCGTGGCTTCCACGCTGAAGCATTTTGCCGTGTACAGTATTCCGAAAGGCGGCCGCGATGGCAACGCCCGTACGGACCCGCATGTGGCGCCAAGGGAGATGCACCAGATTTACCTGTATCCGTTCCGCCGCGTGATCCAGGAGGCCAGGCCCATGGGCGTGATGAGCAGTTATAACGACTGGGACGGGGAGCCGGTAACCGGCAGTTATTATTTCCTCACGCAGCTGCTGCGCCAGGAGTTTGGGTTTGACGGCTACGTGGTATCCGATTCCGATGCGGTGGAATACCTCTTCTCCAAGCACCATGTAGTGCCGGATTATAAGGAAGCGGTGCGGCTCACCGTGGAAGCGGGGCTGAACGTACGCACCAACTTTACGCCGCCGGAAGATTTCATCTACCCGCTGCGGGAGCTGGTGAAGGAAGGCAAGGTGAATATGAAGACGATTGACAGTAGGGTAGCGGATGTACTCCGCGTGAAATTCCGCCTTGGCCTGTTCGACCACCCTTATGTGGATGAGAAGCTGGCGGATAAAAACGTGCATACCGCGGCGGACGATTCCTTTGCCCTGCAGCTGAACCGTGAATCCCTCGTATTGCTGAAGAATGAAAAGAACACCCTGCCGCTGAGCAGGAGCGCAATAAAAAATATCCTCGTGACCGGCCCGATGGCCACGGCAGTGAGCCATGCGAATAGCCGGTACGGCCCTTCCAATAACCCCGTGATTTCCGTGCTGGACGGCATACAAAAGCTGGCTGGTAAAGGCATTACCGTTAATTACACCAAGGGGTGCGACATCGTGAACCCGGGCTGGCCCGGCACAGAGGTGATCCCTTCGCCGCTGAGCGCGGAGGAGCAGGCGGATATAGCCGAAGCCGTTAGTAAGGCGAAGGAAGCGGATGTAATTATCGCGGCTGTGGGAGAAGATGATAAACGCGTTGGGGAGAGCTTGAGCCGCACGAGTTTGGATTTGCCCGGCCGGCAACTGCAATTGCTGCAGGCCCTCCATGCAACGGGCAAGCCGGTGGTGGCCGTGCTGATCAACGGTCAGCCCCTGACCATCAACTGGGAGAACCAGTATTTACCGGCGATCCTGGAAGCCTGGTTCCCCGGGCCTAACGGCGGCATTGCCGTAGCGGAAGCCCTCTTCGGCGATTACAACCCGGGCGGCAGGCTTACCGTTACCTTCCCGAAAACGACGGGCCAGCTGGAACTGAACTTCCCTTACAAGCCGGGATCCCACGCGGATCAGCCTTCCAGCGGTAATAACGGTTACGGACGTACGAGTGTAAACGGGCCGCTGTATCCATTCGGTTATGGGCTCAGTTATACGACTTTTGCATACAGCAACCTGGTGGTAACGCCGGAGCAGCAGCGCCAGCAGGGGGATATACAGGTGAGCGTGGAAGTGACCAATACCGGCAGCAGAGCCGGGGATGAGGTGGTGCAGCTCTATATGCATGACAAGGTAAGCAGCGTAACCACGTATGTATGGCAGCTGCGCGGCTTTGAACGCGTGACGCTGCAGCCGGGCGAAAAGAAGACCCTGCACTTTACCCTGCATCCGGACGACCTGGCCCTGTTGGACAAGGATATGAACTGGACGGTAGAGCCGGGCGAGTTTGAGTTCGCAGTTGGCGCCAACTCCGAAGATCTCAAGCTGAAGAAAACCATTACTATCATCCGATAGCATAGTTTGATTTTTTAGGTCAGCCCCGGTACACTGTTGCCGGGGCTTTTTTTTGTATGACCGCCGCCCGTTGCCGGCGCTGCGGTGTAACTGCTCCCTAAAAAAATCGTATATTCATTTAAAACCATGTTATATGTCAGGAACTTTCTCCAAGCTCAGAAATGCGTATCAGCTCTTTAAAAGTATTGACTTCAAGCAATTGGCCAAACTCTCCGAGAAGGTAGACCTGCCTAAGGTCATGCAGTCCGTGGCCCAGATGGATGAAAATCAGCTCAACGGGTTGATGAAGATGCTGGGAAGCCGCGGCAGTAAAAAGAAAGAGCCACCTGTTGACGGGGACTTTTATAATATCAGCGAACGGCTATCGCCGGAGGACCGTGCCTTGCAATTGCAGGTGAGGGAGTTTATGGAGAAGGAAATCCAGCCGCTGGTAAATGAGTACTGGCTGAAGGCGGAGTTCCCGTTTGAAATAATCGAAAAATTCAGGGCCCTTAATATATGCGGCGTGACCTATGACGGGTATGGCTGCCCTAACCGGTCTTACCTGATGGAGGGCATCATCGCGATGGAAATGGCCCGGGTGGATGCGAGTATTGCCACCTTCTTCGGGGTGCAGAGCGGGCTGGCGATGGGCTCCATTTACATGCTGGGATCGGAAGCGCAGAAGTCGGAATGGCTACCTAAAATGCAGCAGCTGCATTGCATCGGGGCATTTGGATTGACGGAGCCGGAAGTAGGTTCCGGCACTGCGGGCGGACTAACGACTACGGCTAAACGCGAAGGAGATACCTGGGTGCTGAACGGGCAGAAGAAATGGATAGGCAATGCCACCTTTGCGGACGTGATTGTGATATGGGCGCGCGACGTGGATGACAACCAGGTGAAGGGATTCCTCGTAAGAAAGGAGAACCCCGGCTTTGCCGTAGAAAAGATGCAGGACAAGATGGCGCTGCGCATTGTGCAGAATGGCCTGATCACGCTTAGGGATTGCCGCGTACCGGAATCGGACCGGCTGCAGCATGCCAATAATTTCAAGGATACCTCCCGCGTGTTGCGCATGACCCGCGCCAGCGTGGCGTGGGAAGCGGTGGGCTGCGCCCGGGGCGCTTATGAGAACGCGCTGGCGTACACCCGTAAACGGAAGCAGTTCGGCAAGCCGATTGCTTCTTTCCAGTTGATACAGGGGCATTTGGTGGAAATGCTTTCCAACCTCACGGCCATGCAGACGATGGTGTTCCGCCTGTCCGAACTGCAGGACCAGGGCGCGCTGAAAGACGAGCATGCCTCCCTGGCGAAAGTATTTTGTACGCTGCGGACACGCGATATTGTAGGACGTGCGCGGGAAGTGATGGGTGGTAACGGGATATTGCTGGAATACAATGTGGCCCGGTTTGTAGCGGATGCCGAGGCGATATATAGTTATGAGGGTACGAAGGAGATCAATTCGCTGATTGTGGGCAGGGCGATTACGGGGTCGAGCGCATTTGTGTAACGGCAGGGCCTTGCATTGCGTAGTGGCCTTCATGGAAATTTTTCCCTTTTAAAACAATCTATTTTCTATTTTTATCCGTTCACTGATAAAAACTGAAAATAAATACTCCGTTATGAATACATCCGACCGTCGTAGTTTCCTCCGAAACGTATCGCTGGGAAGCCTTGCTGCCATTAGTTTACCCAACATTGTGTCCGCCGCTACCGCGGGCGCGAAGCCGGCAAAAATCCAGCTGAAAAAAGATTATACCATCCTCTTCCAGGGCGACTCCATCACGGACGTGGGCCGTAAAAGGGATGCAGAAGGCCCCAACAACGGGGCTGCATTAGGCGGGGGCTATGCCTTCATGGCCGCTTCGGAACTGCTCTGGCAGCATCCGGATAAAAACCTTTCCATCTACAACCGGGGCATCAGCGGTAACAAAGTGTACCAGCTGGCCGAGCGGTGGGATGCGGACTGCCTCAACCTGAAGCCGAATGTGCTGAGCATCCTCATTGGCGTAAACGATTACTGGCATAAACACAACGGCAAGTACGACGGTACTTCCAAAGTGTACCGTACGGATTACGACAAGCTGCTGGACCGCACCAAGCAAAAGTTCCCCGATCTGCAACTGATCATTGGCGAACCTTTTGCGGTGAAAGGCGTGAAAGCGGTAGATGATACCTGGTATCCTGAATTCAATGAATACCGTGCGGCGGCAAAAGAAATTGCCGATAAATACAAAGCGGCCTTCATTCCTTACCAGGCTATTTTTGACAAGGCGATCCAATCGGCCCCGGCCAGCTACTGGACAGGCGACGGCGTGCATCCGTCCCTGGCAGGCGCGCGACTGATGGCGCAGGCATGGCTGGATTGCATTAAATAACTCCTATACTGCCGCCCATGAAAAAAATAATATTGGTTTGTATGATGATGAGTGCAGGCGTTAATACAATGGCGCAACAGGTGAAAAATATTCCGCTGTGGCCGGGCAATGCGCCCGGCGAAACAGTGAAGGCGCCCATGAAAACCTCTCCGGATAATAAGGGAAATGTGCTGCGTATCGCCGAGGTAACGGACCCGTTCATCTCCGTATATCCGGCCCCGGCAGGAAGTACGCAGGATGCGGCGGTGATCGTTTGCCCCGGAGGCGGGTACAACATCCTGGCGCTGGACCTGGAAGGCACCGAGATAGCGAAGTGGTTTAACTCCCTCGGCTATACGGCGTTTGTACTGCATTACCGTGTGCCGCAGAAGCAGGCCGGCGCGTTGCAGGATATCCAGCGGGCAATCCGGATGGTGCGCTCCAAAGCGGCCGACTACCACATCAACCCGGAGAAGGTAGGCGTACTGGGCTTTTCCGCAGGCGGGAGCCTGAGCGCAAGGGCCAGTACGTTATATGATGAACAGCAATATGCGCCGGTGGATGCCGCGGATCAGCAGAGCGCCAAACCGGCATTTGCCCTGTTGATTTACCCGGCTTACCTGGACAAAGGACCCGACAGGAAGCTGACGCCGGAGTTGAAAGTAACCGCGGCCACGCCGCCGATGTTCCTCTTTGCCACGGCGGACGACCCCTATGGGAACAGCGCCCTGGTGATGGCTGGCGCATTGCGCGACGCAAAGGTGCCGGTAGAGCTGCACTTCTATAATAAGGGCGGGCATGGGTACGGACTGCGTAAGGGAAACCCCGCTGCCGAGGCATGGCCCGCGCTGGCACAAGCCTGGCTGAAGCAATTTGATAAGCGATAATTAATTTTCTCCCTAAACAAAAAAAGAACCGCTACCCCGCGGTTCTTTTTTTATATAACAATTACGGACCCCAGTTGTATTAATAAAAAAGAACAGGAACTATGGACCCACATCAACATCATGGGCATCACCAGGCGCATGGCCACGCCGAACCCGAACACGGGCATATGCACCACGATATGCCGCAAGGGCAGCATGCGATGCATGGCACGCACGGAATGCATGGCGGCCATGACCATGCCGGGATGATCAACGATTTTAAGAAACGTTTTTATGTAGTGCTGGTGCTGACGGCGCCGGTCATGTTACTGTCGAAAATGATCCAGCACTGGCTGGGAGTGGAACTGAGCTTTCCCGGCGATCAATACGTGTTGCTGGGGCTCAGCACCATCATATATTTCTATGGCGGCTGGCCCTTCCTCACCGGCGCGAAGGACGAGCTGGCGGCCCGTAATCCGGGAATGATGACGCTGGTAGGCTTCGCCATTACGGTGGCTTACATTTACAGCGTGGCGGTGTTGTTTGGGTTACAGGGTATGGACTTCTTCTGGGAGCTGGCTACGCTGATCCTCATCATGCTGCTGGGCCACTGGATTGAAATGAGCGCGGTGGCCGGCGCCGGGAGGGAACTGGAATTGCTGGTAAAACTCATGCCTGCGGAGGCGCATTTGGTGAGGGGAGATAGGGTGGAAGACGTGGCCACGGGCAGCTTGCAACCGGGGGATATCATCCTGGTAAAGCCCGGGGAGAAAATTGCCGCGGACGGCGTTGTGGCTGAAGGGAGTAGCTACGTGAACGAGTCGATGCTGACGGGGGAGTCGAAGCCGGTGCAAAAATCCGCCGGGGACAAAGTGATCGCCGGGGCGATCAACGGCAACAGCGCTTTCCGCGTGAAGGTGACGCACAACAGCGCGGAATCCTATCTCTCGCAGGTGATCAAGCTGGTGAACGACGCACAGCAGGCTAAATCCGGCACGCAGCTGCTGGCGGACAAAGCGGCGCGGTGGCTGACGCTGATCGCCATTGCCGCCGGTATCCTCACGTTTTTAGTATGGTGGCTGACCGGCAGTTCCCTGGCTTTTGCGATGGAGCGGATGGTGACGGTGATTGTGATTTGCTGCCCGCATGCACTGGGCCTTGCCGTACCGCTGGTGGTGGCGCGTTCCACCACGATTGCCGCGCAGCATGGGTTGCTGATAAAGGACCGTACTGCGTTTGAAAACTCCCGCAAAATTGATACGCTGGTATTTGATAAAACCGGAACGCTTACCGTGGGTAAGTTTGAAGTAACTGACATGGGCACTTTCGGGGACGGCTATACGAAAGAACAAGTGCTGTCGCTGGCGGCTGCCGCGGAGCAACAATCCGAGCATCCCATTGCAACGGGGATCATGGCCAGGGCAAAGGAATTGCAGCTGCGGCCGCCGGCAGCAACGGACGTGCAAGCCCTTGCCGGCAAAGGCATCCAGGCGAAAGTAGGGAATGATGAGGTGCTGGTGGCATCGCCGGTATATGCGCAGGAACATTACCATGCGCCGGCGGTGGATACAGACGGCACGGGCACTTTATCGTATGTGATTATCAATGGTCAGCCGGCGGGGTACCTGTTATTATCCGATGAGCTGCGCCCGGAATCCGCCGGCGCGGTGCAGCAACTGCGGCAGGAAGGCATCAGCACTGTATTGCTTACCGGCGATAACAGGAAAGTGGCCGGCGCGGTAGGGCAAAAATTGCAGCTTGATAAGGTGATTGCGGAAGTGTTGCCGCATCAGAAGCTGGAACAGGTGAAGGCGCTGCAGCAGGAGGGAAGGTATGTGGCCATGACGGGAGATGGCATTAATGACGCGCCGGCGCTGGCGCAGGCCAACATTGGCATTGCGGTGGGCTCCGGGTCGGACATTGCGGCGGAAACGGCAGGTATTGTGTTGGTGAACAGCAATCCTGCTGATATTGTGAGCCTTATACAATTCGGAAAAGCTACCTACCGGAAAATGATACAAAACCTGGCCTGGGCTACAGGCTATAACCTGGTGGCGATGCCGCTGGCGGCAGGCGTACTGGCGCCCTGGGGAGTGATATTGAGTCCGGCTGTTGGCGCGGTGCTGATGACAGTGAGCACTGTGGTTGTTGCCATCAATGCGAAACTGCTGAAATTATAACAATTCATTATGTCTACATGAACTAAATAATTCTATAAATTTGGCAGACATTTAACTCTGTATTAAAAACCTGTCTACATGGGATTATTTGATAAACTGCGGAATGAATTTATTGACATTATTGAATGGACAGACACGACGTCTGACACCATTGTTTGGAAATTTCCCCGTTACCAGAATGAGATTAAGCAAAATGCAAAACTGACGGTACGTGAATCGCAGGTAGCGGTGTTCATGAACGAAGGTAAAATTGCTGATGTGTTTCCGGCGGGCATGTACACGCTGAATACGCAGAACCTCCCTATCCTCGCTACTTTGCAGGGATGGAAGTACGGGTTTAACAGTCCCTATAAAGCAGATGTATTCTTTGTAAGTCTGCGCCAGTTTACCAACCAGAAATGGGGTACGAAGAACCCCGTGATGCTGCGCGATGCGGAATTTGGTCCGCTTCGTGTACGCGCTTTCGGTAGTTATGCTTTCAAGGTAAAGGACGCTGCAGAATTCTTAAAAGACATTGCGGCGACGAACCCTGAATTTACCGTGGACGGCATTAACGAGCAACTGCGCAACCTGGCCGTATCCCGCGGTATGGACGCGATTGCGGAAGCGAAGATTCCCGTGCTGGACCTGGCAGCCAACTACGATGAAGTTTCACAGGTCATTACCGATAAGATCCGTCCAGAGTTCAACGAACTGGGACTGGAGCTGACAAAATTCCTGATCGAAAATATTTCCCTGCCGCCTGAAGTGGAAGCAGCGCTGGACAAAAGAAGCAGTATGGGCATTGTGGGCAACCTGGGCGCATATGCGCAGTTCCAGGCAGCCAACGCGATGGAGAAGTCCGCGGAGAACCCTGGCGGTGGCGGCCTTGCCGGCGCGGGCCTGGGCCTGGGTATGGGCGCGGCCATGATGGGGCAGATGGGAAATGTATTCCAGCCGAATCAGTTTAACCCGGTATCCGGCCAAACCGGCGCAGCAGGGGCTCCCGGCGCGGGCGCCGTACCGCCGCCGTTGCCGACGGCCGTATCCTTTTATGTAGCGCTGAACGGGCAGCAGGCAGGCCCTTTTGACCAGGCGCAACTGCAACAGCTGGCAGCATCCGGTCAGTTCAACGGGAATTCGCTCGTATGGAAAGCCGGTATGGCCGCATGGGCAGCCGCATCTTCCGTGCCTGAGCTGGCGCCGGTTTTAGCGACTGTGCCACCGCCGTTACCATAATTATTCAAGGAGGGTTTTCCCTCCAAATATTTTGCAAGCTTCCCTATGTCATTTGAGGAAAAAACAAGTGAAACGGTACAATCGCTGAAGTGCCAGAACTGTGGCGCCGTGCTGCATTACGCACCCGGTACCAACAGCCTGAAATGTGAATATTGCGGTACCGTTAATGAAATTGAAAGTGAGCCCGACCTGGCCATCAAGGCCATCGATTATAAAACCTTTATAGCGGCGCAGGAAGCGCATACCAATGCCACGCAGGTAGCGCAGGTAGTGAAATGTACTAACTGCGGCGCCTCTACGACGTTGCTGCCGAATGTGACGGCAGATTCCTGCGCCTTCTGCGCTTCGCCGCTGGTGATAGACCATGCGCAAACCACCACCATGCTGGAACCGCATTATGTACTGCCGTTTAAGGTAAAGGATAATGAGGCTTTGCAGTATTTCAGGAACTGGATGAGCAAACTTTGGTTTGCGCCATCGGACCTGGTGAAGAAGGTGAAGGATGGTTCCTCCCAGCAGCTGAAAGGCGTGTACATTCCGCATTGGAGTTATGATGCAGAAACGGATACCGCGTACACGGGTCAACGTGGGGAGTATTATTATACTACGGAAACCTATACGGAAACGGTAAACGGCCGCGAAGAAACCCGTACCCGCCAGGTGCGGCATACCGCGTGGTATCATGCCTCCGGCCGTGTGCAAAATGAATTCCGGGACGTGCTGGTATCCGCCAGTCCGTCGTTACCGCAAAAGATGGCGATCGTACTGGAGCCCTGGAAGCTGGAAGAATTGAAGAAATACGATGGCCGTTACCTGAGCGGTTTCAGGGCGGAGCTTTACCAGACCAATGCCGAGCAGGGGCTGGTGCAGGCGCAGCGCCGTATGGACCCGATCATCCGGGATGAGATATGCGCGGACATCGGCGGGGATGAACAGATTATCGATGATTACGACATCAGCTACGATTCGCTGGCGTTGAAGTACATCCTGCTGCCCGTGTGGATCAGCGCCTATAAGTACAATGAGAAGGTGTACCATTTTGTGGTAAACGCGAGTACAGGAGAGGTCACCGGCGACCGGCCATATAGCTGGGTGAAGATCGCCGGGCTGGTCATTACCATTATACTGGCCATTATTATTATCTGGCAGTTGGCATCTCAACGATAAAAACTTTTTTATTATTCTTAAAAAGGGATCAGGGTGGAAAGCCCTGGTCCCTTTTTGATTTGAGGGGGGCGGAGGATTTCCGTGCGGACACCGAATCGGGGAATATAGTCTACAAACGTGGCCGTTTTAACAGCTGGCGGAAATGTGTGTATTTGGTTTGTAGATCGCTATGGGTAAGGGTTTTAAAGGATGAGTCCAAATTTGCGGTATCTTTTTTGGAAACAAGAAGCTGAACCTATTAATTCATCATTCAAAACAATCGGCTATGAAAAAGACCATATTTTTAGCGACCGCATGCCTGGCTGTAGGCCTGATCCAATCCTGTGGCAATGGCGCCAATAACAACAAGGAAGCACAAACGGACAGCGCCCAGCAAATCAACGAAGCGGTAAAACCAGTAGATGATAAATCCTCTGAATTTGCCGTGAAAGCAGCAAATGGCGGCCTGCTGGAAGTGGCCATGGGTAAGCTGGCGCAGGAAAAAGCCACCAACCCTCGTGTAAAGGAATTCGGTAACATGATGGTAAACGATCACACCAAAGCAAACGATGAACTGAAAGCGCTTGCTACCAGCAAAAATATTACGCTGCCTGCTTCATTGAACCCGGAAGACCAGAAGCATATCGATGAGCTGGCAAAGAAATCCGGTAAAGATTTCGATAAGGAATACATGAAGATGATGGTGGATGACCACGACCATGATGTAAAAGCTTTCGAAGACGCTTCCAAAGACCTGACAGACGCTGATCTGAAAGCCTTTGCCACCAACACGCTGCCAACCTTAAAAGCCCACCAGGATTCTGCGAAGGCGATTAAGGATGCACTGAAATAGTTTAGTTCAAGTGTTAATTATAGGTGCTGTTTGATTGGAACTGCAAACCTCAAACGGCTTGTCCCTGGTACCGGTACAGTGCCAGGGATTTTTTATGTGGGTATCAATGCGGCAATTTTTTTTGCAAGAAGGAACTCTTATTTCAATGCGGCAATTTCTTCTCCCAGGGGCCCGTACCGCTTATATCAATGCGGCAATTTCTTCTCCCATAACCCATACACCCACGTGCCGCCAATGGCGCTCAACAGGGTGATCAACACTACCGTAAAGCCCAGTCCTATCTGCGCGAAGAGCGGCCCCGGACAAGCGCCGGTGATAGCCCAGCCTATGCCGAATATCAATCCACCGAATATCTGCCCTTTGTCAAATTTCTTTGGCGGGATGGTAATCGGCTGTCCGTCGAAGGTTTTGATGCCGAAGCGTTTGATGACCTGTATGGAAATCATGCCGGTGATGACGCCAACGCCAATAACGCCGTACATATGAAAGGAGGTGAGCTGGAACATTTCCTGGATGCGGAACCAGCTGATGACCTGGGCTTTTACGAGGACGATGCCAAAGAATATTCCGGCGATGAGGTATTTAATATTTTTCATGAAGTTGGTATTGATTGGTTGAATGACCCTCAGGCATTGAGCCATTGAAAGATCCAGGGAATAATCACATTGGCGCTGAAGAACCCGCCGGCCATAAAGCAAATCGTTGCTACCAGGGACGGCCATTGCAAATTGGACAGTCCCATGATGGAATGGCCGGAAGTACAACCGCCGGCATAGCGGGTGCCAAAGCCGATCAGGAAACCGCCGACGACAAAAAAGATCAGTCCTTTCCAGGTAAACAGGTTGCTCCAGCTAAAAATTTCAGCCGGTAATAGTTGGGAGTAGTTGGTAAGGTGATAAGCCTGCAACCGTTGCTGCGTGGCCGCAGCTACTTCAATGGGCGCATTCCCGTTCAGGAATGTTGCAGCCAGGAAAGCGCCAATGAGGATGCCGGCTACAAAAAAGAGGTTCCATGCCTGCGCTTTCCAGTCGTACTTAAAAAAGGAAATATCTGCCGGGAAGCAGGCCGCGCATATTTGCCGGAGCGTGGAGGAGATGCCGAGGGTTTTATTACCAAGGAGCAACAGGAGCGGAACGGTGAGCCCGATCAGGACGCCGCCCACGGCCCAATGCCACGGCTGCTGGATAAAGTGAATAATTTGCATAGGGGTGTTATATAAAGCTTTGATGTAATTTACCGCATAAATTGAAAAAGCGCAAAGGCATCGCCTTTGCGCTTTTTCAGTTTGCTGTTATAAGAGGTCGTTATATTCCGGGTGCCGTTTCATATAGGCGTGTACGTAAGGGCATAAGGGCTTCACTTTCAGGTTGTTTGCCCTGGCGTATTCCAATACGTATTTAGCCAGCGCGGAGGCAATGCCTCTGCCTTCCAGCTCCGGGGGCACTTCCGTGTGTACGTAGGCGATGCCGCCGGGGTAGGTTTGGTAAATGATAAATCCCGTATGTCCGTCTACGGTAGTTTCGAAACGGTGTTTCTCTTTATTTTGAATGATATTGTATTCCATGTTATGATGCTGGTTTTATTTATTGATTGGAGCCGTGGGTTGTTGTGTTGCCAGTTTGTCCCTGAAATTAACCTTGCAGCCCTGGCTTGTTATGTTGCCGGTTTATCCCTGAAATTAATCTTAAGATGCGTACCGTCGCAATACGGCTTGTTAGACGAAGCCCCGCAGCGGCAGAACGCCGTCACCTTATTCTTACGCGTTTCATGTCCTTCCGCGTCCTTGACCACAATATTGCCATACACCAGCAGCGGCCCGTTGGGGAGCGGCTCCACGATGCTTTCCGCCTGGATGTCCGGCGCTACGCCGCCTTCGGCCGCCACCTCGCTGTTGAGGTAGTAGGTAAGCGCGCCGGAAGGGCATTGCTTTACCTGGTTGATGATGCGTTCCGTGCTGGCGCCTTCGGCGTTGATCCAGGGTTTAACGTGGGGGTTGAATACTTCCGGCAGGCCGTGGAAGCACATTTCCGAGTGTATGCATACATTCGGCTTCCAGACGATGGTTACCTCGCCGTTCGTATATTTTTTGGTGATGTCTTTCATAAAAATCTCCTCCTTTTAAGCGGGGTTGCTGATGATAACAATAGGATTGCTCAATACTTTATGAACAGGGCAGGAGTCCGCAATCTGCATCAGTCTTGCCCGTTGCTCATCGTCCAGGTTGCCCTGGAAAGAGATGTTGCGTTCAATAATGGTGGTATTGGGATCCGGTTTCTTGTCCTTGTTAAAAAACAGCTCTATTTCCACGCCTTCCAGCGGCCATTTTTTACGTTTGGCATACATGGTAACGGTGATGGCCGTGCAGGCGCCCAGGCTGCTTAGCAGCAATTCTCCCGGCTTGGGAGCGGTGTCGCCTCCGCCTGCGTCCTCCGGTTCATCTGCCAGCCAGCGGTGACCCCTCGTATCGATGGACACCTGGTAGGGATGCTGGCCAATACTTACTTTCACTGATTCTTCCATAAATCTATATGCTGCTTCCTGACAGCGTTGAACTAAAATTTTGCTAATCCAGCTTCACCAACTTTTGCACAATCTCCTCCCGCTGCGCTTCGTACTGAGGCGGCAGCATCAGATGCGTCCCCAGTTCTTCCAGCGGCTCGTCTACCGTGAAACCCGGCGTATCTGTCGCCAGTTCAAACAGCACGCCGCCGGGCTCGCGGAAGTACACGGACTTGAAGTATTTCCGGTCCAGTACCGTCGTCACATGGAGTCCCCGGTTTTCCAGCACTTCCCGCAGCTGTTGCTGGGCGGCATCGTCCGGTACCCGGAAGGCCACATGATGCACGCTGCCGCCGGCCACATGCCCCCGCGTTTCGCCTTTGGCTTCCACCAGGTCTATGAACCCGCCCTGCTGGCCGTCCGGGCCCGCAAAGCGGTAACGGTTCGTGTGGTTCTTTTTCAGCTCCCAGCCAAATACGGATACCAGGAGGTCCGCCGTGGGCTGTATGTCTTCCAGCGTGAGGGTCACATGATGGAAACCCCTGGTGGCAAATTCCTCGGTAACTTCCGCCGTTTCCCAGGGAATGCGGTCGTCCGATTGTTCCGGCACCGTCAGCTCAATCTTCAACCCGTCCGGATCCAGGAATGTAAGATACACTTCTCCGAATTTAGAAGAAGGTTTATTGTAAATAACGTTTTCCTTTTCCAGTCTTTTCAGCCAGAAGTCAATACTGCCTTCCGGTACGGAGTACCCCACTTCCGTAGCCATATGCGTTCCCCGGCGGCCCGTTGCGATGTCCTCCCAGGGAAAGAACGTAAGGATGGTTCCCGGGTCGCCCTTCTCATCTCCATAATAGAAATGATAGGTATTCGGGTCATCGAAATTGACGGTTTTCTTTACAAATCGTAATCCCATTACCCTTGTATAAAAATCGAAATTCTTCCTGGCCTTTCCTGCGATTGCTGTTACGTGATGTATGCCTTTTATTGCGCTCATGGTAATGTGTTTATGAATGAAAAAGTCCCGCAGCATGGCGGGACCGCGGATTATTTTTAAGATCTTTTCAGCATCTGCACTTCGCAGTGGATCTTCACGTCATCGCTGACCATCACGCCGCCGGCTTCCGTAACGGCATTCCAGTTCAGCCCGAAGTCCTTGCGGTTGATTTTGCCATGCACGGTAAACCCGGCTTTGGTATTGCCCCAGGGGTCTTTCACCACGCCGCCGAATTCCACATCCAGTTTGATTGGCTTGGTAACGTCGCGGATGGTAAGATCGCCATACAGCGTATAGGAGCCATCGTTATCCACGCTTTCCGCTTTGGTAGCCTTAAATACAATATTGCGGTATTTGTCTACATCAAAGAAGTCGGGGCTGCGCAGGTGCCCGTCCCGCTGGGCATTCCCGGTGTTGATAGAGTCGATATCCACCGTGGCAGTGACTTTTGCGTTCATAAAGTCTTCCTCTTCCGTTTCTGCTTCGACGGTGAAGTTGTCGAATTTGCCGTTGATGTTGGTGATCATCAGGTGTCTGATCTTGAAACCAAGCTCGCTGTGATCAGCATCTGCTACCCAGGTTGTTTTTGCCATAAGTGAATGTTTTATAATGATGAAATATGTTGACCTCCTGACAGGACGTTGTATGCTCTTCTTGCTTAACAAGTCCGTGTTTCTATTGTTCAGCAGGACTTTACAAAGGTCTTCATTTGCCGGACGGATGCAAATGCACTAAATATTGAAAATGATGTACAAATTGTGCCTTACTAAGTTAAGGAATTCAATGGTAAGGCGAGCCAGATTAATTAATCATCAATTTTTTTCAAATAACACAAACATTATGCATAAATAATTGTTTATCTGTCGGATGAATCCAAAACAACGGCTGCGTTGCTCCGAAATGCGTATCGTATGAAACAATTCCCAGTCATCATCATTCCGTTTATACTTGCTGTGCCGGCGTATGCCCAGGATGCCGGGAAGGAGCTTTCTTTAAGAGATTGTTACCGCATCGCCAAACAGGGGAATGTAGTGGTGCAACAGGCGCAGCATTCCCTCAAAGCCCGGGAGTACTCGCTGGAAGCCAACAATCGCGCTTACTTCCCGAAGGTGGATGTGCTGGCGGGATATAATTACCTTGGCAAGCCGCTGGAGATAAATCTGCAACAGGTGAAGAACGGGGTGGTGGATGGTTCTTCCGCACAAGCGGTCAACACCGCCAACGAGGTATTCCGCCAGATCACCGGGCAGGATTTGCCGCAGGCGGTGAAGGACAGGATTTCTTCCGCGACGAAAGGGATCATCAACACGGCCTACCCGGATTATAACCCACAACTGGCCAAGCAATCGTATTTTACAGCCGGCGTCTTCGTCCGTCAGCCGATTTACCTGGGCGGCAAAATAGCCTCCGCGCAGGAACTGGCACGCACCAACGTAAAAGCCGGAGAGTTTAACCAGCAGCTGGTGGAAAAAGAGCTGAGCTTCGGCATCAGCGCGCAATACCTCCGCATTCTCTATCTCAACACCATCCTGCAGCACGAGGCGATTATCCTGAAGGCTTTTGAAAAGAACAAGGCTTATGCCGCCTCCCTGAAAAAGAACCAGATATTGCCGCCCTACCTGCTCAACTGGGCCAATGTATCCTATACGCAGGCAGCCAACAGGTACGCCAACCTGCAGCTGGACAAGCAAAATGCTATACTCGAACTCAATAAGCTGCTGGGGCAGCCGTTGAATACGCCGCTGGTGATTAACGACACCTTACGGTATCGCACCTACGATGTGGCCGGCAGCGAAGCGCCGGCTTCCGTGCAGCTGGACAATAACGCTACTTACCAGCTGGTGGCCAATGCTACGGACCAGGCCAAAGTGGCGGTAAAAGCCACCCGCTCTTTATCCCTCCCCAACATTTTTGCCATTGGTAACGTGAACGTGTACCAGAAGGACCTGCCGGTGACCATCCCGCCATGGCTGGTAGGGGTGGAATTACAATGGAACATCTTCGACGGGTTCTCCCGCGTGAAGCGCACCCGTGCCAGCGAGCAACTGGTGGAAGAAGCGAAACTGGCGGCGGAAAACACGAAGACAAACCTGGAATTACGCCTGGCGGTGGCGAAGAATAAAATGCAGTCCCTGCAAAACGAGGTAGCCTCGCTCGACAGCGCGCGGCAGCAGGCGCGGTTAACCACCACGCTGATTACCGACCGTATGGAAAATCAACTCTCTTCCGTAAAAGATGTAAACGATGCACTCCTGATGGAAGAGGAAATGGAGAAGATCTATTACACCGCAGTGCTGGGATACTACCTGGCCATGGCCGAATACTGGAACGTACTGGGCACTCCCGAGGAGTTTGCCGCTTACATTGACGGAACGAAATAAACGCATACAGATGAGGAACTTTCTTAAAAATTATTGGGCTTTACTTGTTCCCATTATCATTATTATCATCGCCTTGTTCTTCTTTGTAAAGAAGCCGGCCGCTGCGGACGATTCCGTCATCGGCATGGTAGATGCCGACTATGTGGATGTGGCGGCGGAATTCCCGGGCAGGCTGGACAGCCTGCTGGTGAAGCAGGGGGACACGGTGCGGAAAGGCCAGCTGTTGGGCGTATTGCGTTCCACGGAAATCAATGCCATCCGCAACCAGGCATTGGCGGCCATCGATGCGGCGCAGGCCCAGCTGACGCTGTTGCAGAAAGGCGCCCGCCCCGAGGCCATCAAGGCTGCGGATAACCTCTATAAAATTACGCAGGACCAGTATGAGCTGATGCAGAAAACCTATAAACGCATGGAGAACCTCTTCAATGATGAAGTGATCTCCGGGCAGGAAAAGGACCTCGTGTATTTCAAGCTGCAGGCAGCCAAAAAGGAAATGGAAACCGCGAAGCTGAATATGGAGATGCTGGAACAGGGCAGCCGGCCGGAGCTGATCCAGGCGGCAGCGGCCATCCTCACGCAGGCCCGGGAAGGCTATGAGCTCACCAAAGCGCTGGCGGATAACACGTACATCCATGCGCCCACGGACGGGATCATTTCATCCATGGTCATCTCCGAAGGGGAAATCGTATCCATCGGTTACCCGCTGATCACCCTGCAGAAACCGGAAACCTATCATATGCGCTTCAACATCCGGCAGGACCAGATGAAGCGGCTCAAGCTGGGCGCCGTGGTGAAAATGACCGTCCCTGGCTGTGATCCGGAAAAGTTTGAGGCTAAAGTAAGCGAGGTATCGCCTTCGCTGACGTTTGCCAACTGGGTGCCCGTAAAAGCGAAGGGGGATTTCGAACTCCGGACCTTCACCGTCGATTTTAAACCCCTAAATGAGGCCGCCATCAATGGTTTACGACCGGGGATGACCGCCAGCATGCAACTGCCATGATCAAAGCCATCTACCGCATCTATATCCGCGAATGGAAGCGTATCCTCACGCTGCCGGTACACTATGTGGTGCTGCTGGTGGTGCCGGTGATCATCTGCACGGTGTATGCGCTGATCTATAACAACAAGTTTGCACAGGAGATGCCCGTGGCGGTATGGGACGAATCGCATTCGCCTTTGTCGCGGCAGTTCACCTTCATGCTCGAACAAACGGAGTCTATCCATTTTACCAGGCAGGTAAATAGCTACGCCGAGATCGAATCGCTCATGAAGAAAGGGGAGATCCTGGCTGCCATACATTTCCCGCCGGGGATGGACCGGGACATAAAAAGCCGCCATCCCGCAACTGTTACCCTGTACGCCAACGCCGCGTCCCTGGTTACTTCCAAGCTGATTTACAAGGATGCGGCGCAGGTGATCATCACTGCCGGCTCCGGGGTGATCCTGCAGAAGTTTGTGAAGAAAGGCATGCCTGCTGGCCAGGCCATGTCCCTGGTATTGCCGGTGAACCTGCATTCCTGGGTGTTGTATAATCCGCGGTACGACTACCAGGCTTACCTGGTGCCCGGCCTCATTGCCGTGGCGTTGCAGATGATGATCATCATGGTAGCGGTGCTGATGCTGAATTATGAGAACAATACCGGCACCCTGGAGGATTTACGGGAACAGGCAGGTGGTTCCGCATCGGCAGTGATAACGGGGAAAACCCTCGCGCATCTTTCCGTGGCCTGGGTGAATTACCTGCTGGTGACCTGCATCATGTTTCCCATTTTTGCCGGTGGCGGTATTGCCAGCAACTGGCCGCTGTTTGTGATGTACACGCTGCTGGCTGTTGCGTGTATTGGTGTGGGTATGATGGTATCGGCCCTGTTCAATGATGTGATGCTGGCCTGTGATATCGGGTTGTTCTATACGTCGCCGGCCTTTGTGTTCAGCGGCTTTACCTTTCCCCGCTGGGGCATGCCCTGGTTTGACCAGTACTACGCGCAGCTGATGCCGTTTACGCCTTTCCTGGATTCCTTTTTCAAAGTTTATTTCATGCAGCTGCCTTTAATATATTGTTTTAGGGAGATGGCTCACCTGCTCGTTTTTATATTGCTGACGTACCCGGTGGCGACGCTCGTTTTCCAACGCCGGTTGAATAAATCCGCTGTACATGCCTGATTTCTTCTCTAACATAGGACGCGTTTTTTTGCGGGAGCTGAAACTCATTGCTTCGGACCATAGCCTGACGCTGACCCTGCTGCTGGCGCCGCTGATCTATGCGTTTTTTTATGGCAGCATCTACCAGTACAAGGTGGAGGAGCAGGTCATGCTGGGCGTGGTGGATGAAGATAATACGGACCTCTCGCGGACCTTCGTGGAGCAGGTGGGCAAGCTGCAGATTACGAAGCTGGTGCGGGCCGCCAATATGCAGGATGCGGAAAAAAGCATGTACTACGGCGATACGCAGGGATACCTCTTTTTGCCGAAAGGCATGGAGAAGAATTTGCTCGGCCTCAAGCAGGCGGATGTGGTGCTGGTGGTCAATGGGGCGCGGTTCCTGCCATCCAGCGAGCTGGCCATGGGCATTACCAATATAGGCATGGCCGTAGGAGCGGGGGTACGGCTCAAATACAACCAGATGCAGGGGAACAATAATGAAATCGCCATGCGGGAAACCATGCCGGTGAATTTCGACTACCGGCCCCTGTACAACACCCGTTCCAGCTACGGAGGCTTCCTGTTGCCGGGGCTGCTGGCGCTGATCCTGCAGCAGACGCTGCTGATAGGGCTGGCGGAAAGCGTGGCGCTGGACCGGCAACGCCGTCACCTCGGGCAGGTGATCGGCCTGGCGGGCAACAGTTTATCGACCGCCCTTTGGGGGAAATCACTGTTTTACTTTATACTCTTCTGTGGCTATGCGGCCTTTTTTATGACGGTGAACTACCGCACGCTGGACATCCCTTTCCGCGGGCAGCCGCTGGATGTGGCCATCGCGTTTATCCTGTTTATAGTAACGTTGATCCCCATGGGTTTCATGCTGGGCACTTTATTCAAAGGGCAGCTGCTCACGGCGCAGCTGATGGTGTTTTCCACCTACCCGTTTTTCCTGCTCAGCGGGCTGGCCTGGCCTTATGATTCCCTGCCCCGGGGGATGCAGTTAATATCGTCCTTACTGCCTACCACGCCGTTTCTGAAAATCTACATCGCCATAGTGCAGTCGGGCGCTTCCCTGGCGGATAATATGGGCAGCGTGGTACACCTGATGCTGCTTTGGGCGTTTTATGTTTCGCTGGCTTTATGGCGGCTCTCATTTCTCCAAAGGAGGGAAGCAGGATTATCCTAAAAACAATATCTTTGTTTCAGGATGTATGCAATTGTAGATATTGAAACCACTGGCGGCCATGCCAGTGCCAACGGGATTACGGAGATCGCCATTTTTGTATATGATGGCAGCGGACTGGTGCAGCATTACGATACACTTGTTAACCCGGGTATTCCCATTCCACATTATATCAGCAGCCTGACCGGCATCACGAACGAAATGGTGGCCGATGCGCCTCCTTTTGAAGCCGTGGCCCCCATGATATACAGTTTGCTCAAGGATAACATTTTCGTGGCGCACAATGTGAACTTCGATTATTCCTTCGTGCAGTACCACCTCAAGGCCGCCGGTTTTGAGCTGGATACCCGCAAGCTTTGTACGGTGCGCCTGGGGCGTAAGATCTTCCCGGGCTTGCCTTCCTATAGCCTGGGCAACATCTGCCGGCATTTCCAGATACCGATCAACGGGCGGCACCGCGCCGCAGGGGATGCCGAGGCCACGATGAAGCTCTTTGCCATGATGCTGGCGCAGGACAAGGCCAATGCCATTGCCGGCGCGCTGAAAGGCGGCTCCAAGGAGCAGTTCCTCCCGCCGAACCTGCCACCGGAGCAGGTGCATGCCCTGCCCAATGCGCCCGGCGTGTACTATTTCCATGACCAGAAAGACAAGGTGGTGTACGTGGGTAAGGCCAAGGACCTGAAAAAGCGCGTCAACAGCCACTTTACAGGCAACAACCCCGGGCGGCAGCGCCAGAACTTCCTCCGTACCATTCATCGTATCAGCTACCAGCCTACCGCTACGGAGCTGATGGCATGCATCCTGGAATCCGTGGAGATCAAGCGGCTATGGCCGGCTTTCAACGCGGCGCAAAAGCGGATAGAATACCGCTATGGCCTTTACCTCTTTGAGGACCAGATGGGGTACCTGCGCATGGCCATTGAAAAAAGAAGAAAGTATTCCCACCCGGTGCATAGCTTCAATTTGCTCGTGGACGGGCACAGCATATTACGCAGCCTGATCAGGGAATTCGGGCTTTGCCCCAAGTTGTGCTTTCTGCAAAAGAGCGAAGGCACCTGCGCGGGCATAACTGCCGGCACCTGCCATGGGGCCTGCCGCAAGGAGGAGAGCCCCGGGGCATACAACCAGCGGGTAGCGGCCGCCGTGGCCTACCTGCAGGATCAGCAACCTTCCGTTACCATTTACGACAAAGGGTTGGAGCCGGGAGAGCGCAGCTGCATCCTCATGGAAAAAGGTAAGTTCTACGGCATGGGCTACTTCCCCGGCCACCTGGAACATACGGACCCTATGGCTATCCGGGAATACCTGACGCCCTACCCGGAAAATGAAACGATTATCAGTCTGCTGCGGCCTTATGCATCGGCCGTTCCGGCAGGTTCCTGAGAAAATTTATGCCGTAATGCAACAAGACATCTGATTCGTGCATACTTTTGCAGCGCGTTAAAAGGTATTCATTTTTATTTATTATAAAATTTATTCATGTTAGAGCCAAGATTCAACCTGCCAGGTCAAACCGCTTTCTACAAAGGGAAAGTACGTGATGTATATACCATTGAGGACAAACTCATGGTCATGGTTGTAAGCAATCGTATCTCTGCATTTGACGTAGTACTGCCTCGCCCTATTCCTTACAAAGGCCAGGTGCTGAACCAGGTAGCGGCTATCATGCTGGAAGCCACCAAAGACATTGTGCCTAACTGGGTAAAATCAACGCCATTGCCGAACGTAACAATCGGGCTGAAATGCGAAACCTTCCCCGTGGAAATGGTGGTGCGCGGCAACCTTACCGGCCATGCGTGGAGAACCTACAAATCAGGCCAGCGCGTGCTTTGCGGCGTTACTATGCCGGAAGGGCTGAAGGAAAACGATTATTTCCCGCAGCCGATCATCACGCCTACTACCAAGGCGCATGAAGGCCACGACGAGGACATCTCCCGGGAAGAGATCATCGCAAGGGGGCTGGTGAGCAAGGAAGAGTACGAGCAGCTGGAAAAATACACCCTGGCATTATTCCGGAAGGGCAGGGAGCTGGCTGCGGAGCGTGGACTGATCCTTGTGGATACCAAATATGAGTTCGGTAAAGTGGGCGACCAGATCGTGGTGATCGATGAGATCCACACCCCGGATTCTTCCCGTTACTTCTATGCGGAAGGCTATGAGGAAAACCAGCAAGCCGGAAAACCACAACGCCAGCTCAGCAAGGAGTTTGTGCGGGAATGGCTGATGGCAAACGGTTTCCAGGGTAAGGACGGGCAGCAGGTGCCTGAAATGACCGATGAATTTGTGAACAGCGTGAGCGAACGCTACATCGAGCTGTTTGAAAAAATCACCGGCCGCCGGTTCGTGAAGGAAGATGTGAGCGAAGCGGATGCTGAAGCCAGGATCATCGCTGAACTGAACAGACTGAAAGCTTAATATTTTTTGATTATATCATTGCCGGGCCGCTTCTCTACAGGAGCGGCTTTTTGTTGTTCCCATAATGTCCTATTTTTGCTTCAAACAGATAGGCTTTTGAAACACTTAGCGGCACTGAACAAGTATTTTATCCAGCATAAATGGAGGTTAATCCTGGGATTGTTGTTTACGGCAATATCCATTGTATTTAGCGTATTTCAGCCCATCATGGTGCGCCAGATCTTCGATCTGCTGTCCCATAACCTGGATGAATACCGGCTGCTCGAAAACACGGCCCTCAGCGGGGTTTTCAAAGGCAGCTTTTCACAGATACTCGCTTTTTACGGCGTAAGCATCCTGCTCTTTGCGCTGCTCAGCGGCTTCTTCCTGTTCCTCCAACGGCAAACGCTGATCGTGATGAGCCGGCATATCGAATACGGCCTCAAAAATGAAATCTACCAGCATTATCAGCGGCTGGATCTGAACTTCTTCAAAATGCACCGTACGGGCGACCTGATGAGCCGCATTACGGAAGACGTATCACGGGTACGCATGTACGTAGGGCCTGCCATCATGTACGCTTCCCGCACCCTGTTCCTGATCGTCATCATCATCTACCTGATGATAGACGTCAATCCGTTGCTGACGCTGTACACCTTATCCCCGCTGCCTTTCCTGGCCATCACCATTTACTACGTCAACCGCATCATACACAAGAAGAGCGAGCGTATTCAAACGCAGTTATCCGGTATCACCAGCATCGCGCAGGAATCCTATTCCGGTATCCGTGTGATCAAATCCTATGTGCAGGAGGAGGCAAGCGCCAAACATTTTGAGGAAGCGAGCGAAGAATATAAACAGAGCTCCATCAGTCTGGCTAAAACGGACGCCTTGTTCCAGCCCGCCATGGCATTGATGATTGGGCTCAGCGTGATACTCACCATCTTCATCGGCGGGCTGCAGGTGATAGCCGGCAATATTACCGTTGGTAACCTGGCGGAGTTTGTGATTTATGTGAACATGCTGATGTTCCCCTTCTTCTCCATCGGGATGGTGGCCTCTATGATACAACGTGCCGCGGCCTCACAGCAACGCATAAACGAATTTTTACAGATACGGCCCGGCATCACGGATATGGAGGGGGCAAAGCCTATCGCCATTAATGGGGATATACGGCTGGAAGCGGTGACATTTACTTACCCACATACGGGCATAACGGCCATCAAGGACTTTAATCTTCACATAACCCCCGGAGAAAAAATAGCCGTAATAGGCCGTACCGGCTCCGGGAAAAGTACCCTGGCACAACTACTCATACGGATGTATGATCCGCAGCAGGGGAAGGTGATGATGAGTGGTACGGACATCCGGCAGATACCGCTGGAGAGCCTGCGCAGCCAGATCAGCTATGTACCGCAGGACGTGTTCCTGTTTTCGGATACGGTGGCCAATAACATCCGCTTCGGCGATCCCCTGGCCGACCTGCCGAAGGTGCAACAGGCCGCCAGGCAAGCTTCCGTGGAGAAGGACATCCTCGGCTTCAACGAGGGCTTTGAAACGGCGATAGGAGAGCGGGGCGTAACGCTCAGCGGTGGCCAGAAGCAGCGTATCTCCATTGCCCGCGCGCTGATCAAGGACCCGCAGCTGCTGATCTTTGACGACTGCCTTTCCGCTGTGGATGCCCGCACGGAAAAGGAAATCATCGGTAACCTGTACGCCTATCTGAAAGATAAAACCGCTATCATCATCACGCACCGCATCTTCGCGTTGTTTGAGTTCGATAAGATCATTGTGATGGACGAAGGACGCATCGCCGAAGCAGGAACGCATGAAGAATTATTATCATTGAATGGCTACTATGCTGAGTTGTACGCGCGTCAGCAATCCGGCGAAGAAGAGCCGCTAACTGAATAATAATCACTGTCTTGTATATACGCCGCAGTGGGCGTTCCGCCCGGGGTTTTATGATTTTTCAAAATCATTTAAAATTATTTTGATATTTGTAAAACAATAGTATATTTGTTCCTTATTGA
>Ga0164243_10003352_pt1 | contig 25680 bp, 24 predicted proteins | sample OricompcompostOP_FD_108781 | JGI IMG/M metagenome (GOLD analysis project Ga0164243, IMG submission 108781) | Organic Plus compost microbial communities from Emeryville, California, USA - Original compost - Organic plus compost (OP) | ecosystem: Engineered > Solid waste > Mixed feedstock >...
ATCGCCAGCACCGGGAAGACGCAGGGCATCAGGTTCAGCAGCAGGCCGCCGAGCAGGGCGCCCAGCAGCGCCGCGGCGAAGGTGGCACCCGGCGCCGCGGCCACGGGGGCGGGCGCCGCCGCGGCGTTCTGCGCCAGCGCGGCCTGCAGCGCGGGCGACACCGCGGCGGGCGCGGCCAGGGCGGGCCAGGCGCCGCTCACCGGCGCCTCGACGCGCCAGGCGACCGGCTGGCCCGCCGCGGCGGCGCTCGCGCGGTCGGCGCCGTCCAGCGCCAGCACCCAGGCCATTGCGGCCGGGCTGGCGCCGCGCTGCTCGGCCACCGGCAGGGTGGCTGTCCAGGCGGCGCCGTCCCAGGCGCCGGTCCAGTCCCTGCCGGCGATGGCGCCGTTGCGGATCACCTCGCCCTCCTCGGGATAGGCGTCCAGCGTCTTGCCGCGGGCACCGTCGGGCAGGCCTTCGACGTGCAGCTTCAGCGCGGCGCCGCCGTCGGCGATCTCGATGCGCGTGCGGGCCTGCGGCAGCGCGGCGGGGCGGGCCGCCAGCGCGGCGTCGAACTCGCCGCCGTGCGAAGCGGTGGAACCCTGCGCCGGCAGTTGCAGCGAGAACTCGCCTTCTTCCGGGATGCACTCCTTGCGGCACACCAGCCAGGAGGCCGAGAGCTTCACCGGCACGGCCGCCGGCCCGGCGGAGAAGTCCGCCGCCACCGTCATCGGCACCGGCAGCAGCACCGTGTCCTCGTAGCCGTAGTTGGCCAGGTTGCCGATCGGGATCTTGCGCGGCGTCGGCCAGTCCACGTCGCCGGCGGCCAGGCCCGGCGGCAGCGTCCAGCGCAGCTCGGTCGGCAGGCCGGAGTCGCCGGCGTTCTTCCAGTAGGTGTGCCACTCGGGCTGGTGGGTGATCTTCAGGCCCAGCCAGACGGTGGCGCCGGGCGCCACGCCCTGCGGCGCATGGGCCAGCAGCTCGGCGCGCACGTGCGGCGTCTGCACCACCGGGCCGGCCGGCGCCTTGGCGGAGAACTGTGCGCCGGCGCCCATCGGCAGGGCGCAGGCGGCGATCAGGAGGGGGGCGAGCAGGCGGCGCAGCACGGCGGGTCGGAGCCAGGCGGAGGGCAAAGGTTCCGGCGCGGCGTCAGGCCCAGCCCAGCACCACGCGGCGGGTATTGGCGCTCTTCTTTTCGATCTTGGTCACCACCACCGCGCCGATCTCGCGCGTGTTGGCGACGTGCGTGCCGCCGCAGGGCTGCAGGTCGACGGGCGCTTCCTCCGCGCCGATGCGGATGGTGCGCACCGTGCCGCTGCCGCGCGGCGGCTGCACGCTCATGCTGCGCACCAGTTGCGGGTTGGCGTCCAGCTCGGCATCGGTCACCGCGCCGACCGTGAGCGGATGGGCCTCGGCCACCAGCCGCGCCAGCCCGGCGCCGAGCTGCTCCTTGTCCAGCGCCTCGGTCATGTGGAAGTCCAGCCGGGCGTGCTCCGGCGTGATCGAGCAGCCGTCCACCGGCTGCGGCACCAGGTGGCACAGCAGGTGGGTCGCGGTGTGGAAGCGCATCAGGCGGTGGCGCCGCGCCCAGTCGACGCGCGCCGTGACGGGCGTGCCCGGCGCCAGGCGGGCGAGCAGCGCTTCCTGCCCCGGCGCGGGCAGATGCAGGATGGCGGCGGTCGGCCGGCCCTCGGCGTCCTTGGCCTTGCGCGTGTCGGCGATGGCCAGCTCGCTGCCGTCCTCCAGCACCAGCACGCCCGCATCGCCGGCCTGGCCGCCGCCCAGCGGGTAGAACACGGTGCGGTCCAGCACCACCGCGCCCTGCGCGTCCAGGCCCAGCACCCGGGCGGGGCATTCGCGCAGGTAGGCGTCGGTGCGGAACAGGTCGGCGGTGGCGGTGTCGAAAAGCGCGTCTGACATGCCGGGATGGTAGACGCCGACGCCGCGGCCAGCCGGCCGGCGGCGGGGTGTCCCCCGGCGATGGTGGATCATCGGCCCATGCGCATCTCTGCCTTCCGTTCCCCGCGCCGCCTGCGGCTGCCGGCCCTGGCCGCCGCCATCGTGCTGGCCGTCGCCGGCTGCGGCGACACCGCGCGGCTGCCCTTCGAGGCCGGCGTGGGCCCGGACCCGCAACTGCCTGCGCCGCGCAGCAGCCTGGTGCCCACCGTGCGCATCGCCGAGGCGACCGGCTGGGCCGAAGGCGGCACGCCGGTGGCGCCGCCGGGCTTCAAGGTGACGGCGCTGGCGCGCGGGCTGGAACACCCGCGCTGGCTCTACGTGCTGCCCAACGGCGACGTGCTGGTGGCCGAGAGCAACCGCCCGGCCCGGCGTGAACCCGAGGACGACGGCCTGTGGCAGAAGCTGCGCGACCGCGCCAGCGCCGCGGTGATGAAGCGCGCCGGCGCCGGCGTGCCCAGCCCCGACCGCATCGTCCTGCTGCGCGATGCCGATGGCGACGGCGTGGCCGAGCTGCGCACCATCTTCGCCGCCGGGCTCACCTCGCCCTTCGGCATGGCGCTGGTGGGCCGCGAGCTGTTCGTGGCCAATGCCGACGCGCTGGTGAAGCTGCCCTACGCGCCCGGCCGCACGGCCGCCGTGGGCGCCCCCGTCAAGGTGACCGACCTGCCCGCCGGCCGCAACCACCACTGGACCAAGAACGTGCTGGCCAGCCCCGACGGCAAGCGCCTGTACGTCACCGTCGGCTCCAACAGCAACGTCGGCGAGCACGGTCTGGACGAGGAGGAGGGCCGCGCCGCCATCTGGGAGGTCGACCCGAAGACCGGCGCCAAGCGCCTCTTCGCCACCGGCCTGCGCAACCCCAACGGGCTGGCCTGGGAGCCCGAGACCCAGGTGCTCTGGACGGTGGTGAACGAGCGCGACGAGATCGGCAGCGACCTGGTGCCCGACTACCTGACCTCGGTGCAGGAGGGCGCCTTCTACGGCTGGCCCTGGAGCTACTGGGGCCAGCACGTGGATGCGCGCGTGAAGCCGCCGCAGCCCGAGCGCGTGGCGCAGGCCGTGCGCCCGGACTACGGCCTGGGCAACCACGTCGCGCCGCTGGGCCTGGCTTTTTCCAGCCCGCGCGGCATGCCGCCGGAATTCGCCCGCGGCGCCTTCATCGGCGAGCACGGCTCCTGGAACCGCAACCCGCCCTCGGGCTACAAGGTGGTGTTCGTGCCCTTCGCGCAGGGCCGCCCCGAGGGGCTGCCGAAGGACTTCCTCACCGGTTTCCTGTCGGCCGACGGCAAGGCGCAGGGCCGGCCGGTGGGCGTGGCGCTGGACCGCAGCGGCGCGCTGCTGGTGGCCGACGACGTGGGCAACGTCGTGTGGCGGGTGGCGCGGGAGAAGGCCGGTCGCTGAACCCGAACGTGACGAAATCTGGAAAAACGTAGTCAAAAGTTCGCTACTTTCCGGCGGGCGAATTAGACTGGCCGTCCATTCGACAAGACAACGCCCGGCCTTCCGGACCGGGCGACCAGGGAAAGATCAACGTGCCTGAAGGAATCCTCGGCTGGCTCATCGTGGCCGCCTTCTTCGTCCTGCTGGTGGCGGTCGTGCTGGTGCGTGTGCGCCGCCGCGGCCGCGGGCTCTCCACCGCCGACATGGTGCGCCGCCGGCGCGAGCTGCAGCAGCAGCTGCAGGACCTGGCCGGCGATGCCGGCTCGCAGCTCGCCCAGCTGGAAGGGCGCCGCCTCGGCGAGGCCAGCACCAGCCTGGCGGCGCTGGAGGCCGCGATCGCCCGCGCCGAGAAGATCCAGTCCCGCGAGCGCGAGACGACCTCCCTGCGTTGAGCACGCCGGCGCGCCTAAGATCGCGCCATGACCGCCTCCCCGCCGCCCCGCTTCTGGGCCCAGCTCGGCACCCGCGACTTCGCCGCCCTCGACCCGGCCGCCGCCGTCGCCGTGCTGCCGCTGGGCGCCACCGAGCAGCACGGCCCGCACCTGCCGCTGGAGGTGGACACCGTGCTGGCCGACGGCATCGTGCGGGCGGCCCTGCCGCTGCTGCCGGCGGCGCTGCCGGTGCTGTTCCTGCCCACGCAGGCCATCGGCCTCAGCCCGGAGCACGCGCGCTTCGCCGGCACGCTCACGCTCTCGGCCGAGACGCTGATCCGCATGTGGAAGGAGATCGGCGCCTGCGTGGCCCGCGCCGGGCTGAAGAAGCTGGTGCTGTTCAACGCGCACGGCGGCCACGTCGGCGCGATGGACATCGTCGCCCGCGAGCTGCGCGAGGCGCACGACCTGCTGGTGTGGAGCGTGAGCTGGTTCAACCTGCCGCTGGCCGACGCCGCCGGCCGCCCCATCGCGCTGGACCGCTTCGACGTGCACGCCGGCCAGTCCGAGACGGCCATGATGCTGGCGCTCGCGCCCGGCGCGGTGCGCATGGACGCGGCGCAGGACTTCCGGCCGGCCTCCGAGCAGCGCGCCGCCGACTACCCCGTGATCGGCAACGGCCGCAGCGCCCGGCTGGGCTGGGCGATGCAGGACTACCACCCGCAGGGCGCCGCCGGCAATGCCGCCGCCGCCACCGCCGGGCAGGGGCGCATGCTGGTGGAGGCGGCCGCGCGCGGCCTCGCCCAGGTGCTGCAGGAGGTGTCGCGGGTGCCGCTGTCGGCGCTCGGGCCCGACCCCGCAGGCTGAAAAGGACGGGCGCCGGGCCCACCTGCTTGTAGGACATTGGCAGACAGCGCCGGCGGCCGCGCGCCCGCACAATGCACCGGCGCGCGCAGGGCGGCGCCGCCACTATCATGCGCCGGCTGTCGCATCACCCCGTTCAACAAGAGGAAAGAACACCATGAGCATCATCTGGACCATCCTGATCGGCTTCGTCGTCGGCCTGATCGCGCGTGCCGTCAAGCCCGGCGACGACTCGGCCGGCTTCATCGTCACCACCGTCATCGGCATCCTGGGCTCGGTGGTCGCGACCTATCTCGGCCAGGCGATGGGCTGGTATGCCGCGGGCCAGCCGGCCAGCTTCATCGCCTCGGTGCTCGGCGCGATCGTCCTGCTGGTGCTGTGGGGGCTGATCCGCAAGAAGACCTGAAGCAACCCGGCCGCGCCGGCGGAGGGCGGGTTCAGCACTCCACCACGTTGACGGCCAGGCCGCCGAGCGAAGTCTCCTTGTAGGTGGACTTCATGTCCTCGCCGGTCTGCTTCATGGTGCGGATGACGGTGTCCAGCGACACGTAGTGGCTGCCGTCGCCGCGCAGCGCCATGCGCGCGGCGTTGATGGCCTTGACGGCGCCCATCGCGTTGCGCTCCACGCAGGGGATCTGCACCAGCCCGCCCACCGGGTCGCAGGTCAGGCCCAGGTTGTGCTCCATGCCGATCTCGGCCGCGTTCTCCACCTGCCGCGGCGTGCCGCCCTGTGCCGCGGCCAGCGCGCCGGCCGCCATCGAGCAGGCCACGCCCACCTCGCCCTGGCAGCCGACCTCGGCGCCCGAGATGGAGGCGTTGGTCTTGTAGAGCATGCCGATGGCCGCGGCGGTGAGCAGGAAGTCGATCACGCCCGCCTCGCTCGCGCCGGGCACGAACTTCACGTAGTAGTGCAGCACCGCCGGCACCACGCCGGCGGCGCCGTTGGTGGGCGCGGTGACCACGCGCCCGCCCGCGGCGTTCTCCTCGTTCACGGCCATGGCGAAGGCGTTGACCCAGTCCATCGCCGCCAGTGGGTCGGCGCCCGCACCGCCCGCCGAGAGGCTGCGGTGCAGCTCGGGCGCGCGCCGGCGCATGTGCAGCGCGCCGGGCAGCGGCTCGGCCGCCTGCGCGTTGTCGATGCCGAAGCCGCGTTCCACGCAGTCCTGCATCACCTGCCAGATGCGCAGCAGGCCGGCGCGCACCTCGGCCTCGGGGCGCCAGGCGCACTCGTTGGCCAGCACCAGCGAGGCGATCGAGCGCTGCTGCGCTGCGGCGTGCGCCATCAGTTCGTCGCCGGTGCCGAAGGGGAAGGGCAGCGCCACGGCATGCGCCGACGTGGCCGGCGCCTCGGCGCCGCCCTCGACCACGAAGCCGCCGCCGACCGAGAAGTAGTGCGCCTCGCGCAGCAGCGCGCCGGCCGCGTCGAAGGCGGCCACGCGCATCGCGTTGGGATGCTCGGGCATCGAGCGCTCGCCGAGGAAGGCGATGTCGCGCTGCGGATCGAACTCGATGGCGTGCGTGCCCAGCAGCGGCAGGCGCTTGTCGCGCCGCACGCCGGCGACCTGCGCGGCGGCGCGGGCCGGGTCCACCGTGTCGGGCGCCTCGCCCATCAGGCCCAGCAGCACGCCCTGGTCGGTGGCGTGGCCGCGGCCGGTCGCGCCGAGCGAGCCGAACAGCTCCACCTGCACCCGCGCGGCGCGCGCCAGCAGCTCCTGCGCTTCGAGCGAGCGCGCGAACATCAGTGCCGCACGCATCGGCCCCACCGTGTGCGAGCTGGAGGGGCCGATGCCGATCTTGAAGATGTCGAAGGCGGACAGCATCAGCGCATCATGCGACGGGGAGCTGCTGCTTGACCAGTGCCACCCAGTAGGCCGCGCCCAGCGGCAGGATGTTGTCGTTGAAGTCGTAGTAGGGGTTGTGCACGGGCGGGTCGTCGGGGCCTTCGCCGGCGCCGATGGCGATGTAGGCGCCGGGGCGCTTCTGCAGCATGAAGGCGAAGTCCTCCGAGCCCATGGCGGGCGGGATGCCGGTGTCCACCTTGTCCTCGCCCACCAGGCTGGCGGCGGCGGCCACGGCGGCGGCCGTCTCCTTCGGGGTGTTGACCACGCCCGGGTAGCCGCGCATGTAGTTCAGCGCCACCCGCGCACCGTGCGTGGCCGCCGTGCCCTCGCAGATCTGCTGCATCGCCGCCTGCACCCTGTCCTGGATGCCGGCGTCCAGCGTGCGCACGGTGCCGCGCAGCACCACCTCCTCGGGGATCACGTTCCAGGTGTCGCCGCCGTGGATCTGCGTGACGCTGACCACGGCCGAGTCGGTGGCGCCGGTGCGGCGGCTCACGATGGTCTGCAGCGCGTTGACGAGCTGCGAGGCCACCACGATGGAATCGATGCCGGTCTCGGGCATGGCGCCGTGGCTGCCCTTGCCGGTGACGGTGATCTCGAAGGTGTCGAGGTAGGCCGTCATGGTGCCGGTGCGGATGGCGAAGCGCCCGCGCGGCAGGCCCGGGAAGTTGTGCATGCCGTACACCGCGTCGGCGGGGAACTGCTCGAACAGCCCCTCTTCCACCATCACGCGGCCGCCGCCCTCGTTCTCCTCGCCGGGCTGGAAGACGAAGTGCACCGTGCCCCGGAAGGGCTTGTGCCGCGCCAGGTGCGCGGCCGCGCCCAGCAGCATGGCGGTGTGGCCGTCGTGGCCGCAGCCGTGCATCTTGCCCTGGCAGGTGGAGATGTGCGGCTTGTGGCTGCCCAGCTCCTGCATGTTCAGCGCGTCCAGGTCGGCGCGCAGCGCGATGCTGGGTCCTTCGCCGTGCTTCAGCGTGGCGACCACGCCGGTGGTGGCCAGGCCGCGGTGGATGGGCAGGCCCATCAGCGTGAGCGCGTGGGCCACCACGTTGGCGGTGCGGTGCTCCTCGAAGGCGGTCTCGGGGTTGGCGTGGATGTCGCGGCGCCAGGCGACCATGCTCTGGCGGATGTCTTCGGCGATCTCGGGGTCGCGGTACATGGGGTTTCCGTGTCGTCGTGGGGTCAGTGGAAGAATTCGGCGATCAATGTCGCGCCCAGGAAGGTGCCCGCCGTCGCGGCCAGCGACACCACCACGATGCGCCAGCCCAGCCGGCGGAACAGGGGCAGGTCCTTGGCGACCGAGAAGCCGGCCAGCGCCAGCACCGGCGTGGTGAAGGCCATGAAGTTCAGCTTGCCGGTCAGCTCCAGCACCGTGGCGGTGAAGGGGAACATGCCCGGGATGCCGACCGCCGTGGCCACCACGCCCAGCGTGATGACCAGCGGCAGCCGGGGGACGAAGCGCTTGACGGCGGTGACCACGGCCACGATGGCCACGACGATCAGCATGCCTTCCAGCGACACCAGCGGCGACACCTTGTACGACAGGGCGTTGGCGATCATCACGCCGCCGGTCATCAGCACCCAGGCCAGCGCCGTGTCGCCGAGCGAGACGCCGTACATGCTGCCCAGGGCGCTCTTCGCGTCGGGCGCGGCCTCCTCGACCGCCTGGCGGCCGCGCTTCGTCAGGCGGCCCAGCACCGGCTCCAGCTTGCCGTACAGCCACGAGCAGGCCGGCAGCGACAGGAAGAGCGTGAAGTAGAAGCCCACCACCATGGTCAGCAGGTTGGACGCCGCGGCGATGGCGGTGACCTCCTCCACCATGTGCGGCGGCAGCTGCGCCGTGATGGTGCCCAGCGCGGCCGCCATCAGGCTGCCCGAGCCCACGCCGGCGCCCATGGCCAGCGAACGCGGGTCGAAGATGTTCAGGCTGGCGACGAAGCCGGCCAGGATGGCGATGAACAGCGCGCCCAGCACCGTGCCGGTGATGTACTCGGCCAGCACGCCGCGGCCCTCGGCCGAGGCCATGCCGTACTTCTCGCCGATGATGGCGATGTTGCCCTCGCGGCCCACCGAGAAGGTGGAGCCCACCGCCCCGCGCTTGATGCCCAGCACCAGCGCCAGCGGCAGGCCCAGCACCAGCGTGCCGAAGGCGTGGCCGAACTCCTGGAAGAACAGCGCCCAGCCGGCCTTCATGACCAGCGGCAGCGCGCCGCCCACCGTCAGGCTGAGCTTGGCGACGAACAGCATCAGCGCGGCGTTGAGCAGGCCGCCGGCCAGGCCCTGCAGCCCGGTGTCGATGCGCACGGCGGCGGGCATGCGGCGCTGCGCGGTGCCCCAGGCGGCGGCGATCAGCAGCGCCCACAGCATGGGCAGCAGCACGACCTTGCCGGGGCCGGCCTGGAACTGGGCCGAGCCGATCCACTCGGCCAGCGCGACGACCAGCAGCGTGACGATCAGCAGGCGCAGGCGGCCGGCCAGGGGCGAGGCGAGCGGCGCGCCGGACAGCGCCGGGGAGGTGGACGAGGCGGTATTCATGGAGGGGAGCTTTCCTACGTGTCGAAGCGGGCGCGAGGAGAAGAAGAAAGAAAGGGCGGCGGCCGCCCGCACCCCGGCCGGCCGCGCTGCCGGCGGGCCGGCGCAGCGAAGTCTCGTCAAGCCGCGCTGTTGCATCAATGACCGGAAGTTGGGATATTTGTTGCATGAAATGCAACGCTCGGGGCGCCACCCCATGCTGAACGCGATGGACGACCGGCTCGACGCGCGCCGCGTGCGCTACTTCATGCAGGTGGTGGAAAGCGGCTCGGTGCGCGGCGCGGCCGAGGTGCTGGGCATGGACCCGTCGGCCGTCAGCCGCGCCATCGGCGTGCTGGAGCAGGACTGCGGCACGCGCCTGCTGGAGCGGCGCGGCCGCGGCGTGGTGCCCACCGACGCCGGCGAACTCCTGGCCGGCTACCTGCGCCGCCAGCACAGCCAGAAGCAGCAGTTGCTGGCCCAGCTCGACAGCATCCAGAAGATCGAGCGCGGCCACATCGACATCGTCGCCGGCGAGGGCTTCGTCGACTGGCTGATGCGCCACAGCCTGCGCCGCTTCATGGCGCGGCATCCCGGCATCACCGTCGACCTGTCGGTGGGCAGCTCCGACGAGATCGTGCGGCGCATCGTCGAGGAGCGGGCCCACATCGGCATGCTGTTCCAGCCGCCGCGCGACGACCGGCTGCGCTCGCACCACTCGCACTCCCAGCCGATCCAGACGCTGGTGCTCGACGCGCATCCGCTGGCCCGGCTGGGGCGCTCGCTGAAGCTGGCCGACCTGCAGCCGTACCCCGGCGTCGCGCTGCACCACAGCTTCGGCGTGCGCCAGCACATCGAGGCGGCGGAGATCAGCGAAGGCGTGCGGCTGAACACGGTGCTGACCACCAGCTCCTTCAACGCCCTGGGCCACTTCGTGGTGGCGGGACTGGGCTACGCGCTGTCCACCCGCATGTCGCTGCCGTCCACGCTGGACGCCGCGCGCGTGGTCGCGCTGCCGATGAGGAACCCGCTGCTGTCGCAGGGCCGCGTGCACGTGGTGTCGCGCCACGGCCGGGTGCTGGCGCCGGCCGCGTCCACGCTGCTGCGGCAGATCGTGGCCGACTTCTCGCTCTCGACCAGCCCGGCGGCCGACCTGTCGGGCACCGCGCCGGGGGAGGCGCAGGCGTGAACGCGCCCCGCACGCCGCGCGTGCGCCGTCGCCACCACGTCTACGTCGTCGAACTGGACGACCGGGTGTGGAACAGCGCGCGCTTCCGCCGCTCCAATCCCGGCTGGCAGCTCGGCCGGCCCTTCGTCTACGTGGGCATGACGGGCCTGGACCCGGACCTGCGCTTCGACCGCCACAAGGCCGGCCTGCAGGCCAACCGCTTCGTCCTGCTGTACGGCCTGCGCCTGCTGCCGCAGCTCTACGAGCGCTACAACCCGATGACCTACAAGGAGGCGCAGGCGATGGAGGTGGAATTGGGGATCCGCCTGCGCGCGCTGGGCTACGGCGTGTGGCAGGGTTAGGGCCCCCGCCGCCGCTGCTTCTTCTTGATGCCTGAAAGGAACACCCGATGAGCGACACCGCCTGCATCGTCCTGACCACCGCCGGCACCGAGGACGAGGCCGAACAGCTGGCCGACGCCATCGTGCAGGCGCGCCTGGCCGCCTGCGTGCAGATCCAGCGGGTGCGCAGCGTCTACGCCTGGCAGGGCGAGACGCGCCGCGAGCCCGAGTGGCTGCTGATGGCCAAGACCCGCGCCGGCCGCTTCGCCGAGCTGGAGGCCTTCATCCGCGAGCGCCACGGCTACGAGGTGCCGGAGATCGTGCAGGTGCCGATCACCGCCGGCTCGGCGGCCTACCTGCGCTGGCTGGGCGAGGCGACCGGATAGGCGGGCAACTGCCGCTGCTGGCAGAGACAATCAGTCGCTTCCGCGCGCGATCCGCAGGCCCGACAGCGTCGCCGGCAACGCGCAGACGCCGTGTTGTATCGTCCCACGTCGATGCCTGCTCACCATCGGATATTTGCCTCGAATGCCTTCCGCCAAGCTCACCCTCGCTCGCCTCGAAAGCCTGTTGTTCACCGCCTGCGATGACTTGCGCGGCAACATGGACGCCAGCGAATACAAGGAATACATCTTCGGCATCTTGTTCCTGAAGCGTGCGAGCGATCTGTTCGATCAGCGCCGCGAGGAGATACGTCGCGAAGGCGAAGCGGCGGGTTTATCCAAAGTCGACATCGCCATCAAGCTCGAAGACCCAGACGAGTATTCCGGCAAATACTTCTACGTGCCGCCGCGTGCGCGCTGGAACGAGCCCTGGGTCGATGAAGCAGGCAAGCCGCAGCCCGCGCTCAAGCACGTCAAGGAAAACGTCGGTTCGATGCTCAACAAGGCGCTCGCAGCCCTTGAGGAAGCCAATCCCGATGCGCTGGAAGATGTGCTGAAGGACACCATCAACTTCAACCGCAAGATCGGCCAGCACACCCTCGACGACGACACGCTGGCCGACTTCATCCAGAACTTCGAGAAGATTCCGCTCAAGGACAGCGACTTCGAGTTCCCCGACCTGCTCGGTGCGGCCTACGAGTGGCTCATCAAGTACTTCGCCGATTCCGCGGGCAAGAAAGCGGGTGAGTTCTACACGCCGGCCGAGGTGGTGCGCGTCTGCGTGGAAATCTGCGATCCGCGCGAAGGCATGAGCCCGTACGACCCCACGGTCGGCTCCGGCGGCATGTTGATCCAGGCCCGCGACTACGTCCGCGAATGCGGCGGCGACGCCAGCGAACTGTCTCTCAACGGGCAGGAGAAGATGGGCACGACGTGGTCGATCTGCAAGATGAACATGCTGCTGCATGGCATCTCGCACGCAGACATCCGCAATGCCGACACGCTGGCCGATCCGCAACACCTGGATGAACAAGGCGAACTGCGCCGCTTCGACCGTGTGCTGGCTAACCCGCCTTTCAGCCAGAACTACGCCAAGACCAAGTCGAAGGACGACGGCAGCGGCGCGAAGAAGAAGGAGCCCATCGCCTTCCCCGGCCGTTTCGCGGTGTGGATGCCGGAGAAAGGCAAGAAGGCCGACCTGATGTTCGTGCAGCACATGTTGGCCGTGCTCAAGGCCGACGGCCGGCTGGCCACGGTGATGCCGCACGGCGTGCTGTTCCGTGGCGGCGAGGAGCGTGAAGCGCGCCAGCACTTCATCGACAAGGGCTACCTGGAAGCCGTCATCGGCCTGCCCGCCAACCTGTTCTACGGCACGGGCATCCCGGCCTGCATCCTGGTGTTGAACAAGGCAGGAGCGCGCGAACGCGACCATGTGCTGTTCATCAACGCCGATCGCGGATACCGCGAAGGCAAGGCGCAGAATCACCTTCGCGCCGAAGATGTGGACAAGATTGTCCACGCCTACCGCGAGGGCAAGGACATCCCCGCCTATGCGCGCCGCGTGCCGGTGAGCGAGATCCAGGCCGAGGACTACAACTGCAACATCCGCCGCTACGTGGACAACGCCCCACCGCCGGAACCGCAGGACGTGCGCGCGCATCTGCACGGCGGCGTGCCGCTGGCGGAGATCGACGCGCTGGGCCGCTACTGGCGCAACTACGAAGGGCTACGCGATGCCTGCTTCGTGGCGCGAAACGGCGACGCCCGCTATGCCGATTTCGTACCCGCACTCGCCGACAGACGCGCCATTGCCGAGTTGGTGAGCCAGCACCCCGGCGTGCAACGGGCGCAAGCCACATTTCTGCAAACGCTGGAAGCGTGGTGGCAGCAGCACCTGCCGTTGATCGAAGCCCTCGCGCCGGATGCCGACAACCAGCATGCCCGCACGACGAACGTCTATGAACTGCGCGCCGCGCTGCTGGAAGGCATTGAACGCACCTTCGCCGATCAGCAGCTACTGACCCGCTATCAGGTGCGCGGCGCGTTCGCCAAGTACTACAAACTGCTCGCTTCGGACTTCAAGTCCATCGCCGCCAGCGGCTGGGGGGCGGAGCTGATTCCCGACGACGACATCCTGCAAAGCCAGTTCCCGCAGATCCTCGCCACGCTGGAACAGCAGCAAGCGCGGCTGGCGGAATTGCAGGCGCTGTTCGCCGCCGCCGGAGAAGAAGACTTCGAGGACACGGACGACACCGGCGTGCTGCCTGCCGACGAGGTAAAAACGCTCAAGGCCAGCCTGAAGGAAGCCAAGGGCAACGCCAAGGCCGCAAAGAAAGACCCCGCTTTCGGCGATGCGGAGAGTTTCCGGCGCGAAGCCGCACGCATCGAGGCGCAACTGGCGCGGCACAGGCGGCTGGAAGACGAGGCGAAGAAACTCAAGGCCGAGATCCGTGCCACCGAAAAGAGCCGAGACGATCTGGTGGAAAAGGCGCGCGAGAAGATCAGCCGCGACGAAGCCAGAACGATCATTGTCGAACGCTTGCGCAAACTACTGATCGACAGCTATCGCCGGTACTTGCGCGCCGACCAGCGCGCGGCGGTGGCGGCCATCGAGAACTTGTGGGAAAAGTATGCGGTGACGGCAAAGCAGATCGAGGCCGGACGCGATGCGGCTTCCGCGAAGCTGCGGGCGTTTTTGGTGGAGTTGGGGTATGAGTGAGCTACTCGGTTCGCTTGCGAAGATTCACTATGGCAAGTCGCCGAACGAGGTGCTTGTTGCCGATGGCGACGTCCCCGTTGTTGGCACGGGCGGCCCCTATGCGAAAGCCGGTCGCGCGATGTTCGAGCAAGGTATCGTTGTTGCGCGCAAGGGATCGTTGGGAACGCCGCATCTAATGACGCGCCCTTTCTGGCCATCGGATACAACGTTTGCCTTGCTTCCCAACCCGGGAATTGAAATCAGATGGCTGTACTTCAACCTCCTGAATTTCGACCTCACCAAGTTGAACGAAGCGACCGGCGTCCCGAGCATCAGCCGCGACTGGCTGGAGAAGGTTCGATTCCATAAGTTGGAAGGCAACCAACAAAAAAAAATCGCGACCATCCTCGTCAGCATCAACGAAGCCATCGAACGCACGGACGCCCTGATCGCCAAATACCGGCAGATCAAGGCCGGCCTGATGCACGACCTGTTCACGCGCGGCGTGCTGCCCAACGGCCAACTCCGCCCGCCCCGCGAGCAAGCACCTGACCTCTACCGCGGAGCGGTGATCGGGTGGATTCCGAAGGAGTGGGAAGTCTCCAAACTTGACCGCCTTGTGAATCCGGCACGACCAATCGCTTACGGCATTCTGATGCCGGGTTCCGGATTTCCCGGTGGCGTGCCTGTTGTGAAAGTCAAAGACATTCGCAACCGCTCCATTGCTATTGACGAATTGCTTCTGACTTCGCCACAAATCGACCACGAATATCGAAGGTCGCGACTGAAGGAGGGTGATGTTCTGTTCACGATTCGCGGCACGGTGGGACGCATCGCCTTGGTTCCGCGCGAGCTTGAAGGCGCCAACATCACGCAGGACACGGCCCGGATCGATCTGATCGGCGTGTCTGGTCTGTTTGCGAGCTACTACTTCGAGACTCCTCGTGCACGCCGCTTCTTCGAGATCAACACACTCGGCGTTGCGGTTCAGGGAATCAATCTTGGAGAGCTTCGCAAGTTGCCAGTTCCGGTTCCGCCTAGTTCCGAGCAACTTCGTATTGCAGACTTGCTTTCGCACGCTCAAATGCTTATTGAGACAGAGGCGGAACGCGCGCGGAAACTGAGGAGCCAAAAGCTCGGCCTGATGCAAGACCTCCTCACCGGCAAAGTGCCGGTGCGTGCCGACGAATCGCAGATGGAGGCCGCCTGATGCCAATCTGCTGGATCATCGCCGGCCCCAATGGCGCGGGCAAAACCACCTTCGCGCTGGAATACCTGCCGCAGGTGGCGCACTGCTCGCGCTTCGTCAATGCCGACCTGATCGCGGCGGGCCTGTCGCCGCTGGCGCCGGAGCGCGAGCTGCTGGCTGCCAGCCGCCTGTTCCTGCGCGAAATCGACGCCTGCATCGCGGCGCGCGAGGATTTCGCCTTCGAGACCACGCTGGCCGGGCGCGGCTACCTGAAGCTGGTGCGGCGGCTGCGCGCCGAAGGCTGGCGCGTGGAGTTGATCTATCTGGCCCTGCCCAGCATGGAAATGTCCAAACTGCGCGTGGCCGAGCGCGTCGCGCATGGCGGGCACGACATCCCGCTGGCCGACATCGAACGGCGCTTTGCGCGCAGTCTGGTGCATCTGCTGGACGATTTCAGCCACGAAGTGGATGCCTGCCGCTGCTTCATGAACGGCGGCCCGGTGCCGGAGCCGGTGTTCGAGCAACAGGGCGCGTCGCGCAATATCATTTCTTCGGCGCACTATGCCCATCTGCAACGGGAGGCTTGCCCATGACGGAAGTTCACCAATCCCCCAGCGCCGAAACCCAGAGCGTGCTGGCTGCGCTGCAAACGGCGGTCCGCAAGGCGCTGGAACGCAAGCACCGGCTCGATCAGTACGCCATCGTCTGGAGAGACGGCAAGCCCGAACGCTGGGTGATGCCCTTGGGCGAAGGTCGAGTCCAGAAGCTTGACGAGGAATGAGCGAATACACCGAGGTCGAACGCCCCTTCCTCGAGCAGCTTGCCGCACAGGGCTGGACGGTCATCGATCAGGGCGGCGGCGTGCCGCGGGAAGCCGCGCCCAGCCTGCGCGGCCATTTCCGCGAATGGCTGTTGCCGCGGGTGTTCGATGAAGCCGTTCGGGCGATCAACCGCACCGACGACGGCCGCGAATGGCTCACGCCCCGGCAAATGGAAGACCTGCGCGCGCAACTATTGCGTCAGCCCAACCGTTCGCTGCTGGAAGCCAACGAGGCGGTGCAAAGCCTGCTGTTCAAGGCGCAGACGGATACCAACGAACTGACCGGCGAAGCCGACCCGGTGGTGAAGCTGATCGACTTTCACCACCCGGAGAACAACCGCTTCCACGCCATCAACCAGTTCCGCATCGACACGCAGGGCAGTGTCAGGAATTTCATCATTCCCGACATCGTGCTGTTCGTGAACGGCATCCCGCTGGTGGTGGTGGAATGCAAGAAGGGCTCGGCCACCTGCGCCAACCCGATGCAGGAAGCCTTCGAGCAGTTGCAGCGCTATATGCACCGCCGCAAGGCCACGGAAGGCGCCGGCCTGAAGGAAGGCGAGCCGCGCCTGTTCCACAGCAATCTGTTCGTCGTGCGCAGCAGCGGCACCCTGGCCGACTACGGCACCATCACCTCCGGCGAGGACACTTCTACGCTTGGAAAACCTTGCATCCGCGCGACGATGCGGCGCTGGCGGGTATGAACGCACAGCAGCAGCTCGTTGCAGGGATGCTGGACAAGGCCAATCTGCTGCAAATCCTGCGCACCAGCAGCGTGTTCATGGACACGGATGGCGGCCCGCGCGTGAAGGTGGTGTGCCGCTACCAGCAGTTTCGTGCGGCGGGTCGCATCGTGCAGCGGCTGCGCAGCGGGCAAACCGCCGCCGAACGCAGCGGCGTGGTGTGGCATACGCAGGGTTCCGGCAAATCGCTGACGATGGTGTTTCTGGCGCGAATGCTGCGCGCCAGCCGTGACCTGGCCGACTTCAAGATCGTGCTGGTGAACGACCGGCAGGATCTGGAGGAACAGCTTGGCGACACCGCCACCCTGATCGGCGGGCGCGTGAACGTGATCGAAAGCCGTGCGGGGCTGCGCCAGCATCTGGCGACGGACAGTTCGGACATCAACATGGTGATGATCCACAAGTTTCAGGAGCAAAAGCAGGCCCTGCCCAACCATGTGGCCGAAGCCCTGGGGACGTACCGCGCCCTGCCTGCGGGCAAGACCTTCGGCGAGGTGAATGCTTCCGGGCGCATCCTGCTGATGATCGACGAGGCGCACCGCACGCAAGGTTCCGACTTGGGCGACAACCTGTTCGAGGCATTTCCGAACGCCGCGCGCATCGCCTTCACCGGTACGCCGCTGATCACCGAGCGCCACGGCGAGCGCAAGACGCACAAACGTTTCGGCGAATACATCGACACCTACCGTCTGATGGATGCCGTGAACGATGGCGCGACGCTGCAAATCCTTTATGAAGGCAAGACCGCCGACAGCGCGCTGAACGAAAAGGCCGCCTTCGATGCCGCCTTCGAGGATTTGTTCAGGGAACGCAGCGAAGAAGAATTGCTGGCGATCAAGAGGAAATACGGTGCGACCGGCGACATTCTGGAAGCCGAGCAGCGCATCGAGGCCATCACCCGCGATCTGGTCGACCACTACATCGACAACATTCTGCCCAATGGCTTCAAGGCGCAGGTGGTGTGTCATTCCAAGCTGGCTTGCGTGCGCTACCGCAACGGTATCGAGAAAGCGCTGGCCGAGCGCATCGAACGCGAAGCCCAGCGTGGCGTGGCGGACGCGGAATGGCTCAAGCGCCTGCGTTTCCTCAAGGCCGCGGTGGTGATCTCCAGCGACGGCACGAATGAAGCGGCCTATGTCACCCATGCGCGCAAGCAGGCGCAGCGCATGAATGCGGTGGAGAACTTCTGCCGCAATTTCGACTTCGACGACCCGGATGCCGAGAACACCGGCATCGCTTTCCTGATCGTCTGCGACATGCTGCTGACCGGGTTCGATGCGCCCATCGAACAGGTGATGTACATCGACAAGAAGTTGCGCGAACACACGCTGTTGCAAGCCATCGCCCGCACCAACCGGGTGAAACGCGGCAAGCAACGCGGCTACATCGTCGATTACATCGGCCTTGCCAATCACCTGACCGAGGCGCTTTCTCTCTACGCGGCGAGCGACGAATTGCAGGAGTTGCAGGACGGGATGAAGAGCATCTCGTCCGAACTGCCGGTGCTGGAGGAACGCTACCGCCGTCTGCTGCAACACTTCGTGGCGCTAGGCGTGCAGGACATCGAAGTATTCGTCGAAGGCAAGTTGACGGGTGTCGAAGCTGATGCGGCAGTGGCGCACGCCGCCGTCAGCGCGCTGAAGGACGAGAAGAAGCGCGCCGACTTCGAGGTGTACTTCAAGAAGTTCCTGTCCAGTTTGGACATCGTGTTGCCCAACAGGGCAGCGCAGCCGTACCGGATTCCGGCCAAACGCTTCGGCTTCATCCTGCAAGTGACGCGTGAACGCTACAAGGATGAAAGCCTGAATCTCGGCAGCGCGGGCGAGAAGGTGAAGGCGTTGATCAACGAGCATTTGGTGAGCTTGGGCATCAACCCGAAGATTCCGCCCGTCGAACTGTTCGTGCCCGACTTCCTCGACAAACTGGTCGCGCACGCGGGCGGCAACGATGAGGCCAAGGCCAGCGAGATGGAGCACGCCATCCGCAAGCACTGCACCGTCCACCACGACGAAGACCCAGCCTTCTATGCGAGCCTGTCGAAGAAGGTGGATGCGCTGATCGCCCAGCACGGCAAGGAATGGGACAAACTGGCCGAGAAGCTCACGGAACTGCGGCAGGAGGCTGTCGCCGGTCGGCAGCAGGGCGAAGACGGGATGAGCCGCGAGGCCGCCACGTTCCATGATTTCGTTGCGCAGGTTGGCTTCGCCAGCGGTCATGTCGATGATGCAGACAAGCTCGCATTCAAGGTGCTGATGACGAAGACCGTGGACATCCTGCAAGACACCATCGCCAGCATCGACTTCTGGCAGAACCCCGACAAGCAGAAGCGCGTGCGCAGCCTGCTCAAGACCGAGGTCGCCAAGAGCGGCATTGAGGAACTGAAGCGGAACCGCGAGCGTGTCGCCATCGAGATCATGCGGCTGGCCAGGAATCGGCACGACGAGCTGACCCGTGCCGGACGGGAGGGCGGCTGATGGAGGTGCGTCAGGTTCGAGATATCGAATACCAATTGCTGCCCGGATCGGACCGCAAGACCACCGACATCGTGATCGAGCGCGATGGTGCGATCTGTGTTCGCGCCCCGCGCCAGATGACGCCGGAACAGGTGGACGACACGGTCTTCAGCAAACGGATGTGGATTTACCGCAATCTGGCCGAATGGCGTGACCTCAACGCCGCCCGCGTGGCGCGCGAATGGGTGAGCGGCGAATCCTTCCTCTACTTGGGCCGTCACTACCGGCTCGACCTGGTGCGCCAGCAAGATGAACCGCTGAAACTGAAGGATGGCCGCTTCACCTTGCTGCGCACCGTGGTGGAAAACGGAGGCCACGTTGCCGCCCAAGGCGAGTTCGAGGCGTTCTACCGCAGCAAAGGGCTGCCTCGCTTGCGTGAGCGGGTGGTGCACTACGCGCCCAGGGTCGGCGTGCAGGCGGGCGCGGTCGAGGTCAAGGAACTGGGCTACCGCTGGGCGTCCTGTCTGAGGAACGGCGACCTGTACTTTCATTGGAAGTGCCTGATGGCACCGTTGACCATCATCGACTACATCGTCGTCCACGAACTGTGCCATTTGCGCCATCGCGACCACACCGAGGGGTTCTGGAACGAAGTGGACAAGGTGCTCCCCGACTACCGGGAGCGCAAGGCGTGGCTGCGTATCCGCGGCGTGGAACTGGACTTGTGAGTCCGCAGCCCAGGGGCCTCAGGCGTAGGTCACCCAGTCCTCGTACGCCGGCCCGTCCAGGTGCGGCAGGGTGTTGTAGGTCACCAGCATGTGCCGCTTGGGCGTGAAGGCGAACTCGGTCACCGCGGTGTTGCGGATGCGCAGGTTCAGCTCGATGGTCGTCTCGGCGCTGGTTCCCAGTACGTGGCCCACCGCGGTCGAGATCGGCCCGCCGCTGCTGACCACCAGCACCTTCGCGCCGTGGTGGCGGTCGCGCACGTGGTCCAGCGCGGTGGTCACGCCGGCGAGGAAGTCCACGTAGCTGGGCATGCCCACCGGCGCGGTGCGGCCCTGCATCCAGGCGGCGAGCCCGTCGCGCAGCAGGCGGAAGTGCTGGCGGTACAGCTCGGGGGTGTCGGGCTTTTCCAGCTTTTCGGGGTGGATGCTCGCCACCACCGCGGCGCTGTCGTACTCGTTCAGGCCGGGCCAGGGCAGGACGTCGTCCCGCGCCAGGCCGAGCCCCCTGGCGATGCCTTCCCAGGTCTCGCGGTGGCGGCGCAGCGTGCCGGTGATGACGGCGTCGAACTGCATGCCGCGCTCGCGCCAGTAGGCGCCCAGCCGCTCGGCCTGGCGGTGGCCCAGCTCGCTGAGCTGGTCGTAGTCGTCGGCGCCGAAGGAGGCCTGGCCGTGGCGCACGAGGTAGAGGGTTCCCATGCCCCGGATTCTGGCGAAGGCGCACGCCGGGCGGCGTCGCGCCAGCGACCGGAACTTCGCTGCCCGGGATGGCGTCGGAAGGCGATGCCCGACGTCGCCTCATCTCCGCGCCGCCTCGTTCTGCGAGCTGCTGCCGCCACCGCCGTCGCGGCGCCCGCGCTCTGGCTGGGCGCCCGCGCGCAGCCGGCCGGCGCCCGCCGCCTCACGCCCGCCCAGACCGAAGGCCCGTTCTACCCCGACCGCCTGCCGGCCGACCAGGACGGCGACCTGCTGCGCAACGGCACGCTGCGCTACGGCGGCGGCCAGCCGGCGTGGGTCGAGGGGCGGGTCAGCGACCTCGACGGCCGGCCGGTGGCTGGCGCGCAGGTCGAGATCTGGCAGTGCGACGAAGGCGGCCGCTACCACCACAGCGGCGACGGCAACCGGGCGGACCCGGCCTTCCAGGGCTTCGGGCGGGTAACGGTGGGGGCCGACGGCGCCTGGCGCTTCCGCACCATCCGGCCGGTGCCCTACACCGGGCGCACGCCGCACATCCACTTCAAGGTGAAGCTGGGCGGGCGCGAGCTGCTTACCACGCAGCTCTACGTGGAGGGCGACGCCGGCAACGCCCGCGACGGCCTCTGGCGCCGCCTGAGCGCGGAAGACCGCGCGGCGGTGACGGTGCCCTTCGTGCCCGGCAGCGACGGGCTGCAGGCGCGCTTCCCGATCGTCGTCGCCGCCTGACGGGCGGGCGCCACTATGCGCCGCGCAGCACCTGCGCGAACAGCGGCGCGTCCACGTTGCCGCCGGTGAGCATCACGCCCACCCGCCGCCTGGCCCAGCGTTCGCGCTGCTGCATCGCGGCGGCCAGCGCGGCGGCGCCGGCCCCTTCGGCCAGGTTGTGGGTGGCGCGGTAGAGCAGGCGCATGGCGGCGGCCACCTCCTCGTCGGTGACGGCGACCACGTCGTCGGCCTCGCGGCGCAGCACCTCCAGCGATTCGGGCACCGGCGTGCGGCAGGCCATGCCGTCGGCCAGCACCGTGCTCACCGGCGCCTCCACGGCATGGCCGGCGCGCCAGGAATCGAGGTACGCCGTCGCATGCGCCGACACCACGCCCACCAGCCGGGTCTTCACCCCCGCGTGCGCCCGCGCCGCCGCGGCGGCGGCGAAGCCCGAGCCCAGGCCGATGGGCACGAACAGCACCTCCGGCGGCGCCTCGCGCAGCGCCTCGAAGAACTCGACGCAGGCCGTCGCCACGCCGCGCACCAGCTCGCGGTCGAAGCTCGGCACGCGATGCAGGCCCTGCGCCTCGGCCAGTTCCGCCGCATGCTCGGCGGCGGCCTGGAAGTCGTCGCCGTGCTCGACCAGCGTGACGCCCAGCGCGCGCATGGCGGCGTTCTTCTCCACCGAATTGCCGTGCGGCACCACGATGGTGGCCGCCAGGCCGTGCCGCCGCGCCGCGAAACCGACCGACTGGCCGTGGTTGCCGCGCGTGGCGCTGATGACGTGCCGCACGCCGGGCTGCGTGCGCCGCAGCGCGTCGAAGTAGGTCAGCCCGCCGCGGAGCTTGAAGGCACCCACGGGCGTGTGGTTCTCGTGCTTGAGCCAGACCTCGCAGCCCAGCGCCTCGGCCAGCAGCGGCCAGGCGTACTGCGGCGTGGGCGGCAGCGCGGCCTGCACGGTGCGCCGTGCGTCGGCGATCTCGTCGGCGGTGAATCGCATGGCGGGCCTCACTCGCGTTCGGGCAGGGCGATGCGAACGGCCAGCGCGGCCAGCACGCTGCCTATCACCCAGCGCTGGGCGCGTAGCCAGCCCTCGCTGCGCGAGAGGAAGACGGTGATGCCGGCCGCGCCCAGCACCAGCGCGCAGTTCACCGCGCCGCTGATGCCGATCTGGATCGCGCCCAGCTTCAGGCTCTGCAGCAGCACCGAGCCCTGGTCCGGGTGCAGGAACTGCGGGAAGAAGGAAAGGTAGAACATCGCCACCTTCGGGTTCAGCACGTTGGTGAGGAAGCCCATGGCGAACAGCCGGCGCGGCGGGTCGGTCGGCAGGGTGCGCGGCTGGAAGGGCGCCGCGCCGCCCGGCTTCACCGCCTGCCAGGCCAGCCACGCCAGGTAGGCCGCGCCGGCCAGCCGGATCGCGTCGAAGGCGAAGGGCACGGCCAGCAGCAGCGCCGTGAGGCCCAGCGAGGCCGCCATCAGGTGCACGACGAAGCCCAGCAGCACCCCGGCCAGCGAGAGCAGCCCCGCCGCGCGGCCCTGGCACAGCGCGCGCGAGACGCAATAGATCATGTTCGGCCCCGGCGTGAGCACCAGCACCAGGGCGGCCAGGGAGAAGAACAGCAGCTCGTGCAGGCCGGTCATCAGAGTCCTTTCGATGCGAGCATGACCTCGCCGCGCGGCGTGCGCAGCCGCGCGGCCAGGCTGGGGGCGCCGGCCTCCACCGGCACGGTGTCCTGCAGGCCCAGCGCCGCCAGCGCCGGGCGCAGCGCCTCGGGCCGCGGGTGCGCCGCCTGCAGCGCCAGCAGGTCGACGCCGGCGTGCGGCAGGCTGTCAGCGGGATGCGCTTCGCCGCCCCACTGGATCAGCGTGGGCAGCGCGCCGTAGAAGAGGCGCTGGCCGTCGTCGCGCACCGTGATCTGCCACTGCAGGCGGCCGGCCGGCGTCTGCCGCGAGGCCGCGAGCACCGCGCCGCGGTCGATCGGCGCCGGCCCGGCGGCCAGCGCCTGTACGGCGGCGTGCATGTCGGGCACGCGGGCGACCCAGTGCACCAGGCGCGGGCCGTCGTGCTCCAGGCCGGCCTGGAGCACCGGGTCGTCCAGGTCGAACCAGCGCCGCAGGCCGCGGGCGCGGGTGGGCTGCGCGCCGTGGTCGATGGCGATGATCTCCAGGTAGCAGCGCGGGAAGTCGGCGCCGCCCAGCGCCAGCAGCCGGTTGTGCGTGCCCATCAGCGGGTGCGCGCCGCCGGGCGCGGGCGTGACGCCCAGCGTCGCCTCGCACCAGGCCACGCCCTCGGCCAGCGAGGCGGCGGCGACGACGAGGTGGTCGATCTGTGCGGACATCGGCATACCTTCGCGCTGGCGCGCTGCGGTGCGAGCCCCCTTCGGAGCGGCCGGGCGGGGGCTCACAGTGCCACGCGGCCCTCGATGCAGGGCGCGACGTCGCCGCCCACCCACACCTGGCCGTCCGCGTCGCGCTCGATGAAGACGCGGCCGTCGCGCCCCAGGCACTGGCCCTGGCCGGCGACGTAGCGCTCGCCCAGGTGGCCCTCCGCGATCAGCCACTGCGCCAGGCTGGCGTTGAGGCTGCCGGTGACCGGGTCCTCGTCCACGCCGATGGGCGCGGCGAAGGCGCGCACCTCCAGGTCCACCGTGTCCTCGCGTTCGGCCACGGCGACGTCGCCCTCGTCCTGGCGGCCCCCAAAGGCGCGCGCCTCGCGGCTGGAGCGGCCGATCAGGAAGGGCGACGCCTGCGACGCCGGCAGCCCGGCGACGCCGATCTTCTGCCCCAGCTCGCGCAGCGCGCGGTGGTCGGGCCGCAGCGACAGCACGGCCTCGTCGTCGGCCAGCAGCAGGCCCAGCCACACCGGGCCGTTGTCCAGCATCTGCGCAGCGAGGATCTGCGGCGCCTTCAGGCCCAGAGCGGCGGCCACCTTGGCCAGCAGCATCGGGCTCGGCGCGCTGCGCCTGACCGGCGGCGCGGCGAAGGCCAGCCGCCCGCCGGCGCGGATGTCCACCAGCCCCACGGCGCACTGCTGCACCACGCGGCCCTGGCGTCGCGGCCGGCCGCCGGCGCGCAGCCACGCATGGCAGGTGCCCAGCGTCGGGTGGCCGGCGAAGGGCAGCTCGCCGCCGGGCGTGAAGATGCGCACGCGGTAGTCGGCCGTCGGGTCGGTGGGCGGCAGCACGAAGGTGGTTTCCGACAAGTTCGTCCAGCGCGCGAAGCGCTGCATCGCCTCGTCGGAAAGGCCCTCGGCGTCGAGCACGACCGCGAGCGGGTTGCCGAAGCCGGGCGTGCCGGTGAAGACGTCGACTTGCTGGAAGGAGCGAGAGGAGGTCACGGTGGTCATTCCAGGGGGAGATCCAGCACGCCGCGCGCGCCGGGGCGTGCCTGCACCTCGGCGAACCAGCGCTCCAGGTGCGGCCAGGTCGGGTGCCGGTACTCGGCCGGCGGCAGGCCGAACCAGCGGTGCACCTCGCAGCCGATGGGGATGTCGGCCATGGTGAAGCGCTCGCCGGCCATGAAGGGCCGGCTGGCGAGGTGGGCGTCGAGCATCGCCATCAGCGGCTCGGTGGCAGCGACCGACTGCGCGATCACCTGCGCGTCGCGTTCGGCCGGCGGCGTGCGCACCCACTGCAGGAAGGCGCCGCCGCTCACGCGGTTGAGCGTGGTCTGCTGCCAATCCATCCAGCGCTCGGCGTCGAAGCGCTCGGGCAGCTGCTCGGGGTAGAGCTGCCGCGTCCAGTGCCGGGCGCACAGGTAGCGCACGATCACGTTCGACTCCCACAGCACGAAGCCGTCGTCGTCGCTGATGGCCGGCACCAGCGCGTTCGGGTTCAGCGCCAGGTACTCGGGCGACTGCACCACGCCGTACTTGCCGCCGGCCTCGGTGCGCTGGAAGTCCAGGCCCAGCTCCTGCGCGCACCACACCACCTTGCGCACGTTGATCGAGCTGATGCGGCCCCAGATGTTCAGCATGGCGCTCACCCCTTGCCCAGCGCCTCGCGCACGGCCTCGGCCAGCGCGGCGACGGCGGTGGCGATCTGCTCGGGCGTGGCGGTGACGAAGGACAGCCGCAGCGTGCGCACGTCCGGCTCGCCGGCGTAGAAGGGCGCGCCGGGCACGAAGGCCACGTGGCGCTCCACCGCGCGCGCCAGCAGCGCGCCGGTGTCGATGCCCTCGGGCAGGCGCAGCCACAGGAACATGCCGCCGGCGGGCACGTTGAACTCGACGTCCAGGCCGTGCATCTCCCGGCGCAGCGCCGCCACCATCGCATCGCGCTGCTGCCTGTAGAGCGCGCGGATGGTGGGCACGTGGCGGTCGAGGAAGCCGTCCTTCATCACCGCAGTCACCATGCGCTGGGTGAAGATGGGCGTGTGCAGGTCCACCGCCTGCTTGGCCTGCAGCAGCTTGGGGAAGATCGCCTTCGGCGCGACCAGGAAGCCCAGCCGCAGGCCCGGCGCCAGCACCTTGGAGAAGGAGCCCAGGTAGATGCAGCCCCCGGGGTTGCGGGCCGTGAGCGGCGCCGGCGGCGGCTGGTCGAACCACAGCTCGCCGTAGGGGTTGTCCTCGACGATCGGCAGGCCGGCCTCGGCGGCGACGGCCGAGACGGCGGCGCGGCGCGCCTCGCTCATCGTGTGGCCGGTGGGGTTCTGGAAGTTGGGCAGCAGGTAGATGAAACGCGCGTCCTTCGCCTTTGCTCGCAGGTCGTCCGCCAGCACGCCCTCGTGGTCGCTCGCCACGCTCACCGCCTGCGGCTCCATCGGGCTGAAGGCCTGCAGCGCGCCCAGGTAGGTGGGC
>Ga0164243_10003353_pt1 | contig 25675 bp, 19 predicted proteins | sample OricompcompostOP_FD_108781 | JGI IMG/M metagenome (GOLD analysis project Ga0164243, IMG submission 108781) | Organic Plus compost microbial communities from Emeryville, California, USA - Original compost - Organic plus compost (OP) | ecosystem: Engineered > Solid waste > Mixed feedstock >...
GCACGACGCAGCGGACGGCCGGCTGGGCGAGCGTCCACTGCGCGGCGGCCTGCATCGGCGTCAGGCCGTGCGCGGCGCCGATCGCCGTCACCTCGCGCAGCAGCGCCTGGGCGCCCCCGATCCAGTCGCCGGGCCGGTAGCGGCGGTGGTCCCAGTCGCCGAGCGGGGTCGCGGTCGTCAGGTCGCCCCAGAAGAGGCCGCCGTAGTCGGTCACCCGGGTCAGGACCGAGACGTCGTGCTGGGCGCACGCGTCGAGCACCAGCCGGCTGGGCCACGGCTCGGCGGGCCCGAGGATGAGCATCGCCCACTCGATCTCGTCGCCGAACCGCTCCAGGCAGGTGAGGATGTCGAGCGTGAAGCCGTTCGCCGGGCCCGGCGCGATCCCGAGCGCGTCGGTCAGGCCGTCCTCGCGCAGGGCGACCAGGGCGTCCCAGACCGCCGGCGAGGTGTAGCCGATCCGATCGGGGTTGTGGAGCAGCAGCAGGTCGAAGCGGTCCACGCCGCAGCGCTCCAGGCTCGCCTCGGCCGCGCGACGCAGGTAGTCCGCGTAGCCCTCCGGACCGCGCAGCGCCGGCGACGTGAAGCGCGGGAAGCCCTTCGCCCCCTGCCGATCGCCCTCGTAGAAGTCGTGGCCGATCGCGCCGACGAGCCGGACGTCGCGGCGCGGCCGGTCGGCGATCGACCGGCCGACGAGGCGATCGGCGTCGCCGCTGCCGTAGACGTCGGCGGTGACGATCGTGCGCAGGCGGTCGTCGGGGCGCAGCAGCTCGACGACCTCGTCCTCCTCGAGCGAGCGGCCGAAGTGCATGAACCGCCCACCGCTCCAGGCGCCCAGCGCCGCATGTCCCAGATCGACCATGGGCCTCAGCGTACGCCTCGCGCACGCCGGCCGTTCCGTGCGTCGCCGCAGGATCGGCACGGACCGGCCGCAGCCGGGACGACCCCCCGTTCGGCGGGCGCCGGCCCCGATGGGCGCCGCCACCCGGCGCGGGCGCCGCTGCGTCGAGGGGGCGGGCAGTAACCTCGCCGGCCGTGAGCGACGGAGCCGGTCCAGCCACCGAGCAGGTGCCCGCGTGGAAGCGCCCGTGGCTCGGCGGCGACGGCGCCCGGGGCATCGGCGCGCTGATGGTGTTCATGGCCCACATCGCGTTCGCCGAGGGCACCTACACCGGCCTCGGCTGGACGAACATGCCCGGCCGCGACGCCGAGGCGATCTTCGGCGGACCGGTCGGCCTGCACGCGGTCTTCTCCCCCGCGCGGCTGGTCAACCTCTTCTTCGCCTTCTCGGCCTACCTGCTCGCGCGGCCGTTCATCGCCGCGGCGCTCGGCCGCGGACGCAGCCCGAACACGCGCAACTTCTTCATCCGTCGCGCGCTGCGGCTGATGCCCGGCTACTGGGCGCTGTGCGCGATCGCCGTGCTCTGGCTGGTGGTCTGGAAGGGCGGGTCGTTCGACGCGACGCAGTCGCTGAAGACCTTCCTCGTGCTCGACGGCGGGCTCAGCCACGCCTCCTCCGGCACCTTCAGCTGGATGGCGCCGCTCGCGGTGACCTGGACCGTGCGCGTCGAGGCGCTGGGCTACCTGATGCTGCCGCTGCTCGGCTGGATCTGGCTCTGGTGCGGGCGCCGGTGGGGCATGCGGGGGCTCGCGTGGAGCCTCGTCGCCATCACGGTCCTGACGTTCTTCCTGCGCTTCCACAACCTGGCGGCGTTCCCCTACCCGCTGCTCGACGGGCCGGCCGTGATGCAGTGGCTGTTCGTCCCCGGCCTGGCGGTGGCCGGGTTCCTCCTGCTGATCGGCTCCGAGCCCGCCAGCCAGGCCGTGATCCAGGCGACCGTCCAGGATCCGCTGCCGTCCGAGCCGATGCAGGCGTTCGCGGCGATCGTCGACGCCACGCGCGCCGGCACCTGGCTCGCGGTCCCGCTGCAGATCCTCGGCGCCGGACTGCTGCTCTGACTGCTGGCGGTCGAGTGGCAGGGCGGCAAGCCGCCGTGGCGGCTCGACGGGTCGGTCGCGCGCTGGATCGGCCTGCGCTCCTACAGCTTCTACCTCGTCCACTTCCCGGTCCTCGGCTTCCTGCTGCCGCACGTGCTGCCGGGCGAGAAGGGCCTGCTCGGCTACGCGGGGCTCGGCGCGGCGTCGCTCGTCGTCTCGCTGACGGCCGCCGCGCTCCTGTACCGGTTCGTCGAGCAGCCCGGGATCGCGCTGGCCCAGCGGTTGACCGGCCGCAAGCCGGGGCCGATCGGGGCGCCCGCCGCGGCGCCGCCGGGCGCGATCGACGGTGCCGGCCGTCCGGCGCCCGAGCACGGCGAGGGGGAACCGGCGCGGGACGAGGACCCGGCGCGCGCGATCCGGCGGCGGATGCGCGTGCTGGAGTCCGGCGACGCACTGCGCGCCTGGGGCCTGCTGGCCGTGATCACCTGGCACATCGCCGGGTTCGCGGTCGCGCTGCGCCACGGCACCGCGCTGCCGGACTTCTCCCACTACGGATCGACCCTCGGGGCGCTGCTGGAGTCGTTCCAGGCCGGGGTCTGGCTGTTCTTCGCGCTCTCCGCGTACCTCCTGGCCCGGCCCTTCGCCGCCGCCGTCCTCGGCCGCGCGCCACGACCGGGCCTGCGCCGCTACGCGATCCACCGGATCGGCCGCGTCGCGCCGGTGCTGTGGGCCGTCGTCACCCTCTGCCTGCTGCTCTACGGCACGTCCGGCGCCTCCGTCGGCCAGATCGCGGCGATGTACGGCTTCGCGCAGGTCTGGGATCCCGCCGCGGTCAACGCCCCGGTCGGCCACGCCTGGAGCATCGACGTGGAGGTCGCCTACTACCTGGCGCTGCCGCTGCTGGGCCTCGCCTGCCTGGCCCTCGTCCGGCGCTGGCCGGGGCGGATCGGCGGCGGGCTCGCCGCCGCCCTGGTGCTCGGCACCTGCGCGGCCGGCCTGGCGCTGTCGTCGACCTGGCTGCCGGCCGAGACCCCGCCGATGCACTCCCCGATCGGCGCGCTCGTCGCGTTCCTCCCGGGCGTCGCGGTCGCGGTCGCGGAGGTCGGCTGGGGGCCGCGGATCGCCGCCTGGGCGCGGACGCCGACGGTCGCCGCGCTGGCCGCGATCGCCGGATTGGTCGTCTTCTACAAGCTGAGCTCCTGGACGCAGCTGGGGTCGACGGAGGCGATCGTCTACAACGCGGTCGCCGCCGGGCTCGTGGTGACCGGCCTCGTCCTCTGGCAGCTGGCGGGACGGACGACCTGGGCGCCGCTGCGCTGGCGGCCGGTGGCGTGGCTCGGCGAGCGCTCCTACTCGATCTTCATGGGGCACGGCATCGTCGCCTTCGAGCTGCGCGACGTCGGCACCGACGCCGACGGCCTCTGGACCCACTTCCTCGTCTACGAGGCCGTCGCCGTGCCGGTCGCGGTCGCGCTGGGCGTGGTGATCTTCCACCTCGTCGAGCGGCCGCTGATGCGGCTCTCGCGCGGAGAGCGGCCGCTCTTCGGCGGCGGCCACGAGCTGCCCGGCTTCGAGCCCGGGGCGCCGCCGCGGTCCGCCGCGAGCGCGGCCGACTGACCCTGGGGAACCGCCGATCACCGGCGGTTCCAGGCTGGGCTCGGATCCGCCGAGGGTCGGCCGACCGGCGCGCCACGGCGAGCGGTCGGCGCCCCGGCTCGGCCCGACCGTCAGTCCCCGTCGCCGGACGCCCGGGCGCGAGGCACCCAGACCGCGAAGCCGTCGACGCTGCGGGCGGGCCCGGACAGGCGGCAGCGGCGACGCGCCGGGACGGCCGGGCCGACCGCGACGACGCGGCCGTTCGCCAGCCCGCGGCGCAGGACGGCGCAGTCGTCGACGACGATCGCGCCGGGATCGCCGTGGGCGCCCAGCGACCAGGCCGGGGTGGCGCCCTGGACGAGGATCGGCCGGTCGCTGGTCGGCGGCGCAGCGGTCCGGACGGCGAAGGCGTGGCGGTCCCAGAAGCCCGGCGCGGCGAGCGGCAGCGCGATCGCGACCAGCAGCGCCGCCGCGAGCGCCGCCCGCACCCCCCACTCCGCCAGCAGCGCGCGCAGCCGCGGGCCGACGCCGACCTCCAGCGCCACCCCGGCGGCGAGCACCAGCGCGATCAGGGTCTGCTCGACCGGCACCCGCAGCAGCAGGTCGTCGAGGTCGTGCATCGTCGAGTAGAGCAGCGCGACCTGGGCGATCGCGGCGGCCGCCGCCGCGACGGCCACCGCCGGACGCCACCGCTCCCCGGGCCACGCCCAGACCGCGGTCGCCAGCAGCGTCCAGCAGGGCAGCGCGTAGCGCGTCGCTCCCACGAGCGTCGAGGGCTCGGTCAGGATCGCCGTCGCGGGCGCGAACGTCCACGCGACGGCCCCGAGCAGCCCGGCGACGGCGAGCAGCCGCCGCCCCGGCGGTCCCCCGGCGCCGCGCAGCGCCAGCAGCGCCGCGGCGGGCAGGAGCAGCAGCAGCGGCCAGGCGATCCGCACGTACTGCCAGCCGCCCAGCTCGATCGCCGCCTTGGGATGCTCGACGAAGCGCCCGGTCGCCTCGGCCAGCAGCGGCGGCAGCTCGTCGCCGAACGACGAGGCCATCAGCGGCCACGCCGGGTGGCCGTGCAGCGCGAGGTTGCGCACCAGCCACGCGCCGCCGCAGGCCGCCGCCAGCCCGAGCGGCGCGAGCCACCACGGCCGCGAGCGCAGCGACGCCACGAGCGGTCCGCGGACCGACCAGGCCAGGACCAGGCCGACGAGCACGCCGCAGGCCGTCGGCGTCTTGACCCCGAGCGCGAGCAGCAACCCGCACCAGCCGACGAGCAGCCCGGCGATCGCACCGTCGCGGCCGGCACGCACGCCCTGCACCGCGTCGAGCGCGACGACGACGCCGAGCACCATGACCGCCGCGGCCAGGCCGTCGTTCCCGATCGTCGCCGCCCCCGCGAGCGCCGGCATCGCCAGCGCGACCGACGCCACCGCGCCCCACGCCCCGGCCGTCAGCGCGCCGAGCCGGCGGGCGAGCGTCCAGGTGCCGATCGCGAGCAGGCCGAGGGCGACCGGTGGCAGGACGACCACGACCGACGTCGTCCCGGTCAGGCGGACGAGCCAGCCGAGCGCCTGCTCCATCCCGACCGGGTAGGCCTCGACCGGCAGCCCGTCGATCACGTGGGGCAGCGACGCCAGGCCGTCGCCGCCCTCCCACGCCGCCGGCAGCGGCAGGTGGTAGAGCAGCGCGTCGAAGCCCAGCGCCGGCCGGCGCAGGGCCAGGCCGACCAGGACGAGCACCGCGACCCCGACGGCGGCCAGCAGCGGCAGCGCGGCCGGATCGAGCGCCGGCCTCTCGCGCGGGCGCGCCGACACGCGGGAGAGCACCACCGCCGAGGCGACCGCGGCCGGCAGCGCCGTGCGGACGAGCTCGCCCGGCAGCGGGAGGTGGGTCGCGAACGCCGCCAACTGGATCCCCAGCCAACCCCAGATCGCGGCGGCGAGCAGCACGACGAGCCGGTCGCCGGCGACCGTGCGCTCCGCCAGCCGCCAGGCGGCGGCGGCGAGCAGGGCGAGCACCGCCAGGCCGACGAGCGCGTGGAGCACCCACATCGGCGGGCCTCAGCGCCTGGGGCGGCGGACGACGGCGACGAGGTCGAGGCTCGCGGCGACGTCGTCGCCGCCGAGGCGGAAGTCGTCGACGTCGATCGCCGCGGCGATCGGGTCGGCGTTGCGCCGGGTCGCCGTCAGCGCGACGTCGTAGGCGAGCCGCATCACCCGCCGCGGCAGCCGGTGGCGCAAGCCCAGCACGTCGAGGCCCAGCAGGCGGTCCATCCGCGCCTTCTCCCCCGCCTGGAAGCGCAGGTAGCGCTCGGAGCCGTGCAGCCCGAGCACCTCCGCCTCGTGGAACCAGCCCTCGACCAGCGCGTGGAGCTGCTCGCGGTCGTACTCGATCTCGTGGTAGGGGTCGACGATCTCGTCGGGGCGGGCGAACGTCAGGCGGTTGGGCGTGACGAGCACCGCGACGCCGTCGTCGCGCAGCACGCGGGCGATCTCCGCCAGCGCCTGCCCGGGCCGGGTGACGTGCTCGATCGCGTGGACCGACACGACCGCGGCGAAGCGCCCGCTCCAGTCGGCGGGCAGCTCGCGCATGTCCGCGACGTGCGTCTCGCGCTCCTGGCCCTCCAGCGCCGCCGCGCTGACGTCGACGCCGACGGTCGTCCGCGGCGCCAGCTCGTGGAAGGAGTGCCCGACGCCGCAGCCGAGGTCGAGGACCTCGCCGTCGGACGGCAGCAGCGGCGCGACCGTCCGGTAGGCCGCCACGTGGCGCTGGAACGTCGGGTTGAACGCGCCGGCGGGCGACGTGACGCGCTCGCCGGTGACGAGGGGGCCAGGCACGACGGGCGATGCTATCCGGCAGGGCGCTCACCCGATCCGCCGCGTGGCGGATCCCCGGGACGCGCGCCGCGCGAGCGGCGTCAGCCGCCGGGGATGTCGCTGTCGCCGATCGTCGCGGTGCCGGGCGGCGGCACCTGGCGCGGCGCCGGCGTGAAGCGCGGGTCGGGCACGAGCCGCAGGCGGTGCAGGATCAGCCGCACGCCGGTCCAGAGCGTCTTCAGCGCGTAGACCGAGGCGGGGCGCAGCTTGATCGACGAGGCGTCGTCGAAGTAGCGGGTCCGGCAGGGCACCTCGGCGATCCGGAAGCCGAGGTGGGCGGCCTGGTAGAGCAGCTCGCTGTCGAAGCTGAACCCGATCGCGTTGCGCAGCCACGGCACCTGCAGCAGCAGCTCGCGGCTGTAGGCCCGGTAGCCGGTGTGGCACTCGGCGAGGCTCGTGCCCATCATCCGGTTCTGGATCGCGGTCAGGGCCTGGTTGGCGTACCACTTGATCCGCGGCATGCCGCCGTCCAGCGCGCTCTGGGCGTCGGGCAGGAACCGCGACCCGAGGACCATGTCCGCCTCGCCGTCGACGATCGGCCGGACCATCGAGGGGATCAGGTCCGGCGCGTACTGGCCGTCGGGGTGCAGCATCACCACGACGTCGGCGCCGCGCTGCAGGGCGTGGAGGTAGCAGGTCTTCTGGTTGGCGCCGTAGCCGGCGTTGTGCGGGTGCCAGAGCGTCGCGACCTGCAGCCGCTCGGCGACGGCGAGCGTCTCGTCGGTCGAGGAGTCGTCGACGAGGATCAGCTCGTCGATCCACTCGCGCGGGATCGCGCCGACGGTCTCCTCCAGCGTGCGCGCGGCGTTGTGGGCCGGCATCACGACGATCACCCGGTGGTTCGGCGCGGCCTCGCTCATCGGGCGGCGGCTCCTTCGGTCGCGGCGCGCGTCCGCCGCGCCTCGAGGTAGATCGACGCGCCGCGCCCGTCGGCGGCCTCCGCCGCCGCGGCCAAGGCCGCGACCGGCAGCGCGGCCGTCGCCGAGGCGAGCGTCCAGGCCCTTCGCAGCGGCCCGAGCGGCCGCTCGCGGGCGTCCGGCCGGCGGATCGCGTCGTACAGGTCGGCGGTGCCCGGGACCCGGCCGGTCAGGCCGTGGAGCGCGCAGAAGACCGACTGGCCGGCGCGCAGGTGCCCGAGCCGCTCGATCGCGAAGCCGTCCTCCCGCAGGCCGTCGACGAGGGCGCCAGGGTGCAGGTGGACGAGGTGCCGCGGCTGGTCCCACGCCAGCCAGCGGTCGCCGAACGCGGCGGCCTGGCGGCTGGCGGCGTTCGGGCAGGCGAGCAGCAGCACGCCGCCGTCGGCCAGCAGCCGCGCCGCCTCGCGGACCGCCGCACGCGGCTCGGGCAGGTGCTCGATGACGTGCCAGAGGACGATCGCCGCGGCCCCGCCCGGCGGCCGCCCGAGGTCCTCGAGCGCCGCGTCCTGCAGGTCCGGCCGGGTGCTGCCGCCGCGCTCCAGGCCGAGCACCGGCCGGCCGCAGCGCGCGAGCGCGTCGAGCAGGTGCCCGTCGCCGGCACCGACGTCGATCACCAGGCCCGGCGGCGCGATCCGGTCCAGCCGGCCGGCGATCGAGCCGCGCGTGAGCCGCAGCAGGGCGTCGCCCGGCCCGCTGAAGCGGCCGCCGTCGGGGCGGTACCAGCCGGCGTAGGCGGCGTCGAGCTCGGCGGCGTCCGGCCACGGCCAGGTGAGCTGGACCCCGCAGCCGCCGCAGCGCACCCGGCGCGCGCCGGAGCGCTCGGCGCGCGCGGTCGGCGCGCCGCACCAGGGGCAGGCCGCGGGCCCCGCGGACGACGTCGCGGGCGGCTGGACCCCGGGCGTGGCGGCTGCCGGCACGTGCGGGATCGTAGAGGTCGACCACCCGGCGGGCGCGTCGGCGCGCTGTGCCACCCTTCCCGGTCCGTGTCGCCCCCGCCCCAGCCCCTCGACCGCGCCCTCGACGATGCCGTCGCGGCATCGCCGCACGGGCGCTTGCAGGAGGTTCCCGACCCGTCCGACCGGGCTCCTACGGTGGACGACATGGCCTCGACGCTCAGCGCCCCGCAGCACGCCCCCGGCCGCGTCGCGAGCCACCATCCGCTGGGCACGTCGACCGGGCACCTGACCGAGCTGCGCGGCCACTGGGACCTGCTCGTGACCCGGGCGCTCGACGTCTCCTCGATCGCCGTCGAGCTGGCGGCGCTGTCGGAGCCGGAGTTCCTGTCGCTCTGCGAGTGGCTCGCCGACGGCGGCCGGGATCTGCCGTTCCGCTACCTCTCGGTGCACGCGCCGTCGAAGCACCGGACGCTGCCCGAGCAGGAGCTCGTCGACCGGATCGCCGCGCTGCCGGGATCGGTCGACGCGGTCGTCGTGCACCCGGAGACGATCGAGGTCCTGGACCGGTTCGCCGAGCTCGGCTCGCTGCTCGTGCTGGAGAACATGGACGCGCGCAAGCCCGACGGCCGGACGGCCGCCGAGCTGGAGCGCTGCTTCGACGCGCTGCCGGACGCCGGGTTCGTCCTCGACGTCCCCCACGCCTGGTCGATCGACCCGTCGATGCAGGAGGCGCACCGCCTGCTGGACGCGTTCGGCGAGCGGCTGCGTCACGTCCACCTCAGCTCGCTCGACGCCGCCTGCCACCACGTCCCGCTGCGGCCCGAGGACGAGCTGGCGTTCGCGCCGGTCCTGCGCCGCTGCCGCGACGTGCCGTGGCTGCTCGAAGCGCCGCTGCCGCCGCGCTGACGGCCGGCGCCGGTCACTCGAGCTCGTCGAGCAGCTCGGCGATCGAGGGGACGATCCGCGTCGGGCGGTACGGGAAGCGCTCGGCCTGCGCCCGACCGGTGACGCCGGTCAGCACGAGGATCGTCTCGAGCCCGGCCTCGAGGCCCGCCACGACGTCGGTGTCCATCCGGTCACCGATCATCGCGGTCGACTCGGAGTGCGCGTCGATCGCGTTCAGCGCCGAGCGCATCATCAGCGGGTTCGGCTTGCCGACGAAGTACGGCTCGACCCCGGTCGCCCGGCTGATCAGCGCCGCCACCGAGCCGGTCGCCGGCAGCGGTCCCTCCAGCGACGGGCCGGTGACGTCCGGGTTGGTCGCGATGAAGCGAGCGCCGCCCTCGATCAGCCGGATCGCCTTCGTGATCCGCTCGAAGCTGTAGGTGCGGGTCTCCCCCAGCACGACGTAGTCCGGATCCCGGTCGGTCTGCGTGTAGCCCGCCTCGTAGAGCGCGGTCGTCAGCCCGGCCTCGCCGATCACGAACGCCGAGCCGCCCGGCCGCTGACCGGCGAGGAACCCCGCGGTCGCCAGCGCCGAGGTCCAGAGCGCCTCCTCCGGCACCTCCAGGCCGCTGGCGCGCAGCCGGGCGGCGAGGTCGCGACGGGTGTAGATCGAGTTGTTCGTCAGGACGAGGAACGGCCGGCCGAGCTCCCGCAGGCGGCCCAGGAAGCGGTCCGCCCCCGCGATCGCCTGCTGCTCGTGGACGAGCACGCCGTCCATGTCCATCAGCCAGGAGCGGATCTCGCGACGGGCCATGCCCGGAGCCTACGGCGGCGCGCCCGCGCCGGCCGTCGGGCGCAGGACGAGGATCTCGCCCGGCAGGTGCGCCAGCAGCCACCCGACGTCGGCGGCGGCGAAGCCGCCGTGCCCCTCGCCCGCCGGGACCACCATCCGGTCGCAGCGCAGCTGCTCGTGCGCTCGGCGCAGCGCGTGGCGGTCGGTGCGGCCCTGGACGACGCGGGCGTCGACCGGCACGTGGGCGGCCCGCAGCCGCCGCTCGACCGCCTCCAGCAGCTCGAGCGCCTCGGCGGCGGCGTCCGGCCGCGCCGCGTCGAGCGCGACGCGGTAGGGGGTGCGCAGCACGACGGTCGGGACGACGGTCGCGCGCTCCGCCCGGGCGATCCGGGCCGCCGCGTCGACCGCCTCGCAGGCCAGCTCGCCACCTGGCAGGGCGAGCAGGATCCGGGGGCCGCGGCCGCGGGCGTCGGGCCGGCGGCGCCAGGCCAGCACGGTGAGGCCCCCGACCAGCGCGCCGGCGGCGACCCCGAGCAGGTCGAGCGCGATCGCGACGCCGAGGAGGGTCACGGTCGGCGTCCCGTCCGATCGGCCCCGGCGCTCGCGCGGTCGCGCTCGGCGACGAGCCGCAGGTCGACGCCCGGCAGCGCGTCGAGCAACCGCAGCGGCAACGGCCGGGGCCAGCGCCGCGTCGATCGAGGCACGCCCATCACGACGTAGGTGATCCGGTGCGCCCGCACGACCCGGACCGTCGCGGCGACCACGTCGTCGTCCTCGTCGAGGTGCAGCTCGGCGTCCAGCAGCCGTGCCAGCCGCGCGATCCCGTCGAGGCGCTCGCGCTCGTCGGCGTCGGGCTCGCGGCCGGGCCGCTGGACGTGCAGCACGTGCAACGGGGCGTGGAGCCGGCGAGCCGAGCGCCAGGCGCGACGCAGGACCCGCTGGCCGCTCTGCCGCGCGGAGACGAGCGCCAGCATCCGCTCCTGGACGGCATCGGGCACCTCGCCGGCGATCGCGCGGCGCCCGTCGTCGCGGTCGCGGTGGCGCAGCGGTGCCGGGGCGACGCGGCTGCGCCGGGCACCGACCTCCTCGGCGGCCTGCAACAGCACCGTCTCGCGCAGCGCGCGCAGCTGCTCGATCCGGAAGAAGTTGTCGAGCGCCGCCTGGATGCGCTCGGGCGGGTAGACGAGCCCGTCGCGCAGCCGCTGCAGCAGCGCCTCGGGCGGCAGGTCGACCACGACGACGTCCGCGGCGTCGACGAGGACGCGGTCGGGGACGGTCTCGCGGACGCGGACGCCGGTCAGGTCGGCGACCTGGTCGTTGAGCGACTCGAGGTGCTGGACGTTGACCGTCGAGACGACGTCGATGCCGGCGGCGAGCGCCTCCTCGACGTCCTGCCAGCGCTGCTCGTGCTCGAGCCCCGGCGCGTTGCTGTGCGCGAGCTCGTCGATCAGCGCCAGCAGCCGCTCGCCGCCGGGCGTGCGCCGCGTCCGGGCCAGGAGCGCCGGCAGGTCGAGCTCCTCCAGCCGCAGGCCGCCGGCGTCGACGATCCGCCGCGGCAGCAGCTCGAGGTCGCCGATCTGCGCGAGGGTCTCCTGCCGACCGTGGGTCTCGACGACCGCGACGACGACGTCGCGGCCGCCGGCCCGGGCGCGGCGCAGGTCCTGCAGGGCGCGGTACGTCTTGCCGACGCCCGGGGCCATCCCCAGCAGGACGGTGTGCCGCCCCGGACCCTCCATCTCAGGCTCCGAGAGCCCCGTGGACCACGAGGTCGATCAGCTTGATCCCGAGGAACGGCGCGATGATGCCGCCGAGCCCGTAGACGAGGAGGTTGCGCCGCAGGAGCGCCGTCGCGCCGACGGGTCGGTAGCGGACGCCGCGCAGGGCGATCGGCACGAGCAGCGGGATGACGATCGCGTTGAAGACGATCGCCGAGATGATCGCCGACTCCGGCGTGCCGAGGTCCATGACGTTCAGGTCCGCCAGCGGGCCCTCGGAACCCGCGCGGCCGGTCGCCCAGACCGTGGCGAAGATCGCGGGGAGGATCGCGAAGTACTTCGCGATGTCGTTGGCGATCGAGAACGTCGTCAGCGCGCCGCGGGTGATCAGCAGCTGCTTGCCGACCTCGACGATCTCGATCAGCTTCGTCGGGTTGGAGTCGAGGTCCACCATGTTGCCGGCCTCGCGCGCGGCCTGGGTGCCGGTGTTCATCGCCACGCCGACGTCGGCCTGCGCGAGCGCGGGGGCGTCGTTCGTGCCGTCGCCGGTCATCGCCACGAGCCGTCCGCCCTGCTGCTGCTCGCGGATCAGCTCGAGCTTGCGCTCCGGCGTGGCCTCGGCGAGGACGTCGTCGACGCCGGCCTCCTCGCCGATCCTCGCGGCGGTGAGGCGGTTGTCGCCCGTGACCATGATCGTGCGGATGCCCATGGCGCGCAGCCGGTCGAACCGTTCCCGCATGCCGTCCTTGACGACGTCCTCGAGGCGCACGACGCCGAGGACGCGCTCGTCGCGGGCGACCGCCAACGGCGTGCCGCCCTCGCCGGCCACGTGGTCCAGCGTCGCGCGCAGCTCGCCGGGGATGCGGCCACCGCGGTCGCGGACCCATGCCTCGATCGCATCGCCGGCGCCCTTGCGCAGCCGGTGGTGGCCGTCGGGGCCGTCGTCGAGGTCGACGCCCGACATGCGCGTCTGGGCGGTGAAGGGCACGAACTCGGCGCGGTGACCGGCGTCGTCGCCGAGGTCGTGCTCGCGGATGCCGAAGCGCTCCTTGGCCAGCACGACGATCGATCGGCCCTCGGGCGTCTCGTCGGCCAGCGACGCCAGCTGCGCCGCCTCCGCCAGCTCGCGCTCGTCGACACCGGGCATCGGCAGCAGCTCGGTCGCCTGGCGGTTGCCGAGGGTGATCGTGCCGGTCTTGTCCAGCAGCAGCACGTCGACGTCGCCGGACGCCTCGACCGCGCGACCGGAGAGGGCGAGCACGTTGCGGCGCACCAGCCGGTCCATGCCGGCGATCCCGATCGCGGAGAGCAGGGCGCCGATCGTGGTCGGGATCAGCGCCACCAGCAGGGCGATCAGCGTCGTCAGCGAGACGGTCGAGCCGGTGAAGTCGACGAACGGGCGCAGCGTCACGACGACGATCAGGAAGACGATCGTCAGGCCCGCCAGGAGGATGCCGAGCGCGACCTCGTTGGGGGTCTTGCGGCGGCTGGCGCCCTCGACCAGCCCGATCATCCGGTCCAGGAACGACTGGCCGGGCTCCTGGGTGATCTCCACGACGATCCGGTCGCTCAGGACCCGGGTGCCGCCGGTCACGGCGCTGCGGTCGCCGCCGGCCTCGCGGATCACGGGCGCGGACTCGCCGGTGATGGCCGACTCGTCGACCGAGGCGATGCCCTCGACGACGGTGCCGTCGCCGGGGATCAGCCCGCCGGTCTCGACGACGACGCGATCACCGGGCCGCAGCTCGCCGGCCGGTCGCGTCGTGCCGTCGTCGAGCTGCGCGACGGTGTCGGTCCGCATCGCGCGCAACGTGTCGGCCTGCGCCTTGCCGCGCCCCTCGGCCATCGCCTCGGCGAGGTTGGCGAACAGCACGGTCAGCCACAGCCAGACCGTCACGACGAACGTGAACCACGGCGGATCGTCGCCGAGGGCGTCGCTGCCGAGCACCTGCGCGATCCAGGCGATCGTGGTGACGAGGGCGCCGATCTCGACGACGAGCATCACCGGGTTGCGGACCTGGATCCGCGGGTCGAGCTTGCGGACGCTCCCCAGGAGCGCGGGCCGCAGGATGGTGGGGTCGACGAGCGACCGGTCCTGGCGGGTGGTCATCGGCGGGAGGTGCTCCGGTCGGTCTGGTCGAGGGCGAGGTTGAGCTCCAGCACGTTCACGCCCGGCTCGCCGAGGACGCCGAGCTGGCGCCCGGCGGTGTGGTCGGAGACGAGCTGTCGGACGCGCTCCAGCGGCAAGTGGCGGACGGCGGCGATCCGGCGTGCCTGGATTCGCGCGTTGCGTTCGGAGATCTGCGGGTCGATCCCCGACCCGGACTGGGTGGCGGCGTCGACCGGGACGTCGTCGGCGCCCAGCGACCCGTCGTAGCGGCCCTCCAGCGCGAGGTACGCCTCGACGTTGGCCGCGATCGCGGCGCGGGTGTCGGTGCCGTTGGGCCCGAGGTTGCTGAACGCGCTGGCGTCCGCGGCGTACCCGGTCTGGGAGGGCCGCGGCTGGAAGTACCGCGGGTCGGGCTCGAGCACCGGCTCGCCCTCCTCGTCGACCTGCGGCCGTCCCGTGGCGGGGTCGGCCGCCGGGCGGCGGAAGTCCTGGCCGATCAGCGACGAGCCGACCACGCGGCCGTCGCGCTCCACCTGCGAGCCGTTGGCCTGGTCGGAGAAGAGCACCTGGCCAACGCCGGTGGTCAGCAGCGGGTAGGCGACGCCGAGCAGCACGGTGAGGGCGGCCACGGCGACGATCGCGGTGACGAGGTCCTTGCGCATCATCGGCTCCGGACTCAGAAGAGGTGGTCGGTCAGCGCCTGCGCGACGGGGCCGAGCAGGAACGCGGGGAAGAAGGTCAGGGCGCCGACGATCACGATCACCGCGGTGAGCAGCAGCGCGAAGGTCGGGCTGTCGGTGCGCAACGTCCCCGGAGTGACGACGCCCCCGCCCACCCCCCGCTTGCGGGCCAGCGACCCGGCGATCGCCAGCATCAGCACCATCGGGAAGAAGCGGACGAACAGCATCGACCCGCCACCGAGAAGGTCGGCGAACGTGATCCCGAACGCCCCGTCGTTGGTGCCGTTGGGTTGGACGAAGCCGGTGTAGCCGGCGAACGCCGAGCCGTTGTTGTTGCCCTGCGAGAGGTAGGCGTAGAACGACTCCGAGAAGCCCTGGGGCCCGCCGTTGTAGAGCGACGTCTTGCCGTGCTCGGTGCCGACCGCCAATGCGGTCGTCACGAGGACCGCGAAGGGCATGTACAGGGCCCCGAGCATCGCCAGGCGGATCTCGCGGGCCTCGATCTTCTTGCCCAGCAGCTCCGGCGTGCGGCCGACCATCAGCCCACCGACGAAGACGGCGAGGATGACGAAGACCAGCATCCCGTAGAGCCCCGACCCCACGCCGCCGAAGATCACCTCGCCGGTGCCCAGGCCGATCATCGGCACCAGCGACCCCAGCGGCGTCAGCGACTCGAACGCCGAGTTGACCGCGCCGGTCGACGTGACCGTCGTGACGGTGTCGAAGAGCGCGCTGCCGAACGCGCCGAAGCGCAGCTCCTTGCCCTCCATGTTGCCGCCGGCGGAGCCGTCGATCGCAGCGGCGCGCAGGCCCGCGGCGTGCTGGGCGGCCGACCCGTGCTGCTCGGCAAGCGTGATCACGACGACGAGCGCCGCGAACATGGTGATCATCACGCCGAAGAGCGCCCAGCCCTGACGGCGGTTGCCGACCATCCGGCCGTAGGTCGCCGTCAGCGCGGCCGGGATGCCGAGCACCAGCAGCATCCCGACGAGGTTCGAGACGCCGGTCGGGTTCTCGAACGGGTGCGCGGAGTTGACGTTGAAGAAGCCGCCGCCGTTGGTCCCGAGCATCTTGATCGCCTCCTGCGAGGCGACCGGTCCGCGCGCCAGCGTCTGCTCGCCGCCGAGCAGGGTCTGCACGGTCACCGGCCCGCCGAGCGTCTGCAGCACCCCCTGGCTGATGAGCACCAGCGCGGCGAGGAACGCGATCGGCAGCAGCACGTAGACGACGACTCGGACGAGATCGACCCAGAAGTTGCCGAGCCCGATCCCTTCGGCGTCGCTCTCGGACGTCGACGAGCGGCGGTGCGCGATGCCGCGGATCACCGCGACGACCACGGCGACCCCGACCGCGGCCGAGAGGAAGTTCTGGACCGCCAGACCCGCCATCTGCGAGAAGTACGACATCGTCGTCTCGCCGGCGTAGTACTGCCAGTTCGTGTTGGCCACGAACGACGACGTCGTGTTGAACGTCACGTCCCACGGCGCGCTGCCGAGGTCGGTCGGGTTCCAGGGGTGGACGCCCTGGGTCCGCAGGATCAGGTAGAGCACGACCCACGAGATCAGGCTGAAGAGCAGGACGCTGCGCGCGTACGCCTTCCAGTCCTGGCCCGGCGCCTCCCAGCCCTGCTCGCCACGCCGCCCGACGCGCAGGATGCGCAGCAGCAGCCGCTCGAGCGGCCCGACGACCGGCGTCAGCACGACGCGCTCGCCCTGGAGCGCCCGCGCCATGTAGCCACCCAGCAGCGGCGTCAGCGCCACGACCAGCGCCAGGAGCAGGATCGCCTGCAGCCACCCAGCCATCTATCGCACCCCCTCTCGCAGCAGGGCGTGCAGCAGGTACGCGAGCACGGCGACGGCGACGACCAGCGCGAGCAGGTCCACGGCGCTCATGCGCGGTCCAGCCCTTCGATGAGCAGCAGCATCGCGGCGAAGAAGGCCAGGGCGATGCCGACGGCGACGAGGTCCATGGCGACAGCGTCCGACCGCGCGCGTCAACCGTGCGTGGAGAACGCCGCTTCGGGTGTCAAGACGACGTCAAGGGCGGGCGACGGGCCGTTCGCCCCGCGTCGCGGAGCGGGCCATCGCGCTCGGGGCGGACGCGGGACCGGCGTTCAGGGCTCGAGGCGGTAGCCGAGCCCCGTCTCGGTGCGGATCAGGCGGGCGCCGCCGCCGGCCGGGCCGTCGACCTTGCGGCGCAGGTTCGCCATGTGGGTGCGCAGCGTCGCGTGGTCCTCGAGGTAGGCCTCGCCCCAGACCTCGCGCAGCAGGGCCTGGTGGGTCAGGAGCTTGCCCGGGTTGCGGACCAGCGTCCGCAGCAGGCCGAACTCGATCCGCGTCAGGTGCACCGGCTCGCCGGCCCGCTCGACGCGCCGGCCGGCGAGGTCGACCCGCAGGTCGCGGACCTCGACGACCGGCTCCTCCTCGACGGCGACGCGCCGCAGGACGGCGCGCAGGCGGGCCAGCAGCTCGCCCGGCCCGAACGGCTTGGTGACGTAGTCGTCGGCGCCGGCCTCCAGCGCCCGGATCTTCTGCTCCTCGTCGCCGACGGCGGAGAGGACGATGATCGGCATCGCCGACCACTCGCGCAGTCCGCGGCAGACGTCGACGCCGGTCCCGTCGGGCAGCATCAGGTCGACGATCGCGGCATCGGGGTTGCGCAGGGCCGCCTGGTCCAGGGCGGCCTCGACGGTGCCGGCGGGCACGGTCGCGAAGCCGCCGTCGCGCAGCAGCACCTTCAGCGCGCGGACGATCTGCGGCTCGTCGTCGACGACGAGCACGGTCCGGCCCTCGACGCTCATCGCTCGCCGCTCCTCCGCGACGGGAGCGGCCCGCCGGCGGCCGCCGGCGGTCGAGCGCCCCCGTCGGTCGCGGGCGCGGCGTCCCCCGCCGCATCGCGCTCGGCGGGCGGCAGCTCGACGACGAACGACGCGCCCTGCCCCGGGTAGCTCTCGATCCGCACCGCACCGCCGTTGGCCTCGACCAGGCCCCGGGCGATCGCCAGCCCCAGCCCCGAGCCGTGCCCGGGCGACGCGTCCCCGCGGACGAAGGGCTCGAACAGCCGCTCGCGGTCCTCCACCGCGATGCCCGGTCCGCGATCGACGATCCGCACGACCGCACGACCGCGGCGACGAGCGACGCGCACGAGCACCTGTCCGCCCTCCGGTCCGGGGCCGCGCCCGTGGCGCAGCGCGTTCTCCAGCAGGTTGGCGAGCGCGCGGGTCAGCTGCGTGGGATCGGCGCGAACGTCCGGCGCCGGATCCTCGACCTCCACGACGATCCGCTCGGCGCCCTCGGGCAGCGCGTCGAGCGCGTCGGCGAGGACGTCGTCGAGCCCGACCAGGGACGGTCGCGGCGCGGCGGCGCCCGCCTCCAGCCGCGAGAGGTCCAGCAGCTTCTCGACCATCGACGACAACCGCCGGCTGCCGTCGACGATGCCGGCCGTCAGGGCGCGGCGCTCCTCGTCGTCCAGCGAGGGCGAGGCGAGCGCGGCCGCCGACGCGCCGATCTGGGTCAGCGGCGTGCGCAGGTCGTGGCCGACGCTCCGCAGCAGGGTCGTCTTGAGCCCGTCGCTGCGGCGCGCCGCCTCGGCGTCGATCGCGGCGTCGGCGAGCCGCTCCCGCTCCAGGCCCGTGGCGATCAGCGCCCCGAGCGGCGCCGCGATGTGCGCCTCGACCGCCGCGCGGGCACGCGGATGCGGCGGACGGACGAAGGTCAGCCGACCGACCGGTCCGCCGGGTCCGGGCAGCGGCACCGCCTCGCCGCTCCCGCCGCCCGGGCCGAGCAGGACGTGGACGGGCACGCCGAGCTGCGCCCCGAGCCGCCGCTCGACGTCGGGCAGCGCCTGGACGACCCGCGTCCGCAGCAGCTCGACGGCCAGCTCGGCGACGAGCCGGGCGTCGCGGCCGGCGGCCTCCGCGCGATCCGCCGCGCGGCGCGAGGCCTCCGCGATCTGGGCCGCGATCGCCGCGACGAGCAGCAGCACCGCGAGCGCCGTCCAGTACTGGCGGTCGGCGAGGGTCAGCGTCCCGGTCGGCTGGAGGTGGAACCAGTTGAAGGCGAGCATCGAGAGGATCGCCGTGACGATCCCGGCCGCCACGCCGCGCCGGACCGAGACGAGCAGCACCGGCAGCACGTAGACGACGCCGAGCGACACCACCGGCGCGACCGGATCCAGCACGCCGACGGCGAGGGTCGCCAGGACGACGCCGCCGAGCGTCTCGGCCGCGCCGAGCGCGAGCCCTCGCCGGCGGGCATCGCGCCCGGGCGCGCCGTCGTGATCCAGGCCTGCCACGCGATCAGCGTACGCCGGCGCACGGTCCCGACCGCGCCGCCGGCAGGGATCGGGCCGCCGGGGCCGTACCCCCGTGCGTGGACGACAGCCCTCACGGCGCGCTGGAGCGGCTGGCCGAGCACGGCCGGCGCGGCTTCCCCCACCTGCTCGCCGCCCGCGACCGGACGGCGCGCGACCTCGCCGCGATGCAGGCGCGGCTGCGCGACGTGCCGCTGGATCCCGGTGCCTCGATCGTCCTGATGGGCTCGTGGGGCCGGCGCGAGCGCACCGCCGGCAGCGACGACGACTTCCTGATCCTCGTCGCCGGCGCCGAGCGGCCGGACGCCCGTCCGACGGTCGCCGACGTCTCCGACGTGCTCGGCGTCGGCGAGGCGAAGCCGGGCACCCAGGACGTCTTCGGCGTCCAGGTGTTCGTGGACGGCCTCGTCGACCGGATCGGCCTGGAGCACGACTCCAACGCCAACCTCACCCGGCGGATGCTGCTGCTGCTGGAGTCGCTGCCCGTCCTCGGCGCCGACGCCCACCGCGACGCGCTCTCGCGGGTCGTCGACGGCTACGTGCTCGGCCAGGCGAAGGACCACCGCCCCCCGCGGTTCCTGCTCAACGACCTGATCCGCTACTGGCGCACGATCTGCGTCGACTTCGCCGGCAAGGAGCGCGAGAGCGAGCGCAAGTGGGGCCTGCGCAACGCGAAGCTGCGGCTCAACCGCAAGCTGCTGTTCGCCGGCGGGCTGATCCCCGTCCTGCTCTGCCACGAGCTGCGCCGCGACGAGCAGCGCGCGTTCCTGCTCGACCAGCTGCACGCGCCGCCGACCGACCGGCTCGCCGCCGCGTTCCTGCGCCACGACGCCGTCGACACCGGCCTGCGGGCGCTCGGCGCCTACGACCGCTGGATCGGCCTGCTCGGCGATCCGGACGTGCGCGACCACCTGGAGGCGCTGACCCGCGCCGACGCCGGCGAGGATGCGACCTTCCGCGAGATCCGCCGGATGGCGAAGGAGTTCGAGCAGGGCCTCGTCGCGCTCCTCTTCGAGACCGACCTCGCACCGCTGGCCCGCGAGTTCGTCGTCTTCTGAGCCACGAATCGGCCGTCTCGACGCCGCCCCGATCGCCGGTTCTTCATCACGATCCGAGCACTTCCTGGCGCGGAGTTCTCGCTTTGCGCCGCTGGCACGAGGCCCTCCCCCGCCTAAGCTCGGCCCATGTCCGCGCCCGAGGCATCCGCACCGCCCGCACCGGCACCGCCCGCGCCGCGCCCGCACAAGACGATGTCCCGGACGACCCGGTACGTCAACATCGTCGCGGTCGTCGTCCCGTTCGTCGGCGTGCTCGCCGCGATCGCGCTGCTCTGGAACAGCGCCGTCACGTGGTTCGACCTCGCGATGCTCGTCGGGCTCTACCTGTTCGGCGCCTTCGGGGTGACGATCGGCTACCACCGGATGCTCACCCACGGCGCCGTCCAGGCGCCGCGGTGGGTCCGCTACGCGTTCGTCTTCGCCGGCTCGACGGCGATCGAGGGCCCGGCCCTGATCTGGGCCGCCGACCACCGCAAGCACCACGCCCACACCGATCAGGAGGGCGACCCGCACTCGCCGCACATCGGCGGCGGCGAGGGGCTGAAGGGGCTTTGGCACGCGCACGTCGGCTGGCTCTGGTCGACCGAGATCGAGCGCGGCTGGCCGCGCAAGCACACGCCGGACCTGCTGCGCGATCCCGGCCTGGTGGCGATCTCCAAGGCCTTCCCGTGGATCGCGCTGGGCACGCTCGCCGTCCCGTTCCTCGCCGGCTGGGCGTACCACGGCTCGCTCGCCGGCGGCCTGCAGACCTTCGTCTGGGCCGGCCTGGTGAAGGTCTTCTTCATCCACCACGTCACGTGGAGCGTCAACTCGATCTGCCACTTCTCGGGCTACCGCCGCTTCGACATCGAGGACGAGTCCCGCAACAACCCGGTGCTCGCGCTGCTGACGCTCGGCGAGTCGTGGCACCACAACCACCACGCCTTCCCGCGCTCCGCCGCCCACGGGATGCGCTGGTACGAGGTCGACCTCTCGGCGCTCGTGATCAAGGCGTTCGTCGCCGTCGGCCTGATGAGCGACCCGGTCTACGTCAGCCGCGAGCGGCAGGCCGAGAAGCTCGCCGCCGACCGCGGGTCGGCCGGCCGCCTGGCCTCCGAGAACGCCTGAGCGCCTCCCGGGCGGCGCGCCCGGTCCACTCGCCGGAGCGCGCGCGGTCCGCTCCGGTGACCGTTCGACGGCGGAGCCCCGCGGTATGCTTCGCGCCCGGTGTTCCAGCCCGTCCAGACCCGCCGCACGTTCGAGGGAGCGGTCGAGCAGATCACCGAGCAGATCGCCCACGGCGAGCTGCGCGAGGGCGACCGCCTCCCCTCCGAGCGGGACCTCGCGGCGCTGATGCAGATCAGCCGCCCGACGCTCCGCGAGGCGATCCGCGTGCTGGCCGACGCCGGCGTCGTCGCGGTCGCCCCCGGACCCGGCGGCGGGATGACCGTCGCCAGCGAGTTCGTCCCCAAGGACCTCGTCCTGCGCGGCTCGCGGATGCGGCTGTCGGAGATCCCCGGCGTCCTCGAGGCCCGCCGGCTCGTCGAGCCCCGCGTGGCCCAGCTCGCCGCCTCCCGCGCGACCGACGAGGACCTCGCCCGCCTGCAGGGCCTGCTCGACCAGCAGCGGGCGCTCGTGGCCCGCGGGCGCTTCAGCGCCGAGGAGGACCGCTTCCTCCAGCTCGACACGCGCTTCCACCTGGCGATCGCGCGGGCGTCGGGGAACACGACCGTCATCTCGCTGATGCGGACGATCCTCCGGCGGCTGGAGATCGCCCGCGACATGGCGCTGCACGTCCCGCTCGTCCCCGACTGGACGCTCGACGTCCACGAGCGGACGCTGGGGGCGATCGCCTCGGGCGACCTCGCCGAGGTCGATCGGGTGATGGACGAGCACCTCGGCCAGCTCGAGCAGACCTGGGAGCGGGAGACCGGCCGGACGCTGCTGCGCCGGACGCCCGACTTCCTGCTGCCGCTCCAGCGCCGGGACTGAGCGGCGTCGGCGCGGGCGATCCGGGCGGCGGCCCGCGCCGCGCGGACGACGGACGATCCCGGCCGGGAAGGGCGGATGTCCGCCGATCGCCCCCCGAGCGTCGGGCGGGTGCGCTCCCGGGGCCCCACGAGCGACCGCGACGCGGTTCGATCGGAGGGTGGCCGACCCGGCGCCCCACCGTCCCGTCGCGTCCTGGCGCGCCGCCGCGAATGGGTTGCCTTCCCGCTCCTCCGGTGGTTAGGTTTGTTGACCATGAGGGAGATGGTGTCGCCCGGCGGAGCGGCCCCGGCGCTCGGGAGCTTCCAGCTCGGCGACCGCTACACCGCCACCGCCGGCCGCCTGCACATGACCGGGCTCCAGGCGCTCGTGCGCGGCGTGACGGACGTCCTGCGCGCCGACCGGGCGGCCGGGCGCCGGACCGCCGGCTACGTCTCCGGGTACCAGGGCTCGCCGCTCGGGGCGATCGACGCGGAGGCCCACCGCGCCGCCCGCGACGCCGCCGAGCTGGAGCTGCGCTTCCAGCCCGGCCTCAACGAGGAGCTCGGCGCCACGGCCGTCTGGGGCACCCAGCTCGTGCCGCAGCGGCCCGGGGCCCGCGTCGACGGGGTGCTCGGGGTCTGGTTCGGCAAGGCGCCCGGCCTGGACCGCGCGACCGACGCGATCCGCCACGGCAACCTGATCGGCACCGACCCCGCCGGCGGCGTCGTGGCGCTCGTCGGCGACGACCCCGCCGCGAAGTCCTCGACGCTGCCCTCCGCGTCCGAGGCGACGCTGGCCGCGCTCCAGGTGCCGGTCCTCTACCCGGGCGACGTGCAGGAGGCGACCGACCTCGTCCGCCACGCCGCCGCGCTCTCCCGGGCCACCGGGCTCTGGTGCGCGGTCAAGGTCGTGACCGCCGTCGCCGACGCCCACGGGACGCTGCGCGTCGCGCCGGACCGCGTCCGCCCGGTCGTCCCGCCGGGGGCGGGTGGCCACCGCCCGAACGCGACGATCCTCCCGCCGACGAACCTCGAGCTGGAGCGCTCGCTCGCCGAGCGGCGGCTGCCGCTGGCGATCGACTACCTCCGCGCCAACGGCCTCAACGTCGTCCACGGCTGCCGGGACGCGCGGGCGACGCTCGGGATCGTCGCCGCCGGCCGGACCTGGCACGAGCTGCTGCAGGCGCTCCACGACGTCGGCGTCGACGAGCGGCGCCTGGGCGACGCGGGCGTCCGGCTGCTCCAGGTCCGCGCCCCGTGGCCGGCCGACCGCGAGGGGCTGCGGGCCTTCGCCCGCGGGCTCGACGAGGTCGTCGTCGTCGAGGAGAAGGCGCCGTTCCTGGAGGTCCAGCTCCGCGACGCCCTCTACGGCGTCCCCGACGCGCCGCGCGCGATCGTCGGCGAGCGCGACCGCGACGGCGCCCCGCTCGTCCCGGCCACCGGCGAGCTGACCGCCGACGCGATCCTCGGCGCCCTCGGCCCGCGGCTGCGCGAGCGGCTCGCCGGCGCGGCGCGCGAGCGGCTCGACGCCCGCCTGGGGGCCCTGCGGCCGCCCGCGCCGCCGACCGGCGGGAGCCCGATCGCCCTCCCGCTCGCGGCACCGCCCGCCCCCGAGCCCGACCCCGGCGCCCCGGCCCGGACGCCGTTCTTCTGCTCGGGCTGCCCGCACAACGTCTCGCTCAAGACGCCCGAGGGCACCGTCGTCGGCGCCGGGATCGGCTGCCACACGATGGCCCTGATCGACGGCGAGGGGAAGGGCGAGATCGTCGGCGCCACGCAGATGGGCGGCGAGGGCGCCCAGCTGCTCGGGATGGGCGCGTTCGTCGACCACGACGAGAGCTGGGTCCAGAACCTCGGGGACGGCACGTTCGCCCACTCCGGATCGCTCGCGCTGCGGTTCGCGATCGCCAGCGGGCAGCGGATCACCTACCGCCTGCTCTACAACGACGCGGTCGCCATGACCGGCGGCCAGCGCGTCGAGGGCGGGCTCGGCGTCCCGGAGCTGACGCGCCTGCTGGAGGCGGAGGGCGTCGCGCGCACGATCGTCACCACCGAGCGTCCCGAGGCCTACCGCCGCGCGCGGCTGGCGGGCAACGCGATCGTCCGCGACCGCGACGAGGTCGACCGCTCGCTCGCCGAGCTGCGCGCCGTCGACGGCGTCACGGTGCTGCTGCACGACCAGGGCTGCGCGGCGGAGAAGCGCCGTCGGCGCCGCCGCGGCACCCTGCCGGCACCGGCCGAGCGGATCGCCATCAACGAGCGGGTCTGCGAGGGCTGCGGCGACTGCGGGGCCAAGAGCTCCTGCCTCTCGGTCGAGCCGGTCGCCACCGAGCTCGGCCGCAAGACGCGGATCCACCAGTCCTCGTGCAACGTCGACCGCTCCTGCCTGGCCGGCGAGTGCCCGAGCTTCCTGACCGTCGTGCCGGCGGCCCGGCGCCGCGGCCCCGCGGGCTGGTGGGCGCGCCGGCGGGCCCGCGCGGCGGCCGGCGCGCAGCTCCCGTCCGCGGCGGCGGTCCCGTCGCCGCCGGAGGACCTGCCGGCGCCGCCCTGGCGCGGCGGCGAGGGCGAGGCGACCATCCGGCTCTGCGGGATCGGCGGCACCGGGGTGGTGACGGTCAGCCACCTGCTCGGCGTCGCCGCGCTGCTGGAGGGCCGCGAGGCGCGCGGCCTGGACCAGACCGGCCTGTCGCAGAAGGGCGGCAACGTCATCAGCGACGTGCGCGTCTCCGACCGCGAGATCAGCGGCGGACCGCGGGCCTCCGCCCGGACGCTCGACGCGCTGCTGGCGCTCGACCTGCTCTCGGCCACCGCGCCCGCGCAGATCGCCGGCGCCGATCCCTCCCGCACGCGGGCGGTGATCTCCACGAGCGTCACGCCGACCGGCCGCCAGGTCGCCGATCCGCGGCTGGCGCTGCACCGCAGCGGGCCGCTGGAGGCGCGGATCCGCCGACGCACCCGGGGCGAGGACGCCGTCAGCCTCGACGCGATCCGGATCGCCGAGGCGCTCGTCGGCGACCACCTGGCCGCGAACGTCGTCGTCCTCGGCGCCGCGGTCCAGTCCGGGGCCGTGCCCCTGCGGCCGGCGTCGCTGGAGCGGGCGATCGAGCTGGGCGGCGTCGCGGTCGCGGGCAACCTCGCCGCCTTCCGCTGGGGCCGCGCGGCCGTCGCGGCGCCGGACCGGCTGCGCGACGCGCTGCGGATCGCCGAGGGCGACGAGGACCACGGGATGGACCTGCCGCCGGCCGACCCGCTCGCCCGGGCGGACGCGCCGGCGCTGGCGATCACCCAGGTCGCCGGCGGATCCGCCGCCGTCGCGCCGCCGGCCGCGAGCGCCGCACCCGTGCCCGCCCCGAGGCCGGCCGACGACGACGAGCACCGGTTGGCCGGGCTGCCGGACGACCTGCGCGACGCGATCGACGCGATCGCACCGGCCGGCGACGCCGACCGCCGGGAGCTCCACCACGTCCTGGCGGTCCGGGCGCCGGAGCTCGTCGCCTACCAGGACGCGCGGCTCGCCCGCCGCTACCTGGCCCAGGTGGCCGAGGTCGCCGCCGTCGAGCGCGAGCGGGCGCCCGGGTCGACGGCCGTCGCGACGGCGTTCGCCCGCGGCCTGTTCCACCTGACCGCGGCGAAGGACGAGTACGAGATCGCCCGGCTGCACCTCGACCCGGCCGAGCGCGAGCGGGTGCGGCGGACGTTCGGCCCGGGCGCGAAGGTCCGGATCCAGCTCGACCCGCCGCAGCTGCGGCGCCTGCACCACGGCAAGATCGCCCTCGGACCCTGGGTGCGTCCGGGGCTGCGGGCGCTGCGCGGCGCCCGTCGGCTGCGCGGGACGGCGCTCGACCCGTTCGGCCGCACCGAGGTCCGCCGGACCGACCGGGCGCTCCCGGACGAGTACCGCGCGCTCGTGGACCGGGCGCTCGCCCACCTGGGGCCGCAGACGGCGACGGCCGTCGCCGACCTCGC
>Ga0164243_10003354_pt1 | contig 25674 bp, 38 predicted proteins | sample OricompcompostOP_FD_108781 | JGI IMG/M metagenome (GOLD analysis project Ga0164243, IMG submission 108781) | Organic Plus compost microbial communities from Emeryville, California, USA - Original compost - Organic plus compost (OP) | ecosystem: Engineered > Solid waste > Mixed feedstock >...
GGACCGGTGACGAACATGTAGCTCGTGTCCTTCACCATGAAGATGAAGTCGGTCATCGCCGGCGAGTAGACGTCGCCGCCCGCGCACGGGCCCATGATCACCGAGATCTGCGGGATGACCCCCGAGGCCATGACGTTGCGCGTGAACACCTCGCCATAGCCGCCCAGCGCATCGACGCCCTCCTGGATGCGCGCGCCGCCGGCATCGAACAGGCCGATGATCGGCGCGCGGTTCTTGAGCGCCATATCCTGGATCTTCGTCATCTTGCGCGCGTGGCTCTCCGACAAGGAGCCGCCGAGCACGGTGAAGTCCTTGGCGAAGACGTAGACCACGCGGCCGTTGATGGTGCCCCAGCCGGTCACGACGCCGTCGCCCGGCGTCTTGTTCTTCTCCATCCCGAATTCGGTGCAGCGGTGCTCGACGAAGGTGTCGAACTCCTCGAACGAGTTCTCGTCCATCAAGAGCTCGATGCGCTCGCGGGCCGTCAGCTTGCCGCGCTTGTGCTGCGCGTCGATACGCGCCTGGCCACCGCCAAGGCGTGCGTTCTCGCGGCGCTTCTCGAGCTCTTCGATGATGTCCTTCATTGTCGTCCCTCGGTCCCGCGCGCCTTATTCTCCGCGCGCCATGGGGCTCATAGCACGCGGTTTCGGCGCTGAGAACGAGGGTCTGGGGCACCGCACGGTGCGACGTTTGCGAACCCTTACGGCGCGGTCCGGGCCGCCCTTGAGCGCAGGTACCGGCGCAGCGCCCCGACGGCGAGCCAGATCTCGGCGATAGCCGCCACGAGGAACGGCAGGCCGATCAGCACCATCAGGATATTGAGCGCCGACGGGGTCAGGACGCCGAAATGAACCGCAAGGCGGCCATAAGTAAACGCCGTCAGTAGGGCGATGACGACAAGCGAAACCCGCATCAGGTTCGGCTCCTCGCGCCACAGATAGGTGTTCAGCGGGCTCTTCACCTCCCAGCTTGCGAGGTTGAAGATGATGAGCACGGGGAACACGACGGCGATGAAGATGTTGAGATAGAGGTCAACGGGTCCGAGAGGTTGCATTGGCGCCTCCGCCAGAGATCATTTTCGACAACGGCTCTGCAGACCCCGGGGCTCAGGGACTCCCGCGTGACCGCAGGTGTTTGATGAACAGAGCGGTCCCCATCGCGAGGCTAGCCACCGACAACAGGATGAACATAGGTATCCCGACCGCCAGCGATACCGCTTCCGAGGCGCCGGTCGGAAACACCCCGTAGTACGTCGCCAACTCCTGCCCGGCCCCGACCCACGTCAAGGCGAGGAAGGCCAGCCCGACGCGGGCGAGGTTCGGACTCTCGCGCCAGACGTAACCCGTGAGCGGCCCCCGGCGATTGGAGTAGTTCACCCAGATGATCAGCGGCAGCAGGATGAAGGCGGCAATCGTGGTCGTGAGGTCGAGAGATGAGGTGATCATCGTCCAGCCCTTATGATCAGAGGGATCGTTGCAATGACGATGACGAGGATCACCAGGTCGAATGGACTGAGCATAAGCCGCTCCGTCGGTTATGGCTCTCTTTGGCCGCAACCTTAGAGGAGCTTCCTGACCGAGCTGTTCCGCCAGGAACAGGCGCCGGCCGTCGAGCTTGCACTTTAGTCTGCGGCGACCAGCTCCAGAAACCGGCTGGCCGCCAGCATCTCCGAGCGTCGGCGGGCGCGTCTCTCGGCGGCCTCGACGTCCACGCCCCAGCGCGCGATCTGCCAGTCTTCGTCGATGTGCGCCGCCTCCCACGCCGCCTCGGCGGAAAGCCGAGCCTTGGCCACGGCGAGGGCGAGGAACGCCGAGCCCGTCAGCGTCGTCATGACGTGCAAGGGCGCGAGTTGCATCGCGCTGAACGGCGCCACGAGATCGCCGATACGCTCGAGCGCGAAGCGGCTCTGGGTCACCGGCATCACGCCCTCGGCCAGGAGGAAGCGGGCATCAGTCTCGCCCTCGATCCACGCCAGCACGGGGTCCCAGGCCTTGGCCTGCTGCTCGGCCAGCGCTGCGGGCGCCTCGGCGCGATAGCAGAGAAGATCGCTGCCGGCGAAGCGGACGATGTCGGCGGCAACGTCGGCCATGCTGCCGGCAACGCCATCGATCGCCGTGATGGCTAGCTTCGACAGCGGCATCGTCTTGGGATCGATGCGTTCCGTCTGCGCCGCCCACTCCTCCGCGACGGCTTCGGCCAGAGCACGCGTCGGCACGGTGAGCGGCAGCTTCTTCGGCGTGCGTACCGGTTTCCCATCGAGCAGGATCTGGTAGCCTCCGTTCGGCGCATCGCCGACCGAAACCACGGCGTAAAACCGCTTCGGCAAAGGCGTCGCTGCCGGCTCGCGACCGGGAACCTTTGCGACTTCCCTTTCGCCATCCTCGCTCATGCGGCCTGCTCCCGCCGCGCAAAGAACGCATCTACCTGATCCTCCAGGTCGGCGCACGTCTCGATCACCGCGTGGGCACCTGCCTGCCGCAGCTCGTCGACCGTATGGTATCCCCAGCCAACGCCCAGCGCCCCTGCGCCGGCGGCGATAGCCATTTCCATGTCGAAGGTCGTGTCGCCGATCATGACAGTGCGCTCCGGCTCGATGCCGGTCTCGGCCATGGCCGCCCGAAGCATGGACGGATGCGGCTTTGACGGATGGTCATCGGCAGTCTGCACCGTGACGAAACGTTGTGCCCAGCCTTCGCGGACAAACAGTCGGTCGACACCTTTGCGGGACTTGCCGGTTGCAATGCCGAGCAACACGTCGTCGCGCCGCCCGAACGCCTCGACGGCAGCGGCGATGCCTTCGAACAGCGGCTCGTGCAGCTCCGGCGCACGGCGGATGTCCTGGAAGGCCGACTTGTAGCGCACCACCATCTGGGCGCGAAGCCCCTCGTCCGCCTCCGGCGCCAGCACCATGAAGGCTTCGGGCAGCGACAACCCAACGATCGACAGCGTCGCCTCGCGGGCCGGCGCGGCGAGCCCGAAGCCGGTGAACGCATGCGCCATCGCCGCGCAGATGCCGTTCTGGCTGTCGACCAGCGTGCCGTCGCAATCAAGGACGATGAGCTTCATGGGCGCGCTTATAGCATCGGACAACCGGCAGGGGCAGTGGGCCGCCCGAACCAGCGGCCCACGACGTCTCAAGCCGCCATGCCAATGGCATTGCGGATGGCGACCTCGACAGGGCTATAGGCGCCATCGCGTCGCTGAAGTTGCAGCGCCTCCCGCGGAAACAGGGGCGGCTGAGCCAGGAAGCGCGGCGCCGTGCCCCGGTGGGGCTGAGCTGCGTGCACAAGAAACGGATGGCACAAGTAGACCGTGCCTGCATCCCCTGTCGCCAGTGTCTCGTGCCGCGAGGGAGCCTCGGCAATCGCCATCGATAGCTCGCGCAATGTGAGACCCGCCTCTCCCGCGGGCTTCAGCATACGCGCGATATCCTCGTGCGAGCCGACGCGGATGCGCGTCGGCGCATCGTTGTCGCCGACATCCGAGAACAGGAACAGCATGAGCAGCGCGCGGCCCCTCGACGTGAGGTTGACGCGCCAGTCCATGAAGTCAGGCCTGTGCCAATCAAAGCTCGCGTCGACATGCCAGCCGGTGTCCCCCGGATCCTCCGCCGAGGGAAAACGCACCGGGAAAGTTCCCATCGCCCGACACGGCGTCCAGCGCTCCTCGCCGACAAGCTGATCGTAAGCGCGCGCGAGCGTCGGGGTGTTCGCGGCAGCAAGGAATGGCGCGTCGCTGTACATGCCGAGCCGTACGACCGGCGCCTTCCATGTTGTGGCATCATCGGCGTCGAGCGCCATTTCGCGCCAAAGGATCGCCCTGGCCGCGTCAGCAAGGGACCGGTCGAAGGCACCGTCGATCCTGGCGAAGCCCCGCTCGATGAAGTCATGGATTTGCGCCTCGCTCAGCGAGCGCACGTCGAGTTGTGGCATTGGGTGTTCCATCATCGGCCGGACGCGCTCACGCGGCGCAATCTCGGCAGTTGACCTTCAGGCGCCAAGCGCCCACGGCGCACCGCCGCACACGACGGAGCAATGCTCAGGCGGGGAAGAAGGCCGATGCGATGTGGAAGTGGAACATGCTCATGATGGGCGATGTCTAGCAGCCGCGAAACACCGCTGGCAATACAGAGTTAGCGCGCCTCGTAACGGTCAGCATCGAGGCTCAGGAGGTCCCATGTCTTACGCATGTGCTCCGGCAGCGGCGCCGTCACGTCGATTTTGCCGCCGGTGAACGGGTGCGGCAGCACGAGGCGGCGCGCATGCAGGTGCAGCTTGTTCTCAATCTGCTCGGCAGGGAGATTTTCATCGCCGCCATACTTGTTGTCGCCGACGATGGGGTGGCCGATGAGCGCCATGTGCGCGCGCAACTGGTGCTGACGCCCGGTCACCGGCTTCAACGAAACCCATGCCGCCTTGTTGGCCAGCCGATCGATGACCGAGTAGTGGGTCGTCGCGTGCATCGCCTCGTCCTGCTCGCCGGGAAGCGCCTTCCTCACGCGGTCGCCATCGGGGCCGGGCGCCTTGACCAGCGGCGCCTCGATCTTTCCCTGCGGCGGCTTGGGCACGCCCTTCACGAGCGCCCAGTAGGTCTTCGCCGCCGAGCGCGTCTGGAACACGCGGCCGAGCTTTGCCGCCGCATCGCGATGCTTGGCGATCAGCAGCACACCGGTCGTGTCGCGGTCGAGGCGATGTACGAGGCGCGGGCGCTCACCGCCGAAACGGTCGGCCATGCCGGCAAGCATGCCGTCGATGTGCCGCTTGGTCCCTGTGCCGCCCTGCACCGCAAGACCGAATGGCTTGTTGAGCACAAGCACATGCTCGTCCTCGAACAGGATCATCTTCTCGATGCGGTCGCGGTCGGCCTTGGAAACGCCCATCGGCGGCCGCACGCCGGAAGCGACGGCATCCTTCGGCTTGGCGCGCACGATCGCCGGCACGCGTATCTGTGCGCCGGCGGCAAGCCGCGCGTTGGCATCGGCGCGGCGGCTGTTCACCCGCACCTGGCCTGTGCGCAGCAGCTTCTGCAGATAGGAGTAGCCGACCTCGGGAAAATGCACGCGGAACCAGCGGTCGAGGCGCATGTCGGCCTCGCTCGACTTCACTTCGATGGTTTCGACGCGATCGCTCATGAGGTCCAATGAGCGCGCCAGCGCCTTTCGTCAAGCGCCAGACCTCGACCGCAGCCTCGGCTCGACAGCAAAAGTTAAAGGCGGCTTAGGCCGCCGGCCTGCCCGAGCCGCCCGCCCCGCCGATGACCCAGCCCATGAGCCAGCCGACGATAAGCCCGGCTGCTATCGTGCCGACAAAGGAAAGCATGTGCAGGTTCTCGGCGTCGTCCGAGCTGTCGAAGCTCTGGTGGGCGACGATCCAGTCCGCAACCGAGCCACCGAGGAAGATGGTGGCGAGTGCCGCACCGATGAGCGCGAACACGATGGCAACGATGTAGCGCATGCTTCTCCCCCGGCGCGAGGCCGCCTACTTCACTTCCCAGAACCATATCTCGCCGGCGTGGGCATAGTTCGAGTAGTAGCCGAGCCAGGAGAACCACTCGAGCAGCCACTTGGCCGAGGAGCGGTAACCATTCCACACATCGATGTGGTCGCCGGTAGGGCGCCCCGAGTCGGTGCTGCGCTTCCAGTAGTCCTGGAAATAGATGATGCCAGTGCGGCCGAACAGCTTCGGGTAGTAGTGTGCCGCCTCGGTGCCGGTAATCTTCTCCACCGTGCCGATCCCAGGAATGTTCGCATGCGCGAGTGCGTTGGCGAGCTGGTTGGCGTTGATGAAATGCATGTCCGAGCGCGGATGCACCGCGCACGAGGCACAGCCCCCGAGCTGGCTGTCCTTCACGCCGGCGCGCCGCAGTGCGACACCGAGACGAATCGCGCACTGGTTGTGAAAGACGGGAAAGCCCAGCGCCACATGCTCGCCTTCCATGTTGGTGAGGTCCTGTGGTGCGATGCACGGTGCGGTGACCGATTCATTGATCGGATGTCCCCGCCACAGATCGACGAACCGAACAGTCATTGCATCCCCCGTACGCTCATCCGGCAGACCAAGTATAGGTGGCCTGTGTGAAATCGTGAACTCGTGAAATCACTTCGCCAGGCACCGGCTTCACGACCTCACCACCTCACGATTTCGCACCTCGCTTGGCCCGCAAGTCCGCCCAATAGGCGAGCCGCTTCCTGACCTCGCGCTCGAAGCCGCGCTCAGGGGGATCGTAATACTGCGGACGTGTGTCGAATTCTTCCGGGAAGTAGTCCTGCCCCGAGAAGGCGTCCTCGGCGTCGTGGTCGTATTCATAGCCCTCCCCGTACCCCTCCTCCTGCATCAGCTTTGTCGGGGCATTGAGGATATGCTTCGGCGGTGACAGCGAGCCGTGCTCCTTGGCCGCCCGCATCGCCCCCTTGTAGGCGACATAGGCAGCATTCGATTTCGGCGCGGTGGCGAGGTAGATCGTGGCCTGCGCCAGAGCCAGCTCCCCTTCGGGACTGCCGAGGAAGTCGTAGGTGTCCTTGGCCACCAGCGCCTGCACGATGGCCTGCGGATCGGCGAGGCCGATATCCTCGATCGCCATGCGCACCAGACGCCGGGCGAGGAACAGCCGGTCCTCCCCGCCATCGAGCATGCGTGCAAGCCAGTAGAGCGCCGCATCCGGATCGGAGCCGCGCACCGACTTGTGCAACGCGCTGATCAGGTTGTAGTGCCCCTCGCGCGACTTGTCGTAGAGAGGGGCGCGGCGCTGCACCAGCTCGCTCAGGGCCGCACGGACAAGTGGCACCTGCCCCGGCGCCACGGCCGCAAAGACCTCGTCGGCGAGATTGATCGCCGCGCGCCCATCTCCGTCGGCCATGGCGATCAGCGCCTCGCGCGCATCGTCGTCGAGCGGCAGCTTGCGCTTCTCTTCCTTCTCGGCCCGCTCGAGCAGCTCCTCGATCGCCTTGGCGTCGAGACGGTTGAACACCAGCACCGAGGCACGGCTCAGAACGGCGCCGTTGAGCTCGAAGGACGGGTTCTCGGTCGTCGCCCCGACCAGCGTGATGGTGCCGTCCTCCATGTGCGGCAGGAAGCTGTCCTGCTGCGCGCGGTTGAAGCGGTGGATCTCGTCGATGAAAAGCAGCGTGCCTTTGCCGTGCTCGCGCCGCGCCTTGGCCCGGTCGAAGGCCTTGCGGAGATCCTGCACCCCGGAGAAGATCGCGGAGAGCTGCTCGAACTCGAGTTGCGTCTCATGCGCCAGGAGCCGGGCTACGGTCGTCTTGCCGGAGCCGGGCGGGCCCCAAAGGATGAGGCTCGGCAGCCGGCCGCTTTTCAGCATGCGCGTCAGCGTGCCGTTGGCGCCGACGAGCTGCTCCTGGCCGACGACCTCCGACAGCTTCGCCGGGCGCAGCCGGTCGGCCAGCGGGCGCGGCGCCCCCTTCTCCAGTCCTGCGGCTTCGAACAGCGTCGCCAATCGCGTTATCCAGACATCTGCAGTTTCATTACCCGCCCGCCGCGCTTGATGGTGACGCTCCACAAGCGTTTTGGCGTGCGCGTGATCTCATCAAGCATCACGACGTCGGTGATCTTGGCATCGCCGACCTGCAAGATGATGTCACCGGGTTGGAAGTCGAGGCGTGCCGCGACACCACCCGAGCGCACCGCCACGATGACGACACCGTCCGTGTCGTCGAGATTGAACTCGTCGGCAACGCTCGGAAGAATATTCGAGACCCGGGCCCCATCGAACGGGTGACTACCCGACAGGTTGCGCACGTCATCCTTGCCGGGCTTTGGCGCCGGCAGCAGCGGGACATCGGCCGTCATGCGCTTCCCGTTGCGGATGAAGCCGATGCGGCTGGTATTCCCGATCCCGCGCGTCGTCAGTCGGTAGTGCACCGAATGGGAATCTGCGACCTCGAAGTTGTCGACGGCGACGATGACGTCGCCGAGCTGCAGGCCGGCCTTGGCCGCCGGGCTATTGTTGGTGAGCCGCACGACGACGGCACCCGAGATGCGATCGAGCTTCAAGAGCGCCGCCTGGTCGCGGTCGACGGTATCGAGCTGCGCGCCGAGCCAGGGACGCTCGATCTTGCGGCCGGCGACAGCGTTATCCGCGACGAGACGAACGAGGTTCGAAGGGATGGCAAAACCGATGCCCACCGAGCCACCCGACTGCGAGAAGATCATGGTGTTGATACCGACGAGCTTGCCGTTCATGTCGACGAGCGCACCGCCCGAGTTGCCCGGATTGATCGCCGCGTCGGTCTGCAGGAACACCTGCGTGTCCGACTGCGCCATCTCGGTGCGTGCTAGTGCCGAGATGATGCCGCTCGTCACCGTCTGCCCGACGCCGAACGGGTTGCCGATGGCCAGCACCACGTCGCCGACCTCGAGCTTGTCGCTGTCGGCGAACTGCAGGAACGGAAAGTCGTTGCCGCCTTTCTCGATCTTGAGCACGGCAAGGTCGGTGCGCTCGTCCTGGGCGACGATCTTGGCGTCGAATTCACGCTTGTCGAACAGAGCGACACGTATCTGCGTGTCGGTGCCGCCCTTGACCACGTGCGTATTGGTGACGATCACCCCGTCCGGACTGATGATGACGCCCGACCCGAGCGACTGCTGGATGCGCTCTTGCGGCAGCCCGAATCCCCCGCGGCCGAAGAAGCGCTGGAAGAACGGATCATTGGCAAACGGCGACACCGCGGTGCGCACGCGCGAGCGCACATAGACGTTCACCACCGCCGGCGTCGCCCGCTTGACGATCGGCGCATAGGAGAACTGCAGAGCCTCGCGCGACGGCGGGACTTGCCGCTCCTGTGCCGCCGCGGGCACCGGACTGAGCGCGGCACCAAGAGCGAGGAGCGCCAGAGCATAGGCGCGAAGACGGGTGCTGAATCGGCAATCGATCGGCATGGTCATGGGTTGGTCGTGATCCTTGACGCTGTATGTCGGTGCGGATCCTGCTTTGTTCCAGGAGCGGATGGCCGCGGCACACATAGCATAGCGTCGCGCATCATGGCGCAGCCCTGCCCACAGGCCCTCAGATGATCTCCAGGGCCCGCAGGCTGGCGGCGGCCGAAGTCACCGCCTCCTTGGGGGAACGGAACGTCTGCCCCAGGACCCGGTGCGCCCTGGCATTGGTCACCGGCCGCGGGAACCCGAGGTCGGCCAGCACACCCTTCAGCCGCGAGTCGACCACGGCCAGCGCCCGCACGGCGATATCGGGCAGCTCGCCGCGCGGCACCTTGCCGGCGAGGTCAGGAAGGGCCTCCTTGACCAGTCCGGCGACCTCGATCAGCCGCAGGAAGCCGTTGGCGGTGAGGAAGCGCTGCCCTGCCGCCTCCGGGTTCGTCATGGCCAGGACATGCGTCACGGCCACGTCGCGCACATCGCTGATCGGAAAAGCGATCTTCGGCGTCGCCGGATAGGCTCCCTGCCCGATCATGCGGATCACGTTGAGCGAGGTCGAAAGATCTGCGTCGGGTGCCGGACCAAGGACAAAGGCCGGATTGACGACGCTGAGCTCCGGCGCTCCCGGCGTGGCGCCGATGAAGTCCCACGCAGCCCGCTCGGCCAGTGTCTTGGAGACAACGTAGGGCGTGACGTCAGGACGTTCGGGATTGCTCCAGTCGGTCTCGTCGAACACGTGGCCGGCCGCAGCTTCCGGCCACGGCAAGGTGATGGCCACAACCGAGGACGTGAGCACCACCCGCTTCACACCCGCCTTAGTCGCCGCCTTGAGCACGCGGACGGTGCCTTCCCGCGCCGGCCGGATGACCTCCTCTTCCGGATCCTTGGGATGCTTGAGCGGAAACGGCGAGGCAACGTGCAGGACGTACGCGCAGCCGGCAACGGCCTCGTCCCAGCCGCCATCGGCGAGCAGGTCGGCCTCGAAGAAGGTCACCGCGCTCGCGGTTGCGCCGGCGTTGCCGATGGCCCGCCGCGTCTCCTCCTCGCGCGCCCGGCTGCGCAACGTTGCCTGCACCTCGTACCCCTGCCGGATCAATTCGGCGATGACGTGCTTGGCAATGAATCCCGAGGCGCCCGTGACCAGAACCTTCGTCGCTGCCATGTGTCCCCTCTGCCTTCCGGTCTCTCTGGGGTGCCACCGACAGCCATATCAGTACGGGCGGCCCGGCGGGACGACAGACGTATGCCACGAATAGCAGCCCGTCGCGACGCCGAAACGAAGAAAGCCAGCGCGGGAGTGCGCTGGCTTCGAATTCACGGGCAATCGTAGAGGCTAGGCCTAGGACTCGGAGGCCTGGGCCAGCACCTGCGCCTCGTGGCGCTCCTTGTCTTCCTTGCCCTTCACATCGGTGTCGCGGTCAACGAGCTCGATGACGGCGCGTGGTGCGCTATCGCCGTAGCGGAAGCCCGCCTTCAGGACGCGCGTGTAGCCACCGGCGCGATCCTTGTAGCGCGGAGCCAGCACGTCAAAGAGCTTCTTGACCTGGTCCTCGTCGCGCAGCCGGGAAGCTGCAAGGCGACGCGAGTTGAGGTCGCCGCGCTTGGCGAGCGTGATGTACTTGTCGACGACGCGCTTCAGGTCCTTCGCCTTGGGCAGCGTCGTGACGATCTGCTCGTGCTTGATGAGAGCGGCCGCCATATTGGAGAGCATGGCCTGGCGGTGGCCGACGTCGCGGCTGAAACGCCGCCCGAGCTTCTTGTGTCGCATGGTCTTTCCCTTTCGTTGTGCAATGGGGGGTTCTTTGGCCCCACCTTGTTTGCTGTGGTTAGTGAGTAGCGAATAGCGAGTAGGATTTAGCGAGCGCGCTACGCGCTATTCCCTCAATACTGATCCTCGAAGCGCTTGGCCAGCTCCTCGATGTTGTCCGGCGGCCAGTTCGGCACTTCCATGCCGAGATGCAGCCCCATGGAGGCGAGCACCTCCTTGATCTCGTTCAGCGACTTGCGGCCGAAGTTCGGAGTGCGCAGCATCTCCGCCTCGGTCTTCTGGATGAGGTCGCCGATGTAGACGATGTTATCGTTCTTGAGGCAGTTGGCCGAGCGCACCGAAAGCTCGAGCTCGTCGACCTTCTTGAGCAGCGCGGCGTTGAACGCGAGCTCGGGGTGACGCGTCTCCTCGACGGCCTTCTTCGGCTCCTCGAAGTTGATGAACACGGCAAGCTGGTCCTGCAGGATGCGGGCGGCGAGCGCGATCGCATCCTCCGGCTTCACCGAGCCGTCGGTCTCGACCGTCATCGTCAGCTTGTCGTAGTCGAGGATCTGCCCCTCGCGCGTGTTCTCGGTCTTGTAGGAGACCTTCTTCACCGGGCTGTAGAGGCTGTCGACGGGGATGAGCCCGATGGGCGCGTCCTCGGGACGGTTGCGCTCGGCGGCAACGTAGCCCTTGCCCATGTCGGCGGTGAACTCCATGCGAATGGAGGCGCCCTGGTCGAGGGTGCAGATCACGTGCTCGGGGTTCAGGATCTCGACATCGGGACCGGCCTCGATGTCCTTGGCGCGCACCGGGCCGCCGCCTTCCTTCTTGAGCACCATGCGCTTCACGCCTTCGGAGTGAATGCGCAGCGCAATCTCCTTGATGTTGAGGATGATGTTGGTGACATCCTCACGCACCGAGGGAATTGAGGAGAACTCGTGCAGCACGCCATCGATCTGCACCGTCTTGATGGCGGCACCCTGCAGCGAGGAAAGCAAAATGCGGCGCAGCGCGTTGCCGAGCGTCACGCCGAAGCCGCGCTCGAGCGGCTCGGCAACCACGGTCGCGATGCGGCTGCGATCGCGGCCGGCGGCCACGTCGAGCTTGTTCGGCTTGATGAGGTCTTGCCAATTCTTCTGTAGAACGTTCACCACGGGGTGCCTCGCTACCTGGCGCCTGCGACGGGGGGATACGCAGGCGAATTGAATCCTAGTCGAGATCGCGCGCACATCGGGCGCAGCGAGCGGCGGGACGGGAGCCTATGCGCCCCGCCGGAAAGCGTTAGACGCGCCGACGCTTGCGCGGGCGGCAGCCGTTGTGCGGGATCGGCGTCACGTCGCGAATCGAGGTGATCTGGAAGCCGACGGCCTGCAGTGCGCGCAGCGCCGATTCACGCCCCGAGCCCGGACCGCAGACCTCGACCTCGAGAATCTTCATGCCGTGCTCCTGGGCCTTGCGGCCGGCATCCTCGGCGGCGACCTGCGCTGCATACGGCGTCGACTTGCGCGAGCCCTTGAAGCCCTTCGTGCCCGACGACGACCAGGCAATGGTGTTGCCCTGCGCATCGGTGATGGTGATCATCGTGTTGTTGAACGAGGCGTTGACGTGGGCAACGCCGGACGTGATGTTCTTCTTCTCGCGCTTGCGCACCTTGGTGCGTCCTGCAGGAGCGGTCGTATCTTTAGCCATCGGTCGTCTCTCCAGGGGCCGCGCCGCGGCCCGTCATACGCTAGGCGTCGAATGAATAAAGGGACGGCCAGGCGGCCATCCCGAAGCGTGATTGCGATCAGGCCTTCTTCTTGCCAGCGATCGGCTTGGCCGGACCCTTGCGGGTGCGCGCGTTGGTGTGCGTGCGCTGGCCGTGAACCGGCAGACCCTTGCGATGGCGCAGGCCGCGATAGCAGCCAAGGTCCATCAGACGCTTGATGTTGGTGATCACCTCGCGGCGCAGATCGCCTTCGACGAGATAGTCGCGATCGATCGTCTCGCGGATCTGCAGCACCTCGGCGTCGGTCAGCTCATTGACGCGCCGCTCCGCCGGAATGCCGACCTTGGTGCAGATGTCCTTGGCAAACTTGGGACCGATGCCATGAATATACTGCAGCGCGATGACTACGCGCTTCTGCGTCGGAATGTTGACGCCTGCGATACGGGCCACACGTTTCTCCTGGTGTATCGATTGCCGCCGGCAGAGGGATGCCGCCCCCGGTGCGGCATTCCACTGCTCTTAGTGTTCATGCGCCAAAAACGCACTGCTCCACCCCGTCTGATCGCAGACCGGATGGTTTTTGAGCGTGCGCTAAGAACGGGGAGTTGTAGCCAAGCACTAGGTCCACGTCAATTGGTCGATAATGGTTTTTTTAGGGTGCGACCGCACGGTTCAGAACACTGTCCAGCTGCGCCGCAACCTCGGGGATCGGTGCCATGCCGTCGATGCAAGAGAGCTTGCCCTTGGCGAAATAGTAACCAATCAGCGGCGCGGTCTCCCGATAGTAGGCCATGAGGCGCGTTTTCAGCGCCTCGGCGTTGTCGTCGCTGCGCGCCACACCACCGGCGGCGACCGTCTCTCGCGCCCGGTTCTCGATACGAGAGGCGAGCGCGGCATCGTTGACCTTGAGCTCGACCACCGCGTCGAGCTTCTTGCCCTTCGAGGCTAGAAGCTCGTCGAGCGCAGCCGCCTGCTTCAGCGTCCGTGGGAAGCCGTCGAGGATGAAGCCATTGGCGCAGTCTGGCTGAGCGATCCGCTCCGCGATGATCTTGATCACCACGTCGTCGGGGACGAGGCCGCCGGCTTCCATGATCGCACTGGCCTCGCGGCCCACCGGCGTCCCGGCTTTTACGGCCTGGCGGAGCATATCGCCCGTCGAAAGTTGGACGAGCCCCCGCTTCTTGGCAAGTTTCTCGGCTTGCGTTCCTTTGCCGGCTCCAGGTGGACCCAGCAGGATCAGATTCATTTCCGCCCTCGTCCCGTCGCGCCTCTTAGCTTAGCCTTTTTGATAAGGCCTTCGTATTGGTGCGCGAGCAGATGGCTCTGCACCTGTGCCACGGTATCCATGGTCACGCTCACTGCGATGAGCAGCGAGGTGCCGCCAAAGTAGAACGGCACGGCGGCATAGGAAATCAATATTTCCGGCAATACGCATACCGCGGCGAGGTAGAGGGCGCCGACGACGGTAATGCGCGTCAGGACGTAGTCGATGTACTCGGCCGTCTTCTCGCCAGGGCGGATGCCGGGCAGGAATCCCCCGTACTTGCGCAGGTTGTCGGCCGTCTCCTTCGGGTTGAACACCACTGCCGTATAGAAGAAGGCAAAGAAGATGATCAGCGCCACGTAGAGGAGGATGTGCAGCGGCTGACCGCTGCCCAGCGCTGCCGTCACCTCGTTGAGCCACTGCGGCCCCTGGCCGGCCGTGAACTGCGCCGCGGTGATCGGCAGCAGCAGCAGCGATGAGGCGAAGATCGGAGGAATGACGCCGGCCGAGTTGAGCTTCAGCGGCAGGTGCGAGGAGTCGCCCTGGAACATGCGGTTGCCGACCTGGCGCTTGGGATACTGGATCAGCAGCCGCCGCTGGGCGCGCTCCATGTACACGATGGCGGCAACCACCGCCAGCATGAGCAGCAGGAGGGCGAGCAGGAGACCGACGGACAGCGACCCGGTGCGCGCAAGCTCGAAGAGGCCGACCAATGCGCTCGGCAACCCGGCGACGATGCCGGCGAAAATGATGAGCGAGATGCCGTTGCCGACGCCACGCTGCGTGATCTGCTCGCCGAGCCACATGAGGAACAGCGTGCCGCCGACCAGCGTGATGACGGTGGTGATGCGGAAGAACCAGCCCGGCTCGATGACCACCGGTCCCGCTGCACTGTGCGAGCCCTCGAGGCCGATGGCGATGCCGTAGGCCTGGAAGGCCGCCAGCACCACGGTGAGGTAGCGCGTATACTGGTTGATCTGCTTGCGCCCCTGCTCGCCTTCCTTTTTCAAGGCTTCGAGCTTCGGCGACATCGAGCTCATGAGCTGCATGATGATCGATGCCGAGATGTAGGGCATGATATTCAGCGCGAAGATCGCCATGCGCTCGACGGCACCGCCCGCGAACATGTTGAACATGCCGAGGATGCCGCCGGCATTGGCATGGAACGTCTGCGCAAACGCGACGGGGTTGATGCCGGGCAGCGGAATGAAGGTGCCGAAGCGATAGACGATGAGCGCGCCAAGCGTGAAGTAGATGCGGCGCTTGAGATCATCGGCTTTGGCGAAGGCGCCGAAGTTTAGATTGGCGGCAAGCTGCTCGGCAGCGGATACCATTGTTCGTTTCTCCCGACCTTCGCGCCCCTCGCCTTCGACCGTGGCAGTGGGCCGCCCTCGTGGATGTCCCCTCGCCTAAGATGGGAGCCCACCCGAGGTGCGGCAACGCCGGCACTCTAGCGCCCACCGCGGCCGCAGTGGGCGCCCGTCTGCGCCAAGGTTATTCCTCGGTGGCGGCCCCGCCGGGCTTCTTGGTGGCCGCGGCCTTCTTGGCCTGCGTTTTCTTGCGCTTAGCCTCGTCGGCAGGAAGCACCTTCTTCTCGATCAGCGTGATCGAGCCCCCGGCCTTCTCGATCGCCGCCCGGGCCGTGCCCGATGCATGATCGACGGTGAGCGCCAGCTTGGCCGTTACCTCGCCGGAGCCGAGCAGCCGCAGGCCGTCCTTGGGCCGCCGCACGATGCCGGCGGCAACCAGAGCCTCGAGGTCGACCGGCTTGCCGGCATCGAGACGCTTGTCATCGATGGCCTGCTGCAGCGCGCCGACGTTGACCTCGTTGTAGTCCTTGCGGCGCCACTTGTTGAAGCCGCGCTTCGGCAGGCGCCGATGCAACGGCATCTGGCCGCCTTCGAAGCCGCCGATGGCAACACCCGTACGTGCCGTCTGGCCCTTGCCGCCGCGGCCACCGGTCTTGCCGACACCCGAGCCGATGCCACGGCCGATGCGCACGCGCTCCTTGCGCGAGCCGTGCTTGTCCTTGATCTCGTTGAGCCGCATCGGACCCTAGCTCCTTTTAGGACTTCTTGTCCGCCGGCGCGTCATCGACGATGCGTACCAGATGCGGGATGGAGTTGATCATGCCACGCACGGCCGGAGTATCCTCCAGCTCGCGCCGGCGGTGCATTTTGTCGAGCCCGAGCCCGCGCAGCGTCTGCGCCTGGACTTCCGGGCGCCGGTTGGGACTGGCGATCTGCTCGACAGTGATGGTCTTCTTGGCCATGACGCTTGTTCCTCAGTGTGCCGACAGCGCGACTTCCCTTACGCCTCGGAGGCGACCTCGCCGGCAGCCGACCCGTCGCGGCGGCGGGAAACGATCTCGCTCACCTTCTTGTTGCGACGCGCGGCGACGGCGCGCGGGTTCTCCTGATGCTTCAAGGCATCGAAGGTGGCGCGCACCACGTTGTAAGGATTGGTCGAGCCGAGCGACTTGGCGACGACGTCGTGCACGCCGAGCATCTCGAACACCGCGCGCATGGCACCGCCGGCGATGATGCCGGTACCGGCCGGAGCCGAACGCAGGACCACCTTGCCGGCGCCGTGACGCCCTTCGCTGTCGTGATGCAGCGTGCGCGCATCGCGCAGCGGCACGCGCAGCAGCGACCGCTTCGCCCCTTCCGTCGCCTTGCGGATGGCTTCCGGCACCTCGCGCGCCTTGCCATGGCCGAAGCCGACACGGCCCTTGAGGTCGCCCACGACCACCAGCGCCGCGAAGCCGAAGCGCTTGCCGCCCTTCACGACCTTGGCGACGCGGTTGATGTGAACGAGCTTCTCGGTGAACTCGCTGTCACGTTCCTCGCGATCGCGACCGCGGTCTCTGCCTTGTCCTTGGGGACGTGCCACGTTGCAATCCTCTCGTTAGAAGTTCAGGCCGCCTTCGCGCGCGGCATCCGCCAGCGCCTTGACGCGGCCGTGATAGATGTAGGCGCCGCGGTCGAAGACGACGTCCTTGACGCCGGCCTTCAGCGCCCGCTCGGCAATGAGCTTGCCGACGGCAGCGGCAGCCGCCCTGTCGGCGCCCGTCTTCAGCGACGACTTGAGCTCCTTCTCGAGCGTCGAGGCGGCAGCAACCGTCTTGCCCTCGGCGTCATCGATGAGCTGCACGTAGATGTGCTTCGAGGAACGGTGCACCGAAAGGCGCGGACGCCCCGTCGAGCGCGCCTTGAGGGCGCGGCGGACGCGGGACTTGCGCCGATCATAAAGCTTGTTGAGCGCGTTCATGGCCTGCCGTCCTTACTTCTTCTTGCCTTCCTTGCGGAAGATGTACTCGCCCTGATAGCGGATGCCCTTGCCCTGGTAGGGCTCCGGCGGGCGCGAGGCGCGAATGTTGGCCGCTACCTGGCCGACGAGCTGCGGGTCGATGCCGGAGACGGTGATGATCTCCTGCTTGGCACCCGACACCTTCACCTCGACGCCGGTGGGGATGGTGTGGATCACGTCGTGGCTGAAGCCGATGTTGAGCTGCAGCTGATCCTTGCCCTTCATTGCCGCGCGGAAACCGACTCCCTGGATCTCGAGCACCCGCGAGTAGCCGTTCGTCACCCCTTCGACGAGGTTGGAGATCATCGTCCGCGACATGCCCCACATGGAGCGCGCGAGCTTGGTCTCGTCGAGCGGCGTCACCTCGATGCCGTCCGCCGTCTTCTCGACCTTGATCTTGTCGGGAACCGTGAAGGCGAGCTCGCCCTTCGGCCCCTTGACCTTGACCTCTCGCCCGCTGACCGTCGCCGTCACGTTGGACGGGACCGGGACTGCTTTCTTGCCGATACGTGACATGGTCGTTCCAAAGCCTTGATGCACCCGCTCAAAGCGGGCCGCAGATTAGAAGATGCTGCAGAGAACCTCTCCGCCGACGTTCTGCTCGCGCGCCTTCGAGTCCGACATCACGCCCTTGGGCGTCGACAGGATGGCGACGCCGAGACCGTTAGCGACCGTCGGCAGATCGCGGACCGGCGAATAGACGCGCCGACCGGGCGTCGATACGCGCTTGATCTCGCGGATCGCCGGCTGCCCGTTGTAGTACTTGAGCTCGATCTCGAAAACCGGCAGCGCGCCCTTCTGCTCGACGCGGGCATAGCCACGGATATAGCCCTCTTCCTCGAGCACATCGAGGACGCGCGCCCGGATATTGGAGGCCGGCGTGACGACCTTCGGACGCCGCCGCAACTGCGCGTTACGGATGCGGGTCAGCATATCGCCCAGGGGATCGTTGATCGACATTCTCTAAATCCTCCCCCTTACCAGCTCGACTTGACCATGCCCGGGATCAGACCCTGGCTCGCCAGATCGCGCAGCTGGTTGCGGCACATCCGGAGCTTGCGGTAGTAGCCGCGCGCACGTCCGGTAAGCTCGCAGCGGTTGCGAATGCGGGTCGGTGAGGAGTTGCGCGGCATCTCGGCCAGCTTGATGCGCGCCGCGAAGCGTTCCTCGGCCGGACGCTTGAGGTCGTTGGCAATCGCCTTGAGGCGCTTGCGCTTCTCGGCCTTCTGGGCCGACAGCTTCCGCCGCCTGTTGTTCTTCTCTACCGAACTCGTCTTAGCCATCTAAATCCTCCAAAGGCCTTTCGGGGTCTGCCCGAGGTCCTCTAGCTGCGAAACGGAAAGTTGAAGCCGCGCAGAAGCTCGCGAGCTTCCTCGTCGGTTGTCGCCGACGTGCAGACGATGATGTCCATGCCCCAAACCTGATCGACCTTGTCGTAGTCGATCTCGGGGAACACGATGTGCTCCTTGAGGCCGCACGCGTAGTTGCCCCGCCCGTCGAAGCTCTTCGGGTTGAGGCCGCGGAAGTCCTTCACGCGCGGCAGCGCAATGGTCACGAAGCGATCGAGGAACTCGTACATGCGGTCCCCGCGCAGCGTCACCTTGGCGCCGATCGGCATGCCCTCGCGCACCTTGTAGGTGGCGATGGCCTTGCGAGCCCGCGTCTGCACCGGCCGCTGGCCGGATATCAGCGCCAGGTCATTGGCGGCGCTCTCCACCTTCTTGCGGTCGTTGACGGCTTCGCCGACGCCCATGTTGAGCACGACCTTCTCGATCTTCGGCACCTGCATGACGTTCGGGTACTGGAACTTCGACTGCAGGGCGTCGCGCACCACCTTCTCGTAGTGCGTCTTCATGCGCGGCTTGTAGTCGGCCGGGCGCGGCGCAACGGGTGCCCGCGGCTCCTTGGGAGCCGCCGCCTTCTTGTCCGCCTTAGCAGCCTTCGCCGGCGCGCCGCCCTTCGCGGCACCCTGGCCCTTTGCCGGTTTCTCTTTCTCAGCCATGGCTCGTTATCTCTCTGGAATGACTTCGCCGGAGCGCTTGGCGAAGCGAACCTTCTTGCCGTCGTCGAGGAGCTTGAAGCCGACGCGCGTCGGCTTGCCGTCCTTTGGGTCCTCGAGCGCGAGGTTCGAGATGTGGATCGGCGCTTCCTTGGAAATGATGCCGCCTTCCTGGGATGCCGTCTGGCGCTGGTGGCGGCGCACGACGTTGACGCCGCGCACGATCGCCCGCTCCTCCTTGGGGAGCATCTCCACGACCTCGCCGTGCTTGCCCTTGTCGCGGCCGGCGATGACGATGACGTGGTCGCCCTTCTTGATCTTCAGCGACGCCATCACAGCACCTCCGGGGCGAGCGAAACGATCTTCATGTGGTTCTTGGCGCGCAGCTCGCGCGTCACCGGCCCGAAGATGCGGGTGCCGACCGGCTCGCCCTGCGCATTGATCAGTACCGCGGCGTTGCGGTCGAAGCGGATCAGCGAGCCGTCGGGACGGCGCACGCCCTTGGCGGTGCGCACGACGACGGCCTTCATCACCTGGCCCTTCTTCACGCGACCCTTCGGAATGGCTTCCTTGACCGAGACGACGATGGTGTCGCCGACGGTCGCGTACTTGCGCTTCGAGCCGCCCAGCACCTTGATGCACTGGACACGGCGCGCGCCCGAATTGTCAGCGACGTCGAGATTGGTCTCCATCTGGATCATCGCGGTTTCCCTTTCCAACTGCCGCTCGCAAGCGGCCCTTCATCCTCTTTGCGGGTTGCCCCGCCGAACGCTCGCCGGCAGCGTCAACCGGCTTCGGTCAAAACCACCCAACGCTTGTTCTTCGAGATCGGCGCGCTCTCGACGATCTCCACGCGATCGCCCACCTTGAACGCGTTCTTCTCGTCATGCGCGTGATACTTTTTCGTGCGACGCACGGTCTTCTTGAACAGCGGGTGGGTGTAGCGGCGCTCGACCTCAACCACCACCGTCTTGTCGTTCTTGTCGGAGACGACCACGCCCTGCAGCACGCGTTTCGGCATCTAATTCACTCCTTGGCGGTCTTGGCGCCGCCGGCGCGCTTCTGGCGCGCAACAGTCAGCAAGCGGGCGATATCGCGGCGCACCGTGCGCACGCGCGCGGTGTTCTCGAGCTGGCCGGAGGCCCGCTGGAAGCGCAAGTTGAACTGCTCCTTCTTGAGCTTCACCAGCTGCTCGTCGAGCTGGTCGAGGGTCAAATCCCGAAACGCTTCCGCGCCCATCGCCTTAAGTCCTTCGTCCTAATCCTCAGCCGACGCGCGTGACGATGCGCGTCTTGATCGGCAGCTTGGCTGCCCCGAGCACCAGCGCCTCCCGGGCGAGCTGGTCCGGCACGCCGTCGAGTTCGAACATGATCCGGCCCGGCTTGACGCGCGCGCACCAGAGCTCCGGCGAGCCCTTGCCCGAGCCCATGCGCACTTCGGCCGGCTTCTTAGTCACCGGCAGGTCCGGGAAGATGCGGATCCATACGCGGCCGGCGCGCTTCATGTGGCGCGTGATGGCGCGCCGCGCGGCCTCGATCTGGCGCGCCGTCACCCGCTCCGGTTCCACCGCCTTGAGGCCGTGCGAGCCGAAGTTCAGCATTGTGCCACCCTTGGCATTGCCATGGATGCGGCCCTTGAAGACCTTCCGGTGCTTGGTACGTTTCGGTTGCAGCATCTTTCGTCGTCCTTGTCAGCGCTTCGAACGCCGGCTCAAGCCTTCTCTGCGCCTTCGCCTTCACCCGTGGCCTCGGCCGCCGGCGGAGGAGGCCCGCGGCGCTCGCGCCGGTCACCGCGGTCGCCACGATCGCCACGATCGCGGTCACCGCGCGGACGCCCGCCGCCACCGCTCTCCTGCAGCTCGGTGTTCTTCTTCTCCGAGGCCATGGGATCGTGCTCCATGATCTCGCCCTTGAAGATCCACACCTTGATGCCGATGACACCGTAGGCGGTGCGCGCAACGCCGTAGCCGAAATCGATATCGGCGCGCAGCGTATGCAGCGGCACACGGCCTTCGCGATACCACTCCGTCCGCGCGATCTCCGCGCCGCCGAGGCGGCCGGCAACGTTGATGCGGATGCCGAGCGCGCCGAGGCGCAGCGCCGACTGCACCGCGCGCTTCATGGCGCGGCGGAAGGCAACGCGCCGCTCGAGCTGCTGCGCGATCGTCTCGGCGACCAGCGTCGCGTCGATCTCCGGCTTGCGGATCTCGACGATGTTGAGGTGCACTTCCGAACTCGTGAAGCGCGCCAGCTCGCCGCGCAGCTTCTCGATGTCGGCACCCTTCTTGCCGATCAGCACGCCCGGGCGTGCCGTGTGCACGGTGACGCGGCACTTCTTGTGCGGGCGTTCGATCACCACCTTGGCAATGCCGGCCTGGCGCTGCTGCTTCAGGATATGCTCGCGGATGCGCATGTCCTCGTGCAGCAGGCGGCCGTACTCGCCCCGGCCGGCGAACCAACGGCTATCCCAGGTGCGGTTGACGCCGACGCGCAGGCCGACCGGATTGACCTTTTGACCCATTATGCAGTCTCCTTGGCGGCGGACTTCGTCTTGCCGCCCTTCTTGGCCGCTGCCGGCTTACCGGCAGTCTTGGCCTTCGACTTCTTTGCCGGTGCTTCCGTCTCCTCCTCCGCCTTCTGGCGGACGATGACGGTGAGCTGCGCGAACGGCTTCACGATCGAAGAGGCGCGGCCGCGGCCACGCGCTGCGAAGCGCCGCATGATGAGGTTCTTGCCGACGAACGCCTCCGAGACGACGAGCTCGTTGACGTCGAGGCCGTGGTTGTTCTCGGCATTGGCGACGGCGCTCATCACGCACTTGCGCACGTCCTGCGCGATGCGCTTGCGCGAGAACTCGAGGTCGGCGAGCGCCGTGTCGACCTTCTTGCCGCGAATGAGGCCGGCGACGAGATTCAGCTTGCGCGGCGAGACGCGCAGGTTGCGCGCGACGGCCTGTGCCTCGCTGTCGGAGAGCCTGCGCTCGCGTTTCGGCTTGCCCATGATACGTCCGCCTTAGCCTTATCTGCCCTTGGTGGCTTTCTTGTCGCCGCCGTGCCCGTGGAAGATGCGGGTCGGAGCGAACTCGCCGAACTTGTGACCGATCATGTCCTCGGTGACGGCCACCGGGACGTGCTTCTGACCGTTGTGCACGCCGAACGTCAGGCCGACGAAATGCGGCAGGATCGTCGAGCGACGGCTCCAGATCTTGATGATCTCGTTGCGGCCCGACGAACGCACCTTCTCCGCCTTCTTGAGAAGATAGCCGTCGACGAACGGGCCTTTCCAAATTGAACGTGCCATAGCCTGTCTCCTCGTAGCCGCCGCTTACTTCTTCTTCGCCGCGCGGCCGCGAATGATGTACTTGTCGGTCGACTTGTTCTTGCGCGTCTTGAAACCCTTGGTCGGCTTGCCCCAGGGCGTTGCCCAGTGCTTGCCGCCGTTGGTGCGACCACCGTTCGGGTGGTCGATCGGGTTCATGGTGATCGAGCGCACGGTCGGGCGACGGCCCTTCCAGCGCGTACGGCCGGCCTTGCCGGTGACCTCGTTCGAATGGTCGGGGTTCGACACGGCGCCGATGGTCGCCATGCATTCGGCGCGCACGCGGCGCGTTTCGCCCGAGTTGAGCTTGAGCACGGCCCAGCCGGCGTCGCGGCCGACGAGCTGCACGAACGAGCCGGCGGAGCGGGCAATCTGCCCGCCGCGGCCGGGCTTCAGCTCCACGTTGTGCACGATGGTGCCGATCGGCATACCGGCCAGCGGCATGGCGTTGCCGGGCTTCACGTCCACCTTCTCGCCCGCCACGACGGAATCGCCGACGGCGAGACGCTGCGGGGCGAGGATGTAGGACTGCTTGCCGTCCTGATACTTGATGAGGGCGATGAACGCTGTGCGGTTCGGATCGTACTCGATGCGCTCGACCTTGGCCGGCACGTCGAAATGACGGCGGCGGAAGTCGACGAGACGATAGAGGCGCTTGTGACCACCGCCGATATGCCGCGTGGTGATGCGGCCGTCGTTGTTGCGCCCGCCCGTCCTCGATTTGCCCTCGACCAGCATCTTGACCGGCGCGCCCTTCCACAGTTGCGCGCGGTCAACCAGCACCAGATGGCGCAGGCCGGGAGAGGTCGGACGGAATGTCTTCAGTGCCATGGTCGTGTCCTCGGGTCCGTTTCTCTAGAGGCCCGTCGCAATGTCGATGTGGTGGCCTTCGACGAGGGTCACGATCGCTTTCTTGGCGTCGCTCTGCAGCGCCGTGCGACCGCGGAAGGTCTTCAGCTTGCCCTTGCGGACCAGCGTATTGACCGCCTTCACCTTGACCTTGAACAGCGTCTCGATGGCCTCCTTGATCTCCTTCTTCGTCGCCTTGGGAGCGACGTTGAAGATGACCTGGTTGGCCTCCGAGACGAGCGTCGACTTCTCGGTGATGACCGGAGAGACGATGACGTCGTAAGCGCTATGGTGCTTGGCCATCACTTACTCTCCCCGGCGCTTGCGCCGTTTGCGGCCCCGGCGAAGCGCTCTTCGAGCGCTGCGATGGCGGCCTTGGTCAACACCAGCTTCTGCCGGCGCAGGATGTCGTAGACGTTGATGCCCTGGATCGGCAGCACGTCGATGTTCGGCAGATTGCGCGCGGCCCGCACGAAATCGGCCTGCAGCTCGGCACCGTCGATGATCAGCGCGTTCGTCAGCTCGAGCTTCTCGAACTGGTCGCGCAGGGCAGCGGTCTTGCCATTGGCCTCCGCCTTGTCGAGCACCACGACCTCACCCGCCTGGGCCTTGGCCGAGAGCGCATGGCGCAGCGCCAGGGCGCGCACCTTCTTCGGCAGATCGAAGGCGTGATCACGCGGCTTGGGGCCGAAGGCCTTGCCGCCGCCGCGCCACTGCGGCACCGACTTGTCGCCGTGACGGGCGCCGCCGGTACCCTTCTGCTTGTACATCTTCTTGCCCGTGACGTTCACTTCTGAACGGTCCTGGGCGTGGTGCGTGCCGGCGCGCCGCTTGGCGAGCTGGTAGCGCACCATGCGCTGGATGAGGTCCGGGCGCGGCTTCAAGCCGAAGATCGCCTCGGAGAGCTCAACCGTGCCGGCCTTGGAGGCCGCGAGCGTGGTGACATCGGCTTTCATCACGCCTACTCCTTCGCCTCGGCGGCTTCACCGCCGGCGTTGCGCGCCTTGAAGGCGCCCGGACGCGGCGCATCCTTGTGCGGCTGCTTGAGGGCGGCGTCGCGCACCAGCACCCAGCCGCCCTTCGAACCCGGCACCGCGCCGCGCACCATGACGAGACCGCGGTCGACGTCGGTCTTGACGACGACGAGGTTCTGCGTGGTGACGCGCTCATCGCCCATGTGGCCCGCCATCTTCTTGCCTTTGAACACCTTGCCGGGGTCCTGACGCTGACCGGTCGAGCCGTGGCTGCGGTGGCTGAGCGACACGCCGTGCGTGGCGCGCAAGCCGCCGAAGTTCCAGCGCTTCATGGCGCCCTGGAAGCCCTTGCCCTGATTGGTGCCCGTCACGTCGACGAACTGGCCAGGGACGAAGTGGTCGGCCGTGATCTGCGCTCCGACCTCGATGAGGTTTTCCGGCGACACCCGGAACTCGGCCAGCTTGCGCTTGGGCTCGACCTTGGCGACGGCGAAGTTGCCCCGGTCGGCCTTAGTGAGGCGCGCAGGCTTGCGCGTCCCGGCACCGAGTTGCAGCGCGGTGTAGCCGTTCTTGTCGTTGGTGCGGTGAGCGACAACCTGCACGTTGTCGAGCTTCAGCACGGTCACCGGGATGTGCTCGCCGGCGTCCGTGAAGATGCGGGTCATGCCCACCTTCTGTGCAATCACTCCGGAACGCATGAGAGCATTCCTTCCTTCTTAAATTGGCGGAACCAGCGACTGAGCCGGCCCCAATTGCCCTTAGAGCTTGATCTCGACGTCGACACCGGCGGCCAGGTCGAGCTTCATCAGCGCGTCCACCGTCTGCGGCGTCGGATCGACGATGTCCAAGAGGCGCTTGTGCGTGCGCATCTCGAACTGGTCGCGGCTCTTCTTGTCGATGTGCGGAGACCGGTTGACGGTGAACCGCTCGAACCGCGTCGGCAACGGAATGGGTCCGCGCACCTCCGCGCCGGTGCGCTTCGCCGTGTTGACGATCTCCCGCGTCGAGGCGTCGAGGATTCGATGATCGAATGCCTTGAGCCGGATGCGAATGTTCTGGCCGTTCATGTCCCGCACTCTTTCAAAAGAAAGAAGCGCCCGCCGCGCGGGCGCCTCTCAAGCTTTTTTGCCCTATTCGACGATCTTGGCGACGACGCCCGAGCCGACCGTGCGGCCGCCCTCGCGGATAGCGAAGCGCAGCTTCTCTTCCATGGCGATCGGGGTGATGAGCTCGACATCGATCGTCACGTTGTCGCCCGGCATCACCATCTCGGTCCCGGCAGGCAGCGTCACCACGCCCGTCACGTCGGTCGTGCGGAAGTAGAACTGCGGCCGGTAGTTGGTAAAGAACGGCGTGTGGCGGCCACCCTCTTCCTTGGTGAGGATGTAGGCCTCGGCCTTGAACTTCTTGTGCGGCTTCACCGAGCCGGGCTTGCACAGCACCTGGCCGCGCTCCACGGCTTCCTTGTCGATGCCGCGCAGCAGGCAGCCGACGTTGTCGCCGGCCTGGCCCTGATCGAGCAGCTTGCGGAACATCTCGACACCGGTGACGGTCGACTTCTGCGTGTCCTTGATGCCGACGATCTCGACTTCCTCGCCGACCTTGACGAC
>Ga0164243_10003355_pt1 | contig 25668 bp, 36 predicted proteins | sample OricompcompostOP_FD_108781 | JGI IMG/M metagenome (GOLD analysis project Ga0164243, IMG submission 108781) | Organic Plus compost microbial communities from Emeryville, California, USA - Original compost - Organic plus compost (OP) | ecosystem: Engineered > Solid waste > Mixed feedstock >...
AAATTTGCCCAAAGACCGGGAGGGGAATCTCCGTTGTGGCCCTCGGCCAGCGGGTTGATCTTTCCGTCGGATTGAGGGGCGCGAGGAGGTGGAATGATGCTTCGGCGTGGAGCGAGCCGGCTCCGGATGTCCCCAATCACATTGCGTGCACCCGATACCCCAGTCTGGAGAGTGGTAGCGCTCTTGGCCCTGCTCGCAGCCGTCGTCGGCTCGACCGTTGCTCTAGCCGTCGGCCCAAACGCGGTGCCGGCAAGCGCCGCCGACCAAGGCCGGACGCACGAGATCGAGGCGCTGTTCGCCAGCCTTCGCCAAGCCGCAGAACGCTGCTCGCCGGCATCGCGGGAACGGTAACGCCAAGCGCACGTCGACGTGCCCATCCACTTCAATAGAAACGCAAGGAGAAAGCAATGAAGAAAGCTCTCATCACCGCCGCCGGGATGATCGCTCTCGTCGGCACCGTGTCAGCACACGATGCCGGGACGGCGGATGCAGCAAAGGAGCTGACACCGCAGGAGATGACCTTTCGTGATGATCCAGCCTTTCCCAAGGGCGCCCAAACCGTGCTTTTGCACGGGGATCCAAAGCAGCCCGGGCTGTTCATCCTGCGCATCAAGTTTCCACCCAACTATCTCGTTCCTCCCCACACGCATCCGGGATTTGAGACCGTGACGGTCTTGAGCGGAAGCATGGGCAGTGGCATGGGCGAGAAAGCGGATCTGTCGAAGGGCAAGATGCTGAAAGCAGGCGGCCTGCTCGCCCTGCCGGCCAATCACGCGCATTATGTTTGGACCACCGATGAGGAGACGGTCATCCAGGTCGCGGCCGTCGGGCCGTTCGATCTCGTCTACATCAACCCGGAAGATGATCCGCGCAAGAAGTAGCGCGGTCTCAGTCGGCGAGGGGCTTGTCCAAGCCAGCGCCGGACCCGTGCGCCGCTTTTGAAAGCACGGGTCGCTTGCCCTGCAGGCATAAGCTATATAACTAACAACATAAGTGGCTGAGCGCGCCTGCTACGGCGAGGCGCTCTTGGCTACCGTCTTCGCATATTGCTGTGACGCGCTGGACCATGGCGGCTCGCGACATCTTCGACAATCCGGCGATGCCGCGACGCTTGGTGATCTGCACAGGACCCTGCTGCGATCATTCGGGAACGGCCACCGCTAATCTTGAAGAGCTGCGCCGCATGCTGAGCGTGCGGACGCCGAGGGAAGAGCGCGTCTACAAGGGGTCCTGCGTTCGCCGATCGTGCCTTGGCAAATGCTCGGGCGAACCGCTGGCTCATGTCGAGCCGGACGACGTCTGGTATGTAGGCTCTTCGGCACAGGCGCTGTTGCGCATCTACGAGGAGCACGTGCTCGGGGATAAGCCGGTGTCCGAGTTCCTTCTCGTTGAGGAGGTCTGAGTGTCAGGCAAGGTCCCAACGATCAGGATTCGCGCCATAGAGAATGGTAGCGCCGGCCCGCTGCTCGGTCCGTTCACGATCGAAAGCTGTGGCAGCGACGCCGATGGACGCATCGTATCGAGCGTGGTTGGCTTCAGCCGGTGGGTCGCGGACGGGATAACGTTCTACGGCAACAAGGGCGGCGTCGAGAAGTCGAGCCTATTGAAGACGCGAGTGATGGAGTGCCTCGAAGAATTGGAGCACGACGATCCCGAGGTCGCCGCGATTCTCACCGGCCTCGTGATCGTGTGCAACGATCTTCCGGCAAGCGTCGTGAATGATCCGATGTGGCAGCTGCATCGCGCCATCCTCGCGACTCTGCCAAGCGCAACTTTTCTCGAATAGCTTCGCGTATCGTCAAGCCGGCGAAGCCGGCTCGCTGCCGACTTCGCCGCTGGGCATGCAGAAAGGCTCATCCTGCACAACCAGTGCTGTTTGCGCTATTTCGCGCATTCCGCCACGAGCGCTTCGAACCTGGCGCGCGGAATGCGAAAGAAGCCACGGCCGCCGGCCAGCGTCTGGTAGTGCTGGACCGCCCCGGCGTAGAGATGCGCGAACCAATCGCGAGGCTTCAAGTGATCGGGCGTTGCGTCGATGGTGAGAACCTCGGCGCTCGGCGCAAAACGCACATGGATGAGCACCTCGTCGGGCTTCTCGCTGGTTGGAACGGCAGGCACCACAAGCTTGGCAATCGCGCTCATCTGTCTCTCCCTGCAATCGGCATGGCTAATGGTCACGAATACTAGCCAAGGGATGCACCGTGCGCATTGCGGCTATATACCGCGCGATATAGCATGGTCAGAAGCGTTGGGAGCGTCGCCATAAGCAAGTGCATTGGCTCCGCTGCCGGACCTTGCGCACCGACGCGGAACTATATATCTAACGATATAGCAATGCGGTTTGATGCCCGAGTGCCTCGCCACTGAGAGGCCTCCCATGGCCATGCCAGGGAACGGGCAAGCTAAGGAGCACGCGATGGGTCAGCACGATCGCAAGCGGGGAAAGATTCATGTTCGCATCGCACTGCCTAACGGGGGCAGTGTCGATGAAGCCGATGTCGCCCTCATTGAGGCTATCGAGGCGTGCGGGTCCATCCTTGGCACCAGCCGTCACATCGCGGTCTCGTACCGCAAGACCTGGCTGATGGTGGACGCGCTCAATCGCACGTTTGATACCAAGGTGATCGAGACGTTTCCTGGCCGCGCCGCTGGCGCCAAGGTAACCGATTTCGGCCACCGCCTGGTGGCCCTGTTCCGCTCTGTCGAGCGCCGTTCGTCTTCGGCAGCCGCTGGGGCTATCGACGAACTGGTAGCCTCACTAGATTGGAAGTTTGAGCAGGAGCTGGCGGGCGGCGCTCGGGCAGCCGGGCGGGGTTGACGGCCACATTGGAGATGGCCGCCGTCTTGATCATCGCCCAAGCCCTGAGACCGGGTTCGAGCGCCAGGCGCTCGACCGATTCCCATGTCACCAGGGCGTGCAGCTGCGCATGTCCAAAGGCGAACGTCACGCGCGCGTAGGGCGGATCGAGCGGCTCCACCTCGATGATGGTAGCTGGCAGCCGGTTGGTGATCGACACGTCCATTGGCCGCGACAAGGCTATCGCGACATCGCTCGCATCGATCTCCAGCGCCACGCCGGCGTCGAGCGGCGCGTCGATGCGTGGCACACGCAACTCGCCCCCATCGAAATAGAGCGTGGTGATGCCGCTGCGTTCGTCGTGCTGCAGGACGCGGACGTGTAGGATTGTCGACAATCTCATCATTGCATCGCTGCACGATGCAATTAGCGTGCAATCCCAAGGCTTTCTGGAAAGCGTTATATATATCAGGATATTATGATTGCGTTGGGCGCCGCCGGCAAGCGTTGCCCTCGCTCCAACTCGGCGAATCTAGGCCGCGAGGCCGTTGGTGGAGGCGGTCAGCAGCTCGAGGATGCTCTTGCGCAGGGCGACGAGATCCGGGTCCTCGCGGTGCCGCGGGTGCGGCTGGCGCACGGTGACGACCTCGAGGATTCGCGCCGGACGGTGGCTGAGGACGATCACCCGGTCGGCGAGGAACAGGGCCTCCTCCACATCGTGGGTGACGAGCAGCGCCGTGAAGCGCGAGCGCTGCCACAGCCGCAATAGCTCCGTCTGCATCGTGATGCGCGTGAGCGAATCGAGCTTGCCGAGCGGCTCGTCGAGCGCCAGCAGACGCGGCTCGTTGACGAGCGCGCGCGCCAGCGCGGCACGCTGCGCCATGCCGCCCGAAAGCTGGTGCGGGAACGCGGTCGCGAAGTCCTTGAGCCCAACGAGATCGAGCGCCGCATCGACGCGGGACCGCTCGGCTCCCAGCACGCCGCGCGCCTCTAGCCCGAGCGCCGTGTTTCGCCACACGCTTCGCCAGGGGTAGAGCGTCGGGTCCTGGAAGACGAGGACGCGTGAGGGATCCGGCCCAGCGACGGGCCTGCCGTCGACGATGATCTCGCCGCGTGTCGGCTCGTCGAGGCCGGCGAGCAGGCGCAGCAGCGTCGACTTCCCGCAACCGCTCGGCCCGAGCAGAGCGACGAACTCGCCCGGCGCCACGCTGACGGAGATGTTGTTGAGCACCTGCAGATCGGCGCCATCGAGCGCGAACGTGTGCGACACGTCGTTGATGCGGATGCTCACCCCGCGTGTTTCGGCGACGTGATCCAGCGCCGAATGGACCTGCAACGCCGTTACCATCGTACAAGGCCCTTCTGCCAGCCCAGCAGCCGGTCGCGTACACGGAATAGCAGCCCGACGAGCCCCGAGCAGACGATCGACATCACGATCAGCGCTGCGTACATGTTGGCGTAGGCGGCCCAGCCCTGCGCCCACTGCAGATACCAGCCAAGGCCTGCTTTGACGCCCAGCATCTCTGCCACGATGAGCACGGCGAACGAGGCGCCAAGGCCCATGAACAGTCCGACGAACACCGAGGGCATAGCCGCTGGAATAGCGACCTTGAGCACCAGGAAGCGTCCGTTGGCGCCCAGCGTGCGCGCGACGTCGTAGTACGCGCTCGGCACTGCGGCAACGCCCGACCAGGTGAGGATTGCCACCGGGAAACCCGTGGCGAGAGCGATCAGGAACACGCTGGCGCTCCAGCTCGAGGGAAAGGCGAAGAAGGCGAGCGGGAGCCAGGCGACGGCCGGCAGCGGGCCGATAAAGCGCAGTACTGGATGGATCCAGTAGCTGGCGGCCTTCGACCACCCCATGGCAATCCCGACGCCGAAGCCGACCAGCGCGCCAACCGCGTAGCCGACGGCCAGCAGCCGCAGCGAGTAGAGGGCGCTGAGCCCGAGCCGCGGCCAGTCGTCGATATAGACTTCGATCAGCGACTGCGGCGGCGGGAAGAACGGTTGTGGAAGCCATATGAGCTTGGCCGAGAGCAGCTCCCAAAGTCCGAAGAAGACTGCAAGGGTGACGAGCCACGGCGCGGCCCCGCGGACGTGCCCATGGGCGAATAGCGCAACACCGGCGATGAGCGCGGCGATACCGCCGAGACCCCAGCCGAAAAGGCTGGTGTAGGTGAACTCTGCAGCGTCCGGCCAAGCCAGCGTGAGGAGGCTCGTCAGCCCCCACGCCGCAGCGGCGGCCAAGCCCCAAGCCAGCCCGGAGCCAGCGGCGCTTGCGCCCGCAATGCGCGAGCCCGATGCCGCCTCATCGAGCGGAACCTGGCCAAGGGTGGTCTCAGACATGAGCCTCCTGGACGATCCTGGCAGCGCGGCTCAAGCGAGCACGCCCTCGTAGATGCGCTCGGCGAATTTGGCCGTGTCCGTGCTCGGCTTGATCACCCGCACGAGCTTCAATTCGTCGGTGTAGAGCGCCAGCTCCTTCTTCAGCGCGTCGCCGACCGGATTGTGCTGGTGCGTGTGGTAGCGGATCATCTTCTCCAGGTCTTCGATGCTCGCCTTCGGCGCGTAGGGTGCGAACACCTCGGCGGCGCCGCGCGGATTGGCGACGGTCCAGTGGGCGGCATCGAGCACCGCCAGCGTCAGGCCGCGCGCCGCCTCCCGGTCCTCCCTGACGAGGCTGCCGCGGATGCCGACGATGCAGCAGGTGCGATGCGCATATTCGTCCTGCAGATTGGAGGCGATCTCCTTGAGCTTGCCGTCCTTGAGGAACAGGTAGGTGCGCGGATCGAGGTCAGCCAGCGCGTGCGTCTCGCCTTTTTCCACGGCGCCGCGCAACAGCTCGCCGGGATAGACGCGCCAATCGACGTCAGCCTCTGGATCGAGACCGCTGCGGGCCAGGAGAACGGAGAAGAAGTTCTTGGCCGGACTCGCGATATCCGTCACGGCGATGGACTTGCCCTTGAGGCCGGCGAGATCGTTGATGCCGGAGTCGGACGGCACGAGGAGACGCAGGCAGCCGCCGTGCGTACCAGCCGTAATCTTGACGTCGAAGCCCTGCTCCAGCGGCTTCAGCCAACGCAGAGCGAGGCCAATGCCGGCGTCGGCTTTACCCGTGCCGATGGCCTCGAGAAGCTGGTCGGTAGCGCCCGAGAAGTTGACCATCTCGACGTCGAGGCCGTGCTTGTTGAAGAAGCCTTGCGTGACAGCGACCGGTATCGTCACCGAGCACACGGCCGCTGCGTTCCAGGTGAATTTCAGCTTCTTGAGCGGGCCAGGTGGCGCAGGGGCGGGAATGCCGTCTGCGATCCGCGTCACATCCGAGCGGCAGATCGCAGTGTCATCAAGGAGCAGCTTGCCAGCACCGGCGCCGGGAAATGCATACGCTGAGACAACACCTGCACCGGCTGCGGCTCCTGCCGCCGCTGCACCGGCGAGCAGATGACGTCGAGACAGCTCAGCCCCACGGCCTCGAGCTTGCGAGTCGCTCTTCATGATGACCTCTCCCGGGATCGCGCAGGTGCTGCGATGGTGTTCGCTGCGCTGCGGGATCATGGTGAAGAGGGGTCGTCACAGTCCAACAATTAAATCGAATAAACAAATGCCGTTTGCTGCTGTCCGGCAGCGGTTTAGCCCTGCGTCACGGCCTTCACGTCTTTGAACGTGATGTCGGGATTGCGCTCGGCGACCCAGTTCAGGCTGAACACCGACGGGGCCATGTACACATAGTCGCCATCTGAATCGGTGGCGACCGAGGAGCGGTTCGCCTCGATGAACTTGTCGCGCTTGGCGCGATCAGGCGCTTCGATCCAGCGCATCACCTCGCACGGTGCCGTCTCGAAGCCGATCGACAAGCCATATTCGTGCGTCAAGCGGTCGCCCAGCACGTCGAGCTGCAGCGCGCCGATGACGCCGACGATGGGCTGCGTGCCATCGAGCGGCGAGAACAGCTGCACCACGCCTTCCTCGGCCATTTCTTTCAACGCGTCCTTGAGCTTCTTCGCCTTGATCGCGTCCTCGAGACGGATGCGGCGCAGAATTTCCGGTGCGAACGAGGGGATGCCGAGGAATTGCACATCCTCGCCCTCGGTCAGCGCATCGCCGATGCGCAGCGTGCCGCGGTTGGGGATGCCGACCACGTCGCCCGCATACGCCTCTTCGGCGAGCGAACGATCCTGCGCGAAGAAGAATTGCGGCGCGGTCAGCGCCATCGTCTTGTCCGAACGCACGTGCTTCACCTTCATGCCGCGCGTCAGTCGCCCCGAGCACAGCCGCATGAACGCCATGCGGTCGCGGTGGTTGGGGTCCATGTTCGCCTGGATCTTGAAAATGATGCCGGTCATCGTCGGCTCGGTTGCCTCGATGGTGCGCGTCGCCGCCTTGCGGCTGAGGGGAGGGGGCGCGTAGGCGATGAGCGCATCGAGCAGATCGCGCACGCCGAAATTGCGCAGCGCACTGCCGAAGTAGACGGGCGACAGCGTCCCCTCGCGGAAGTGCTTCAGGTCGAAGCTGCCGCACGCATCGCGCACCAGCTCGATCTCCTCCCGCCATTTGCCGAGATCATCCGGCTCGAGCAGCGTCTCGAACACCGGATCGTCCGGCCCCGCGACGGGCGTGCCCTCAGGCGCCTCGTCGATGCGGCGGATGCGCGGCTTCTGCAAGTCGTACGTGCCGCGGAATGCACGCCCCATGCCGATCGGCCACACCATCGGCGCCGTGTCGAGCGCCAGCACCTTCTCGATCTCGTCGAGCAGCTCCAGCGGCTCGCGCGCTTCACGGTCGAGCTTGTTGATGAACGTGATGATGGGGATGTCGCGCAGCCGGCACACTTCGAACAGCTTGCGCGTGCGCGCCTCGATGCCCTTCGCCGCGTCGATCACCATGATGGCCGAGTCGACCGCAGTCAGCGTGCGGTACGTGTGGTCGGAGAAGTCCTCGTGACCCGGGGTGTCGAGAAGATTGAAGACGGTGCCCTCATACTCGAACGTCATCACCGAGGTGACGACTGAGATGCCGCGCGCCCGCTCGATGGCCATCCAGTCGGAGCGCGTGTTGCGCCCGTCCTTCTTCGCCTTCACCTGCCCGGCGAGCTGGATGGCGCCGCCGAACAGCAGCAGCTTCTCGGTCAGCGTCGTCTTACCGGCGTCAGGATGCGAGATGATCGCAAACGTACGCCGCCGGTTGATCTCCGTGGCGAGTTTTCCCGGCGCGCCGGCGTTTACAGCCAGCGCTGATGTCGTTGGCGCGATGTCGTTCGGCATTCTCTGGATGGCGCCTGATTTGGGGGCGCGCCCGCTGGCGCGCAAGGGGGTTGCGTGCGCTGCCCTTACCACCGTTCCCCAGTCAGGTCGATGCCTGCTCCGGACAGCACCTCCAGGGTCACCCTAAGATGTTGACTTTGCCTAAGCATTCTTTCAGCAGCGCTTCGCGGTCGGCCTTGGCTTCGGCCAGCTCTTCTTGCAACGCTTTGAGTGCCTGCTTCTGCTGATCCGTCGAACAACTTTCGGCGAGCGTCACATGATCGTCCAGGGCTAGTTCGCTGATTGCTTTGAGCCCCGATGGCCGAGGACCCAGACGTAGGCGGCGACGGCGGCGAGCTGGTCCTTCGACAGTTCGACGCCGCCCATCGGCGGCATGGCGCCAGCATGCTCTTTCGGCTCCGCGACGCCTTTCTCGATCGTGTGCGTGATGGCCCCGAGGCTGCCGTCGCCCCATAGCCATTTGCCGGTGGTCAGCGCCGGGCCGACGGGGGTGCCGATGCCGTCTGCACCATGGCAGCCGGCACAGGTTGCCCCGGCGACCTCGCCCGAGAAGATCTTGGCGCCGAGGTCGACCTGGTCGACCGTTGCCCCAGGTGGAGGCGTCAGCTTCGGCGCTCCGGCGTCGGGATGGATGCCTTCGGGCGGCCCTGCTTCTGGTGAAGCCGCTGCCTGTTGTTCTGGAGCCGGCGCTGCCTCGATGCCTTTGGCATCAGGGTCGCCCTCGTAGGTGATGCGCCAGACGCGACCGCCGACATCGTCGCTGATGTAGAGTGCGCCATAGGGTCCGATGGCAAGACCCGACGGACGATGCTTGGCGCGGCTCGGATCCTTGTGCGCGCCGGCAAAGCCGTCGGCGAAGACGATGAAGTCGCCCGCTGTCTTGCCGTCCTTCAGCGGCTGGAAGACGACGCTATAACCGCCCTGCGGGCCTGGTGCTCGGTTCCACGAGCCGTGGAAGGCGATGAAGGCGCCGTCGTGGTAGCCTTCGGGGAAGTCCTCGGCCTTGTAGATCTTGAGATCGTTGGGCGCCCAGTGCGCCGGGAATGCTGCGACCGGCCCTTCCGCCTTATCGCAGTTGCCGACCTTCTTCCCGCCATCGCCGCCGTATTCGGGCCCCTGCACCAGCTTGCCCTGCTTCGCGTCGTAGTAGCACTTCGGCCACCCGTACCACGCGCCGTCCTTAAGGATCACGACCTCCTCGGCGGGAAGCTCGAAGCCCTGTTCCACCGAGTAGAGCTCAGGCCAGTTCTCGCGCAGTTGGTCGCGGCCGTGCTGCGTGACGTAGAGGCGGCCCGCCTTGTCGAAGTCAAAGCCTTCGCCGTTGCGAATGCCTGACGCGTAGCGTTCCTTCGCCGAGAACACCTGATCACGCTTGTTCGCATCATAGCGCCAGATGCCGGCACGCGTCTCCATCTCGGTGCAGGGATCATGGCCCTCCGAATGCGGCATGCGGTTTTTCACCTCGCACGTGTTCGTCGCCGACCCCATGGAGACGAAGAGGTTGCCGTCCTTGTCGATGATGAAGGGATGCATGGGGTGGTCGCCGGTGATCGGCATGCCCGACAGGACCGTCTCCGCCTGCGACTTTGGCGCCACCTCGTCATCCTTGAGTTGATAGCGCACGATCTTGTCGTTGATCTCGGCGTAGAGACCATCCTTGTAGATGTAGATCCCGGTCCCGCCGTGTGCGCCCTCGGCGAACGTCGGCCCGAAGCGCTCGACTGTCTCGGCGCGCCCGTCGCCGTCCATGTCCTTCAGCGCAACGAGGAACCCGCCCTCGGGCGGCGTATCGTTATTGTAGTAGCGGCCGCTCCAGGTGTTGACGAACACCGTGCCATTCGGGGCGACGGCCATCTGCCGCGCATGGCCGATCTTGTCGGCGAAGACGGACGCGCAAAAGCCCTTCGGCACGGTGACGCCGTCATCGGTCGCCGCACACTTGGCTTCTTCACTCTGCGCAAGGGTTGCAGTTCCGAGCTGCGGCGCAACGACCGCAAGCATCGCGGCAATGGATGTCGATAGGTCGCCGGATCGGAAGGCCATGCCGGATATCCTCGCGTTGCACGAACAGAAGCACCACTATGGGCACCGCCCTTATATGGGCCGCTCGGCAGGTGTTGGAGAGGGTGCGGCGAGGAGCAGCGTCGTATGCGCGCCGCAAAGTTGTTGCGCGCACCAACGATGCCGCCGATCATACGACCGGCGGCATCTAAGAATGATCGTAACTATTTCTTTGGCTCGCCGCCGGTCATCGGCGGTACGTGGCCACTCATGTTTCCGGTTGCGGGCAGCTTGCCTTCATCCCCCATCCGCTTGGGTGGCCCCTTGGGGCCGGATGGTCCGGAGTGCTCGTTGCCGGGGGATGCCGCCGTGCGCGGTCCCGTCATGTCAGGGACTTTGGTGCCCATCTTCTCGGTGGCCGGCAGCTTGCCTTCATCGCCCATCGTCTTGGGCGGGGCCTTCAGTATCCGGTCCTCGCGCGTGTCCGCGAAGGCTGGGGACAGCGCTGCGGCAATCGCCGCAGCGGCGACCAAAGCGAAAGGATGTTTCATGGGGCCCGCTCCTTCTGATGGTTGGGCGCCCACTGAATAGTCGTTTCGGATTGCCGAGGCTTTGAGCGTATCGGAAGAATTCGAGCTTATTGCCACGTATGGTGTCGCGGAGCCCGGAGGCGGAGGCATCCCCGAATGCCTCCACCTCGACCGGCCGGCGGAACTAGTTGCTCAGCTTGATGTTGAGCGCAGCTCTCGCGACGTCGACGTTGTCAAAGCCGATGTGCGAGTTGGAGTCGCCGTTGATGACGCTCGTCGAGATGTTCGAGCCGGCGCTGAGGTCGTAACGGAGATATTCGGCACGCACCGAGACGCCATAGGAGAGCATCCACTCGACGCCGCCGCCGAACACGATACCGTTGTCGTCGATGCGGATCTTTTCAGAGAAGCCGAGCTGCGGCGCATCCTCCTTGAACTTGAACTCGCCGTATCCCCAGCCGACGGTCGCATAGAGCAACCAGTTGTTGATCGCCCAGCCGAGGCGGGCACGCACGCTGGTCAGGACCTTCATGTCGGCCGTGAGGCTCGCAGCCCCCATCGTCCCCGGATCGATGACGATCGTGTCATCGTCGCCGGCATGCGTCGATGCATCGGCCTCGATGCCGAACAGGAACTGATAGGTCTGCCAGTTGTAGCCGATCTGGCCGCCGACGATGCCGCCGTTGAGGTTCAGCCCCGAAAGGTCGGTGATGGTGTCGAACCTGCCGTTGGCGCTGTTCCAGGCGTAGCCTCCGTTCAAGCCCGCGTAGAATCCCCGCCATGGGTTCTCGACCTGCGCCTGTGCCGGCGTCAACGTGGCGACGGCGGCCAAAATCGCCACGATCGCGAGATAAATCTGTTTCAAGCTACGTACTCCCTCGCTCGATTATTGCTTCCCTCCTACGCGGGATACGCGAACGAGCGACGGCTACCACGGCTGCAGCCGCAGCGTTTGTTGCGGCGCGCGGGTTGTGCACACAGGTGCCGAGTTTTTAAACAGCAGATGAATAACTTTGCCGGCGCGCCTACTTCTGGATGCTTTCCAGGTAGCGCTTCAGGGCGATGAGCGCCTGCCGCGAGCGGGCCGCGCCGATCTTGCCACCGCCGCCTTCCTGACTGAAGACGAGGCCCCAAACGGGCATCGGCCCGCTGCCGTGCGCAGCGATGTTGCCGCCGTAGGTGATGATCTCGACGACGCGCGGTGCAGGGAAGGTCCCACCATTGTGCTTCGCAATTTCCGTAAGGTCTGGCGGCGCTACCTTCAACGCCGGTGCCGCCGGTCCGTTGCCCGTCGCATCCTCGCCGTGGCAGGCGGCGCAGCGCTCTTTGAACAACGCCTCGCCGAAGGCGAATGCTGCATCCGCCGTCTCGTCGTCCGCGGCGCGCACGCCTCCCGTTAGCAGTAGGATTGCGCAAAGACCGGCGAGAGCGACGGTCGAGGCGCGGATGTATTGTTTTGCCATGATGATCCTGCGGGCGAGGCGTAAAGGGCGGAGCAACGTTAGAATTGATTTTCTAATGCTTTTTGAAGGGTCCGCGTTGATCTGCGTCAGAAGCAACGCCCTTCCCGGGGGGCGCTGTAAGCATTGGTGAGAAATATCAGGCCTGTTTCCGCCGGAACAGCGCGCGAAGCCTGAATAGGCGACCGTCCGCCTCAGAAAGCAACAGAACGCCAACCCAGGAGAGAGCCGTGACCCGTTTCAGCATCGCTGCCATCGCCCTGATCGCCGCTGGCGCGCTCATGACCGAGGCTGCCGAAGCCTGCATCTCCTGCGAATATGTCCCCGAGGTCGTACGTGGTCATGCAACCTCGAACGAGGCCTACGGTCGGGGTCAGGTCAACATCACACGCGAATCCCACGCCGTCCGCGCGGCCAAGCGGCGCGTCGCGCGGAGCGAGCGCGACAGCAAACCGGCAAAGGTCGCCAAGTCTGAGAAGGCGTCGAAGATAGCCAGGGCCGAGAAGAGGATTGCCAAGGCCGAGAAGCCGGCCAAGGTGGCCAGATCGGAAAGGGCAGAGAAGGCGCGCAAGATCGACAAGGCTGACAAGCCCGTCAAAGTCGCCAAGTCCGAAAAGGCGGAGAAGGTCGCGAAGATCGCAAAGGTCGACAAGCCCGACAAGGCTGACAAGCCGGTCAAGGTCGCCAAGTCGGCTAAACCAGAGAGGGCCGAGCGCGTGAAGGTCGCCGCGCGGGAGCCGGTAGAGGAGGAGCCCACCTCGAAGACTGTCGAGAACGAGAGTTCCTCGATTACTATTGCTGCCGCGGACGCCAGCGCTGAGGCTAAGACGAGCGAAGCGGTCCCCGGGAGCGAGCGCTCATCGATCACCACCATCTCGTCGACGGAGAGCGCTCGCAAGCCTCAGCCGAAGGCGACTGAGGAGGCGGCAGCCAAGTCGACGGACTGCAAGAAGTTCTTCGCTTCCGTCGGCATGACGCTCACCGTACCTTGCGAGTGAGGCCCACCGCCAACAACCAGATGCGACAGCGCTCGCCGATTCATCCGCCGGGCGCATGCGCGTTCCGAGCGAGCTACTGGAACAGTGAGGTCAGCGAGAACGATGAGCCTTCGACGAGGGGCGGGGCTCCCGCGACCTGCGGATAGGGCTCGGTGAGATACGCGTTGACGCCCGTTGCGCGCCCCTCCTTTATCAGCGCGGCGACGTACGCCCAGCCCTTCGGCTCGAGGCCGATGCAGGCTTCCGACATCTCGCCCTTGAGGCGCACGTGGATGGCGATGTTGCCGCGCGCGAGCATGGCCGCCCTCTGCTGTGGCGTGAAGCGCTCCTTGTTCCACAGCTTGCGCAGCCAGATGCCGACGACGTTGCGCTTGGTCTTCGGGCCCCACGTGACGCGCTTGTCCTTCTCGGCCGCGAAAGAGTATTCGCCCGGCGGCAGCGAGCCGGTCGCGCGTGCCGCGAGGCAATCGGGATCGGGATTGTTGCGGCACACATCGCGTCCGGAGATGGCCCACGCGATCGTCTTGCCCGCATAGCGCGGATCATCCGAGACGATGAACAGGCGTCCGTTGTTGATCGCATAGCCGAGCCGGAAGCTCGTCAGCGCCGCGGGCACCTCGTGCACCACGTCCTCATAGGGGTTGCAGATCTCGCCACCGGTAAGCTTCCGCTTGAAGCCGTTGAGGTTGATCGTCACGTAGTCGACGTTCGGCCCACAGTCCCATTGCGGCAGCATCTGCTTGCCGGAGAGCGCCGCCAGCGTGGCCGATGGCGTCGGTGGCTCGGGCAGCGGCGCCTCTGCAACCTTGGGCGGCGCCTTGAGCATTGGCTTTTTCTTCTCGACCGACAATGTCGTCTCCCACGGTGCCGGCGCGGGGGCGGCATCGGGCTGGTGGCGAATGGCCTCGCACTTGTCGGAGAGCTTGGGCGGCTGGATCTGCTTGACGGCGAGTTGGCGCGCCATGGCGCTTGTCGCACCCTGCGCCACATAGGCCTTGATCAGCGCGTGCTGCACATCGAGCTGCTCGGGCGACAACTCGAAGATGCATTCCTCGTAGATCTGGTCGCCCACCTGGCTGAAGATGTCGGCGAGCTGAGCAGCGGCCGCGGAGGGGCTGGGGGCACTCTTGTCGCCCGTCTGCGCCAGCGCCGGAACCATGGCGGCCAGGCACACCATCGCCGCCAGGGCCAGCAACGGCCTCTTCCATCCGTCCCTGTGGGCGCCTTTACACATTGGATGCCCTAGCGTCCTTCGCGGCTGTCCGCATGCGGAATCCTAGCCCAGGAGTCTGGGCAATAGAATGGCTGCCGCCGGCCCCAGAGCCGTTCGAGCCCCGACAAAAGGGCCAAGTGTCGCAAGAATGGCCGCTGCGGGATGGGCGAACCATTGCTATAGCGGGGGCCGAAGGCCAACCCCGCGGAGCTCTACCACATGTCCGACGACAAAGACGTCCACGCAGCCATCGAGCGCCTGGCGCGCGAAAACGCCGAGCTGAACGGCCTCGTGCTGGCGACCGGCGTCATCCTCACCCAGCTCTTGCAGCAGATTACTCTGCGCGAGCTTAACCCGCAGGGGGCGGCGACGCGGATCGTGACCAATGCCCAGAAGGCGATCGAAGCTTTCCGGCCCGACCAGGGTGGCCCTCTCGCCGCCGTCATGAAGGACCGCGCTCTCGCGGCAGTGAAACAGTACGAGGACCAGCTCCGCTCCGTGCTGCCGACCTGACGCAGGCGCGCCGTGATGGACGATGGTCTCTACCTCGAGGACCTCGCAGTAGGGCAGCGGTTCGAGAGCGAGAAGCACTTGATGACGGCGGACGACATCAAGCGCTTTGCGCGCGAGTTCGACCCGCAGCCCTTTCACACCGACGAAGAAGCCGCTGCGAGCACATTCTTCGGCAGCCTCGCCGCGAGCGGATGGCATACCGGCGCGGTGACCATGCGCCTGCTCGTCAAGGGCGGAGCGCCGATTGCGCGTGGCGTGATCGGCGCCGGAGGCGAGATCGCGTGGCCGCGCCCGACACGACCGGGCGATGAGCTGCAGGTGTTCAGCGAGGTGCTGGAGATCATACCTTCGCGCTCGAAGCCGGATCGCGGCATCGTGGTCGTGCGCTCCGAGACGAGAAACCAGCGCGGCGAGGTGGTGCAGGTCCTCACCTCCAAGCTCGTTGTCCCGCGCCGCCCGTCCTGAGCGGCTTCAGGCGGGCGCGCCTGAAGTAGCGAGACGGCCGACGATGTCGTCGATCGAGGCAAAGAATTCTTCCGGCGCCTGAGCGAGCAGCGCTTCGGCGCTGGCATAGCCCCAGGCGACGGCACCGAAGGCGATGCCGGCTTGTCGCGCCGCCTCGAGATCGCGCAGGTCATCGCCGATGGCCAGCGTCTCGGTTGCGGCCTGACCGGCCTTGCGCATCACGCGTTTGAACTTCGGCGCCTTGCCGAAGAGCGACGCCCCGCAGGCGAAGTGCGAGAACAACCCGCAGATATCAGGCCCGAGCGCGCGGCGCACGTTCGATTCGTTGTCGGAGGAGACCATCGCCAGGGCAATGCCGTCGGCGGCCAGCGTGCGCAGCATCCGCTCTGCGCCTGGAAACAACGTAATGGTGTCGAGGTCCGCCGTCTTGAGGCGCCGCATGTGGCGAGCGATGCGCGGCAGCTTCCAATGCGGAACGTCGAGCTTGGCAAGGATATCGCGTGGGGCTGTGCTGCGCAGCGCCTCGACGTCGTCATCGCAGACGCGCCGGAACCCGAACCGATCGGCGACCCCGTTCACGTTTGCGAGGAACCATCCGAAGCTGTCGGCGAGCGTGCCGTCAAAATCGAAAATGACAAAGCGGTAGCGGGTCATTTGAAGCCTATCTACGAACGACCGCGTTCCTGCCACAGTGTTGTCGCAGGAGCTAGAGGGTGAAATGCTCTTAGTGGCTGTGGGACAATGGTGCGCTCTTCTGGTCCGACGTTTGCACGTCCAGCGTTTGCAGGCGTGGTGGCGGCCCTCGTTTGCCTCGCCGCGCAGGCTCAGCCCGCATCTGCCCAGCTGCTCTGGGATTGGGGCGGTCGTGAGGACCGCGACGGCAGCGGCCGCGAGATAGTACCTTTCAATCCCACCTACACCGCCGGGCAAATCATCGTCAGCTTCGGCGACCGCAAGCTCTATTTCATCAGCCGCCCTGGCGAGGCGATCAGCTACCCCATCGCTATTCCGCGCGAGCAGGATCGCTGGCAGGGCGTCACCAAGGTCAGCGACAAGAAGGTCAACCCGGCGTGGCGCCCGACGCCCGACATGCTGCGCGAGAACCCGAAGCTGCCGAGCTGGGTGCCAGGCGGGCATCCGATGAATCCCCTTGGCGTGCGTGCACTTTACCTTGGTTCCAGCACTTACCGCATCCACGGAACGGATGCCCCGTGGACCATCGGTACCGAGGCGTCGAAGGGCTGCATCCGCATGTACAATCGTGATGTGCTCGACCTCTATCCACGCGTGCCCGTCGGCACCAAGGTGACCGTCACCTGGGAGAGTTTCGCGGGCGCAGGCTACGCCGTTTCGTCCGGACCACGGAGCGACAGCGACGCGGACGAGGGGCCGCGGCTGCGCCCCATGCGCTCGCGCGATGTTCCGCGCGGCGCCATGGAGCGTTGGGCGTACTAGCCGCGACGGTGCCGGGCAACGGTGCAGCTCCGTCGTCTGCAACACGCTATTCGGCAATCTGCACCTCGAATGAGCGGGTTGCCGTCTCCCCGCTCGCCAGCCGTGCCGAGATCGTGAAGCGATCGCTCCCCTTCTCGCCGGCCCGCGGCGTGTAGTAGATGCCCGTGCCCGTCACCGTGGCGCCCACGCACGTACCCTGCGCCGATGATCCTATCGTCGTCTCCTGCCCGTGTACGAAGCTGATCGCGCCCTTCGCCGGCTGCGTTGTTATGGTGATTTTCGGCTCATCGACCGACTGGCACTTTTCATCGAAGCCGGCGAGCACGAAGACGCGGCCGGGTCGTCCAGGGACGAGCGCATCCTTGCGCACCGCCGCATCGGCCGTTGGCGGCGGAATCGGCGCAGGAGCCGGTGCGGCATCGGTCTGCGAATTTATTCCCGAGCAGCTCGGCAGCGCCAGTGCGATCAGCACTGCCGCTGCACCGACGCGCGCGCGGCTCATCGGTGAGGATCTACGGCGGCTTGTAGTGTGCATGTGTTGGCGCTTGCGGTCGTGACGCTTCCCTGCGCCGTGAGGAGACTCACAGTACGAGGTGGCCGAGTGACTGCGGGAAGATCGAGCCGGCGTCAACCGTTGCCGCCGGTCTTGACTTCCTCGAACTTCGCCTGCGCACGTTTGAACTTGTCATCGAACAGCCACATCGCATCGAGGATCTCGCGATAGGTCGCCGACTTTCGCGAGCGATCCTTCTTGCCGAAGGTGAAGACGGCGTTGTTGCGCAGATAGCCCATGATCTTCGGGTCGGAGATGCGGTAGCTCATGAGGTCGCCCGAGGCGAGCGCGGCCCGCGTCGGCGACGGGATGATCTGGATGAGCTCGAACACTTTCATCTGGTCGATCTCGTCCGGCACCATCTTCACGATCTCCGGGATCTGCCCGAAGAGATCGGCATGCGCGTTCATCAGCCCGTTGCGCACCGCGATCCAGTGATTGTAGCGCGGGTCCGTGCCGCGGGCGCGCACCTCCTCCTTGTCGTCGCGTGCAGCGAGCTCGGGATCGAGCTTGCGGATCTTAGCCTTGATCGCTGCCCACTTCTTCTGCCCCTTGCCGTTCTCCGAGGGCCCGGTCTGCAGGCTGCCCTTGTAGGTGTTGGAGCGCGCATTGCCGATGTTTTGCCGCCCGTTGGTCTCCGCGTAGAACAGCCCAAGGCTGATCTCGCCAGCCTTCTCGGCCGTCTTTTCGTCGAGGCCTTCTGAGCGGGCGATCACCGTGCCGAGATCGATGACGTCCTTGAACGGCGTTTCGGACGCCTGCGCATTGGCAGGCGGCGTCTGCATGAGACGGAACAGCTCGGCATACTCGGTGATCAGCGGTTCGATAGCGACGTCGAAGTAGGCCGGCGGCACGTTGAACTTGTTCGGCGGCCCGATGCGCTCGGGAATGGCATCGGTGAGGTCCTTGTAGGTCGACATCACCTTGATGCGCGCAAGGTACAGCGCCTGGCCCGGCAGGTTCGGCAGCTTCTGCTTGCCGTCGATCTGCGCGCGTCGCTCGGCGAGCACCTTCTTGAAGTCGGCGACCGCGGCATCGTAGGCGGCTTGTGCCTCGGCCTGCTCCTTGCTGAGCGTTATGGGCTCGGCATGGGCTGCGGCGATGATGTGGGCATCGCCGGGCGCGAAGGTCGGCGCGGCAATGATCAGCGCAAATGAAAGCGCTGCGGAAAGCTTTGCACTCTTCATGCGGCACCCCTTACGCGATGATCGCCAATATTTCCAACCCTGCGGCCCGATGGCGGCGCCGTTATGGTAACCGCGAAGCTTACGGCAGGTTCTCCGCCAACCCCTGAAAACACTGCCCCTGCGGCGCTTGGCGCGCGGTGGAACGGTGACCGTTGATCGACGTTTTGCCTGCGGCAACAACGGAGGACCTACGATGATTAGCCGCAGCATTTTTGCAGCCGTCGTGGCTGCCGGTACCGCAGGCACCGCCTTGGCCGATGTCGAGGTGAAGACGCCCGGAATGGACCTCAAGGCGCCAAGTGGCGGTGTCGATCTCAACCTCAACATCGATCGCAAGCTCGCGCCTACCGAGGGTTGGGTCGGCCGTCCCGTTTACTCCATCGATGGCAAGCGTCTCGGCGAGGTTGCGGCCGTCTCGCACGACAACATGTACGTCGACATCGGTGGCTTCCTCGGAATCGGCGAGAGCCGCGTTCTGCTGACGAGCGCCGACGTCGGTAGCGCGACGAGCGAACGCATCGTCGTGAAGTTCACCGAGCAGGATGCCAAGAACCTCCCCTCGACGGACAGTCGCCCCAACCCACCCAAGCAGCAGTAGCCTCTCCTCTTTTCATTCACCGCACATACACACGCTGAGGTCGTCCACACACGTCGTGGACGACTCCATCCGTGAGATACTACGCCGTCATCGAAGACCGCGGACATGAATGTTGACGTCGATGTCCACGTCCCCGACGCAGCTTTGCGTCGTGCTGTGCGAGCCGCCCTCGTGCCACGGGCCGGCACGCACCGCGACGTCGAGCATCCGGGCCACAACAAGACACCGCCACGCGCCACCCGGCGGCAATGAGCGGCTACTCCCGCCGCCGAATTGGAAAGCGAGCAGCTTCTCCTCGCCGGCCGTGTGGCCGAGGATATGCGGGCACAGCTCGCGGGCATGCCCATCGTAGATGCAGGTGATCTGCTACTCGCCGAGGATGGCCTTGCGGATCACCTTGTAGGTTGCGCTCGCCATTCACCGCGTCACGGCCGACTGCGCCAGCGCGGCCAACCCGGTGGCCACGGCCTCGACCGCCTTGCGGCTTGCTTCGCCAAGGCCGTGGCGCGCGGCGATCCACGCGGGGTCATTGTAGGCCAGCCAGACGCGGCCGTTCTCGTCCTCATAGGCCAGAGCCTTGAGCGGCAGGTCGATGCCCGCCGTCTGGCGATCCTGCATCAGCGGCGTGCCGCCCGTCGGATTGCCGAAGATCAGGAGCTGCGTCGGCCGCAGCGTCAGGCCGGCCTTGGCCGCACCGGCGGCATGGTCGACCCGGGCGAAGACGTTGAGGCCCTTCGCGGCCGCCAACTCGGCCAGCCGGTCGATCGTCTCCGAGACGGGGCGCTCGCTTGCAACCTTGATCAGACCGTCTTCGCTCATGTCGCCTCCAGCAGCGGAACGCGCCTCGCCAAGCAAACGTTGATCGCAGCAGGCTGCGCGGAGGGCATTCTAGCCGAGGAGGTCTCTAATGAAGCGCAAACATGTCGCTGCGGCAGCCCTCGTGGCCATGATAGTCGCGCCATCGGCCGGGTGGGCAGATTCCATCAGCTCGGTCGAGAACGCGCGCGCCAAGGAGCGCCAGGGTCGTTACCTGAACCGGCAGGATCGCGAGCAACTGCGCCGCTGGGGCAGCAACGACGATGGCCGTTACGAGAGCTACGTGCCGTATGGCTACGACGACTACGACTATGGCCCGCGCTACCGCTACTATCGCGCCTACCGGTATTGAGCAGCGGCGGCCGGCGCGCCATGTCGCGAGCCGCGCCGCCATGCGTCGTGGTCAGTGCGCGGCGCCCGCGGCCTTCTCGTTCCGCGCCTTCTTGGCGATCTTCGCCTCGCGCTTCTTGGCGTTCTCGGCCTTGCGCTGGCGGGCCTGGATTTTCTTGCGGCGTGAGTCGGACAGGGTAGGCATCAAGGTCTCCTTGGTTGCAATTGCGATGCATGGCGGCGACTTGTGCCGCAGCTAGGGCCTGCCGCGCAAGGCCGGCAGTGCGATGACGCCGAACAGGATCATCGAGACGAGCAGTCCGATCGACGACACGCCGGCAACGGGATCGGCCTCGTTGTGGCCGGCGAAGATCAGGAACAGCCCGACGACGAGCGCGACGAGGCTGAGCTGGGCCAGCCAGAACTGCAGCTTGGCGAGGAAGCCCGCGGCGGCGCTGGGGAACAGATGATAGAACACGCCGATGAGCGCGAACGACACCCAGCCGACGACCAGGATGTGCGCGTGCGTCGGCATTTGCGTGTGGTCCTTGCTCATGCCCATGTGCAGGCCAAGCGCCATGCCGAGAATTGCGTAGACGATGGCGCTGCCGAAGAAGCGCCCCGCGAGGCCGTGCATGTTTGTTCCCCCAAGTGATGCGCCTCTGGAGGGCGCGTTGACCCACGTCAGGCGCGGAGTGATAGCGCACGGCGAGAAGGGCGTCACCGCTACGCGGCGAAAGCTCTCACCACGGCGGGCTTGCACGTTGCACGTTGCACGGGGCAAGGACCGTCAAGCGCTATATTCGGTGTCGGTGACGTGCTCCAGCCACTCGACCGTCTTGCCGTCGAGAGCCTCCTGTATGGCGATGTGCGTCATGGGGCTGGACGGACCTGCGCCGTGCCAGTGCCGCTCGCCGGGCGGGAACCACACGACGTCACCGACGCCGACCTCCTCCACCGGACCGCCCTCGCGCTGCACGCGGCAGACGCCCGCGACCACGATCAGCGTCTGCCCCAGCGGGTGCGTATGCCACGCCGTGCGCGCCCCTGCCGCGAACGTCACGCTCGCCGCCGCCACGCGCGCCGGCGCCTCCGCCTGTATCAGCGGCTCGATCTGCACCTCGCCCGTGAAGTACTCCGCCGGCCCCTTGTTCGCCGCCCGCGTTCCCGCTCGTTTGATGTTCATTGCTGATCCCTCGTTAGCCACGCCTTGAGCAACCGGCGTCCGCGCCGATTGCTGCACCATCGTGGTCGATGCAAGCTATGCGCCACGGGCGGGCACTTCCATCCCTGTTGTATCGCGTTCAACCGACGAAGGGTGTCTCCCATGACTGGCAAACGTATGTGCGCCGTTGCAGTGTCCACCGCCTCCGCGATCATGTGCTTTGCACCGCCGGCGATCGCATCGAGATACGACGGCAACTGGAGCATGACCGCCGTGACGACGCGCGGCCACTGCGGCACCATCCCCATGAACATGGCCGTCACCGGCGGCCGTATCATCTCGACCGGCGGCTCGTTCGCCTTTTACCCGATCCAGCTCGGCGGCCGCGTCTCCAACTCGGGCGGCGCCAAGTTGAAGGCGGTTGCCGGCCCGCGCGTGGCCAACGGCTCCGGCCGCTTCACACCGACCTCGGCGCGCGGCACCTGGCGCGGCCGCGGCCCCTCCGGCCTGTGCTCCGGCTACTGGACCGCGACCCGCTAACGCGCCCGCCGGCCGGCTCCCCGCCGGGGAGTCGCCCGGGCGCCACTAAGAAATGCGCGCGACTGCCCTTGCGGGCAGCGGCCGCGCGCTGCCCGCGCTCAGCGGCCGGTTCCGCGTAGCGGTGTCGGTGGGCGCCGCCTAGAATCCTTTCCTCGGCGATGAGCGACTTGAGCGTGCGCGCCTCCCGCGGCAGGCGAGTGGTGCGGGGCCTTGCCGTGCCGTGCAGCAGGCGGCGCAATTGCCTGCGGATGAGCATGGCCATCGCGCTCGCCATCTTCCGCCGCTCGAGCTGCAGTTGCTCGTCGCTCATCGTCGCCATGTCGTGCTCCTTTCTGGCAGCGCGCGACTGCCCTGCGGGCATGCACGCGCGCACCGGCCGCCTCTGCTGGTGCACTACGCACGCGCCCACCGGCCGGCTCCGCGGGTGCACATCGAATCCGCCCGGGCGGCCGGCTCCCCGCAGGGGAGTCGCCCGGGCGACTAATCATAAGGGGCTGCGGGGCGGGGAGCGCCGCGAAGCTATTGTATTTTGAGCGGCGCTGCTGCCGCCCCGCGCAGGATTTGTGGCCTACCCGCGGCGTTTCAGGGGAGTCCCCCGTCCCGGATTCTCACCGGGTGGGCGCGGCGAGCCCCAGATAGCGCGGCGTGCGTTGGCGCCACGTGTACCCGACACTGCAGCCCACCCTCGATGCAGGAACGCCTCGAGATCGACCCCTCAGCGGGGCGGGATGGGGGCAGTATGCGGGAAGGTTGAGGGGCGGGGATTAGTAGTTAGCTGCTCAGTTCTCAGCGTTGTGCTTAGACAATCTCCGGGAGACGTTTGGGGGTCGCGATCGCTTGCAGCTTGCCATAAAGATCCTTCGCGCCTTTGAGCCGAGGCGGACTCGCCTTCTCTGGCTTCCGCCTCGCAGTCTCGTCCCAAGGATCGCTCTGTCCTTCGGCGGCCAGAAACGCTGCAGTCGCTGCAAGCTCAAGTTCAATGGGATCGGCCGCCGCCGCAAGCTTTGCTACTCGCGTTCTGACCGGTGTCCCTGGGGCAACGTTCGGCACGCTATAGATTGAATAGGAACCACCCCACGTAGTCGAGTGCTCCTCCTCGTTGAGTACCTTCAGCAACTTCGCGCTTCGCGCCGCGAAGGTTAGATCCTCGCTATACGGACCGTAGTGCCGGTATTGAAACGAAAACCCCTCGCCTAGACCAGTGGCCTCCAGCAGGTACGCGATCTTCTGTAACTTCGTCCTTCCCACGATCCGTCCGCCGGCATCAGAGACGATCTGAACAACACGCTCGAAATCGGTCCGCTGACTAGTTCTTCCCGCCATGTGTCCCCTCCTCGTCAATCGCCCGCTCGACGAACTCTCGTGCCTCCGCATCGCTGACGTAAACTCGGTACAACTTGAACATGTTGATTGCGGCAACCACTTTTGATCTCTTCACTAGATCAACAAGGCCACCGCCACCGGCCCTGATTCTAATCTGATTAAGCGGCCCCTTTGAGTCCTGAAACCGCCGATACGGTTCTCTCTCTGCGCGATCTGTAATGATTCGCGGTGCGACATCAGTCCGTGTAGCGAGCCACTCAGTGATCTTCGTATCTATCCCCTGACATGCGTGCTCGACGACCTCTTCGTCTGCATCATCGCCAAGCCGCTTCAGGAGACTCTCTCGAACATCGATGCACTTGTACAGCTTTCTGTCTTGCAAGCGCCTGGCCAGGCTTTGCACCGTAGGATCGCTTGCTTCCGTCAGAAAATTGAGCGATCCCCAGAGCACAGTGTCGTCAAGTGAGATAAGCCGCTCTAGGTCGTTGGAGTTGGTTGCAAAAGTTCGCAATGGGTGTTTAGGCGGCAATCCGGTCTTGGGACCGCCCTTGTCTCGCGAAAGGGAGATCACTCGAAAAAGTAGCTCGCCAAAGATCTTCTCAGCACCGCGCGTGGTCTTATGAAAGTACACGGTGGGGTACAACTGGAAGAGCCCGAGCACATATGCTTCCGCGGCGTATACGGCCTTCGATCCCAAAACGAACGTGTCGACCTCGCCCACCTTCTCCTCATCGACACCATAGGGTACCGACCCCACTTCGAGATTCGCCATCAGCCATTCAAAATCAATTGCGCCATGCTGCGTTCCTGTCATCATTCGATCACGCTGCATGTAGTCCAACCGATCAGCGTCGAACTGGCTCGATACCACCGCGCTATAGATACTTCCGGGCCCCTTCTTGATCACATCCGCAACGTCGTTCGCAAAACCGCTTCCAAGGCCGTTCAATACCTAGGCTATCTCGCCCTCGCGGATAAGGCGGTCGCTGATCCTCTCATGATCCGCCATTGGTAAGCCTAGTCGCTTTCCGACGGCTTCGAACGCGTGACTGAGCGGGCCATGGCCGACGTCGTGTACTAGAGCAGCGGCCAACGCATGGCGCGCCTTCGACTCTTGGAAGCCGGATTTTCCCAAATGAGCTTCCACGATCTTCATCAGCCTCCTTGCAGTATGAAAAACCCCGATGCTGTGGGCGAAGCGCGAATGCGTGGCGCCCGGATAAACGAACTCCGATAACCCCAGTTGTTTGATCCGCCGCAATCCCTGGAACGCATTCGTTTGCACGACGCGCCACATAACGTCTTCAAACTCATCCGCCGCGAATTCGATGATGTTGTGCAGGGGGTCTCTGACACGTTGTGATCGAAACATGTTCCCGATTTGTTCTTATTGATTCGGCAATGCGATTGCAACCGTAGCGAGAATTGCTCCAAAAAAGTAGATGTCGCAATAGGAACAGGTTCCCCGGGGTGGCGGCCAACTCAGCCGCAGCCTCCCTTCTCTGTGCTCTTTGTGCGTTCCCGGCTGTCGGCCAGGTACGCCCCCAGGGCCCACCACGCCTAAATCAAGCCTTCTTCACGAACTCCGACTTCAAGCTCATCGGCCCGATGCCGTCGATCTTGCAATCGATGTCGTGATCACCGCCGACGAGGCGGATGTTCTTTACTTTGGTGCCCATCTTCACGACCTTGCTGGAGCCCTTCAGCTTCAGGTCCTTGATGACGATGACTGTATCGCCGTCCTGCAGCGGGTTGCCGGCTGAATCGCGGAAGACCTGCGCGTCCGTGTCTGCGTCATCGCCCGCGGCGACCGCCTGCGGGTCCCACTCGTGCGCGCACTCCGGGCACACGTAGAGCCCGCGGTCCTCGTAGGTGAAGGCGCTGGCGCATTTCGGGCAGGCCGGCAGCGTGCTCATGAGATCGTCCTTGCGATGCGTGTTGTCTGGTCGCGAGCCTGGCCGGCTCGCGTGCGGCTACTCCGCCGCCTGCTTCTTCGCTCTTTTGCTGGCGCCTTCCGACTCCGCTTCGCGGAGCCGGCCGGAAGGCGCAGAAGGCGCGCGTGCCATCACCGGCTTCAGATACTGTCCCGTGTAGCTCTCCTTCGTCGCCACGACGTCCTCCGGCGTGCCGGTCGCCACCACGCGCCCGCCGCCGTCGCCGCCCTCGGGGCCCATGTCGATGATCCAGTCGGCCGTCTTGATCACCTCGAGGTTGTGCTCGATCACCACCACCGTGTTGCCGGCGTCGGCCAATTCGTGCAGCACCTCGAGCAGCTTCGCCACGTCGTGGAAGTGCAGCCCCGTCGTCGGCTCGTCCAGAATATAAAGCGTGCGCCCGGTCGCGCGGCGTGACAGCTCCTTCGACAGCTTGATGCGCTGTGCTTCGCCGCCCGACAGCGTCGTCGCCTGCTGGCCGATGTGGATGTAGCCGAGCCCCACGCGCGCCAGCGTCTCCAGCTTGTCG
>Ga0164243_10003356_pt1 | contig 25645 bp, 21 predicted proteins | sample OricompcompostOP_FD_108781 | JGI IMG/M metagenome (GOLD analysis project Ga0164243, IMG submission 108781) | Organic Plus compost microbial communities from Emeryville, California, USA - Original compost - Organic plus compost (OP) | ecosystem: Engineered > Solid waste > Mixed feedstock >...
CTCGTGGCCGGGCAGTCGTTCACCGCGACCGGCAAGATCGCACCGCCCCGGGGCGGCGAGCCGTTGGCCGCCGCGGTGCTGACCTATCAGGCTCCGCAGGCCGTTTCGCCCGCGCCGCCCTGGCAGCGCGCGGCCGAGCAGCTCCGGGCCGGGCTGCGCACGACCTCCCGGGAGACGCTCGGGCCGGCCGCTGCGGGGCTGCTGCCGGGGCTGGTGGTGGGCGACACCGGGACGCTGCCGCCGGAGGTGGTGGAGCAGTTCGACACCGCGGGGCTGACCCACTTGACCGCGGTCTCCGGCTCGAACCTCGCGATCGTGTGCGGGGCGGTGCTGCTGGGGCTGCGGCTGCTCGGCGCGGGCCCGGTGCTGTGCGCGATCGGGGCGGGGACGGCGATGGCCGGGTTCGTGGTCCTCGCCGGCCCGGAGCCGAGCGTGCTCCGCGCGGCGGTGATGGGCGCGATCGGGCTGCTGGCCCTGGTGCTGGGGCGGGAGCGCTCGGCGCTGCCGATCCTGTTCGCCAGCGTCATCGGGCTGTTGCTGCTGGCGCCCGGGCTGGCGATCGCGACCGGCTTCGCGCTGTCGGTGGCGGCGACCGCGGGGTTGATCGTCCTGGCCCCGATCTGGGCGGATGCCCTGCACCGCAAGGGCGTTCCGGTGGGCGTGGCCGAGGCGCTGGCGGCCCCCGCGGCGGCGCACGTGCTGACCGCGCCGCTGGTGGCGGCCGTGGCCGGCGAGGTGAGCCTCGTGGCGGTGGTGGCGAACCTGCTGGCCGAGCCGGTCGTCGGTCCGGCCACCGTGCTGGGGGTGGCCGCGACGGTGCTGGCGCCGCTGTCGAGCTGGTTCGCCGGTGCGCTCGTGCTGCTCGCCGGGCCGGAGCTGGAGTGGGTGCTGGCGGTCGCCCGCTGGTCCTCGGCGGTGCCGGGTGCGGCGTTCGACTGGCCGTCGGGCGCGGTCGGTGGCGCGCTGCTGGCGTTCCTGGCGCTGGTGCTGGTGATCGTGCTGCGCGGGCGGACCTCGCGGGTGCTGCTGGCCGCAGCCGTGGTGATCTTCGTGGTCGTGGTGCTGCCCGTCCGGAACCGGGTGGCGCCGTGGCCGGTGCCGGGCTGGACGATGGTGGCCTGCGACGTCGGCCAGGGCGACGGGCTCGTGCTGGCGACCGGGCGCCCGGCCGAGGCGGTGGTCGTCGACACCGGGCCGGACCCGGCGCTGATGCACGACTGCCTGCGCAGGCTGGGGGTGCGCCGAGTGCCGCTGCTGGTGCTGACGCACCTGCACGCGGACCACGTCAGCGGGGTGCCCGCGGTGCTGAGCGGCGGATCGGTCGGCGCCCTGGCCGTGGGACCGCTGCACCAGCCGGCCTGGGCGCACCGCGAAGTGACCACGGCCGCGCGGGCGAACCGGGTGCCGCTGCTGCCGCTGGCGAAGGGGCAGCGGTTGCGCTGGCCGGCCCTGGTGCTCGACGTGCTCGGCCCGGCCGGGCAGCTGGCGCGCACCGCGAACGCGGAGGACGCCAACGACGCCTCGCTGGTGCTGAAGGCCACCACGCCCACCGGCCGGATCCTGCTGACCGGCGACGTGGAACTGCCCGGGCAGGGCGAGCTGCTGGCGTCCGGAGCGGACCTGCGCGCCGAGGTGCTCAAGGTCCCGCACCACGGCTCCCGCTACACCGCACCGCGCTTCCTGGCCGCGGTGCGGCCCCAGCTGGCGGTGATCAGCGTCGGCGCGGGCAACGACTACGGGCACCCGAGCCCGCTGCTGCTCGGCGAGCTGGCGCGGACCGGCACGCGCGTGCACCGCACCGATCAGGCCGGGGACATCGCGGTGCTGCGCGACGAGCGGGGCAGGCGGGCGGTCGACCGGGGCGACCCGGTGCGCCCGGACGACTGATCAGTCCGCAGTGGACGGACGGGTGCCGCGGGCCGCGGCCGAGCGCGGCCCGCGGGCGGGGCTCACAGCCCCAGCGCCTCGTTCACCGCGTCGGTGTTCGGCGCGACGGTGGCCTTCGGGCCGACCTGGTCCTGCACCGCGTCCAGGGTCTTGAGCCCGTCGCCGGTGATCAGCAGCACCGTCTCCTGGTCCGGGTCGATCTTGCCGGCCTCGATGAGCTTCTTCGCGTTCGCCACGGTGACCCCGCCGGCGGTCTCGGCGAAGATGCCCTCGGTGCGGGCCAGCAGCCGGATGCCGTCCCGGACCTCCTGGTCGGTGACGTCCTCGACGGCGCCGCCGGTGCGGCGCACCACGTCGAGCACGTACGGGCCGTCGGCCGGGGCGCCGATCGCCAGCGAGCGGGCGATGGTGTCCGGCCGCACCGGCTGCACCACGTCCTGGTCGTTCTTGAACGCCGTCGCCACCGGGGAGCAGCCGCTGGCCTGCGCGCCGAAGATCTTGTACGGGGAGGACTCGACCAGGCCGGTCTGCGTGAGCTCGTGGAAGCCCTTGTCCACCTTGGTCAGCTGCGAGCCGGAGGCGATCGGCACCACGATCTGCTCCGGCAGCCGCCAGCCGAGCTGCTCGGCGACCTCGAAGGCCAGCGTCTTGGAACCCTCGGAGTAGTACGGGCGGACGTTGACGTTGACGAACGCCCAGTCCTCGTGCTCCCCGGCCAGCTCGGTGGCCAGCCTGTTCACGTCGTCGTAGTTGCCGTCGACGGCCAGCAGCGAGCCGTCGTAGACCGCGCTCATCAGAATCTTGGCGCGCTCCAGGGTCTTCGGGACCAGCACCACCGAGTCCCAGCCGGCGCGCGCGGCGGCAGCGGCGACCGCGTTCGCGAGGTTCCCGGTGGACGGGCAGGCCAGCACCTTGAAGCCGAACTCGCGGGCGGCGGCCAGCGCCACGGCCACGACGCGGTCCTTGAAGGAGTGGGTGGGGTTGCCGGTGTCGTCCTTGATCCAGATCCGCTTGACGCCGAGCGCCTTCGCGAGGTTGTCGGCGCGCAGCAGCCTGGTACAGCCGGGCTCGGTGTTCGGGTGCTCCTCGACGTTGCTCGGCACCGGCAGCAGGTGCTTGTAGCGCCAGATCGAACGCGGACCGGCTTCGATGTCCTCGCGCCGCACCCGGCCGAAGTCGTAGGCGACCTCGAGCGGGGAGAAGTCCTCCAGCGACACGAACTCCGGAGCCAGCGGCTGGCGGTGCCCCTCTTCCTTGGACACCAGTTCGACGGCCGGACCGAGGTCGTAGGCCGACTTCTTGGTGGAGTTCGAGGCTTGGGCGGCAGCGGTCATCGCGAGGTCCTTTCCTCATCTATCCCGCGGGCGGGTCGGAATTGGCACCAATTTCTTCGACTGCCTCGCGAAGATTGCGAATGGTCGAGATGGTTGCCGGGGCTTCTTCGGGCCGTTCCCTCTGCCCCTCTGGATGAGCTGTTCGGTTGTGCCGGCAACGTTACGGGAGAGTGCCGCGATCTGGCCAGCGCCTCCCGGAGCGCGGGAGCGCACCGGTGGTGCCGGAGGGTCGTGGGACGATGGCCGCATGAGTTCCCCGTCGGTCCTGCCGGACCCGCTGCACCTCGTCGTCGGAGACGAGGAACTGCTGGTGGAGCGCGCCTTGTGGGATGCGGTGGGCGCAGCCCGCGCCGCAGATCCGGAAACCGAACTGCGGCGGATCAAAGTGAGTGAACTCACCCCTCCGGAACTGGACGAACTGCTCAGCCCATCGCTGTTCGCGGAGAGCCGGGTGGTGGCCTTGGAGGCGGCGCAGGAGGCCGGCAAGGAGATCGCCGAGGCCGTTCTCGCGCACGCGCGCCAGCCCGCCGACGGGGTCGTTCTCGTGGTGCTGCACAACGGCGGCGGCCGGGGCAAGAACGCCAAGGAATTGCCCAACGCGCTGCGGAAGCTCAACGCCCGCGTCACCGAATGCCCGAAGATCACCAAACCGGCGCAGCGGGAGGCGTTCGTCAAGGACGAGGTCCGCCGCGCGGGCGGGCGGATCGACGCGGCCGGGGTCAACGCGCTGATCGAGACCGTCGGGTTCGACCTGCGCGAGCTGGCCTCCTCGGCCTCGCAGCTGGTCGCCGACACCGGCGGCAAGGTCGACGAGGAGGCGGTGCGCCGCTACCACCGGGGCAAGGCCGAGGTCACCGGGTTCGTCGTGGCCGAGAAGGCGGTCACCGGGGATCGCGCCGGTGCCCTGGAGGCGCTGCGGTGGGCACTGCAGCTGGGCGTGCCGCACGTGCTGATCGCCGACGCGCTGGCCGATTCGGTGCGCACCATCGGCCGCGTCGCCGCGCACGGGCGCGGGGACCCGTTCCGGCTGGCCGGCGAGCTCGGGATGCCCGCCTGGAAGATCAAGAAGGCGCAGGGGCAGTCCCGCGGCTGGAGCAGCGGCACGGTCGCCTCGGCGATGCAGGTCGTCGCCGCGCTCAACGCGGAGGTGAAGGGCATGGCCGCGGACGCGGACTACGCGCTGGAGCGCGCCGTGCACCGGATCGTCGACCTGCACGGCTCCCGCAGCTGAACCGCCCTCGCGCACCGCGACCCAACACCGGGCGGCCCGACCGCGCTCAGCGCGCACGCCTCGGCGGCCGATCCCCGCGCCGCTGACCCGAGTTCTGCTGAGCCGCCTTCCCCCGGCCCAAGTCTCCGCCCACGGAGCGAGTTCCGTCCCCTGGCCCGAGCCTCCGCCAGCTGAGCCGAGTTCCGCCCCACCGGGCCGAGCCTCCACCCGCTGAGCCGAGCTCCCCCGCGGAACAGCTCGCGCACGCGCAGCCCGCAGCCGCGCGCCCCGAGCTCCGCCGCGCACACCGACTCCGAGCCGGGCTCGGCCGGAGTCCCCGACGAGCCCGCCCGGGAACTCCGCCCCGTTGAGCCGAATCCGTCCCGCACGAAAAACGGGACCCCTCCGCGAGGGAGGGGTCCCGTTCCAGCCGTCTTCGGCCTGCTGCGGCCGGCTCGGCTCAGAGCTGGTTCACGCGCTTGGCCATCGCGGACTTCTTGTTGGCCGCCTGGTTGGAGTGGATGACGCCCTTGGAGACGGCCTTGTCGAGCGTGCGGCCGGCGGCGCGCTGCATCTCCACGGCCTTGTCCTTGTCGCCGGCGGCAGCGGCCTCGCGGAACTTCCGGATCGCGGTCTTGACCGTGGACTTGACCGACTTGTTGCGCAGCCGGTTCCGCTCGTTGGTCTTGATCCGCTTCATCTGGGACTTGATGTTGGCCACTGCGGGCGCCTCTCTCTCGCTCGGATCTGGTCGTGCCGCGCTTTGTCGGCACTGCGCGGGCCGGGTGGGAAACACCTGGTGGGCGCAGCTTTCCTCCCTTGCGGAACGCCGCACGGCACGGCTGGAAATCGTAGCAACGCGGCTGCGGCCGACCGGCCTCGCCCCTGGCCGGGCCACGGCACCGGCCTGCAGCGGCGAGGCTGCGAGGCCTCTCACACCGCGCACCGGAGCACCGCCGCGGCTGCTTAGGCTGCCGGTCCGTGTTCACAGCGCTGGAATGGCCCGGTTTCGCGGACCTGTCGTTGGCCGGGGTGCTGTTCCTGTGCTGCGCGGCCTTCCTGGCCGGCGCGGTCGACGCGATCGTCGGGGGCGGCGGGTTGATCCAGCTGCCGGCGATGCTGCTGCTGACCCCCGGCGGGGAGTTGATCTACTCGCTGGCCACGAACAAGCTCGCCGCCGTGGCCGGGACCGCGGCCGCCGCTCGAACCTACGCCAAGCGCACCCCGGTGCCGTGGCGCAGCGCGCTGCCGATGGCCGCGGTCGCGTTCCTCGGCGCGCTGGGCGGGGCGATGCTGGCCGACGCGCTGCCGTCCGGAGTGCTGACCTGGGTGGTGCTCGTGGCGCTGGTCGGCGTCGGGATCTACACCTGGCGCAAGCCGGAGCTCGGCGCGGTGGAGGCGCCCAGGTTCGGCCCGCGCGCGCAGCTGGTGGTGATGGTCGCCGGTGGTGCCGCGATCGGCTTCTACGACGGCATCGCCGGGCCGGGCACGGGCTCGTTCCTGGTGTTCCTGCTGGTGGGGCTGGTCGGGTTCGCGTTCGTCGGGGCCTCGGCCACGGCCAAGATCGTCAACGTCGCGACGAACCTCGGTGCGCTGGTGTTCTTCGCCCCGGCGGGCAAGGTGCTGTGGGGCCTGGCCGCGGTGATGGCGGTCAGCAACGCCTCCGGCGGGATGGTCGGGGCGGCCCTGGCGACCAGGCGCGGATCGGTGTTCGTGCGCAAGGCCTTCCTGGCCGTGGTGGTGGCGCTGGTGGCCAGCCTCGGCTGGAAGCTCGCCGCGAGCGCGTAGAACCGCCCGAAGTGAGACCCACACCACCGGCGGGTCGCGGGAAGGATCTGGGCCCTCGTGTGGTTGTATGAGTCGGCCGTTTTTTGTGTTCGTGTTCGACACGCTCGCGAAAGTTGCGGGCGCGACTCTGTCCTCTGCGCAGGCTGGAGAGTTCGCCGTCTGGACTAGGCCCCGGTGACCGCGAGGTGCGGCTCCGGCACTCATCCACTGTGAGGAGACAGAGATGGCACAGGGCACTGTGAAGTGGTTCAACTCCGAGAAGGGCTTCGGCTTCATCTCCCCGGACGGCGGCGGCCCGGACGTGTTCGTCCACTACTCCGCCATCGACGGGACCGGCTTCCGGACCCTCGAGGAGAACCAGACCGTGACCTTCGAGATCACCCAGGGCCAGAAGGGCCCGCAGGCCAGCGGCGTCCGCGTCGTCTGAGACCTGCAGCGCTGATCTGCTGATCATCGGGCCCCGCACCGGTTCGCCGGGTGCGGGGCCCGATGTCGTTGTCGGCCCCGAACGGTCCGGGGCGGTACAACGGTGGGCATGGAGATCCTGAACAGCCGCATGATCCTGCGCCCGCTCGACCCGGAGCGCTCGCTGCGGTTCTACCGGGACGTGCTCGGCCTCGCGATCTCCCGCGAGTTCCCGGGCGGCACGGTGTTCTTCCTCGGCCAGGGCTTCCTGGAGCTGTCCGGCCGCGGCGAGCGCGGCCCCAGCCCGGACCAGGTGCTGTGGCTGCAGGTGCGGGACGTGCGCGCGGAGTTCGACCGGCTCGCCGCGGCCGGCGTGGCGGTGGAGGCCGAGCCGGAGACGAAGCCCTGGGGCCTGGTCGAAGCCTGGATCACCGACCCGGACGGAATGCGCATCGCGCTCATCGAGGTTCCCGACGACCACCCGATCCGCGTGGACCAGCGCGACGCCGGCTGAGCCCGGCGGCGGGAGGAGTTGGCCGCCGGCCACGTGTCGTGGCGTGGGACGATGTGGGGTGAACGCGCGCCCCCGAGATCCCGAGGAACCCGAGTGAGCAGTTTCGTCGAGACCACCTTCACGGACCCGGAGCGCATCCGGAACTTCTGCATCATCGCCCACATCGACCACGGCAAGTCGACGCTGGCCGACCGGATGCTGCAGCTCACGGGTGTGCTCGGGGAGCGCGCGTACCGGGCCCAGTACCTGGACCGGATGGACATCGAACGCGAGCGCGGGATCACGATCAAGGCGCAGAACGTGCGCCTGCCGTGGACGGTGGACGGCACCGACCACGTGCTGCACATGATCGACACCCCGGGGCACGTGGACTTCACCTACGAGGTCAGCCGGTCGCTGGCCGCCTGCGAGGGCGCGATCCTGCTGGTCGACGCCGCGCAGGGCATCGAGGCGCAGACGCTGGCGAACCTGTACCTCGCCATGGAGCACGACCTGCAGATCATCCCGGTGCTCAACAAGATCGACCTGCCCGCGGCCGAGCCGGACAAGTACGCCGCCGAGCTGGCCCACATCATCGGCTGCGAGCCGGAGGACGTGCTGCGCGTGTCGGCCAAGACCGGCGACGGCGTGGACAAGGTCCTCGACGCCGTCGTGCAGCAGATCCCCGCGCCGGAGGGCGTGCACGACTCCCCGCCGCGCGCGATGATCTTCGACTCGGTCTACGACACCTACCGCGGCGTGGTCACCTACATCCGCGTGGTGGACGGCAAGATCACTCCGCGGCAGCGGATCCGCATGATGTCCACCGGCGCCACGCACGAGCTGCTGGAGGTCGGGATCATCTCGCCGGAGCCGAAGCCCTCCGAGGGGCTCGGCGTCGGCGAGGTCGGCTACCTGATCACCGGCGTGAAGGACGTCCGCCAGTCCAAGGTCGGCGACACCGTCACCGCGGAGAAGAAGGGCGCCGAGGAGCCGCTGCCCGGCTACCGGGAACCGCAGCCGATGGTCTACTCCGGGCTGTACCCGGTGGACGGCTCGGACTACCCGATCCTGCGCGAGGCCCTGGACAAGCTGCAGCTCAACGACGCCGCGCTGACCTACGAGCCGGAGACCTCGGGTGCGCTGGGCTTCGGGTTCCGCTGCGGTTTCCTCGGGCTGCTGCACCTGGAGATCACGCGGCTGCGGCTGGAGCGCGAGTTCGGCCTGAACCTGATCTCCACCGCGCCCAACGTGGTCTACAGCGTCTACCTGGAGGACGGCACCGAGCTGGAGGTCACCAACCCCTCCGACTGGCCGGAGGCCAAGATCGGCGAGGTGCACGAGCCGATCGCCAAGTGCACCGTGATCGCCCCGTCCGAGTTCGTCGGCACGATCATGGAGCTGTGCCAGAGCCGCCGCGGCCGGCTGGAGGGCATGGACTACCTCTCGGAGAGCCGCGTGGAGCTGCGCTACACGCTGCCGCTGGCCGAGATCGTCTTCGACTTCTTCGACCACCTGAAGTCCCGCACCCGCGGCTACGCCTCGATGGACTACGAGGAGGCGGGCACGCAGAGCTCCGACCTCGTCAAGGTGGACATCCTGCTGCAGGGCGAGGCCGTGGACGCGTTCAGCGCGATCGTGCACAAGGACTCGGCCTACGCCTACGGCACGAAGATGACCTCGAAGCTGCGCGAGCTGATCCCGCGCCAGCAGTTCGAGGTGCCGGTGCAGGCCGCGATCGGCTCCCGCATCATCGCCCGCGAAACGATCCGCGCCATCCGCAAGGACGTGCTGTCCAAGTGCTACGGCGGCGACATCAGCCGCAAGCGCAAGCTGCTGGAGAAGCAGAAGGAAGGCAAGAAGCGGATGAAGACGATCGGCCGCGTCGAGGTGCCGCAGGAGGCGTTCGTGGCCGCGCTGTCCACCGACGAGTCCGCGGGCAAGGACGAGAAGTCCAAGTCCAAGAAGTGATCGCGGCAGCCGTCCCATAGCCGCCGCCTATGGCGATCATGGCGAAGCGGTCTGGACTCGCTCACTCGATCCGGTGACCGGTGGGAACCGGGCGGGAGTGTGGTCCAGGCCGCTGCCCAGCGCGCTCCCGGCGGCTGGGAAGGCTTGCCCCAGCAGGTGCGCCGACTAGCATTCGCAGCGGCGCCGCGAGCCCGGAATCCCTTGCCACACATGGGTTTTCCGCCCCGGCGCGTCTCCACTCGACCCAACGCACCGGAGGAACACATGGGCGCGTCCGAACCATCGCGTGAACACCTGCCGATCCCGGATGCGCCCAGACCGCACGTCACCTCCCTCGACGCCCGCACGCAGAACCCGCCGTTCGAGCCGGTCCAGCCGCTGCGCGCCCCGGAAGGCGCGCCGAACGTCGTGCTCGTGCTGCTCGACGACATGGGTTTCGGGGCGTCCAGCTCGTTCGGTGGCCCGTGCCACATGCCGACCGCGGACCGGCTCGCCCAGGGCGGCCTGCGCTACTCGCGGTTCCACGTCACCGCGATCTGCTCGCCGACCCGGCAGGCGCTGCTGACCGGGCGCAACCACCACTCCGTCGGCATGGGCGTGACCACCGAGATGGCCAGCGCCGCGCCCGGCTACTGCGGCATCCGCCCGCGCAGCGCGGCCACCATCGGCCAGGTCCTCAGCGGCAACGGCTACAACACCGGCGCGTTCGGCAAGTGGCACCAGACCCCGGCGCGCGACGTCAGCCCTGCCGGGCCGTTCGACCGCTGGCCCACCGGTGAGGGCTTCGAGAAGTTCTACGGCTTCCTGTGCGCCGAGATGAACCACTGGTACCCGGTGCTGTTCGACGGCACGAACCCGGTGGAGCCCTCCCGCAAGCCCGAGGACGGCTACCACCTGTCCGAGGACCTGGTGGACCAGGCGATCGACTGGGTGCGCGACCAGCGCACGCTCAAGCCGGAGAACCCGTTCTTCGCCTACCTGCCGTTCGGCGCCACGCACGCGCCGTACCACGTGCCGAAGGAATACCGGGACAAGTACAAGGGCAAGTTCGACCACGGCTGGGACCGGCAGCGCGAGATCACGCTGCAGCGGCAGAAGGAACTCGGCGTGGTGCCGCCGGACACCGAACTCGCGCCGTGGGCCGAGGGCGTGCCGCACTGGGACGAGCTGTCCGAGGAGGAGCAGCGGTCTGCGGCCTCGCTGATGGAGCTCTACGCCGGGTTCGCCGAGCACACCGACGACCAGATCGGCCGCCTCGTCGACGCGCTCGACGAGATGGGCGAGCTGGACAACACGATGTTCATCTACATCCTCGGCGACAACGGGGCCTCCGCCGAGGGCGGTCTCGGCGGCACGCTCAACGAGCACCGCTTCGCCACCGGCATCCCGGACACCGCCGAGTTCATCAACGCCAACGCGGACGCGCTCGGCGACGCCACCACGCACGCGCACTACCCGGTGGGCTGGGCGCTGGCGATGAACACCCCGTACCAGTGGACCAAGCAGGTCGCCTCGCACCTCGGCGGCACCCGCGACGGTGCGATCGTGCACTGGCCGCGCGGCATCCAGGAGCAGGGCGGCATCCGCGACCAGTTCCACCACGTCATCGACATCATGCCGACCGTGCTGGAAGCCGCGGGAATCCCGCATCCGACCACTGTGGACGGAATTCCGCAGCAGCCCATCGAGGGCACCAGCATGCTCTACACCTTCAACGACGCCGACGCGCCGGACCGCCACCGCGTGCAGTACTTCGAGATGGTCGGCAACCGCGGCATCTACAAGGACGGCTGGATGGCCGTCACCCGCCACGGCACCCCGTGGGAGATGGTGCAGGACGGCGTGCACCGCTCCTTCGACGACGACCGTTGGGAGCTCTACAACACCAACGTGGACTGGAGCCAGGCGCACGACATCTCCGCCGAACACCCGGAGAAGCTGCGCGAACTCCAGCAGCTGTTCCTCGTCGAAGCCGCCAAGCACAACGTCTTCCCGCTCGACGACCGGATGACCGAGCGGGAGAACCCGAAGGAGGCCGGTCGGCTCGACCTGCTCGGCGACCGGAGCACCATCACCTTCCACGCCGGCGCCAAGCGGCTCACCGAGGAGACCGCGCCGAACGTCAAGAACCGCTCGCACGTGATCACCGCGCGGTTCGAGGTGCCCGAGGGCGGGGCCGAAGGCGTGCTCGTCGCCCAGGGCGGCCGGTTCGGCGGCTGGACGCTGTACGTGCACGAGAACCGGCCGAAGTACGCCTACAACTACTTCGGCACCGACATCTACAAGATCGTCGGTGCGCCGCTGGGCCCGGGCGAGCACGAGGTGCGGCTGGACTTCGCCTACGACGGCGGCGGCGTCGGCAAGGGCGGCAAGGCCGTGCTGACCGCTGACGGCGCAGGAACCGCCGAAGGCCGGGTGGAGGCGACCATCCCGTACTACTTCGCCTTCGACGAGACCTTCGACATCGGCGTGGACCGGGCCTCGCCGGTCGTGGACGACTACGCGCCGGTGGACAACGCCTTCACCGGCACGCTGCGGACGGTCCGCTTCGACCTCGGCGACGACCAGGTCAGCGACGTCGAGGACGTGCAGGCCGCCGAGCGGTTCCGCGCCGCTCACGACTGATGCGCTGCGCACCGGCCACCGGGCCGCCCGCGGTTACGGTGGCCGGTGGTCGGTCGGCGCGGGGAGGTCGGTGTGGAACGCCGCGAGGTCGAGTACTTCCTGGCCGTGGCCGAGCACGGCAGCTTCACGGGCGCCTCCAAAGCGCTGCGGATCGCCCAGCCGTCGCTGTCGGCCGCGATCGGCCAGCTGGAGCACCGGCTCGGCGGCAGGCTCTTCCACCGCCTCCCGCACGGCGTCCGCCTCACGCAGGCGGGCGAGGCGCTGCTGGAGCCGGCGCGGCAGGTGATGCGCGACCTCAACACCGCGCAGGACTCGGTGCGCCAGGTCCTCGGGCTCACCGCCGGCCGGCTCGACATCGTCGCCCAGACCACCTTGGCGGTCGACCCGCTGGCGCGGCTGCTCGGCGAGTTCCTGCGCAGCCACCCCAAGGTCGACGTGCGCGTGCTGGACCCGGAGCTGGGTTCCACGGTCACCAGCAGCGTGCGGGCGGGGGAGTGCGAGCTCGGCATGGTCGACATGGCCTCCGACCCCGAGGGGCTGGAGGGCATCCGGCTGCCGGGCCGGGAGATCTACGCGGTGCTGCCGCCGGGCGGGCACCCGCGCAAGCGCATCGGGCTGGCCGAGCTCGCCGCGCTGGACTTCGTGGCGACCCCGCCGGGCACGGCGACGCGGGCGGTCATCGAGGACGTGGTGGCTTCGCTGGAGCTGCACCCGCGGGTCTCGGTGGAGACCGCGCACCAGGCCATGATCGTGCCGCTGGTGCTGGCCGGGGCCGGGGCGACGCTGCTGCCCGAATCGATGGCCGCGGGAGCGGCGCGGGAAGGCGCGACCGTGCTCCCGCTGCGGCCGAAGGTGGTGCGCGCGGGCCGGTTGTTCTGGCGCCCCGGCCCGCTGTCCCCGGCGGCCGCCCGCTTCGTCGAGCTCGTCTCGCCGAGCACCGGGGCCCGCCGCGGCGACTAGCCACCGGCGGCCCCGCTGACGCAGAAAGGAGGCCGGCATGACCGAGACGACCGGTCCGGACCTGGTCTACCCCGAGCCGCGGCTCGTGGTCGACGACCTGGAGACGATGCCGGACGACGGCCGCCGCTACGAACTGCTGGACGGCAGCCTGCTGGTGAGCCCGGTGCCGGGGCTGCGGCACCAGAAGATCACCTACCGGCTGCACGCGGTGCTGGAGCGGGCCGCGCCGCCGGAGCTGGAGGTCGTCGGCGCCCCGTTCATGCTCAAGACCGCGGCGAACGACGAACTGCAGCCGGACGTGCTGGTGGCGCGCGCCGCGGACCTCACCGAGACGCACCTGCCGGTGCCGCCGGTGCTGGCGGTGGAGGTGCTGTCCCGCAGCACCGAGCTGCACGACCGGAACTCCAAGAAGGCGCTGTACGAGCGGCTCGGCGTCGGCAGCTACTGGGTGATCGACCCGTCGGTGCCGCTGCTGGAGGTGCACGAGCTCGACGCCGACGGCCGCTACCGGCAGGTGGCCGAGGTCGGCGGCGCCGAGCCGCTGGACGTGGAGCACCCCTTCCCGGTGCGGATCGTTCCGGCGGAGCTGAGCCGGCGCCGCGCTGCCTGAGCTCCGCCGGCCCCGGTCAGTGCGTTTCGAGGAACGCGTACACGTCCGCCTCGTCCACGCCGGGGAAGGTGTCCGACGGCAGCGCCGAGAGCACGTGCGAGTGCGCCCGCGCGGACGGCCACACCTGCCCCTGCCAGCGGTTCGCCAGCTCGGCCGGCGGCCGCTGGCAGCACTCGCCGTTCGGGCAGCGGGACTTGGAGTGGTTCGTGGTCTCCCGCCCCCGGAACCAGCGCGACTCGGTGTAGGGCACCCCGAGGGTGATCGCGAAGTCCCGCCCGCGGTTCGGGTCCACGTGCGCGACGCACCAGTGCGTGGCCCCCGGCTTGTCGGTGTACTGGTAGTACGTCGAGTACCGGTCCGGCGAGGCGAACACCATGCGCCCGGCCCAGTGCCGGCACATCCGCTGCCCCTCGATGGCCCCGGCCGGGTCGGTGGGGAACACCAGGCCGTCGTTCTCGTAGGCCTTGTAGATGATCCCGGTCTCGTCGTTGCGCACGAAGTGGCACACCAGGTCCAGGTACTCGGTGGCCAGGTTCGTGAACCGGTGCGCGGCCATCTCGTAGGACACCGAGAACACGTCGCGCAGGTCCTCGACCGCCAGGTCGCGGTCGGCCTTGGCCTGCTTGAGGTAGCTGACCGCCGCCTGCTCCGGCACGAGCACCGCGGCGGCGAAGTAGTTCGCCTCCACCCGCTGCCGCAGGAAGTCCGCGAAGTCCCGCGGCTGCTCGTGCCCGAGGGTCAGGTGCCCGAGGGTCTGCAGCAGGATGGTCCGCGGGCTGTGCATGCCCAGCGACTCCCGCCGCAGGAAGATCCGCTTGTGCCGCAGGTCGGTGATGGAGCGCACCGAGCGCGGCAGGTCGGCGACGAACCGCAGCCCGTAGCCCATGTGCGTGGCGATGGACTGGATGACGCCCTCGGACAGCGCGCCGCCGTGGTACCCGACCCGCTCCAGGATGCCCGCCGCCGACTTCTCGATCTCCGGGAAGTAGTTGCCGTGCTCGCGCATCATCTGCCGCAGCGAGGCGTTCGCCTTGCGCGCCTCCTCCGGGGTGGCGACCTGCTTGGTCTCCCGCCGCTTCAGCTCCTCGTAGAGCGCGAGCACGTGCTCCAGCGCCTCGGTCGGCACCCGCTTGCCGACCTTCAGCGGCGGGACGTCGAGCCGCTGGTACAGCGGGTCCAGCTGCGCCTGCTCCACCGCGATCTCCAGCTCGGCGCGGCGGTTCGGCGGTTTTTTCGACAGCAGCTCGTCGACCGTGCTGCCGAGCGCGTCGGCCAGCGACCGCAGCAGCGACAGCTTCGGCTCCCGGTGCCCGTTCTCCAGCAGGGACAGCTGCGAGGGGGCGCGACCGACCTTTTCCCCCAGCTCAACGAGGGTGAGGCCGGCGGCGCGGCGGAGGTGCCGCAGCCGCTGGCCGAAGACCAGGAGGTCTTGGTCGGTGGAAAAATTGCGGTCTTCTTCGGCGGCGAAGTCGGGCATGACGTTGATCCTAGCAGAAAAACCGCTGAAATTTCCACGGTTTTCTTCTCGTCTGGGGGTGGTTCGCGGCCAACACTGGGGACAGCAACGCCGCAACGAACCATCCCGGAAGGGGAGAACCATGAGCCTCCAGCCTGGAATCCGCGAACAGGCGATCAAGGCCGCCGAGGAGCTCCAGCGGGAGTGGGACACCGACCCCCGCTGGAAGGGCGTCGAGCGCACCCACACCGCCGCGGACGTCGTCCGCCTGCGCGGTTCCGTGCAGGAGGAGCACACCCTGGCCAAGCGGGGCGCTGAGCGGCTGTGGAAGCTGCTGCACGAGAACGACTACATCAACTCGCTGGGGGCCATGACCGGCAACCAGGCCGTGCAGCAGGTCCGCGCCGGCCTGAAGGCCATCTACCTGTCCGGCTGGCAGGTCGCCGCCGACGCCAACCTGGCCGGCGAGACCTACCCGGACCAGAGCCTGTACCCGGCCAACTCGGTCCCGCAGGTCGTGCGCCGGATCAACAACGCCCTCAAGCGCGCCGACCAGATCTCCTGGTCCGAGGCCCTGGACCCGGAGGCCGCGGAGACCGAGACGGAGCCGACCGAGTGGCTGGCCCCGATCGTCGCCGACGCCGAGGCCGGCTTCGGCGGCGTGCTCAACGCCTACGAGCTGATGAAGGGCATGATCCAGGCCGGTGCCGCGGGTGTGCACTGGGAGGACCAGCTGGCCTCCGAGAAGAAGTGCGGCCACCTGGGCGGCAAGGTGCTCATCCCCACCAGCCAGCACGTCAAGACGCTGAACTCCGCGCGCCTGGCCGCCGACGTCGCCGGCGTCCCGTCGCTGGTCGTGGCCCGCACCGACGCGCAGGCCGCGACGCTGCTGACCAGCGACATCGACGAGCGGGACCAGCCGTTCATCACCGGTGAGCGCACCTCCGAGGGCTTCTACAAGGTCCGCAACGGCATCGAGCCCTGCATCTCCCGCGGGCTGGCCTACGCCCCGTACGCGGACCTGATCTGGATGGAGACCTCGAAGCCGGACCTGGAGGTCGCCAAGCAGTTCGCCGAGGCGATCAAGGCCAAGTACCCGGACCAGATGCTGGCCTACAACTGCTCGCCGTCGTTCAACTGGAAGAAGAACCTGGACGACAGCACCATCGCCAAGTTCCAGCGGGAGCTCGGCCACATGGGCTACAAGTTCCAGTTCATCACGCTGGCCGGCTTCCACGCGCTGAACTACAGCATGTTCGACCTGGCCAAGGGCTACGCCGCGGACGGCATGACGTCCTACGTGGACCTGCAGGAGCGCGAGTTCGCCGCCGAGGAGCGGGGCTACACCGCGACCCGGCACCAGCGCGAGGCGGGCACCGGCTACTTCGACCTGATCAGCACCGCGGTGAGCCCGGACGCCTCCACCACCGCGCTGGCCGGCTCCACCGAGGCCGCCCAGTTCTGATCGAGACCGCGCCCGGTGTCGGACCCGGGTGGCCGGGCCGGTCGGTCCGCTGTGGACGGACCGGCCCGGCGCGGAGTTGAGCGCTCGTCGCGGGAGCGCTCATCCTGACGCACCAGCGGCCCTGTGGCGGGGTGTGCGAGATCGCAATGGTGCGAGTGGGCGGGAACCTTCCGGGGTTCCCGCCCACTTTTTTCGTGCGCTCACGCCTTCCGGTGATCGGGGAGGGGCGGCTGTATCTCCGGCGGCGTTCCGGCCTCTTCTCCGGTGAGACGTTCCGAACGACCGAGAGGGAGCCGACGATGCAGACCGGACACGCGCGCGAAGCCGACCGGACCCGAACCGCCGAGACCGCAACCGCCGAGGCCGCAGCCGCCGAAACCGCGGCCATCGGGACCGCGGCCACCGAGGCCGGGTTCACCGGGGCCGGGGCCGCCCGCGCGGAGGTGGCGCCGCGGATCGGGGCGGGCGCGTCTCGCCCGTTCACGGTGCACGACCTGGAGGGGATGCCGGACGACGGCCGCCGGTACGAGCTGATCGACGGGGAGCTGCTGGTCGGTGCGGCGCCGGGCTGGCCGCACCAGGGCGCGCTGGTGGAGCTGGCCTCGCAGCTGCACATCGCCTGCACCCCGCCGTTCCGGGTGCTGCCCGCGCCGTTCGCGGTGCGGCCGGACCCGTTCACCGAGCTGCGGCCCGACGTGCTGGTGGCGCGGCACGAGGACCTGACCCTGCGGAACCTGCCGACGGCGCCGGTGCTGGCGATCGAGGTCGCCTCGCCGAGCAGCCGGCTCAAGGACGCGAACCTGAAGAAGGCGGTCTACGCGCGGCTGGGCGCGCGGTTCTTCTGGCTGGTCGACCCGGACCTGGAGGAGCCGTCGGTGACCGCGTGGGAGCTGGTGGGCGGTGCGCAGTACCAGCGGATCGCGCGCGTGCGGGACGCGGAGGTCTTCGAGGCCGCGGAACCGTTCGGCGTGAAGTTCTCCCCGGCGGACCTGGTGTCCGGACTCCGGCCATGAGACTCCGATGTGGACAGACGTGTGCCGGGGCGGAGACCCCGCAGGATCTCCGCCCCGGCACCGCGATTCGAGATCGCCCGCGGGCGCGGTGAGGTCGGCACCCGCTCGGCGGCTCGTCAGGCCGCGAGGCCCAGCGCGTCCAGCGCGCCGCCCACCGACGAGAGGGTCGAGGCCACGGTGGCGTCCAGCGCCTCCGCCACCGGGGTCAGCTCGGCGGCGTTGGCCGGCAGCGCCAGGCCCAGCATCAGCGCCGGAACCGCAGCGGTCGCGAGGGCGATCCGCTTGGTCCGGGAGGTGCTGTCGGTGGTCTGCTTGGCGGTCGTGCTCATCCGGTTCTCCTACTCGCATCGGTTGTCGTGCGGCGCTTCGGAGAATTCCGCGGGCGGAGCGAACCGGACAAGACGATTAACAGCTCGTTTTCGAGCTCGGTACGCGCGTGCCGCAGTGGTGTCGTGGTGCACAGACGATCGGAGGTAGCGCGTTCGGATCAGCGGCAGGACCGGCCGGTGCCGCAGCATCCGCGGTGCGATCAGCGTCACGTCGATCGTCCGTCCGGAGTGGTGGGAGCAAGTGGTGTTCCGGTGCGGGAGGAGGTGGTTTTTGCGGACCGGTGCCCAACCTCGTTGCGCGGCAAGCGCTTTCCGCGTGCGCGCCGCTCGGCGCGTTGTGCCGAGGTGGTGCTCCGGCCGGGAGCTAGGGTCGGGGCATGATCGAGCAGCGGGCGGTCCCGGTCATCGCGGCGCCGATGGCGGGTGGCATCTCCACTCCGGAACTGGTGGCCGCGGTCGGCGCGGCGGGCGGATTCGGCTTCCTGGCGGCGGGCTACCTCACCGAGGAGGCGCTGTCCGGGCAGATCGCGCGGGTGCGCGAGCTGACCGGCGAGCCGTTCGGCGTGAACCTGTTCGTCCCGGGCCGGCGGCGCAACGTCGAGCTGGCCGACTACCGCGATCGCGTCGCCGCGGAGGCGGAGCGCTACGGGGTCACTCCGGGCGCGCCGCACTGGGACGACGACCTGTACCAGGCGAAGATCGAGCTGCTGATCGGCGAGCGGGTGCCGGTCGTGTCGTTCACCTTCGGCTGCCCGGAGAAGTCCACTGTGGAGCGTCTGCGCGCGGTGGGCACCCAGGTGATCGCCTCGGTGACCGGTCCGGCGGAGGCACGCCAGGCCGCCGAGTCCGGAGTGGACGCGCTGTGCGTGCAGGGGTCGGAGGCCGGTGGGCACCGCGCGCTCTTCGAGGACGACCCGGACGATCCGGCCGGGGGCGAGCTCATCGGCCTGCTCGGCGCGCTGCGCTCGGTGGCGGGCGAGGTCGACCTGCCGCTGATCGCCGCGGGCGGGATCGTCCGCGGGGGCGATGTCGCCGCGGTGCTGTCCGCGGGCGCGGTCGCCGCGCAGTGCGGCACGGCGTTCCTGGTCAGCGACGAGGCGGGGACCGCTCCGGCACAGCGCGCCGAGCTCGCCGCCGGCGACCGGCCGACCGCGATCACCAGGGCGTTCAGCGGCCGTCCGGCGCGCGGGCTGGTCAACCGGTTCATGCGCGAGCACGGGCCGCACGCGCCCGCCGCCTACCCGCAGCTGAACAACCTCACCAAGCCGGTGCGGGGTGCGGCGGGCAAGGCGGCCGATCCGGAGGCGATGTCGCTGTGGGCCGGGCAGACCTACGCCCGAGCCGAGCCGAAGCCGGCCGCGGAGCTCGTGCGCGAGCTGGCCGAGGAGGCGCACCGCTCGCTCGACGCCGCCCGCACCCGACTCGGCTGAGCTCGCGCGGTCGCGCGCCGGGGAAAGCCTGTTGGTTCCACTGCCACCGAGGACATAGGTTGGCGCCGTGGGCGATGTGGCGTCGGTGAACGTGGCGGTGGTGCGGACCGGGGACTGGACCGGCCGGTTGGGGCGCACCGGGATCGACAAGCGGCCGGTCGACGGGCCGGTGGAGTTCACCGAGCACGGCGTGCGCGGCGACAGCGTGATCGACACCAAGCACCACGGCGCCTGGTACCAGGCCGCGTACGGCTTCGACGGCGAGGACCTGGAGTTCTGGTCCGGCGAGCTGGGCCGCGAGCTGGTCCCGGGCAACGCGGGCGAGAACCTGACCCTGCGCGGCTGCGCGAGCAGCTTCGCGGTGGTGGGGGAGCGCTGGCGGATCGGCACCGCGGTCCTGCGGGTGACCGGGCCGCGCAACCCGTGCCGGGTGTTCGCGGGGTTCTGGGACCTCAAGGGCCTGGTGAAGCGGTTCGCCGAGGTCGGCAGGCCGGGCGCCTACTTCGCCGTGGAGCAGCCCGGCGAGATCCGCGCCGGCGACCCGGTGGAGCTGCTCAGCAGGCCCGCGCACGGGGTGTCGGTGGCCGAGGTGTTCGCGCTGGCGATGGGCGACCGGGACCGGCGGGAGCAGGTGGCGCCCGCGGCCGCGGACCTGCCGGAGAAGTGGCGCCGGGACCTGAAGCTGGACGAGGCGGTCGCCGCGACCGACGGCTGAGGCCGGCTCACCGGTCCGGCAGGCACTCCATGATCCCGTAGCCGCCCTCGATCCGGGTGACCGCGGCGATGAACAGCCCGGCGGCGGAGGCGATGCGCTCGGTGCGCTCGACGTCGCGCATCCGGCCGCCCACGTAGATCATCATCCGCAGGTCCATCTCGGTGAACTCCTCGGCGGCGCCGGGCAGCAGCTCGATGATCAGCACGCTGCCGTTGTCCCCGGCGGCTTCGGCGCAGCGGCGCAGGATGCGGATCGCGTCCTGGTCCTCCCAGTCGCCGAGCACGTCGCAGAGCACGTAGGCGTCGGCCCCGGCAGGCAGCGGGTCGAAGAAGTTGCCGGTGATCACCTGGGCGCGGTCGGCGACGCCGCGCGAGTCCAGGTGCTCGGCGGCCCTGCTCACCGGGCGCTCCAGGTCGACGAGCATCCCCTGCAGGTCCGGGTGCCGGTGCAGCAGCTCGCCGAGCAGCACGCCCTTGCCGCCGCCGATGTCGGCGACGGTGCGGAACCGGTCCCAGTCGAGCGCGTCGGCGACCTGCGGCGCCAGCGAGCTGGACTTGGACTCCATCGAGTCGTCGAAGGAGTCCGACAGCTGCGGGCTGTGCGCGAGGTCTTCCCAGAACGACCGCCCGAACGCCGCGTGGTAGGCGGGGTGGTGGCCGCGGACCTGCTCGATGAGCTCGACGAAGGCCAGGTCGGCGCGGCCCACGGCGCCGTCCAGGTCGAGCCAGCCGCGCATGTCGGACGGGTCGTCGCTCTGCAGCTGGCGGGACGCCTCGTTGGGGCCGAACACGTCGGGCTCGGACTCGACGAACACTCCGCGGCGGGTCAGGAAGCGCAGCACCCGCCCGAGCGGGTCGGGTTCGGCGTCGCAGCGCTTGGCGATCTGGTCGAGCGGGACGGGGCCGTCGCGGACGACGTCGGCCACGCGCAGGGTCGCGGCCGTTCGCACGGCGAACGGCGTCACGAGGTCTGCCATCGCCCAGACGTCCGGCTCAGGGGCCATGACCGCAGCATAGGGGCCGGTGGTGACCTCGGCATTCGTTGCGCGCCGGGGGTGGAGCGGCGTCGGGGGCGCGGGTGCGCGGGCAGCGCCGTCTCCCGGACTGACAGTTGACTGTTGACAGTCGACGCGACGCGGACGTTAACTGTGCGCCAACGCACGAAGGGGTGACGCTGATGCCGGGGCTCGGGTGTTCCACGATCTCGTTCCGCCACCGGTCGCTGGCCGAGGCGCTGGCGATCATCGGCGAGCTCGGGTTCGACGGGATCGACCTCGGCGGCCTGCCCGGCGTCTGCGCGCACGTCCCGAGCCCGCTCGGCGGTGATCCCGCGGAGCTCGACGGGATCGTGCGGATCGTCGCCGAGTCCGGGCTGCCGGCCTGGGCGATCAACGTGGACCCGGGCCCGCTCAACGCCCCCGACCGCCGGGACCTCCTCGACGAGGGGCGGCGGCTGGTGGGCCTGGCCGAACGGCTCGGTGCGGCGATGATCGTGCCCTGCGGCGCGCAGGGGCGGGAGCCGTTCACCGACGAGCGCACCGACCTCGACCGGATCGGCGCCGGGCTGCGCGCGCTCGGCGAGATCGCCGGGGAGCGCGGGGTGCGGCTGCTGGTCGAGGGGCTGCACCACTTCCGCTTCTGCCACACCGCCGACCGCGCCGCGGCGCTGCTGGAGCGGGTCCCGCACGACGTGGCGGGACTGGTCTACGACGTCAGCCACGCGGTCGCGGGCGGTGTCGACGAGGTGGCGCTGGCCCGCGACTTCGCCGAACGCGTCGAGCACGTGCACCTCCGCGACGCCATGCCCGGCGAGATCAACCTCAGCATCGGCCGGGGCCGCGCCGACTTCGGCGGAGTCGTCGCCGCGCTGGCCGGCCGCCCCGCCCGCTACGTGCTCGAACTCGAAACCCACGACGTGGCGGAGGCGGACCGCCCGGCCGCGGCCGCCGCCGCCCGCGACGCCGTCGCAGCGCTGCTGCCCGGCTGAGCCCGACAGGTCCGACCCACCTCTGGAGGACACCCATGTCCGGAACCGCCCGCACCGCCCTGATCACCGGCGCCGGCTCGGAGCGCGGCATCGGCCGCGAGACCGCACGCACCTTGGCCGCCGCCGGTTTCCACATCGCCGTGCTGGACGTCGACGCGGCGGCCGCCGAGCGGACCGCGGCCCTGATCAGCGAGGAGCACGGCGTGCAGGCCCTCGGCGTGCAGGCCGACGTCACCGACAAGTCCTCTGTGGACCGAGCGGTGTCCGAAGTGGAGTCCTCGGCGCTGCCGGAGCTGGCGGTGCTGGTCAACAACGCCGGAATCACCCGCCCCACCCGCTTCCTGGACATCGAGCAGGACGAGTGGGAGCTGGTGTTCAACGTCAACGTCACCGGCACCTACCTGGTGACCCGCCGCGTGCTGCCGGGCCTGATCGAGCGCGGCTACGGGCGCATCGTCAACGTCTCGTCGGTCAGCGCCCAGCGCGGTGGCGGGGTGTTCGGCGGCTCGCACTACTCCGCGGCCAAGGCGGCCGTGCTGGGGCTGACCAAGGCGCTGGCCCGCGAGGTCGGCGAGCACGGGGTGGTGGTCAACGCGGTGGCGCCGGGCCTGATCGACACCGACATCACCGGCGGACTGCTCAGCGGCGAGCGCAAGGAGCAGATCATCTCCGGGGTCCCGGTGGGGCGCAACGGCCGCACCTCCGACGTGGCCGCCACGATCGCGTTCCTCGCCGGCGAGTCGGTCGGCTACATCACCGGCGCCACGTTCGACATCAACGGCGGCTCGCACATCAACTGACCGGCGGCCCCGCGGCGCCCTCGACGCGCAAGCGCCCCTCAACGACGAGGAAGACGGAGAACGAGCGGATGTCCCCTGTCCTGCTGCACACCGGCATCGCGGTCGCCGGGATCGTGGTGCTGATCGTGGCCGCGCGGCTGAACCCGGTGATCGTGCTGGTCCTGGGCTCGCTGTACCTGGGGCTGTCGACCGGCCTGGGGTTCGAGCAGACCGCGAAGGCGGTGACCGAGGGCTTCGGCGACCTGATGGGCGAAGTCGGGCTGATCATCGGCTTCGGCGTGCTGCTCGGGTCGCTGCTGTCGGCCACCGGGGCGCTGCAGCGCATCGTCGACCTGTTCCTGCGGGCCTTCGGCGGGAACCGGTCGCCGTACGCGCTGGGGCTGGCCGCGGGCGTGGTGTTCCCGGCGATCTACTTCGACGTGGCGCTGGTGATGCTGGCCCCGATCGCGCGCTCCGTCGCGGCCCGGACGGGCGTGAGCGTCGCGCGCGTGGGCGGTGCGCTGGCCATCGGTCTGGAGGTCGGGCTGCTGATGGTGCTGCCCGGCGCGGGTGTGCTGGCGGTGAGCGGATCGCTGGGCGTCGGGCTCGGCACGATGCTCGCGGCCGGGCTCGTGGTCGGGGTGCTGTCGATCGTGGTGGCCGTGCTGCTGCACGGGCTGCTGATGCGCCGCACCTGGAACCCGGACAAGGACGAGGCCGCCGGGGAGGACGGCGTGGAAGGGATCGCGGTCGCGGCCGCGGAATCCCCGAGGCGCCACCTGCCGCTGGTGGTGCTGCTGCTGCCGGTGCTGGTGCCGCTGGCGCTGATCGTGGCGGGCACGGCGACCGAGACCGCGGGGGCGAAGCTGCCGTGGCTGGCGTTCCTGGCCGATCCGGTGATCGCGCTGCTGATCGGGCTGGTGCTCGGCTGCCTGATCACGATCTGGACGTTGTCCCGGGACGCGGTGGAGCGCGCGCTGAACAAGGGCGCGGCCACCAGCGGCACGATCCTGCTGTTCACCGGCGTGGCCGGCTCGCTCGGCGAGGTGATCAGCCGCACCGGTGTCGGCGACGTGGTCAGCGGCCTGTTCCACGCGGGCAGCGGGGCGCCGCTGGTGCTGGCGTGGCTGGTGGCGGCGCTGCTGCGGCTGGCGCAGGGGTCCGGCTCGGTCGCGGCGATCACGGCGGCGACGCTGCTGGCGCCGGTGGTCGGCGGGATCGGGGCGGCGCCGGTGCTGGTGGCGCTGGCGGCCGCGGCGGGTGCGAGCTTCGGCGGGCACGTCAGCGACAACACCTTCTGGATGTTCCGCACCATGCTGGGGCTGTCCACGCGCGGCGCGTTCCAGGTCTACACGGTCGCCCAGTCGATCATGTCGGTGGTCGCGTTGGCCCTGGTCCTGGTGGCCGATCTGGTGCTCTGAGCGCGGTCCCCGCTGATGCGGCGGAGTCCCGGTGAACCGGGGCTCCGCCGCTTCGCGTCCGGGGAGGTTCCACCGGGCCCCGCACTCCGATCTCCGGTAGGTGTGACGCGCGGCACTGTTGCGCAGGCGCGGGATCGCGCGATGATAGGGCTGCAAAAGGTTGGAAGCCCGAGTAATCGGCGCACGGGTGCGCACGGGCGGCCGGGATCAACGGCGAGATCGGCGAAAGGTGCGGTATGGCCCAGGAACTCGAGCACTTCATCGGCGGCGCGCGGGTCGCCGGGACCTCCGGCGAGTTCGGCGACGTCTACGACCCCAACACCGGGCAGGTGCAGTCCCGGGTACCGCTGGCCTCCGCCGGCGAGGTCTCCGCGGCGGTCGAGAACGCCGCCGCCGCGCAGCCGGGCTGGGCCGCGCAGAACCCGCAGAAGCGAGCCCGGGTGCTCATGCGGTTCCTGCAGCTGGTCAACGACGAGATGGAGGACCTGGCGCGGCTGCTGGCCTCCGAGCACGGCAAGACCGTCCCGGACGCCAAGGGCGACATCCAGCGCGGCCTGGAGGTCGTCGAGTTCGCCGTCGGCGTGCCCCACCTGCTCAAGGGCGAGTACAGCGACAGCGTCGGCACCGGCATCGACGTGTACTCGATGCGCCAGCCGCTGGGCGTGGTCGCGGGCATCACCCCGTTCAACTTCCCCGCGATGATCCCGCTGTGGAAGGCCGCCCCGGCCATCGCCGCCGGCAACTCCTTCGTGCTCAAGCCCTCCGAACGGGACCCCTCGGTGCCGCTGCGGCTGGCCGAGCTGTTCGTCGAGGCCGGGCTGCCGCCGGGGGTGTTCAACGTGGTCAACGGCGACAAGGTCGCGGTGGACGCGGTGCTCACCGACCCGCGGATCGAAGCCGTCGGGTTCGTCGGCTCTTCCGACATCGCCGAGTACATCTACTCGACCGCGGCCGCGCACGGGAAGCGCGCGCAGTGCTTCGGCGGCGCCAAGAACCACATGATCGTCATGCCGGACGCGGACCTGGACCAGGCCGTGGAGGCGCTGGTCGGCGCGGGCTACGGCTCGGCGGGCGAGCGCTGCATGGCCATCTCGGTGGCGGTCCCGGTCGGGCAGGCCACCGCCGACGCGCTGGTGGACAAGCTCACCGAGCGGGTGCGCAAGCTCAAGATCGGCACCAGCTTCGACCCGGACGCCGACTTCGGCCCGCTGGTGACCGCGCAGGCCAAGCAGCGGGTCGACGAGCTCGTCGGCGCCGGCGTCGAGGAGGGCGCGCAGCTGCTGGTCGACGGCCGCGGCTTCCGCATGGACGGACACGAGCAGGGCTTCTTCGCGGGCGCCTCGCTGTTCGACCACGTCACCCCGGACATGCGGATCTACCGCGAGGAGATCTTCGGCCCGGTGCTGTCGGTGGTGCGCGCCGCCGACTACGACGAGGCCGTCCGGCTGCCCAGCGAGCACGAGTACGGCAACGGCGTGGCCATCTTCACCAGGGACGGCGACGCGGCCCGCGAGTTCGTCAACCGCGTCAACACCGGCATGGTCGGGGTGAACGTGCCGATCCCGGTGCCGATCGCCTACCACACCTTCGGCGGCTGGAAGCGGTCCGGCTTCGGCGACCTCAACCAGCACGGGCCGGACTCGATCAAGTTCTACACCAAGACCAAGACCGTGACCTCGCGCTGGCCGTCCGGGCTCAAGGAGGGCGCCAGCTTCACCATCCCGACGATGAACTGAGCTTCGGCCCCGGTGCCGGCGCGCGGCGATCC
>Ga0164243_10003357_pt1 | contig 25637 bp, 21 predicted proteins | sample OricompcompostOP_FD_108781 | JGI IMG/M metagenome (GOLD analysis project Ga0164243, IMG submission 108781) | Organic Plus compost microbial communities from Emeryville, California, USA - Original compost - Organic plus compost (OP) | ecosystem: Engineered > Solid waste > Mixed feedstock >...
CGCCCCGGAGGACATGCACTGGCTGCTGGTCGAGGCGACCGGCCGCATCCTCCCCGAGGTCGGCGAGGACATGGGCAAGTGGACGCTGGAGCAGCTGCGCGAGTGGGGCATCGACGTACGGCTCAACACCACGCTGAAGTCCGCGGAGAAGCGGCACATCGTGCTCGGCGACGGCACCGAGCTCGACGCCAACACGCTGGTGTGGACGGCCGGCGTGAAGCCGCACCCGCTGGTCGAGGCCACCGACCTGCCGCGCGACGAGCGCGACCGGGTCACCACGACGCCGCAGCTCAACGTCGTCGGCGTGGCCGACGCCTACTCCGCGGGCAACGCCGCCGCCGTGCCGGACCTCACCAACCCCGGCGAGTTCTGCGCGCCGAACGCCCAGCACGCGGTACGCCAGGCCAAGGTGCTCGCGGACAACGTGGTGAACCAGATCCGCGGCCGCGCGCCGCGCCCGTACCGGCACGCCTACGCCGGCTCGGTGGCCAGCCTCGGCCTGCACAAGGGCGTCGCGCAGGTGTACGGCATCAAGGCGCGCGGCTGGCCGGCCTGGTTCATGCACCGGACGTACCACCTGTCGCGGGTCCCCACGTTCAACCGCAAGGTGCGTGTTGTAGCCGATTGGACGATGGCGCTGTTCTTCAAGCGTGAGATCGTCTCCTTGGGCACGCTGGAGCGGCCGCGCGCGGAGTTCGAGCTGGCCACCCGGCCCAGCTTCGAGAACGGCCGGCTGAAGAACCCGGCCACGTAGCACGGCGGGAGGTGGCGGTTGGCGGACGAGGGCGTCGCGTACCGGCTCAGGCCGCTCGCGGAACGCATTCTGGGGACCAGCGCGCCGCTGCGCATCCGCGCCTGGGACGGCAGCGAGATCGGGCCGTCCGGCGCGCCGGCGGTGGTGATCCGCGACCGGCGGGCGCTGCGCCGGCTGCTGTGGAAGCCCGGCGAGACGGGCCTGGCGCGCGCGTACCTGGCCGGTGAGATCGACGTGGACGGCGACCTGGTCGCCGTCCTCGGCCGGTTGTTCGCCATCGCCCGGCGCGGCGGCGACGGCGCACTGCGGCTCACCACCCGGCAGCAGAGCGAGATCGTGCGCACGGCCGTGAAGCTCGGCGCGGTCGGCCCGGAGCCGGCGCCGCCGGAGGACGAGGAACTGCTCGGCGTGCTCCGCTACGGCCCGGCCGGCGACGGCGGGCTGGCCGAGCACCTGCGCATGCCCACCGCGTTCTACGAGCAGCTGCTCGGCACGCCGATGACCTACTCGGCCGCGCACTGGACGGGCGGCGTCGACGACCTGGCCGCCGCGCAGAAGGCGGCGTTCGAGGAGATCGGGCGGGAGCTCGCGCTGGAGCCGGGCATGCGCGTGCTCGACCTCGGCTGCGGCTGGGGCGCGCTGGCCGTGCACCTGGCGGAGGCGTACGCCGCGCACGCGGTCGGCGTGACGCCGGTGCCCGAGCACGCCACGTACGCCCGGGACCGCGCGGCGGCCGCGGGCGTGGCCGGCCGGACCGACTTCCGTGAGGGGGACGTCGATGCCGTCGTCGACGTGGCCCGGGCCGCCGCGCCGTACGACGCGGTGGTCAGCATCAGCGGCGCCGCCGAGCACGCGGACGGCGCCGTTTTCGCGCGCGCGGCCGGTGACCTGCTGCGGCCCGGGGGCGTGCTGCTGGTCGCCCGGCTGGCCGGGGCCCGGGCGGGCGGGCCGATCCCGTCCCTGGGTACGGTGATCTCCGGCCTGGAGGCCGCCGACGTCGAGGTACGGGACGTGCACGACATGCGCGCCGACTACGTCCGCACGATCCGGGCCTGGATCGCCAACCTCACCGGCGACGGCGCGTCCGCGCCGACCGGGCCGGTCCGCGCCCGCCTGCTGGTGCTGGCCGGGACGGCCGTGGGCCTGGATGCCGGCCGGCTGGGGGCGTACCGGATCACCGCCACCAGACGCGCGAATGCCGCATTTGGATGACATCACCCGCGTACCTGTCCAGAGCCGGTCATTGACGCTGGCGTAGCCCCGCATTCTGCTGGGAAAACGTCGGTGGAACGGATCTAGAAGGGGCGTATCAATGCGGAATTGCTCCAGGTAGGAGGGGAATCGGCGGGCTCGCGTGAAGGATGTACACATGCGGGGTGGATAGGGGAAAATGACCTCTGTCCGATGTGTGCAACCTGGGTATCATTAGCGAGCCCCTGTAGCCCAAAGGTAGAGGCGGACCCCCTAAAAGGGTCTTGAGTGTCGGTTCGAGTCCGACCGGGGGCACCTCTGCATTCACGCTCCGTACGGACCCTAACCGATCGTTCGCTGATCACTTCTGCGCGTCACCGAATTCTGCGCTCGTCCATCGTGTGTCGTATCCCCATCGGAGAAATGCCCTCACTTACAGTGAGTGGATGATGACCCGCGGCTTGTGCTGCGGACATGTCGCACCGCGGCATGTGCATCAACGATTCAGGGGGACATACGAATGAGCTCGCCTGGGTTCGGCCCGAGACCCGACGCCCGGCAACGCGCAGCGGACCGTTCGGGGGACCACAGCGAAAGACGCGGGTCCGCGCGCACCACCATGGCCCGCGTGGCCGCACTCATCGCGGCCCTTCCCGTCGCCGCCACGCCGGCCCTGATCCTCGCCCCACCGGCGGTGGCCACCCCCGCGGACGGCAGTACGCGTCCGCTGCCCACCGCCCCGTCCACCCGTACCGCGCTGCACCTGCGCGGCGGGCTCGCGCAGACCGGCGGGTCCGTTGTGGACTCCGGGGGCGGTGACGCCTCCAGCCAGGGGCGGCTTGACCTCCCCGACGACGCCACCGTGAAGTGGGCCCGGCTCTACTGGGGCGGCTCGCTGCCCGAGGACGCGGCGAGCCCGTCGGCGTCGCCGAGCCCGTCGGCGTCGCCGAGCCCGTCCGCGTCCGCCAGTCCGTCCGGTTCGGCGAGTCCGAGCGCGTCGGGCAGTCCGTCGACGCTGCCGGCGCGGGTGCCCGAGCGCGGGGACGACAACGGGTCGCTGCGGATCACGCTGCCGTCGGCGCCGGCCAAGACGATCACCGCCGAGCCGGGCGACGTCCGCGTCGGCCCGTCCGGATACCAGGCGTCGGCCGACGTCACCGACCTGGTCACCAAGGGCGGCTCCGGCACGTACACGATCGGCGACCTCGCCGCCGACACGAGCCGGCCCGGCGCGTACGGCGGCTGGACGCTGCTCGTCGCCTACTCCGAGCCCGGCGCCCAGCCGCGCGACATCACCGTGTACGACGGCTTCACGCCGGGGCAGACGTCGGTCCTGCGCCCGGACACCGCCGCCACCGAGGAGACCGCCTCGGCGTCACCGTCCGCGTCGCCGTCCGCGTCCGCTTCGGCAAGCGCGTCGGCGTCGGCCACCACGGAGTCCCGGCTCGGCGTGGACGCGTACGGCGGGGACGCCGGCAAGTCCATGCGCACCCGCCAGGAGGACGGCTCCTGGTCCCAGGCCACCGCCACGTCGACCGGATACGGCACCGCGGAGACCGAGGTACGGCACACCGCCCGGCACCTGCGTGCGGGCGAGGACGCGTCACCCGGCGACGGCGCCCCCTTCGCGGTGGACGCCGGGGACTGCGGCTGCTGGCCGGCCGTCGCGTACGTCCAGCGCGACACCCCGTCCGCGCCGGAGGACCTCGCCGCGCCCACGAAGGACGACGCGGGCCTGGCGGTCACCGGCGTGACCACCTCGCCGGTGCGCTCGGACGGGCAGGCCGCGTACAGCGTGACCGTGAAGAACAACGGCCCGGCCGAGGCCAAGGACGCCGAGGTGTCCAGCACGCTGGGGCAGGGCCTGACGTACGCCGAGGGTCCCGCCGAGACCAGCGCGGAGGGCCGTACGGTCACCACGGCGCTCGGGGACGTCGCGGCCGGCACTACGGCCACCGTCACGATCAAGGTGAACGTGGACGTGGCCGCGGCCGCCTCCGCGGCCACCGCGGGCACCTCGTCGGTGCAGAGCGCGACGCCGACGCCGGTCCAGGCGCCGCCGCTGGACTGCCCGCCGCTGCAGACGAGCGCGCAGGCGGCGGCCACGCCGTCCGCGTCGGCCCAGGCACAGAGCGAGGGGCAGGGGGAGGCGCACGTGGACACCACGGTGACCGTCCCGGTGCCGAAGCCGCCGCAACCGGTGCTCGGCGTGCCGATCACGCCGCCGTGCATCGTGTGCGCGGCCAAGCAGGAGGAGACGCCCGGGGAGGAGCTGCCGTCGCCGGGCGTGGACGTCGCGCCGGCGCCGCCGGTGGTGCGGGAGACGCCGACGCCGACGGTCACCGCGACGGTGACCCGTACGCAGAGCCCGTACCCGCCGCCGCAGGAGCAGGCGGCGAGCCCGTCGCCGAGCGCCTCGGAGTCGGCGAGCGCGTCGCCGAGTGCCTCGCCCCGTGAGACGCCGAGCGCGTCGCCGTCGGAGACGCCTTCGGGGACGCCGAGCGCGTCGGAGTCCGCGACGCCGTCGCCCACCGTCACGCCGCCGCACCACAAGCCGCTGCCGCCGCCGGAGCAGGTGATCGGCCCCGCCGCGGGCAGGACGCCGTCGGAGAGCCCGACGCCGACCCGTACCGAGCAGGCCGCGCCGCCGCCCACGCCGAAGCCGACGCCGAGCGTGCAGTCCGGCCCGGCCGACCGGGGCGCGCCCCGGCGGGACACCAGCCTGGGCTCCGAGGTACGCCATATGCTCCCGTTCACCGGCCTGCCCCTGGCGCTCCTGGCCGGCTCCGCGGGAGTGCTGCTGATCGCGGGCGCCCTGGCCATCCGCGCCGCCCGCCGTCGCCGCAGCACCCAGGAATGACCACCCCGACCACGGCCCCGGCCGGGCACCACGCCCCGGCCGGGGCCGCCCCACGCCCTCCCATGCCCCACACCGAACCGGACGCCGAGCCAATGCCCACCTCACCCCCCGCCCCGGCCGATTCCACCACCCGGATACCGGCCCAGGCCGGGCGAGGAGGCCCGCGCTCGGCCCGTACCGTCGTTCCGCGGCCGCGCTCCGCCTCCGAGGCGAGCGGCAGGAGGGCACCGCGTGCCGTCGCCGCAGACGACGGCATCCTCCAGGTCGGTACGCGGGTCGTGCAGGGACTGGGCGGCCGTACGACCGTCGTCGAGCTCACCGGCGAGCTGGACCTCACCGGGGCGCCGGAAGTGGCGCGGGAACTGGCGTACGCGTTCGATCACGTCGGCCCGCGAGTGGTGCTCGACATGGCACGGCTGACGTTCGCGGACACGTCGGGGCTGTGCCCGGTGTCCGACTTCGACGCCGGCGTACGCGAAGCAGGCGGCCGCCTCGTCCTCGTCGGCGCCGCACCCCTGGTGCAACTGGTCCTGCGCTCGGTCGGCCACCGCCCGGAGGTGTACCCGACCGAACGCGACGCCCTCCTGGGCCGCGCCGTCTAGGGCGCGCCCGGGGGCCTCGCTTCGCGAGACTGATTTATTTGCGCGGTGGGTCGTCGTGGGTGGCTGGTCGCCGTTTGCGCGGCACAGCTTGGGTGCCCGCCGCAGGCGACGCTTTGAACCCTGGCGGTACCTCAACGGCGTAGCCAAGACTCTGCACAGACCGCGCTCTGCTCCTGCCTGCACTTCGCAAACGGCGCCCGGCCACAACGGCGGCCGCACGCGCAATAAATCTGTCTCGCGAAGCGAGGCCTTTAGCGCGGGGAGCGCGGGGAGCGCGGGGAGCGCCTACCCCAGTGCCTGGCTGAGGTCGTCCAGTAGGTCGTCGCCTGTCTCGATGCCGACGGACAGCCGGACCAGGTCGGCGGGGACCTCCAGCGCGGACCCGGCCGCCGACGCGTGCGTCATCCGGCCGGGGTGCTCGATCAGGGACTCGACGCCGCCGAGTGACTCGCCCAGCGTGAACAACCGCGTGCGCCCGCAGACGTCCACGGCCGCCTGCTCGCCGCCCCGTACGCGGAACGACACCATGCCGCCGAAGCGGGTCATCTGCTTGGCGGCGACCTCGTGCTGCGGGTGCGCGGCCAGGCCGGGGTACATGACCGCCGCCACCTTCGGGTGCCCGTCGAGCAGCGCGGCGACGCGTTCGGCGCTGTCGCAGTGCCGGTCCATGCGTACGCCGAGGGTCTTGGCGCCGCGCAGCGTCAGCCACGCGTCGAACGGGCCGGCGATGTTGCCCATGGCGTTCTGGTGGAACGCCAGGTCCTCCCCGAGCGCGGGGTCGGCGACGATGAGCGCGCCGCCGACCACGTCGGAGTGCCCGCCGATGTACTTGGTGGTGGAGTGCACGACGACGTCCGCGCCGAGCGCCAGCGGCCGCTGCAGGAACGGCGTGGCGAACGTGTTGTCCACGACGAGCCGCGCCCCGGCCCCGTGCGCGACCCCGGCCAGCGCGGCGATGTCGGCCACGTTGAGCAGCGGGTTGGTCGGCGTCTCCACCCAGATCACCCGCGTCTCCGGGCGCACCGCCGCGCGTACCGCCTCCGGGTCGGTGACCGGCGCGGCCGTCCAGGACAGCCCCCACCGCTCCGCGACCTTGGAGAACAGCCGGAACGTGCCGCCGTACGCGTCGTCCGGGATGATCACGTGGTCGCCGGGCCGGCAGATCGTACGGAGCAGCCCGTCCTCGGCGGCCATGCCGGACGCGTACGCGATCCCCCGCACGCCGCCCTCGAGCGCCGCCAGGCACTCCTCAAGCGCCCCGCGCGTCGGGTTGGCCGTCCGCGAGTACTCATAACCCTCGCGCAGCCCGCCCACGCCGTCCTGCTTGTACGTGGACACCTGGTAGATCGGCGGCACGACCGCACCGGTGCGCGGATCCGGCGCCTGACCGGCGTGAATGGCTAGGGTGTCGAACCCGTCGCTGCTCCTCATGATCCCGAGACTAGTCGTACCGCGCCCCTGGTCAGTGCGACTCGGTGAGGAACCCGAGAAGGTCCTGCCGGGTGATCACGCCGGTCGGCTTGCCGTCGTCGATGACCACCGTCGCGTCGGCCTTCTCCAGCGCGCTGACCGCCGCGCTGACCGGCTCGCCGGCGCCCACCGTCGGCAGGTTGGACGACATGTGCGCCTCGACCGGGTCGTCCGGGCGCGCGTCGCCGCGGTACAGCGTGGCCAGCAGGTCGCGTTCGACGATCGACCCGACCAGCTCGGCCAGCATCACCGGCGGCTCCTCGCGGACGACCGGGAGCTGGGAGACGCCGTACTCGCGGAGGATGGAGATGGCCGTCTCGACGGTCTCGTGCGGGTGGACGTGCACGAACTGCGGCAGCCGGCGGTCCTCCTGGCGCAGCGACAGGGACGTCTTGGCGGCGAGCACCTCGCGGATACGCGCCTCCTCGCCCTCGTCGAGGAAGCCGTAGTCGGCCATCCACTCGTCGCTGAAGATCTTCGCGAGGTATCCGCGCCCGCCGTCGGGCAGCAGCACCACGATGACGTCGTCCGGCTCGGCGCGCCGCGCCACCTCCAGCGCGGCCACCACGGCGAGCCCGCAGGACCCGCCGACCAGCAACGCCTCCTCGCGGGCGAGCCGCCGCGTCATGAGGAAGGAGTCCTTGTCGCTGACCGCGATGATCTCGTCGCAGACGGACGTGTCGTACGTCTGCGGCCAGATGTCCTCGCCGACGCCCTCCACCAGGTACGGCCGGCCGCTGCCGCCGGAGTACACCGACCCCTCCGGGTCCGCGCCGATGATCGTGACCCGGCCGTCCGAGACGTCCTTGAGGTACCGCCCGGTGCCGGAGATCGTGCCGCCGGTGCCGATTCCGGCCACGAAGTGGGTGACCCGGCCCTCGGTCTGCGCCCAGATCTCCGGGCCGGTGGAGTGGTAGTGCGACGCCGGGTTCTCCGGGTTGGCGTACTGGTCGGGCTTCCACGCCCCCTCGATCTCGCGCGCGAGACGGTCGGAGACGGAGTAGTAGGAGTCCGGGTGCTCGGGCGCGACGCTGGGGCAGACGACGACCTCCGCGCCGTACGCGCGCAGCACCGAGATCTTGTCCTGCGACACCTTGTCCGGGCACACGAACACGCAGCGGTAACCGCGGTCGATGGCCGCGATGGCCAGGCCGACGCCGGTGTTGCCGGAGGTCGGCTCGACGATGGTGCCGCCCGGCCGCAGCGCCCCGGACTTCTCCGCGGCCTCGATCATGCGCAGCGCGATGCGGTCCTTCACGGACCCGCCCGGGTTGAAGTACTCGACCTTGGCCAGCACGGTCGGCGCCAGTCCGTCGGTCAGCCTGCCCAGCCGGACGAGTGGCGTGTCGCCGACGAGCTCGATCACCTTGTGAGCTTTCATAATTCAATGATGACGTCTCGTCGTCGTGCTTCGGCGGAGGTGATCCGATGACGCGTGCCGGACGTGCGCGGCGGCTGGCGGCCGCGGCGGCGTACGGCGGGGGCGGGCTCACGGTGCTCGGCGCGTCCCTGTACGGGCTGCTCGCGGGGGAGGCGAAGCTCGCCGAGCGCGCGATCCTCGGGCACTTCGCCGAGCCCCCGGACGCCAACGGCCGGTACGGCGACGGTCCCGGCGAGCCGGTCGCGTTCGTCGTGCTCGGCGACTCCACCGCGTGCGGGCTCGGCGTGGCCGATCCGGACGAGACGCCGGCGGCGCTGGTCGCCAGCGGCGTGTCCGCGGTCGCCGAGCGGCCGGTACGGCTGACGAACGTGGCGGTGTCCGGCGCGGTGTCCCGCGACCTGCACGAGCAGTGCGACCGGGCGCTGGCCGCGGTGCCGGCCCCGGACCTGGCGCTGATCCTCATCGGTGCGAACGACGTCACGCACCGGGTGAAGCCGGCCGCCTCGGTCCGCCACCTGGACCGCACCGTACGGCGGCTGCGCGAGGCGGGCGCCGAGGTGGTGGTCGGCACGTGCCCGGATCTCGGCACGATCGAGCCGATCGCGCAGCCGCTGCGCTGGCTGGCCCGCCGCTGGAGCCGGCAGCTGGCCGCCGCGCAGACGATCGCGGTGGTCGAGGCGGGCGCCCGTACGGTGGCGCTGGCCGACCTGCTGGGCCGGGCGTTCGCCGGGAACCCGAAGGAGATGTTCAGCCTGGACCGCTTCCACCCCTCGGCACGCGGGTATGCCGACGCCGCCGCGGCCATACTGCCGTCGGCGTGCGCGGCCCTCGGCCTGTGGCCGGAGGCCGAGACGCTGCCGGACGTACGCCGTGGCGAGGGCGTCCTGCCGGTGTACCTGGCCGCCGCGGAGGCCGCGGAGGAGCCGGGCGCCGAGGTCGCGGGCACGCAGGTCGCGGGGCGCGAGCGCGGCCCGCGGGGCCGCTGGGCCACGCTCATGCGCCGGGAGAAGAACGCACAGCCCGTACCGGACAGTTAACAAATGCGACATCAACCGCCCATACCGCCTGGTATGTCCGGACCACGCCGGGCTAAGGTGCGGGGGTAGACGTACAGAGGAGAGCGCTATGCCAGAGGCCGTCGTTGTTGCCACCGCGCGTTCGCCCATCGGCCGCGCCTTCAAGGGATCGCTGAAGGACGTCCGCCCGGACGACCTGGTCGGGCAGATGATCCGCGCGGCCTTGGAGAAGGTGCCGCAGCTCGACCCGGCGCAGATCGACGACCTGATGCTCGGCTGCGGCCTCCCCGGTGGCGAGCAGGGCTTCAACATGGCCCGTTCGGTCGCCGTGCAGCTCGGGTACGACACGCTGCCGGGCACCACGATCACCCGCTACTGCTCCTCGTCGCTGCAGACCACCCGCATGGCGTACCACGCCATCAAGGCGGGCGAGGGCGACGTGTTCATCTCCGCCGGCGTCGAGGCGGTGTCCCGGTTCGTCAAGGGCAACAGCGACAGCCTGCCGGAGACGCAGAACCCGGTCTTCGCGGACGCGCAGGCCCGTACGGCGCGGCGCGCCGAGGGCGGCGGCGGCACGTGGCACGACCCGCGCGAGGACGGCGAGATCCCGGACGTCTACATCGCGATGGGCCAGACCGCGGAGAACGTGGCCCAGCTCAAGGGCGTGTCCCGCGAGGAGCAGGACCAGTTCGGCGTGCGCTCGCAGAACCTCGCGGAGAAGGCCATCGCCGACGGCTTCTTCGCCAAGGACATCACCCCGGTCACGCTGCCGGACGGCTCGGTGGTCGCGAACGACGACGGCCCGCGCGCCGGCACCACGATCGAGAAGGTGTCCCAGCTCCAGCCGGTGTTCCGGCCGGACGGCACGGTCACGGCCGGTAACTGCTGCCCGCTGAACGACGGCGGGGCCGCGGTCATCGTCATGTCCGACACGAAGGCCGCCGAGCTGGGCATCACCCCGCTGGCCCGCATCGTGTCCACCGGCGTGACCGGCCTGTCGCCGGAGATCATGGGTCTCGGGCCGGTCGAGGCGTCGAAGCAGGCGCTGGCCCGCGCCGGCATGGCCATCGGCGACATCGACCTGGTGGAGATCAACGAGGCGTTCGCCGCGCAGGTCATCCCGTCGTACCAGGAGCTCGGCATCGACCTGGACCGGCTGAACGTCAACGGCGGCGCGATCGCGGTCGGCCACCCGTTCGGCATGACCGGCGCGCGGATCACCTCCACGCTGCTGAACTCGCTGGCCCATCACGACAAGACGTTCGGGCTCGAGACCATGTGCGTGGGCGGCGGTCAGGGCATGGCGATGATCTTCGAGCGGCTGTCCTGAAAGTGAACGCTTCGTAGCCTCCCCGCTGCGACCTGTGAAAAAGGATCTACCTTACGGCGACAATTCGTGGGCGCCGGGGGCTTGTCATGGCGCCTTCAGTCATGCAGTCTCGGCAGCAAGAGCAGCCCACCCACTGGAGGTGCCGATGTCTCTGAACCTCTCGCCGGAGACGCATAAGAACCTGATCGCGCGAATCCCGGTGGTAACCGGGCGCCAACTCCCCGAGTGGTTCGAGAGCATCGACGAGGGCCCGGCCTTCCTCCGATGCGAAGAGCGGGCGAACTGGCTGGCCGACGAGCACTCGCTGTCGCACGGCTACGCCAGTGCCATCGTCCTCGAGTACGAGCGCCGGAGGGCCACCCGACTGATCTCTTGACCCGTCCCGTCCTTCGATGGCCCGACCGCCGGTTCCATGTTCTCCCGTGGAACGGCGGTCGTTGCCGTCTGGTGGCCGGGGCGGCATCGTGGGGGCCATGGATCTCGACGAGGCGCGGGCGTTCATCGCCCGCCACCACCGCGCCGTACTGGCCACGTCACGTCAGGACGGCCGCCCGCAGCTGTCCCCGGTCCTGTGCGCCGTCGACGACTCCGGCGAGGTGCTGATCAGCACCCGTGAGACCGCCATGAAGACGCACAACCTCCGCCGCGACCCGCGCGCCGCCCTGTGCGTCCTGAACGACGGCTTCTTCGGCGCCTGGGCCCAGGTCGAGGGCGACGCCCGGGTGGTCAGCCTGCCCGAGGCAATGGACGACCTCATCGAGTACTACCGCCGTACGGGCGGCGAGCACCCGGACTGGACCGACTACCGCGCCGCGATGGAACGCGAACGCCGCGTCATCATCCGGATCTCCCTCACCCGCGCGGGCCCGAACGTCTCGGGCTAGGCGTCAGTCTCTGAAGTACGACAGCAGCCGCAGGATCTCCAGGTAGATCCAGACCAGGCTGAGGGTGAGGCCGAAGGCGCAGGTCCAGGCGTAGGAGACGGGGGCGCCTTGCTGGACGCCGGTTTCGATCTCGTTGAAGTCCAGGGCCAGGAACAGGCAGCCGACGCCGATGGCGACCAGGCTGAAGATGATCGCCGCGGTGCCGCCGGAGCGCAGGCCCAGGCCGCCAGGGATGAACAGGCCGGCGAGCAGGTTCACGAACATCAGGCCGACGACCGCGATGCCCGCGCCGATGGCGAACTTCATGAACTTCTGGTTCACCCGGATGACGCGCAGCGAGTACGCGGCCAGCATGCCGACGAACGCCAGCGTGGTGCCGACCACCGCCTGCGTGACGATGCTGCCGACCAGCGGGTTCCCGGAGCTGAACGCCGTGTTGAAGTAGTGGCTGATCACCCCGAGGAACAGGCCCTCGCACGCCGCGTACGCCAGGACCAGCGGCGGGCTGACCTTCCGCTTGAAGATGTTGATCATGGCGAGCACGAACCCGGCGAGGGCGCCGATCACCGCGAAGCCGATGCCGAGGTCCAGGACCCAGGCGCCGGCGCCGACCACGATCAGCACGCCCAGCGTCGCGGCCGTACGAAGGACCACGTCGTCCAGCGTCATCCGCCGCTCGGCGGCCAGCGGCGGGCCGGCGTAGGAGGGCGCGTTGTACATCTGCGACAACTGATCGGCCGTGGGCGGGGCGCCGCGTCCGAAGCCGCCCTCCCGCGTCAGGATCGGGTTGCTGCTGCGCATCAATTCCTCCGTGCCGGTGCTTGCGGAACGCTCCTTTACCTAAACCTTAACGAGGAACGGCCGTATCCGGTTCCCGTTCAGGAGCCCCAGACCATCAGGACGAGGATCACCAGCCAGATCAGCGCGATCGCGCCGGACAGCGAGGCGATCCGGGCGGTCTGCACGTTGACGTCGGTGTCCTTGACCTTGCGCGCGGCCTTCGCGGCGGCCGTCTCCGGCTTCTCCGCGGACTCCTCGTCCGTACCGTCGCCCGCCGCCTCGGCCGTGGCCGCGGCGGCCGCCTCCTCGGCGGCTTCCTGCTCGTTCTGCTTGGCGAGCAGCTTCTGGACGGCCTTGCGCTGGTCCCGCTCGACCAGCGCGAACAGCAGCACGAACGCGACGATGAACAGCGTCATCGACGCGGTCAGCCACATCTCGGCCATCCGGTCGCGGCCGAGGACCGCGCCGAACAGGAACACGCCGATGGTGAGCAGCCCGAAGATCCGCGTGGTCCGGTTCAGGAACCGCAGGACCGGGATGTCACCGGCCCGGATGTAGCGCGGCGTGACGGACGTCGTCACGGTGACCGGCCCGATCGTGAAGATCGCGAACGCGATGTGCAACCACAGCAGCAGCTTGTCGGTGAACGCCATGCCGGGAGCCTATTGCGAACCCGGCACGGCGTCAGGCCGCGCCGCGCCGTCCGCGCCGTCCTCGACGCGCGCGCAGGAAGTCGCTCACCACGTACTCGCCGAGGCGTTCGGGGTCCGGGCAGAACACCCGGCCGCCGTTGCGGCGCGCCACCTCGTCCACGAACGACACCAGCCGGTCGTCGTCGGCCAGCATGAACACGTTGAGCGTGGCGCCGCGCCGGGTCATCTTGTCCACCTCGGCCAGCGTCAGCTCGACGGTCTCCCGGGACGGCGGCCAGTCGAAGTACGAGCGGCCGTCGCGCATCAGGTGCGCGGTGGGCTCGCCGTCGGTGACCACCAGCACGACCGGCTCGTGCTCCGGGTGCTTGTCCAGGTGCCGCCCGGCGATCAGCAGCGCGTGGTGCAGGTTGGTGCCCTGCACCATGTCCCAGTCCAGCGAGGCCAGCTCGGTGGGCTGCAGCGTGCGCGCGTAGTTGCTGAACCCGACGACCTGGATGGCGTCCTGCGGGAACTTCGTGGTGACCAGCGAGTGCAGCGCCAGCGCCGTCTGCTTGGCGACGCCCCACGTGCCGCGCAGCGCCATGGAGTACGACAGGTCCACCAGCAGGCACACCGCCGCCGCCGACCGCCGCTCGGTCTCCGCCACCTCGAAGTCGTCCACGGACAGCCGGATCGGCCCCGGCCCGGTCCGCCGTACCGCGTTGACCACCGTACGGACCACGTCGAGCGGCTGCTCGTCGCCGAAGTGCCACGCCCGGGTGGACCCGGTCAGCTCACCGGCCTGCCCGGCGTCCTGCGTGTCGTGGTCGCCGCGCCGCCCGGCGGACAGCTGCGCGAACACCTTCCGCAGCGCGCTGTCGCCCAGCCGCCGTACGGCCTTGGGCGTCAGCTCCATCTTCCCGCCGGACCGCTTGAGGTACCCCTGCCGCTCCAGCTCCTGCTCCAGCCGGCGCAGCTCACGCAGGTCGTCCACCGCCTGGCGGCCCAGCGCCCGGCGTACGGCCGCCTCGTCGACGTCGTCCATCCGCGCGCCCGGGTAGTCCTGGCGCAGCGCCTGCTCCAGCTCGGCCAGGTCGGACAGCTCCGACAGCGCCGTCGTGGCGTCGCCCATGCCCATCGGCTGCTCGCCGGACATCCGCTCGGCGCTGCCCCAGTCGAGGTCCGGGCGGCGGGAGTACAGCGCGTCGGACAGCCGGCCCATCTGCTCGTCCAGGCCGGCGTCGCGCATGGTCTGCTCCATCAGCGCGGACAGCTCGGCCCGCTGCTCCGGCGTCATCGACGCCAGCATGCGCTGCGCGGCCGCGGCGCGCCGGGCCAGCTCGTCGACCAGCTCCTCCAGGTTCTGCGGGTCGTCCGGGAAGAAGTCCCCGTACTGCCGCATGAACTCGTCGAAGTCGGCCTGCGTGTGCTCGCCGCGGGCGTCGGCGTCCAGCATGTCGTTCAGCGCGGTCATCATGTCCTTGACCCGCTGCATCTGCGCCGGATCCGGGTTGTCCAGCGCCTGCTTCATGCCGCGGAACTGGCTGTCGAGCACCTCGCGGCGCAGCAGGTCGCGCAGCTTGTCGAAGGTCTGCCGGGCCGCGTCGGACCGCCAGTCGTAGTCGTTGAGCTGCCGTACGGCCCGGGCGGTGTCGTCCGGCAGCGAGTCGAGCTCGGACTCGCGCAGCCGGGCGTCATCGCTGGGGTCCGGGAACAGCTCGGCCCGCTCCTGGCCCACCGCGGTGTCAAGCAGCGCGCGCGCCTCCTCCAGCGTGCCGTCGAGCCGCCCGCTGCGGCGGAGCTCCTCGCGCCGCCGCCGTACGCTGCGCAGCATGTCGTCCAGGCCGCGGGAGCCGGGCGCGCGATCGCGGCCCGGCAGCCCGCGGCGCAGCAGGTCGCGCAGCGCCTCGCCGGGATTGGCGCCGTTCAGGACGTCGTCGCCCATCTCGTCGAGCGCGTCGCGCACGTCGTACGGGGGAGCCAGCGGGTCGGGCCCGTCCTCGTACTCCCCGTACCTAAAGGTGCTCATGAGCCCCTTCTCACGTCCGGTAGGTACTCGTACCGTCGACGGTCTCCTTCGACAGCCGGCGCATGAGGTACAGGCCTTCCAGGGCGAACTCGGCGGCGGCCGCGGCGTGGCCGGGCGACTCGCCGGCCTCCTCCATGCCGAGGCCCTCCATGATCCGGGCCAGGCCGGGTACCGGGCCGAGGCGGTGCAGCAGCTCGCCCGAGCCGACCAGCTCGCCCGTCTCCACCTCGTCGCCCTCGTCGAACCGGGCGAGCAGCCCCGACATGTCGACCACGCCGAGGTGCTGCCGGAACGTCTCCGCGGTGGCGCGGCGCAGCAGGTGCGCGAGCACCTCCTCCTCGCGGCCCTCCTCGCTGACCTCGAACTCCACCTTGCCCAGCAGCGTGGGCACGATGGACGGCAGGTCGCACACCCGGGCCACCGGGGCGTCCTCGCCGGTCAGCGCGGCGCGGCGGAGCGCCGAGGCGGTCAGCGTCTCGGCCGCGGCGATCGCGAACCGCGCGGACACGCCGGACCGCGCGTCCACCGCCGGCGACTCGCGGACCAGCCGGGTGAACCGGGCGATCACCTCGACCAGGTGGTCGGGCAGCGCCGCGGACAGCCCGTTCGAGCCGCCGGAGTCGCCCCACTTGGCGAACGCCTCCTGGCGGATCAGCGCCAGCTCGTCGTCCAGGTCGTACGGGTAGTGCGTACGGATCTCCGCGCCGAAGCGGTCCTTCAGCGGCGTGATGATCCGGCCGCGGTTGGTGTAGTCCTCCGGGTTCGCGCTGGCCACCAGCAGGACGTCGAGCGGCAGCCGCAGCGCGTACCCGCGCACCTGGATGTCCCGCTCCTCCAGCACGTTCAGCAGCGACACCTGGATGCGCTCGGCCAGGTCCGGCAGCTCGTTGACGCAGAACACGCCGCGGTTGGTGCGCGGCACCAGGCCGTAGTGCACGGTCTCCGGGTCGCCGAGCGTTCGGCCCTCGGCCACCTTGACCGGGTCGACGTCGCCGATGAGGTCGCCGACGCTGGTGTCCGGCGTGGCGAGCTTCTCGCCGTACCGGTCCTCGCGGTGCAGCCACCCGACCGGGAGGTCCTCGCCGCGCTCGGCGGCCAGCGCCTTGCAGCGGCCGCACGACGGGGCGTACGGATGGTCGTTGATCTCGCAGCCCTCCACGACCGGCGTCCACTCGTCGAGCAGCGACACCAGACCGCGGATCAGCCGCGTCTTGCCCTGGCCGCGCTCACCGAGGAGCACGACGTCGTGGCCGGCGAGCAGCGCGCGCTCCACATGCGGGAGCACGGTGTCGTCGAACCCGACGATGCCGGGGAATCGGTTCTCGCCCGAGCGCATTCGGGCGAGGAGATTGTCACGGATCTCCGCTTTCACGGAGCGGGCTTCATGACCGCTCGCGCGCAGCTCTCCCAACGTCGCCGCGCGCGGCGGTCCGGAAAAAGCACTCACCCAGCCGACACTACGTCGCCGGGCGGGTGAGTGCATACGTCAAATCCGTGCCGGATTGTCCGGCCCTGGAGCGCACGTTTTGCGCTCAGCTCCACGGCCGACACAATCAGGACTTGTGATGTGCAGGGAGTGTACGAGTTGGCGATGATCGGTGACGGGCTCGCCGTCGGCCCGGACCTCGTGGCGGCCGCGCGCTCGGCGACCGCGCAGGCGCTCGACGCGCTGGACGGCCGGCCCGATCTGGTCTGCGTCTTCGTGTGCGGCGACGACCAGGACGAGGTGCGCCGCGCGGGCGAGGCGGCGATGGCGCGCGCGGGCGGCGCGGTGACGCTCGGCTGCAGTACGGGCGGCGTCATCGGCGACGGCCGGGGCGTGGAGCTGCCGAACGCGGTCAGCGTGTGGGCGGCGTCGCTTCCGGGTGCCCGGATCACCCCGTTCGAGCTGCGTACCGGGCGGGCCGCGGAACGGCTGATCGTCACCGGGATGGTGGAGCCGAGCCCGGACGACCAGGTCGCCCTGCTGCTCGCCGACCCGTACACGTTCCCCGTCGACGCGTTCGTCGAGCGGTCCGCGGACGTGTTCGACGGGCTGGCGTTCGTGGGCGGCGTCGCGGGCGGCGAGTCCGAGGACGTGCAGATGTTCGCCGGCGGCCTGGCCAGCGACGCGGGCGCCGTCGGCGTGCTGCTCGGCGGCAACCTCAGCGTGAGCACGCTGGTCAGCCAGGGGTGCCGGCCGATCGGCCCGACGATGACGGTGACCGGGTGCGACGGCAACGTGATCACCGAGCTGGCCGGCAAGCCCGCGCTGTCCCGGCTGGAGGAGATCGTCAGCGACCTTCCGGACGAGGACCGTCCGGTGATCGCCGACGGACTGCAGATCGGCATCGCGATGGACGAGTACGCCGAGGAGCACGAGCGCGGCGACTTCCTGGTGCGCGGGGTGGTGGACATCGACTCCGACTCCGGCTCGCTGACCGTGGGCGACGTCGTGGAGATCGGGCAGACCGTGCGCTTCCAGGTACGTGATCCGGAGATCGCCGACGAGGACCTCGGCCACCTGCTGTCCACGTTCTTGACCGAGGAGGACTTCGGACCGGTCGAGGGCGCGCTGCTGTTCTCCTGCACGGGCCGCGGCGCCGACATGTTCGTCACCGCCGACCACGACGTACGCGCGGTCCGCCGCCGCCTCGGCACCCGCCGCGTCGCCGGCTTCTTCGCCTCCGGCGAGATCGGCCCGGTCGGCGGCCGCAACCACGTGCACAGTTACACCGCTTCCATCCTCGCCTTCGGCTCCGCGCCCCCGCACGACTGAGAGTGATGGGGTGCGTGCAACCCGTGTTTCCTTCTGGGATCCTGGGGGCAACTCGCTACTACTGCGAGATCGCGGGGGCCATCGAGGAGACGGATGGGCAGGCACGGGGGCAGATACGCGGGGGTCTCGGTCCTCGCGGTGGCCGGCATCGCCGTGGCGGGTGCCGCGCTGGTCGGCAACGGTCACCAGGGCGGCGGCCCGAACGCCTCGGCCGCGGCCAACGGCTCCACCCGTGGCGCGGCCGCCACGACCCCGAACCACGAGTCCTGGTCCCAGGCGGTCGACGCCACCACCGCCCTGGCCGGCGCCCGCCGCGCGGGTGACCGCGCCTGGTTCGACCCCATCCGCCGCCGCCTGCGCGACAACGGCATGGGCCACTCGCCCGACGCCGCCGCCGAGGGCAGCGCCGAGTTCGCCGCGCACCGCCTCGCCCACCCCGCGCGCAAGTTCACCGTCACCACCGACGCCATGATCCCCACCGGCGCCGAGGTCGGCATCGAGCTGCGTGGCCGCGCCGGCTCCGGCTTCTGGTCCGAATGGGCGCCCGCGGACTCCCACGGCCGGGTCAAACTGCCGCGCCCGGTGGACACCGCCCAGCTGCGGGTGGTGATGACCCCCGGCCTGCGCCGCGCCCGTCCGGCCGTACGCTCGGTGTCCGTCACCGCCCGCCCGTCCCGTACGCCCATGCGCGCCCCCGAACGGCACCCCGCGTACGGCGCGCGCATCTTCGCGACCCGCGAGGGCCTGGTCGGCGGCCGCACCGCGAACGGCTCGGTCATCCAGCCGAACGACCACTTCGTGGCGCTGCCCTCACGCCGCGCGCTGTCCAGCAACGGCGGCGGCGAGTACACCGTGCGGGTCTGCGCGAACGGCCGCTGCGACCTCGCCCCGGTGCGCGACGTCGGCCCGTGGAACATCCGCGACAACCACTGGTGGCGCCCCCGCGACCAGTGGAACAAGCTGAAGCGCGGCCTGCCGCAGGCGCAGGCCGCGTACGAGAAGGGCTTCAACGGCGGCCGGGACGGCTTCGGCCGCCGGGTGCTGAACCCGGCCGGGATCGACCTCGGCGACGGCACCGCCCGTGAGACCCTCGCCGTGAACGACGGCGGCTGGGTGCACGTCACGTACCTGTGGACCGGCGTGTACCCGCAGAACGTCACCATCCACTCCATGAAGAAGTACCGGAAGGTGACGATGTACCGCGGGCCGTCGCGGCAGGCGGCGTTCGCCGGGTACGCGGTCGACGGCGTGCGGGTCGGCATGACCTGCCAGACGCCCGGCCCGGCGGCCCGCGGCCGGTTCGGCACGAGCCGGCTGTGGGATCACATCGGGCCGCACCTCTACGTCCCGCACTCCTATGTCGACCGTACGAACACCCAGACCCTGCGCACCTGCCGCCCGGACGAGTAGCCTCAGCCGCCCAGCGGCGCGTCCGCGGGCTGCCGGGTGGTGACGTTGGCCCGGTTGAACAGGTTCGTCATGGCGATCCACAGGACGAGGCCGGCGAGCTGCTTCTCGTCGTAGTGCTTCGCCGCCGCGTCCCACACGTCGTCCGGTACGTCGGCCCTGTCGGCCAGGCGGGTCTCGGCCTCGGCGAGCGCGAACGCGGCCTTCTCCGCGTCGGTGAAGCAGTGCGCCTCGCGCCAGCCCGCCACGAGGGCCAGCCGCTCGTCGGTCTCGCCCGCCTGCTTCGCGTTCTTCACCCCGTAGTTGAGGCACCAGGCGCATCCGTTGATCTGGCTGACCCGCAGGTGCACCAGCTCCAGCGTCGCCGGCGCGACGCCGGACTGGTTCACCGACTTGATCACGGCCTGGATGCCCTCGAACGCGCCGGGGAGAAGGGTCGCCGGGTTGGAAATGCGCGCTTCCATCGTTGTGTCCTCTCATCAGCCCGTCACATCGGGCCCTTTCGATCCGTCACCCATACGACGGAGCGGGATTGGAGAATGTGACGGATGGACGAGAACGAGTTCCTGGCCGGCCGGTTCGAGGAACACCGGGCGCATCTGCGGGCGGTGGCGTACCGCATGCTCGGCTCGCTGAGCGAGGCCGACGACGCGGTGCAGGAGGCCTGGCTGCGGCTCAGCCGGTCCGACACCAGCGACGTGGCGAACCTCGGCGCCTGGCTGACCACGGTCGTCGGCCGGGTCAGCCTGGACATGCTGCGGTCCCGCGCGTCGCGCCGGGAGGAGCCGCTTGACCTGCGGATGCCCGACCCCGTGGTCGGCCCGGCCGAGGGCGCCCGGCCCGCCGACCCCGAGCAGCAGGCGCTGATCTCCGACGCGGTCGGGCTCGCGCTGCTGGTGGTCCTGGAGTCGCTGGCGCCGGCCGAGCGGCTGGCGTTCGTCCTGCACGACATGTTCGGCGTGCCGTTCGAGGAGATCGCGCCGATCGTCGACCGCACCCCGGCCGCCGCGCGGCAGCTCGCCAGCCGGGCCCGCCGCCGGGTCCGCGGCGCCGCGCCGGTACCGGAGACCGACCGGGCCCGGCAGCGTGAGGTGGTGGACGCCTTCCTGACCGCCGCCAACGACGGCGACTTCGCCGCGCTGGTCTCCGTCCTGCACCCCGACGTCGTCCTGCGGGCCGACCAGGGGGCGCTGGCCGGCGGGCTGCGGGAGCTGCACGGCGCGGAGAAGGTGGCCGGGTCGGCGCTCATGTTCCGCCGTACCACCGCGGTGGACGTACGGCCGGCGCTGGTCAACGGGACCGCCGGCGTCGTCAATCTGCGGGACGGCCGGCCGGTGTCGGTGCTCAGCTTCACGATCGTCGACGGCCGGGTCGCCGAGATCGACATCCTGGCCGACGCCGACCGTCTCGCCGGGCTGGACCTGGCGTTCCTCGACTCCTGAGCGTGCCAGACTCAGGGGTATGGCGGAGCTCGGTCTTGACGACGTCGTCCAGGCGCGCACACTGCTCGATGACGTCCTGATCGACACACCGCTGCTGCGGTCGCGCGTGCTGTCGGAGAAGGTCGGCGGGCCGGTGCACCTCAAGTGCGAGAACCTGCAGCGTGCGGGGTCGTTCAAGATCCGCGGTGCGTACGTGCGCATCGCGCGGCTGACCGACGAGGAACGCGCGCGGGGCGTGGTCGCGGCCAGCGCCGGCAACCACGCGCAGGGCGTGGCGCTGGCCGCCGGGCTGCTCGGCGGCAAGGCCACCGTGTTCATGCCGGTCGGCGCGCCGCTGCCGAAGATCGCGGCCACCCGCGGGTACGGCGCGGAGGTGGTGCTCGAAGGCGAGATCGTCGACGAGACGCTGGCCGCCGCGCGGCGGCACGCCGAGACGACCGGTTCGGTGCTCATCCACCCGTTCGACCATCCCGACGTGGTCGCCGGACAGGCCACGCTGGGCATGGAGATCGTGGAGCAGTGCCCGGACGTCGGCACGATCGTGGTCGGCATCGGCGGCGGCGGGCTGGCCGCCGGGGTGGCGCTGGCCGCCAAGGCGATGCGGCCCGGCGTACGGGTGGTCGGCGTGCAGGCCGACAACGTGGCGGCGTACCCCGCGTCGCTGGAGGCCGGGCACCCGGTGTCGATCTCGCCGTCGCCGACGATGGCCGACGGCATCGCGGTCGGCCGCCCCGGGGACGTGACGTTCCCGCTGGTCCGCGAGCTGGTGGACGCCGTGGTGACGGTCTCGGAGGAGTCCATCTCCCGCGCGCTGCTGCTCTGCCTCGAACGCTCCAAGCAGGTGGTGGAACCGGCCGGCGCGGTCGGCGTGGCCGCGCTGCTCGACCACCCGCGCGCCTTCGCCCCGCCGGTCGTGGCCATCCTCTCCGGCGGCAACATCGACCCCCTGCTCACCCTGAAGGTCCTCCGCCACGGCATGGCCGCCGCCGGCCGCTACCTGGCGCTGCGCTGCCGCCTCCCCGACCGCCCCGGCGCCCTGGCCACCCTCCTCCGCGAGCTGGCCGACCTCGGCGTCAACGTCCTGGACGTCATCCACGGCCGCACCTCGGCCCGCCTGAGCCTCGACGAGGCCGAGGTGCATCTGCAGATGGAGACCCGCGGCCCGGAACACTGCGACGAGGTCCTGGGCCGCCTCCGCGCCCGCGGCTACACGCTGACGTTCACGTAGCGGCTCACCACTTCGTGACCTTGCCCTTCTTGTACAGCCAGGTCTGGAACAGGCCGTCGAGGTTCTTGCCGGAGACCTGCTCGGCGGTACGGACGAAGTCGGCGGTGGTGGCCGTGCCGTAGCGGCGCTGGGTGGGCCACAGCTTGAGGAGGCGGAAGAAGTCCGCGTCGCCAATGCGCTGGCGCAGGGCCTGCAGCGTCATGGCGCCGCGTTCGTAGACCGACGGGGCGAACAGGTCGGCGCGGCCGGGCGCGCCGGGCGGCGGGCCCCAGATGGGGGAGCCCTTGGGCGCCTTGAGGTCCTGCTTGAAGTGGGCGGCGGCCTTCTTGCCGCCGTGCTGCTCGGCGTACAGCCACTCCGCGTACGTCGCGAAGCCCTCGTTCAGCCAGATGTCCTTCCAGCGGCCCAGCCCCACGCTGTCGCCGAACCACTGGTGGGACAGCTCGTGCACGATCGTCGGCCGGTCCGGCGAGTACGCGTAGATCGGCCGGGTCTGCGTCTCCAGGGAGTACCCAAGCTCGGCGTTGACCCGGATGCCGCCGGTCGACGCGAACGGGTACCGGCCGAAGACCTTGCTCTCCCAGTCGATGGCCTTGGCCGTCGCGCTGTGCAGGAACGCGGCCTTGTTCTTGTGGTTGGTGGACACCGCCGTGAGGTTCGGGACCCCGCCCGGCGTACGGTCCGACCGCACCGCGAACTTCCCGATCGCCAGCGTCGCCAGGTACGTGGACATCGGCTGCCGCTCGGCCCACCCGTACGTGGTCCGCCCGCCCCGCGTGCGCGTGCCGGTCAGCCGCCCGTTGGACAGCGCCTTCAGCCCCTTCGGCACGGTCACCCGCATGGCGTAGGACGCCTTGTCCGTCGGATGGTCGTTGCTGGGCAGCCACGTCGGCGTGCCGTTCGGCTCGGACACCACCGCCACGCCGTCCTTGGTGCGCACCCAGCCCTCGACGCCCAGCGTCGGGTCGTTGATCGGCTTCGGCTTGCCGGCGTAGTGCACGGCCACCGTGAACGGCGTGCCGCTGCGCAGGCCGCCCGCCGGCGTGACGACCAGCTCCTGCCCGGCCCGCTTGTACGCGGCCTTCCGCCCGTTGACCGTCAGGCTCTTGATCGCCGGCCCGCGGTAGTCGAGGTCGAAGCGCGACAGGTCCTGCGTGGCCCGCGCGAGGATCCGCGCGGTGGCGTCGATCGTCTTCTTCTTCGCGAAGTAGTTCAGCCGGACGTCATAGTGCTGGACGTCGTACCCGCCGTTGCCCGCCTGGGGAAAGTACGCGTCGCCGACACCGGAGGACCCCGGTGAGTACGCGGCGTGTTGGGCGTCGGCCGACGGCACCAGCGCGAGCACGAGCGCGCTGGCCCCGAGTGCGGCGGTCATCGCCGTCCGGTAGCGCATGCATCCGACCTTTCTCTGGGGCTGCCGCCCCGCGTTGCTTACCTCACCAGCTCCGGGGCTTGCCCTTGCGGTACAGCCACTGCTGGAAGAACGGCCCGAGATCCCGCCCGGAGACCCGGTTCGCGAGCCGCATGAAATCCCCCGTCGTCACGTTGCCGTACCGGTGCTGCCGAACCCAGGTGCGCAGCAGGCGACCGAACGCCGCCGCACCGATCTTGTCGCGCAGCGCCACCAAGGTCATCCCGCCGCGGTTGTACACCGAAACCCCGAACAGCTGTTGGAGCCCCGGATCACCGGGCGGCACCGTCCACAGTTCGTCGCCCTCGGGGGTGGCGTACGCGCCGTCGAACGTCTCCCGCAGCGACGCCCCGCCGGACCGCGCGTCCCACAGCCATTCCGCGTACGTGGCGAACCCCTCGTTCAGCCAGATGTCCTTCCAGGTGCGCGGTGTCACCAGGTCGCCGAACCACTGGTGGGCCAGCTCGTGCGCGACCACCGAAGTGTCCGGGCGCATCCCGTACAGCGGCTTGGTCTGGTTCTCCAGGGCGTAGTCGGCGCCGGTCACGACGTCGGCGACGCCGCCGGTGGCGCCGTACGGGTACGGCCCGAACTCGCGCGCCCAGGCGTCGGTGATCGTCGCGGTGTCGTCGTACAGGCCGTTGAGCTCGCCGGACAGCCGCGGGTCGGTGGCGGCCAGCTCCGGGATGCCGCCGGGGGTGGTGCCGCGGCGCAGCTCGAACCGGCCGATCGTGGCGGTCGCCAGGTATGTGGCCATCGGGTGGGACTCGCGCCAGGAGAAGAGGGTGCGGCCGCCCAGGGGCCGCCGGTCGCGCAGCACGCCGTTGGACAGCGCGGTCAGCCCCTTCGGGACCGTGACGGTGACGTCGTACGTCGCCTTGTCCGACGGGTGGTCGTTGGACGGGAACCAGGTGCGCGAGCCGTCCGGCTCGCTGGCCACGAACGCGCCGTCGCCGGTGGGGATCCAGCCGATGCGGCCGAGCTGCCCCTCGTCCAGCGCCGCCGGCGTGCCGGAGTACCGCACCTCGACGGTGACCGTGGCACCGCGGGCGATCGGCTTCGCCGGGGTGATCACCAGCTCGCCGCCGCCCAGGGCGAACCGCGCGGGCGCGCCTGCGACCTCGACCCGGTGCACCGTCAGGCCCTGGAGGTCCAGGTCGAACCGGCTCAGCGACTGCGTGGCGGTCAGCCGGATCGTCGCGGTGGCCCGTAGCCGCTTGTCCGCGTAGTCGAGATCCAGGCCGTAGTGCCGTACGTCGATGCCGCCGTTGCCGGCCTTCGGCAGGTACGGGTCGCCGACGCCGGCCGCGCCGGGGCGCGCCTGCTCCACGGACGGTTCCGGCCGGCCGGAGCAGCCGCCGAGCACCGGAAGCAGCGTGGCCACCGCGAGCACGGCCGCGGCGCCCCGCCGTCCCCGGTTCACCGCGGGGTGCCCGGCCCCGGAGGAGCGGGCGGCGGGCCGTAGCCGGGCGGCGGGCCGTAACCCGGCGGCGGCCCGGCCGGCGGCCGCGGCGGGTCGGTCCGGATCACCACCGTCTGCGCGAACCGGTCGTGCAGGCACTGCCGGCGGACCGGGTCGTTGAACTGCATCAGCACGTCGACCAGCGAGAAGATCGAGCCGATGAACGGCACGGCGGCGGCCAGCGGGTACGCCAGGGCGCGCTTGGCCGCGGCGCCGGTGGCCACCTCGCCGCGGTCGTCCATCCGCACCACCCGGATGCTCATCACCCGCTTGCCGATCGTCGCGCCCCACTTGGCGTGGCACAGGCAGTCGTAGCCGAACCCGACCGCGCCGATCGCGACGCCGAGGACGACGATCCACACCAGGAGGCCGAGCGGGGAGAACGGCAGCTGGCCGGGCGACGAGCCGTAGTTCATCGACCGGTCGAGCGACTTGCCGAGCTGGTCGAACAGCCAGATGAAATACGCCACGTACACCGGCGAGGTGAGCAGGCTGACCACGAAGTTGTCCACGATCCGCGCGACCAGCCGCTGCCACCACTCGGCCAGCGTCGGATCCGCGGGCCGCTCGACGGGCACCGGCCGGTACGTCTGAGCGGGGGGTTGATACGTCACGGAGACAATCCTGTCCTAACCGGTCAGTACTGCGGGCCGTATCCCTGAGGTCCGTAACCCGGCTGCCCATAGCCCGGCTGACCATATCCGGGCTGGCCGTAGCCCTGCTGCCCGTACCCGGGCTGCTCATAGCCCTGCTGGCCGTAGCCCGGCTGGCCGTACGGCTGCGGCTGCTGGCCGTAGCCCTGCGCGTACCCCTGCGGGTAGCCGCCGTACGGCTGGCCGCCCGGGCCCACGTCGGTCTTGACCACGACGGTGCGCGCGGCCTTGTCGTGGACCGCCTGCTGCAGCGGCTTGTCCCACAGCGGCCACAGGCAGTCGACGATGGTGAGGACGCAGCAGGCCAGGTGGGACACGATCGGGTAGAGCGCCGCCCGCTTGGCCGC
>Ga0164243_10003358_pt1 | contig 25637 bp, 21 predicted proteins | sample OricompcompostOP_FD_108781 | JGI IMG/M metagenome (GOLD analysis project Ga0164243, IMG submission 108781) | Organic Plus compost microbial communities from Emeryville, California, USA - Original compost - Organic plus compost (OP) | ecosystem: Engineered > Solid waste > Mixed feedstock >...
ACGATGATCTCGACGACCGCGCTGTGCAGCGAGTCGGACGAGTAGATCGGCGCCGTGCAGCCCTCGACGTAGTGCACGTAGGCACCCTCGTCGACGATGATCAGCGTCCGCTCGAACTGGCCCATGTTCTCCGTGTTGATCCGGAAGTAGGCCTGGAGCGGGATCTCGACGTGCACGCCCGGCGGCACGTAGATGAACGAGCCGCCCGACCAGACGGCCGTGTTGAGCGCGGCGAACTTGTTGTCGCCGACCGGGATCACCGTGCCGAAGTACTCCTGGAACAGCTCCGGGTGCTCGCGCAGGCCCGTGTCGGTGTCGAGGAAGATGACGCCCTGCTCCTCGAGGTCCTCACGGATCTTGTGGTAGACGACCTCGGACTCGTACTGCGCCGCGACGCCCGCGATCAGCCGCTGCTTCTCGGCCTCGGGGATGCCCAGCTTGTCGTACGTGTTCTTGATGTCCGCCGGAAGCTCGTCCCAGCTCGTCGCCTGCTTCTCCGTCGAGCGGACGAAGTACTTGATGTTGTCGAAGTCGATGCCGCCCAGGTCGGCGCCCCAGTCCGGCATCGGCTTGCGGCCGAACAGCCGCAGGCCCTTGAGGCGCAGGTCGAGCATCCACCCGGGCTCGTTCTTCTTCGCGGAGATGTCGCGCACCACCGCCTCGTTGAGCCCGCGCTGCGCCGAGGCGCCGGCGACGTCGGTGTCGGCCCAGCCGTACTGGTACTTCCCCAGGGCGGCGAGGTGCTCCTCCTGGGTGATGGGCTGGACGATCTGCTCGGTCATGGATATCTGCCCTCACAGTTCCTGTTGGCTCTGGCGGACGCCAGCTTTCTGTGCCGGGATATGCGTCGTGCATACCCCGTCACCGTGTGCGATGGTGGCGAGTCGCTGGACATGGGTGCCGACCAGGCGGGAAATGACCGCCGTCTCGGCCTCACACAGCTCGGGAAACTCGGCGGCCACGTGCGCCACCGGGCAGTGGTGCTGGCAGAGCTGCCCGCCCGTGGCGATCGTGGACGCGTTGGCAGCGTAGCCCTCCGCGGTGAGGGCACCCGCGAGTGCCTCCGCCCGCGCGATCGGGTCGTCGCCCGCGCCTTCCATCGCCTCCCGGCAGCGCTGCTCCAGGCCCGACACCTGCTCGGCGGCGAACGCGTCGACCGCGCCTTCGCCGCCGTGGGCGGCGATCCAGCGCAGGGCGGCGGTGGCCATGCCGTCGTAGGTGTGCCGGCCGCAGCGCAGCCGCGCCGCGTCGGTCAGCGTGTACGCCTTCGCGGGACGGCCCCGGCCGCGGCTGCCGCGCACCGGTCGGGCCCGGACGACCACGTCGCCGTCGGCCAGCAGCGCGTCGAGGTGCTTGCGGATGGCGGCGGGGCTCAGGTGCAGCTGCGCGCCGAGCTCGGCCGCGGTGGCCGCGCCACGCTCGAGCAGCAGGCGGAGCACCCGGTCGCGGGTGCGTCCGTCCGCGGGGGCGACCGTCGGACCGGTCGTCTCCCTCCGCTCAGGAAGCATCGCCGCGTTTTTCACTACGCCAACGTTACGTATTTCGGCCGGGCGGAGCAAACCGCCACACCAGTGATCGACATCACCGCCCGTCACGGGTTTGGGCCACCCGGAAGCGGTCCGTACTCCTACCGTGCGTAGGATCTCGCCGTGACCGTGCTGCTCCGGCGCCTGGCGCTCGCCAACATCATCGCCAACGTCGCGATCGTCGTGACAGGCGGGGCCGTCCGGCTGACCGGATCGGGCCTCGGCTGCCCCACCTGGCCGCGGTGCACCGACGAGTCGTACGTGCCCAGCGGCGCGATGGGCATCCACGGTGTCATCGAGTTCACCAACCGCATGCTCGGCTGGGTCGTCGGCGCCGTGGCCCTGGCGGCCCTGGTGGCGGCGTTCGTCCACTACCGCCGCGACCGCACGCCGTGGAACAGGTCGCTGGCCCTGCTCGCGCTCGGCGTGTTCCTGATCATCCCCGCCCAGGGCGTGATCGGCGGGATCACCGTGCTCACCGACCTCAACCCCTGGGTGGTCGGGCTGCACTTCATCGCCTCCATGGGCGTGCTGGTGGTCGCCTGGGCCTTCTGGCGCCGCACCGTCGAGGGCGAGGGCGTCCTCCGGCGCGTCGTGCCGGGGCCGATCGTGGGGCTCGCCTGGCTGCTGACCGCGGCGAGCGCCGTGGTCGTCGTCCTCGGCGTGATCGTGACCGGCAGCGGCCCGCACGCGGGCGACGCCGACGCCCACCGCACGGGCCTCGACCCGGAGATCGTCTCGCAGCTGCACGCCGACGCGGTCTTCCTGCTGATCGGCCTGTCCGTCGCGCTCTGGTTCGCGCTGCGGGCCGTGGGAGCCCCGCGGGCGTCGACCCGGGCCGCCGCCGTGCTCGTCGCCGTCGAGCTCGCCCAGGGCGCCGTCGGCTTCGTGCAGTACTTCACCGGGCTGCCCGAGGTGCTGGTCGGCCTGCACATGCTCGGCGCCTGCCTGGTGTGGCTGGCGACGCTAGGCGCGCTGTGGGCCACCCGCCAGCGCGTACGCGACGGCGTCGGCGAACCGCTCGGCGGCGCCGTCGGCCTCGCCGAAGAAGAGCGAGGGCTCGGTCAGCTCCAGCTCGATCACGGTCGGCGCGCCGGTGTCGTCGGGGACGAGGTCGACCCGCGCGTAGAGCAGCCGGTCCCGGCCGCCCGGAACGGCGTCGAGCGCACGCTCGGCGACGGCGCGCTCGGCCGCTGACGGCACCGCCGGGTCGATCCGCTCCTCCTTGAAGAGCCCGGCGACGCCCTCGTCCGGGCCGGCCAGCATGGCACCCTTGCGCGCGGCGTGGCTGTAGCGCAGCCCGTCACCGGTGTCGAGGAAGACCAGCGCCGTCTCCCCCGCGCTGTCGACCTTGGCGAGGTAGGGCTGGATCATGACCGTCCGCCCGGCACCGGTGAGCCGCGCCAGGTGCGCGTCGAAGGCGCGCCGTTCCCGCTCGTCCCGCAGGCGGTAGCGGCCGGCGTCGACGCTCCCGGCGCCGATCACCGGCTTGAGCACGACGTCGGCGCCGTAGGCGACCCACCCTTCGCCGAGCTCCACGTACGTCGTCGGGATCACCGGCACGCCGGCCTTCGCCAGGTCGCGGAGGTAACGCTTGTCGGTGTTCCACCTGACGACGTCGCCCGGGTTGGCCAGGCGGTCGCCGGCGGCGGCGACGAAGGCGAGGAAGTCGTCGCGGCGGGCGGCGTAGTCCCAGGCCGAACGGATGACGACGAGGTCGTAGCCGGCCCAGTCGGCCGTCGGGTCGTCCCAGGCCCGGATGTCGACGGCGACGCCGCGGGCCCGCAGCGGGTCGAGCACGAGGCGGTCGTCGGAGTGCAGGTCGGGCAGGCGGCCACAGGTGACGAGAACGACCCGGGAGATCGTCTCCCGGGTCGCCTGCTCCTGCGTGGACGTGGTGGTCAAGGGGGGTGGGTCAGCGGGACAGCGTGCGCCGGGCCATCGACCGCCACAGGTCGTTGCTCGGCCGCATCTGGTCCATCAGCTCCCGCTCCCACTCGTTTTCGATCTCGACTCCGGCGCTGACACAGGCCGCGCGGGCCACGTCGGTGCCCTCCGCGAACTGGTCCGCCCAGGCGCCGTCGGCGCCGACCAGCACGATCCGGGCGCCTCGCTTGCCGACGTACTCGATGACCGCCTTGGCGCCGCCGTGGACGGCGGCGAACGACCGGATCCCGTTGACCAGCCCGGAAGCGACCGGCTCGTCGGGTTTCACAGCCGTCAGCGTCGTATCGGAACCATCTGCCATGGACGAGAGCGTAAGCACGGATGGCCGTTTCCGCGCGCCATTCGAGCGTGTTTTGTGACGCCTCTCATCAACGGATTTAAGACAGCCCACAGGCATTTCGCCCGGCCAAAATCCGACATATAGATATAAGTACGGGCTATGGATCGACAACGGTCTGTCACTCGTACGAGGTCCGGCCGCCAGCCGGTGAATTCCGGCGATTCTGCCGCCATCCCCCGTGAAAGGGGCGGGTCAGAGGAGCGCGTCGATGGCGACGGAGACGAACAGGATCGTCAGGTACGTGTTCGACCAGTGGAACAGGCGCATCGGCTTGAGCGCCTCGCCGCGGCGGCCGCGGCCGACCAGCTTGTGCGCCTCCACCACGAGGGCGCCGCCCGCCACGATCGCCATCAGCCCGTACACCGGGCCCATGCCCAGCGGCCAGGCCGCGACCGACGTCAGGACGGTGAGCCACGTGTAGAAGAGGATCTCGCCGTTGACCCGGGCCGCGCCGCGCACGACCGGCAGCATCGGGATGCCGGCGCGCGCGTAGTCCTCCTTGTAGGTGACGGCCAGCGCGTAGAAGTGCGGCATCTGCCAGAAGAAGACCACCGCGAAGAACGCCCAGGCCAGCGGTGCCAGCCCGCCGGTCACCGCGGCCCAGCCGATCAGCACCGGCGCGGCGCCGCAGGCCCCGCCCCAGAACGTGTTGTGCGGGGTGGTCCGCTTGAGCCAGAGCGTGTAGACGAGGTCGTAGTAGGCGATCGCGGCGGCCGTCAGGCCCGCGGCCAGCCAGTTGGTGAACCCGGCCATCAGGCCCACCGAGACCACGGCCAGCACCAGGCCGAAGACCAGCGCGCTGTGCGGCGAGACGACGTGCCGGGGCAGCGGACGCCGCTTCGTGCGGCGCATAAGCTGGTCGATGTCGCGGTCGATGTAGCAGTTGAGCGCGTTCGCGGCACCGGCGGCCAGCGCGCCGCCGACCAGGACGACGACCATGGTGCCGATCGGCGGCACCCCGCCGGCGGCCAGGAACATCGTCGGGATGGTGGTGATGAGCAGCAGCTCGATGATGCGCGGCTTGGTCAGCGCGACGTAGGCCCGGACGACGGCGCCGACGTCGCGCCGAGCGGGCACCGGAACCGGCCCAGGTACCAGTTCCGTGCGCGCCGGACGCTCCGTCACCATGCTCAAGGCCGTGTCCACCTTCCGTGCCGGGCCGCGACCGCGGAAGGTCAACAGGCCGACCGACAGCGTACGCGTCGCCCATTCCCGCTGATCACGCGCCCCGGACGCGGTGCGGTCCATACCACTCAGCCAGCCCGATCGCGTGCTGTTCGCGCACAGCACGAAACCGGAAGGCGAGATCGGGCGGCACACGTTCAGGACGGGTCGCTAGGGTCAGTCATGAGGGACCGGAAACACTCGCCGAGGAGCGCATAACCCGTGGTAGACACCAAGTCGGAGCAAGCGTCGTTCACCTGGTCCGAGCTGGACCGAAAGGCGGTCGACACGGTCCGCGTCCTGGCGATGGACGCGGTCGAGAAGGCCGGCAACGGCCATCCGGGCACGGCGATGAGCCTCGCCCCCGCCGCCTACCTGCTGTTCAACCGGGTGATGCGGCACGACCCGACCGACCCGCAGTGGCCCGGTCGCGACCGGTTCGTGCTGTCGGCCGGCCACAGCAGCCTGACGCTCTACATCCAGCTCTACCTGACCGGCTACGGGCTGGGCCTCGAAGACCTCATGGCGCTGCGCCAGTGGGGCTCACTGACCCCCGGCCACCCCGAGCACGGCCACACCAAGGGCGTCGAGACCACCACCGGGCCGCTGGGCCAGGGCATCGGCAACGCGGTCGGCATGGCGATGGCCGCCCGGCGGGAGAAGGGGCTCTTCGACCCGGAGGCCGACGGCGGGTCGCTCTTCGACCACTTCGTCTACACGATCGTCTCCGACGGCGACATCGAGGAGGGCATCAGCCACGAGGTCAGCGCGCTCGCCGGCCACCAGAAGCTGGGCAACCTGATCGCGATCTACGACGACAACGAGATCTCGATCGAGGACGACACCCGCATCGCCAAGAGCGAGGACGTCGCGGCCCGCTACGAGGCGTACGGGTGGCACGTCCAGACCGTCGACTGGCGCGCCGGGCACGCCGACGAGGGCGACTACCACGAGGACGTCGAGGCGCTCTGGCGCGCGATCGAGGTGGCGAAGGAGGTCACCGACCGCCCGTCGTTCATCGCGCTGCGCACGATCATCGGCTGGCCGGCCCCCAACAAGCAGAACACCGGCAAGATCCACGGCTCCGCGCTCGGCGCCGACGAGGTGGCCGCCACCAAGAAGATCCTCGGCTTCGACCCGGCGAAGAGCTTCGTCGTCGAGGAGGAGGTGCTGGCGCACACCCGCGAGGCGGTCGCGCGTGGCCGCGCCGCCCACGCCGAGTGGGACAAGGCGTTCGCCGCCTGGTCCACCGCCAACCCGGAGCGCCGGGCCCTCTTCGACCGCCTCACCTCCCGCGCGCTGCCGGCCGGCTGGACGGACGCGCTGCCGACGTGGCCGGCGGACCCGAAGGGCGTCGCCACCCGCGCCGCCTCCGGCAAGATCCTCGAGGCGCTGGCGCCGGTGCTGCCGGAGCTGTGGGGCGGCTCGGCCGACCTCGCCGAGAGCAACAACACCACGATGAAGGGCGAGCCGTCGTTCGTGCCGAGCGAGCACGCGACCAAGGAGTTCCCCGGCAACGAGTACGGCCGGACGCTGCACTTCGGCATCCGCGAGCACGGCATGGGTGCGATCCTCAACGGCATCGCGCTGCACGGCGCCACCCGGCCCTACGGCGGCACGTTCCTCGTGTTCAGCGACTACATGCGGCCGGCGGTCCGGCTCGCGGCGCTGATGAAGCTGCCGGTCACCTACGTCTGGACGCACGACTCGATCGGCCTCGGCGAGGACGGCCCGACCCACCAGCCGATCGAGCACCTGTCGGCGCTGCGCGCGATCCCCGGCCTCGACGTGGTGCGTCCCGCCGACGCCAACGAGACCGCCTGGGCGTGGCGGCTCGCGATGGAGCACACCGACCGCCCGACGGCGCTCGCCCTGACCCGCCAGGCCCTGCCGGTGATCGACCGCGAGGTCTACGCGCCGGCCGACGGCATGGTCCGGGGCGGCTACATCCTCGCCGAGGCATCCGACGCGCAGCCCAAGGTGATCCTCATCGGCACCGGCTCCGAGGTGCAGATCTGCCTCGCCGCCCGGGAGCGGCTGGAGGCCGAGGGCACGCCGACGCGGGTCGTGTCGATGCCGTGCCAGGAGTGGTTCCGGGCCCAGGACGAGGCGTACCGCCAGTCCGTGCTGCCCAACTCCGTCAAGGCGCGGGTCAGCGTCGAGGCGGGGATCGCCATGTCCTGGCGCGACCTCGTGGGCGACCACGGCGAGTGCGTCAGCATCGAGCACTACGGTGCGAGCGCGCCGTACCAGGTGCTCTTCGAGCAGTTCGGCTTCACCGCCGACAACGTCGTCGCCGCCGCGCACGCCACGCTCGCGCGCGTCGGCGCCATCACCGGCACCACCACGGGCAACTGAGGGAGCGAAGGCACATGACTGACCGGCTGGCCGATCTCGCCGCCGCGGGCGTCGCGATCTGGCTCGACGACCTGTCCCGCGTCCGGTTGAGCACCGGCACCCTGGACCAACTCCGCCGGGAGCAGCACGTCGTCGGGGTGACCACCAACCCGACGATCTTCGCCAAGGCGCTCGCCGACGCCGACGCCTACGACGGCCAGGTCCGCGACCTGGCCCGCCGCGGGGTGACCGTCGAGGAAGCCGTGCGGATGCTCACCACGTACGACGTGCGTTGGGCGTGCGACGTGATGCGGCCGGCGTACGACGCCAGCGCCGGCGTCGACGGGCGGGTCTCGATCGAGGTCGACCCGCGGCTGGCGTTCGAGACCGAGAAGACGGTCGCCGAGGCCAAGGCGCTCTGGTGGCTCGTCGACCGCCCCAACCTATTCATCAAGATCCCGGCGACCGAGGCCGGCCTGCCGGCGATCACCGAGACGCTGGCCGCGGGCATCAGCGTCAACGTCACGCTGATCTTCTCGCTGGAGCGCTACAGCCAGGTGATGGACGCGTTCCTCGCCGGCATGGAGCAGGCGAAGGCCAACGGGCACGACCTGTCGAAGATCGGGTCCGTGGCGTCGTTCTTCGTCTCCCGCTTCGACACCGAGATCGACAAGCGGCTGGAGAAGATCGGCAACGACGAGGCGAAGGCGCTGCGCGGCAAGGGTGCGGTCGCCAACGCGCGGCTGGCGTACGAGCGGTACGCGGAGGTGTTCGCGGGCGAGCGCTGGCAGGCGCTGGCCGACGCCGGCGCCAACCCGCAGCGTCCGCTCTGGGCCTCGACGTCGACGAAGAACCCGGACTACCCGGACACGCTCTACGTGGAGAATCTCATCGCCCCCGGCACGGTCAACACCATGCCGGAGCCGGTCATCCACGCCTGGGCCGACCACGGCGACACCCAGCCCGACACGGTGACCGGCTACTACGACGACGCCAAGAAGGTCATGGCCGACCTGACCCGGGTCGGCATCGACCTCGACGACGTGTTCGCCACCCTGGAGCGCGAGGGCGTGGAGAAGTTCTCCGCGAGCTGGCATGAGCTGATCGAGGGCGTCGACGCTTCGCTCAAGGCGGCGACGAAGTGAGCACCTACGGGTTCGGGTCGGACGGGGTGCCCAACCCGTCGGCCGACGACGGGCCGGCGTTCGCCGACGGGGTGGTCGCCGCCGCCGGCATCGCGGTCTACGGCGCCGGAAGCGCCGACGCGGCCGCGGCCCGCGCGTCGCTGGTCGGTGCCGGCGTGCCGGCCAAGCTGGTGGCCAAGGACGCCACCCTGTGGGGCCCGGACGCGGAGGCGGAGGCCAAGATCCGGCTCGGCTGGATCGACACGTTCCGCCGCAGCCGCGACCTCCTCCCCCGCCTCGCCGAGCTGCGCACCGAGCTGGCCGACCTCGACCACGTGGTGCTCGCCGGCATGGGCGGCTCGTCGCTGGCACCCGAGGTGATCACCCGTACGCTCGGCGTGCCGCTGACCGTGCTCGACACGACCGATCCGGGCCAGGTCCGGGCGGCGCTGGGCGACCGGCTCGCCACGACGCTCGTCGTCGTCTCCAGCAAGTCCGGCGGCACCGTCGAGACCGACAGCCACCGCCGGGCGTACTGGCAGGCGTTCCTCGACGCGGGCATGTCCGAGGCCGAGGCCGGCCGGCACTTCGTGATCGTCACCGACCCGGGTTCGCCGCTGGAGGCCGTGGGGCGGGAGATGGGTGCCCAGGTGATCCTCGCCGACCCCGACGTGGGCGGCCGCTACTCGGCGCTGACCGCGTTCGGCGTCGTGCCGTCCGCGCTGGCCGGCGTCGACGTGGCGGAGCTGCTGGACCAGGCCGAGGAGCTGCTGCCCGCCCTCGGCGAGGAGAGCGGCAACCCGGGCCTCGCCCTCGGTGCGGCGCTCGGCGCGGCCGCCGCCGAGGGACGCGACAAGGTCGCGCTGGTCGACGACGGCACCGGCATCGTCGGCCTCGGCGACTGGGCCGAGCAGCTGCTCGCCGAGTCCACCGGCAAGGACGGCAAGGGCATCCTTCCGGTGGTCATCGAGCGGCCTGACAGCCCCGGCGCGCGCGGCTCCGACGTGGTCACCGTCACCGTCGGCGGCGCGCAGCCGCCGGCCGCGGTGCCGGGCGGCGGCGTCCGCCCCGACCTCTCGGTCAACGGCCCGCTCGGCGCGCAGTTCCTGGCCTGGGAGTACGCGACCGCGATCGCCGGCCGGGTGATCGGCATCGACCCGTTCAACCAGCCCAACGTGACCGAGTCGAAGAACAACACCACCCGGATCCTCGCCGAGGGCATGCCGAGCGAGACGCCGTCGTTCACCGACGGCGCCATCGAGGTGTACGGCGGCACGGGCGACAGCCTCGCCGCGGTGCTCGGCGCGCTGGTCGAGGGGGTCGGCGCGGACGGCTACCTCGCGGTGCTGGCATACCTCGACCGGCTCGGCGACGCGCGGGCGGCCGAGTCGCGCGTGCTGCTGGCCACGGCCACCGGACGTCCGGTGACGTTCGGCTGGGGTCCGCGCTACCTGCACTCGACGGGGCAATATCACAAGGGCGGGCCGCAGGTCGGCTCGTTCCTGCAGATCACCGGCGCGGTGGTCCACGACCTGCCGGTGCCGGGGAAGCCGTACTCCTTCGGTCAGCTGCAGGCCGCGCAGGCCGCTGGCGACCGGCAGGCGATGGCCGACCGCGGGCGTCCCGTCGTCCGGCTCCACCTCACCGACCGGCGCGCGGGGATCGACCAGCTCCTCACCGCGCTGGCAGCGCTCCCCGCCCGGGGCTAGGAGGAGGATGGTGAACCCGCTGCGAGACCCCCAGGACCGGCGGCTGCCGAGGATCCCGGAGCCGTGCGCTCTGGTGATCTTCGGCGTGACCGGCGACCTGTCACGGAAGAAACTGATCCCGGCCATCTACGACCTCGCCAACCGGGGGTTGCTGCCCCCGGGGTTCGTGGTGCTGGGCTTTGCCCGCCGAGACTGGGGGGACGGCGACTTCGAGTCGCTGGCGATGGAGGCGGCGAAGAAGGGTGCCCGCACGCCCTGGCGGGAGGACGTGTGGGCCCGGCTCGCCGGCAACATCAAGTTCGTACCGGGTTCGTTCGACGACGACGAAGCGTTCGACCACCTCGCGACCACGCTCGACGAGCTGCGCGACACCCACGGCATCGCCGGCAACGCGGCGTTCTACTTCGCGATCCCGCCGGCGGCGTTCCCGATCGTGCTCAAGCAGCTGGCGCGCACCGGGATGGCCGACAACAAGAAGGCCGGCGGCTGGCGGCGGGTCGTCGTCGAGAAGCCCTTCGGCAACGACCTCGCCTCGGCCAAGTCCCTCAACGAGCTGGTCGACGACGTGTTCACCCGCGACGACGTGTTCCGCATCGACCACTACCTGGGCAAGGAGACCGTCCAGAACATCCTGGCCCTGCGGTTCGCCAACAACCTCTTCGAGCCGCTGTGGAACAGCCGGTACGTCGACTCGGTGCAGATCACCATGGCCGAGGACGTGGGCATCGGCACGCGGGCGGCGTTCTACGACGCGGCCGGCGCCGCCCGCGACGTCCTGCAGAACCACCTGCTGCAGCTGCTCGCGCTGGTCGCGATGGAGGAGCCGACGAGCTTCGACGCCGCCGAGATCCGGACCGAGAAGCTCAAGGTGCTCAAGGCCGTCAAGCTTCCGGCCGACATCCGCGCGGACACCGTCCGCGGTCAGTACCTTCCGGGCTGGGTCGGCGGCGAGCGGGCGGTCGGCTACCTCGAGGAGAAGGACGTGCCGTCCGACTCCACCACCGAGACGTACGTGGCGGTCAAGCTCCACGTGCAGAACCGGCGGTGGGCCGGGGTGCCGTTCTACCTGCGGTGCGGCAAGCGGATGCCGCGGCGGGTCACGGAGCTGGCCGTCATCTTCCGCAAGGCGCCGCACCTGCCGTTCAACCCGTACGACATCGAGATGCTCGGCGCCAACCAGCTGGTGATCCGGGTCCAGCCGGACGAGGGCGTGGTGCTCAAGTTCGGCTCCAAGGTGCCGGGCACCACGATGGAGGTCCGCGACATCGCGATGGACTTCCAGTACGGCGCGGCGTTCACGGAGTCGAGCCCCGAGGCGTACGAGCGGCTGGTGCTCGACGTGCTCATCGGCGACCGCACGCTCTTCCCCGACGCGGCCGAGGTGGAGCAGAGCTGGCGGGTGATCGACCCGCTGGAGGAGGCGTGGGCCGGCACCGCCCCCGAGCCGTACCGGGCCGGCGAGTGGGGCCCGCACGCCGCCGACGAGCTGCTGCGACGCGACGGCCGGCACTGGAGGCGCGCATGATCGGGCTTTGGGACACCACCGGCAACGAGGTGGTCAAGGCACTGGCCACCGAGCGCCGCTCGGCCGGCGGCGTGGCCAGCGGCATGGCCCTCACGTTGATCGTGGTCGTCGACGAGAAGCGGGTCCGCGAGGCGGAGGCGGCCGCGACGATCGCGTCCGCGATGCACCCGTGCCGGCTGCTCATCGTCGTGCGGGCCGACGTCGAGCGACCGAGCAACCGCCTCGACGCCGAGGTCGTCGTCGGCGGCCGGCTGGGCCCCTGCGAGGCGGTGGTGATGCGGATGTACGGCCGCCTCGCGCTGCACGCCGAGTCGGTGGTCATGCCGCTGCTGGTTCCCGACGTCCCGGTGGTCACCTGGTGGCACGGCGAACCGCCGGAGAAGATCGCCAATGACTTCCTCGGCGTGGTGGCCGACCGCCGGATCACCGACGTCTCGCAGACCGCCGACCCGGTGGCCGCCCTCCGCCAGCGGGCGGCCGACTACGCGCCGGGCGACACCGACCTGGCGTGGACGCGCATCACGCCGTGGCGCACGCTGGTGGCGTCGGCGTTCGACAGCACGTCGGCCCGGATCGTCGAGGCGACGGTGACCGCACCGCCGCACGACCCGACCGCCGCCCTGATGTCGGGGTGGCTCGCCGCCCGCCTCGGCATCTCGCCGCAGCGCGCCGACGCCGACGGCTCCCGCATCATGCGGGCGGTCGAGCTGGTCTGCGCCGACGGTGACAAGGTGGGCCTGGTCCGCGACCAGGACACGGCCACGTTCACCCGCAACGACCAGCCGGCCCGGCACCTCCCGCTGGTCCGCCGCCCGCTCGGCGAGGAGCTGGCCGAGGAGCTGCGCCGGCTGGATCCCGACCAGGTGTACGCGCAGGCGTTGAGCGCCATGTCCGGCGAGACCGGCCTCGACCACCGCCCACCCCACCGGGTCCACGTGTGGAAGGACCCGATGACGGCCGGGGTGTCACCGGGCCTCGGGCCGGGCATCTCCGGTGGCGGGCCGCCCACGCAGCCGGAGGACATGCCGTCGACCCGGCCTGGCACCGCCGGCCCGGGCACCGCGGCCGGCTCCTCCCCGTCCGCCGCGTCACCGGCCGCGGGCGAGGCCGCGGCGGGTGGGGTCGAGCGTTGAGCGGAGCCTCCGGTCACCGCCCGATCCGACGCGCCGCCCGCTCAGCGGCCGAGCCTGGCCGCGGAAGGTGCCGTCGAGAGAAGCCCGACCGCCGTGCGGCATGCGGCAGAGTCGTGACTGTTTCCTCCGCGTTGGGTGAGGTGTGGGGATGAGCGAGACGAGCGTGATCGTCCACTCGGATGCCGGCGTGTTGGCGCAGGCGGTGGCCGCGCGGCTTGTCGTGGCGTTGATCGACGCGCAGGCCGAGCGGGGTGCGGCCGCGTGGGTGCTGACCGGCGGGCGGGTCGCCGGCGCCGTCCACCGCGCGGTGCGCGACCTGCCGGCCAGCGACGCGGTCGACTGGTCCCGGGTCGACTTCTGGTGGGGGGACGAACGGTTCCTGCCGGCCGGGCATCCGGACCGCAACGAGACGCAGGCCCGGGAGCAGCTGCTCGACGCGCTGCGGGTGCCGCCGGCGCGGCTGCACCCCATGCCGGCGTCCGACGGCCCCGACGGCGACGACCCGGAGGCGGCCGCCGCCCGCTACGCCGGCGAGCTGGCCCGGGCCGCGCGGCCCGGCACGGCGGTGCTGCCGCACTTCGACGTGCTGATGCTCGGCGTCGGCGAAGACGGCCACGTCGCGTCGGTGTTCCCCGAGCATCCGGTCGCCTACGAGACCCGCCCGGTCAGCGCGGTACGCGGCAGCCCCAAGCCGCCGCCGGTCCGGATCACGCTGACGCTGCCCGCGATCAACACCGCCGACGAGGTGTGGCTGGTCGCCGCCGGCCCGGACAAAGCCGGCGCGGTGGGGATGGCACTGGCCGGCGCGGGGCCGGTCCAGCTACCGGCCGCCGGGGTCCGCGGCGTCAACCGCACGATCTGGCAACTCGACAACGCCGCTGCGGCTCAGGTGAAGCGAACGTTCCGCAGCGTCCGCACCTGACTGACCGGGCCGGACCGGCATCCTTCCCCCACCGCCTGCGCACAAGTCGATCAGCGACGCACGCGCATCCGCCACCAGGCACCTCTCAGCCAGCCGGGTGTCCGCTGGGGTGACCAACCAGAACGGCCGCTGAAGCCCGCCGACCGCACCATCCGCATCTCACACCGCATCCGGCACCCCCAGGCTTCGCCACGGCACGGCCGCGGCCTCGATCGGGAGCAATGTCGCCTGCGACGAAGCCGCCACGACCGCACCGCGATCCTGCGAGGCCGCGTCAGCCGCCGACGCGGACCCCACGGCGGTCACGGGCAGCACCGGCCGTCCTGGCGTGAACATCGCTCTTCTTGACTGCCTATCACTGCGGGCTTAGGCTCCCTCTGTCCGGTCTCTTGAAACGATTCATAGGGGGCCCCGTCCCATGAGCGTCCCGATCGCTGACCTGATCGGTCGGTCCAACCGGCTGGGGGCCGATCCGCGCAACACCAACTACGCGGGCGGGAACACCTCCGCCAAGGGTGCGGCGCTCGACCCCGTCACCGGACAGCCCGTCGAGCTGCTCTGGGTCAAGGGCTCCGGCGGGGACCTCGGCACGCTGACCGAGCGCGGGCTCGCCGTGCTGCGGCTCGACCGGCTCCGGGCACTGACCGCCGTGTACTCCGGGCCCGACCGCGAGGACGAGATGGTCGCCGCGTTCGACTTCTGCCTGCACGGGCGGGGTGGCGCCGCGCCGTCGATCGACACCGCGATGCACGGGCTCGTCGGCGCGCGGCACGTCGACCATCTCCATCCCGACTCCGGCATCGCGCTGGCCACCGCCGCCGACGGGGAGGCGCTCACCGCCGAGTGCTACGGCGACCGGGTCCTCTGGGTGCCGTGGCGGCGGCCCGGGTTCCAGCTCGGGCTCGACATCGCCGCCATCCACGACGCCAACCCGCGGGCGGTCGGCGTCGTCCTCGGCGGGCACGGCATCACGGCATGGGGTGCGACCAGCGAGGAATGCGAGGCCAACTCGCTGTGGATGATCCGTACCGCCGAGGAGTTCCTCGCCCGCCGGGGACGCCCGGAGCCGTTCGGTCCGGTGCTGCCCGGCTACGCGGCCCTGCCGCCCGACGAGCGGCACGCTCGCGCCGCCGCGCTCGCGCCGGTCGTCCGCGGCCTCGCCTCCACCGACAAGCCGCAGGTCGGCCACTACACCGACGCCGAGGTCGTGCTCGACTTCCTGGCCCGCGAGGCGCATCCCCGGCTCGCCGCGCTCGGCACCTCCTGCCCCGACCACTTCCTGCGCACCAAGGTCCGCCCGCTGGTGCTCGACCTTCCCGCCGACGCACCGCTCGACGCCGCGGTCGCGCGACTCCGCGAGCTGCACGAGGCGTACCGCCGCGACTACGCCGCCTACTACGACCGGCACGCCACCCCCGACAGCCCACCGATGCGCGGCGCGGACCCGGCGATCGTGCTGGTACCCGGCGTCGGCATGTTCAGCTTCGGCGGCAACGCGCAGACGGCGCGGGTCGCCGGCGAGTTCTACGTCAACGCGATCAACGTGATGCGCGGCGCCGAGGCCGTCTCCCGCTACCGGCCGATCGACGAGGCGGAGAAGTTCCGCATCGAGTACTGGGCCTTGGAGGAGGCCAAGCTCGCCCGCCTACCGAAGCCGCGGCCGCTCGCCACCCGGGTCGCCGTGGTCACCGGTGCCGGCTCGGGTATCGGCCGGGCGATCGCGCACCGGCTCGCCGCCGACGGTGCCTGCGTCGTGGTCGCGGACCGGGACGGCGCCGCCGCCGAGAAGGTCGCCGCCGAGCTCGGCGGGCGGGACACGGCGGTCGCGGTCACCGCCGACGTCACCGACGAGACCGCGGTCGCCGCGATGGTACGGGCCGCCGCGCTCGCGTACGGCGGGCTGGACCTCGTCGTCAACAACGCCGGACTCTCGATCTCCAAGCCGCTGCTGGAGACCACCGCCGAGGACTGGGACCTGCAGCACGACGTGATGGCCAAGGGCTCGTTCCTCGTCGCCCGGGAGGCGGCGCGGGTGATGATCGCCCAGGGCATGGGCGGCGACATCGTCTACATCGCCAGCAAGAACGCGGTTTTCGCCGGCCCGAACAACGTCGCGTACGGCGCCGCGAAGGCCGACCAGGCCCACCAGGTGCGGCTGCTCGCGGCCGAGCTGGGTGAGCACGGGATCCGCGTCAACGGCGTCAACCCCGACGGCGTCGTCCGGGGCTCCGGCATCTTCGCCAGCGGCTGGGGTGCCCAGCGGGCGGCCGTCTACGGCGTGCCGGAGGAGGAGCTCGGCGCGTTCTACGCCAAGCGGACGCTGCTCAAGCGCGAGGTGCTGCCCGAGCACGTCGCCAACGCGGTCGCCGCGCTGACCGCGGGCGACCTGTCGCACACGACGGGACTCCACGTGCCGGTCGACGCCGGCGTGGCGGCGGCGTTCCTCCGGTGAGCTCCGCCTACGCGGCGGTCGACCTCGGCGCCGCCAGCGGCCGCGTGATGGTCGGCACCGTGGGATCCACTGTGGAACTCACCGAGGTGGCTCGGTTCGCGAACGAGCCGGTGCGCCTCCCGTCCGGCCTGCACTGGGACATCCTGCACCTCTACGCCTCGATCCTGACCGGGTTGCGCGCCACCGCCGGCGCACCCCGCTCGGTCGCCGTGGACTCCTGGGCCGTCGACTATGGACTCCTCGACGCCGGCGGCGCGCTGCTCGGGCTGCCGCACCACTACCGCGACCCGCGCACCGAGGGGATCGCCGAACCGGCACCCGGCATCTACGCCCGCACCGGCATCCAGCGGCTGCCGATCAACACGCTCTTCCAACTGCTCGCCGAGCCCCGCGTCCGGCTCGACGCCGCGCACACGCTGCTCATGATCCCCGACCTGATCGGCTACTGGCTGACCGGGGCCGTCGGCGCGGAGCGGACCAACGCCTCCACCACCATGCTGTACGACGCCACGGCGCGCGACTGGTCGTACCCGGTGATCGAGGCCGCCGGCCTGCCGCGCCGCCTGTTCCCTCCGCTGCGCGACCCCGGCGACCGCCTCGGCCCGCTCCTCCCCTGGGTCCGCGAGGCGACCGGCCTGGCCTGCCACGTCGTCGCGGTCGGCTCCCACGACACGGCGTCGGCGGTGGCCGCGGTCCCGGCGGCGACGGACCGCTTCGCCTACGTCTCCTGCGGCACGTGGTCACTGGTCGGCGTCGAACTGCCCGCACCGGTCCTGACCGAGGAGAGCCGGCTGGCGAACTTCACCAACGAGGCGGGCCTGGACGGGACGATCCGCTACCTGCGCAACGTCATGGGCCTCTGGCTGCTCCAGGAGTGCCAGCGGACGTGGCGCGACGCGGGACAGGCGGTCGACACCGCCGCGCTGCTGGCCGCCGCCGCCCGCGAGCGTCCGTTCGCCGCCCTGGTCGACCCCGACCTGCCGGAGTTCCTGCCGGCCGGCGACATGCCCGCCCGCATCGACGCGTACTGCCGCCGGACGGGCCAGACCCCACCCGCGACCCCGGCCGCGTACGCCCGCTGCGTGCTCGAAAGCCTGGCCGTCGCCCACCGCGCCACCGTCCGCGACGCGATGCGCCTCTCCGGCCGGGAGGTCGAGGTGGTCCACGTCGTCGGCGGCGGTGCCCGCAGCGCGCTGCTGTGCCAGCTCACCGCCGACGCGTGCGGCCTGCCGGTGATCGCCGGCCCGGTCGAGGCCACCGCCCTCGGCAACGTCCTGACCCAGGCCCGCACCGACGGCGGCCCACCCGACCTGCCTGCCATGCGCGCGCTGGTGGCGACGTCGACGGCGACGAAGAGGTACGACCCCGACCCGGCCGCAGCCCGCGCGTGGTCGGCCGCCGCCGCCCGCGTCGGCCGCCCCTGACCGGCGATCCAGCCACACTGCCCAACCGACCCCGAGCCACGCCGACACACCGAAGCGCCGGCACGCCTGAGCGGCCCAGCGGCCGCGGGCGGCCGTTGGGCGGCTCGCGCGAGTGTGCCGTCAGCTCCCGGCGGTGACACCACACCCGACATCGGTGGACATGCCGCGTTCCAGGCGGTGGCCAGGGTCGGTCGCGGCCGCCGTCGAGCAGCCGGTGCTGGCGAACGGCAAGCCCGACGGCCGTCGGCGGACCACACCGCAGGACACCACCGCGAGCCGGCCGGCACGCGGTCGCACGGCGTGCGGCCCTCGCAAGCCCACGGCAGGGACCGACCCCGCGCCGCCACCAAGCGGCACGAGTCGAGCCCCCGCGGGCATGTCGCCGGACAACCGGCGCACCGGCGGGATCGGGCCTCGCGGCCCGATCCGGACCCGGCGAGAGGTCGCCAGTGAGCCCACAGACACCCCGGCGGCAGATCGTCGCGGCACTGGCGAAAGGCCGCCAATGCCAGCCGCGAGCCGGCCAGCACCGCCGTCACACACCCGTGCGTCGGCCATCCGCGTTAGGAAGGGGCCCTTCCTAACGCGGCAGCCGCGACCGACCGCGCGCCGCCACCAAGCGGCGCGGGTCGAGCCCGTGGGCATGTCGCCGGGCGGCCGGTCGCACAGCGGGCGTGCGCGCCGCTGGGATCAGGCCCGGGGGGCGATCCAGACGCGGCGACGGGTCGCGCCAGCGAGTGCGCGGACCCGCCGGCGTCAGATCTCGCCGCGGCGCTGGCGCAAGGCGGCCAGTGCCTCGGCGAGGATCGCGGCGCCGTCCGCGTCGGTGCGGCGTTCCTTCACGTACGCGAGGTGGGTCTTGTACGGCTCGGTGCGCGGCCTGCCGGGAGGGTTGGCGGCGTCGAGGCCGGCCGGCTGGCCGCAGCGGGGGCAGTCCCACGTCGCGGGGGGCACGACGTCGGCCGCCAGGGAAACATCGACGGTGTGGGTGTTGGCACACCAGTAGGTCACCGACCGGCGGGGTGCGGGTTCGCACCGCTCGGTCGGTCGCATCGGGCCGGAACCGACCCGGGTGCCACGGATGGCGCTGCCACTCGGCACGGTCATTCGCTCCTGTCGTCGTGTGGGGGGATCGACGCGGTGAAGCAAAAAGTTCGCGGTCCGGATAGCGAATCCGGACCGCGCCCGAGTTTACGACTGTTGGGGCTGAATGGGGGTCAGGTGGCGACCGCGAGTTTGAGCCAGAAGCCCAGACCCACGATGCACGCGAACCACACGATCCCCACCAGGATGGTGTAGCGGTCGAGGTTCTTCTCCGCGACCGAGGAGCCGGCGAGGTTGGTGCTGACACCGCCGCCGAACATGCTGGACAGACCGCCACCCTTGCCGCGGTGCAGCAGGATCAGCATCGTCAGCAGCACGCTCGTGATGATCAGCAACACGATCAACGTGTAGGCGAACGCGATCGGCATGGTGGTGGTCAGTCCTCTCGAATGGGCCGCGACCCGCCAAGGATAGCGGCCGGGTCCGCCGCGCGGGGACCCGGCCACCACACCTCAGCGCTGCACGTGCTCCGGGAAACGGACGATCTGCACGAACTCGTCGGCGTCGATGCTCGCGCCGCCGACGAGAGCGCCGTCGACGTCCGGCTGGGCCATGATGGCGGCGACGTTGGCCGCCTTCACCGAGCCGCCGTACAGGATGCGGGTCTCCGCCGCCGTCTCGGGGTCGAACCGCTCCTCCAGGCGGGCCCGGACGGCCCCGCACACCTCCTGGGCGTCGTCGGGCGTCGCGGTCTTGCCGGTGCCGATCGCCCAGACCGGCTCGTACGCGATCACGACCTTGCGCACCTGGTCGGGCTTGAGCCCGTCGAGCGCCGCGTCGAGCTGGTCGCGGCAGTGCGCGACGTGGCCACCGGCCTCGCGGACCTCGATGCCTTCGCCGACGCAGAGGATCGGCGTGATCTCGTTGGCCAGCGCCGCCGCCACCTTCGCGTTGACCAGCGCGTCGTCCTCGTGGTGGTACTGCCGGCGCTCGGAGTGCCCGACCACCACGTACGAGCAGCCGAGCTTGGCCAGCATCGCACCCGAGATGTCGCCGGTGTAGGCACCGCCCTTGTGCGGCGAGAGGTCCTGGGCCCCGTACCCGATGAGCAGCTTGTCGCCGTCGACCAGCGTCTGCACGCTGCGCAGATCGGTGAACGGCGGCAGCACGACCGTCTCGACGGCGGTGAGCTGCTGCTCGTTGAGGCTGAACGCCAGCTTCTGCACCAGCGCGATCGCCTCGAGGTGGTTGAGGTTCATCTTCCAGTTGCCGGCCATCAGCGGCCGGCGGGACTGCGTCGCCATTCAGGACTCCAGGGCCGCGATGCCGGGAAGGCGCTTGCCCTCCAGGTATTCCAGCGAGGCGCCCCCGCCGGTCGAGATGTGGCCGAACGCGGACTCGTCGAGGCCGAGGGCCCGCACCGCGGCGGCCGAGTCGCCGCCGCCGACCACGGTGAGCCCGTCGACCTTCATGATGGCCTCCGCGACGCCCCGCGTGCCGGCCGCGAACGGCGCCAGCTCGAAGACGCCCATCGGGCCGTTCCAGAAGATCGTGCGGGCGTTGCCCAGCGCCGCGGCGAACGCGGCCACGCTGGCGGGGCCGATGTCGAGCCCGAGCCGGTCGGCCGGGATCGCGTCGGCGGCCACCACCGCGTGGTCGGCGTCGGCGGAGAACTCCGTCGCCGCGACCACGTCGACCGGCAGCAGGATCTTGTCGCCGCCGCGGGCCAGCAGGTCGCGGCAGGTGTCGACCATCTCGGCCTCGAGCAGCGACCTGCCGATCTCGTGGCCCTGCGCCGCGAGGAACGTGAAGCACATGCCGCCGCCGACCACGAGCTTGTCGACCTTGGGCAGCAGCGCCTCGATCACGGCGAGCTTGTCGGAGACCTTCGCGCCGCCGAGCACGACGACGTACGGCCGGTCGGGGTCGCCGGTCAGCTGGGCCAGCACCTCGACCTCGCGCAGCACGAGGCCGCCGGCGAAGTGCGGGAGCCGGGCCGGCACGTCGTAGACGCTGGCGTGCTTGCGGTGCACGGCGCCGAACGCGTCGTCGACGTACGCCTCGGCGAACGCCGCCAGCTGGTCGGCGAAGGCACCCCGCTCGACCTCGTCCTTGCTGGTCTCACCGGGGTTGAACCGCAGGTTCTCCAGCAGCACCACGCCGCCGCCGGCGACCGCCGCCTGGGCGGACGGGCCGACGGTGTCGGTCGCGAAGGTGACCGGGCTGCCGAGCAGCTCCTCCAGCCGCCGCGCGACCGGCGCCAGCGTGTACTTCGGGTCCGGCGCGCCCTTCGGCCGCCCGAGGTGGGACATCACGATCACCACGGCACCCGCGTCGCGGAGCGCCTCGATCGTCGGAAGGACGGCCCGGATGCGTCCGTCGTCGGCGATCACACCGGGCTTGTCCTTCTCGAAGGGGACGTTGAGGTCGGCGCGCACGAGCACGCGCCGACCCGAGACGCCCTCCGCCAGGAGATCGTCAAGCGTCTTCATGACGTCAGAGCGAGGCCCCGACGAGCTTGACCAGGTCGACCAGGCGGTTCGAGTAGCCCCACTCGTTGTCGTACCAGCCGACGACCTTGACCTGGTCGCCGATCACCTTGGTGAGACCCGAGTCGAAGATGCACGACGCCGGGTCGGTGACGATGTCGGTGGAGACGATCTCGTCCTCGGTGTAGCTGAGGTAGCCGTTGAGCGCGCCGGCGGCCGCCTCCTTCATCGCGTTGTTGACCTCCTCGACCGAGGTCTCGCGCGACACGGTGACGGTGAGGTCGGTGGCCGAGCCGGTCGGGATCGGCACGCGCAGCGCGTAGCCGTCGAGCTTGCCCTTGAGCTCCGGCAGCACGAGGCCGATCGCCTTCGCGGCGCCGGTCGAGGTCGGCACGATGTTGAGCGCGGCGGCGCGGGCCCGGCGCAGGTCCTTGTGCGGGCCGTCCTGCAGGTTCTGGTCCTGCGTGTACGCGTGGATGGTGGTCATCAGGCCACGCTCGATCGTGAACGTGTCGTGCAGCACCTTGGCCATCGGCGCGAGGCAGTTGGTCGTGCAGGACGCGTTGGAGATGATCGTGTGCTTGGCCGGGTCGTACTGCGAGTCGTTGACGCCCATGACGACCGTCACGTCCTCGTTCTTCGCCGGCGCCGAGATGATGACCTTCTTCGCGCCACCGTCGACGTGGGCCCGGGCCTTGGTCGCGTCGGTGAACAGGCCGGTCGACTCGATGACGATGTCGGCACCGAGGTCACCCCAGGGCAGCTTGCCCGGGTCGCGCTCGGCGAACGCCTTGAACGTCTGCCCACCGACGGTGATCTCGTCGGCGGTCGCCTTGACCTCCTGCGGCAGCCGGCCGAGGATGCTGTCGTACTTCAGCAGGTGGGCGAGGGTGGCGTTGTCGGTCAGGTCGTTGGCCCCGACCAGCTGGATGTCCGCCCCCGAGGCGAGAACGGCTCGGAAGAAGTTGCGGCCGATGCGGCCGAAGCCGTTGATGCCAACCCGGATGGTCACAGGTTTCATCTCCTCGTGGTGAGAGTGCCGGCCGTACGCGGTCGCCGGCCGGTGGGAGAACCGGTTGCCGGCCCCGTCGCCGTACCTCACGACCCTATCTGAACCGGCCGTTGACCATTGCGGCAGGTGACGCTCAGACGACCAGCATGTCGGGGGTGACAGCGGCCTCGGTGTCCGGGATGCCCAGATCGCGGGCCCGCTTGTCGGCCAGGGCCAGCAGGCGGCGGATCCGGCCGGCGATCGCGTCCTTGGTCAGCGGCGGGTCGGCGAGCGCGCCGAGCTCTTCCAGCGAGGCCTGCCGGTGGTCGAGCCGGAGCCGGCCGGCCGAGGTCAGGTGCTGCGGCGCGTCGTCGGCGAGGATTTCCAGCGCGCGGGTGACCCGGGCCGCAGCGGCCACCGCCGCCCGCGCCGACCGGCGCAGGTTGGCGTCGTCGAAGTTGGCGAGCCGGTTGGCGGTGGCGCGCACCTCGCGGCGGACGCGGCGCTCCTCCCAGGCCAGCACGGAGCTGTGCGCGCCGATCCGGGTGAGCAGCGCGGAGATCGCGTCACCGTCCTTGACCACCACGCGGTCGACGCCGCGCACCTCGCGGGCCTTGGCGGTGATGCCGATCCGGCGGGCGGCGCCGACCAGGGCGAGCGCGGACTCGGGGCCCGGGCAGGTGACCTCCAGCGCGCTGGAGCGGCCGGGCTCGGTGAGCGAGCCGTGCGCCATGAACGCGCCGCGCCAGGCGGCGACCGAGCAGCAGACGTTGCCGGAGACGACGTGCTGCGGCAGGCCCCGCACCGGACGGCCCCGGACGTCGAGCAGGCCCGTCTGGCGGGCCAGGATCTCGCCGTCCTTCACGACCCGGACGATGTAGTGGCTGGCCTTGCGCAGGCCGCCGGAGGCGAGCACGTGGATCTCGCTCGGGTAGCCGTAGACCTCGGCGATCTCGCGGCGGAGCCGGCGCGCGACCGCGCCGGTGTCGAGCTCGGCCTCGACCACCACCCGGCCCGAGACGATATGCAGGCCGCCCGCGAACCGCAGCAGGGCGGCCATCTCGGCCCTCCGGCAGCACGGTTTGGGCACGTCGACCCGGCTCAGCTCGTCCTTGACCGCGGCGGTCATCGCCATAACTCTTCGTCACCTCGCGTGCCGGTCGCCGGCCTGAAGCCGGTGGTTCGTAACGTGCTTAACGACTGGCGCCCAGGACAGGCACCAGGGCCGCCCCCAGGGCGGCGGGGTCGTGCCGGGGACTGCCGTCCGCGACCGCCACCGGGGCGAGCACCAGCCGCGCACCCAGCGATTCTGCCGCACGACGGACCGGTTCGGGGTCACCGACGGCCGTCCCATCGGCGAGAACCGTGTCAACTTTCAGTTCGGGGAGGTACCAGCGCAGGGCGGCCAGATGATCAGCAGCCGACAACCCCCACGTCTCGGGCTCGGCCGCCAGGTTGAGGGTGACGAGCCGGCGGGCCGGACTCGCCACGATCGCCGCGGCCAGGTCGGGCACGAGCAGGTGCGGGATCACGCTCGTGTACCAGCTGCCCGGGCCGAAGATCAGCCAGTCGGCCTCCCGGACCGCCTGGACCGCCTCCGGGCAGGCGGGCGGGTCGGCCGGGGTCAGGCGGACCGCCTCGACGTGGCCGGGGGCCACGGCGACCGCGTGCTGGCCGGCGACCGTGAGCACCGTGTCGGGCCGGCGCGGGTCGGCACCCCGGATGTCCGCCTCGATGCCGACCGGTTTGATGGCCATCGGCAGCACCCGACCGGCCGCGTCGACCATCGCGGCGGCGTGATCCAAAGCGGACACGGGGTCGCCGAGCTGCTCCATCAGTCCGACGAGCACCAGATTTCCGACCGTGTGCCCGTCGAGCGGGCTGTGGTCCCGGCCGCTGTCGGGGGTGAACCGGTGCTGGAACAGCGCCGCGGTGCGCTGGGTGTCGGGCCGGTCCGCGGCCAGCGCCGCGATCGCCTGGCGCAGGTCACCCGGCGGCAGCGCGGCCCGCTCGGCGCGCAGCCGGCCGCTCGACCCGCCGTCGTCGGCCACCGTGACCACGGCGGTGATCGCCAGGTCGAGGCGGCACGCGCGGAGCGCCCGCAGGGACGCGGAGAGCCCGTGGCCGCCGCCGAACGCCACCACCCTGATCATTCGCGCCCCAGGTCGCGGTGCTGGGCGTACGCGGACACGCGGGCCTCCCGGAGGCGGGTGGCCAGCTCCTCGGCGATCGCCACGCTGCGGTGCTTGCCGCCGGTGCAGCCGACGGCAACGGTCAGGTAGCGCTTGCCCTCACGCTCGAAGCCCGGCGCGGTGGCCGCGATCAGCCGGGAGTACGTGTCGACGAAGGAGATCGCGCCGTGCTGGCCCAGCACGTACCCGCTGACGTCCTCGTCGCGGCCGGTGAGGTCGCGCAGCTCGGGCACCCAGAACGGGTTGGGCAGGAACCGGGCGTCGAGCACGAAGTCGGCGTCGGGCGGCAGGCCGTACTTGAAGCCGAAGCTCAGCACCGTCACCCGCAGGCGGCGGGCGTCCTCGCCGCCGAACATCTCCTCGATCCGGCGGCGGAGCTGGTTGACGTTGAGGTGGCTGGTGTCGATGATCACGTCGGCCTGCTCGCGGGCCTCCTCCAGCAGCTTCCGCTCGGCCGCGATGCCGTCGGCGAGCCGGCCGTCGCCCTGCAGCGGATGCGAGCGGCGCACGCTCTCGAAGCGGCGGATCAGCACGTCGTCGTCGGCGTCGAGGAACACCACGCGGGGGTGGAAGCCGCGCTCGCGCAGGGCCCGGATGGCGCCGGCCAGGTCGGTGGAGAAGGCGCGGCTGCGGACGTCGAGCACCATCGCGGTGAGCCGGGCCGGGCCGCCGGCCTGGTAGGCCAGCTCGGCCATCTCCAGCATCAGCGTCTGCGGCAGGTTGTCGACGACGTAGTAGCCGACGTTCTCCAGCGCGCGCGCCACCGTGCTGCGGCCCCCGCCGGAGACGCCCGTCACGATGACCAGCGTGGTCTCCGACCGGTCCACCTCGTCGTGTTCCCGCTCACCCACGTCGCGAAATCCTATGCACCGTCCGGATCGCCCGATCCGGTGGGCTCGTCGGTCAGGGCGGCCTTGATCGCCTCGGCGGTCCGCTGGCCTATGCCGGGGACGCTCGCGATCTCCTCCGGGGAGGCGGCGGCGAGCCGCTTGACGGACCCGAAGTGGCGCAGCAGCGCCTTGCGGCGGATCTCGCCAAGGCCCGGGACGCCGTCGAGCCGGGAGGCGGTCATCCGCTTGGAGCGGCGCTGCCGGTGGAACGTGATCGCGAACCGGTGCGCCTCGTCGCGGACGCGTTGCAGCAGGTAGAGGCCCTCGGACGTGCGTGGCATGATCACCGGGAACTGGTCGTGCGGGACCCAGACCTCTTCGAGCCGCTTGGCCAGGCCGCAGAGCGCGATGTCCTCGATGCCGAGGTCGCGGAAGACCGCGGCGGCCGCGCGGACCTGCGGCTCGCCGCCGTCCACCACGACGAGCTG
>Ga0164243_10003359_pt1 | contig 25631 bp, 19 predicted proteins | sample OricompcompostOP_FD_108781 | JGI IMG/M metagenome (GOLD analysis project Ga0164243, IMG submission 108781) | Organic Plus compost microbial communities from Emeryville, California, USA - Original compost - Organic plus compost (OP) | ecosystem: Engineered > Solid waste > Mixed feedstock >...
CGCGGCATCGAGGGCCACTTCGGTGAACGCGGGCGCGTCGGAGCTGACGACGGGTGCGCCGAGCACGAACGCCTCGAGCATGCCGAGGGCGAATCCCTCGTCACGGCTCGGTTGGACGAAGACAGAGGCTCCCGCTTGCACGGCCGCGAGGTCGTCGGGAACGAGGCGGCCGAGGCGCAGCACGCGCTCGGGCGCGAGCCCGCTCTCCGCGATGAGCGCGCCGAGCTCCGGGTCGTCGGCCTCGGTGCCCACGATCACCACTGCCACGTCGAGGGGCGCGGTGGCCGCGAGGACGTCCGCGAGCCGGTGGCGGTGGTTGGTCGTGGCCGCGGTGAGCACGTAGACGCCGGGCAGGCCGAGCCGTTGGAGCCGCTCGATGGCGTCCTCAGGCACGCGCAGACGCTCGGCGGGGGCGAACGGGATGACGCGCACCCGGTCGCCGAACTCGGCGTGCTCCGCGACCGCCTCGGCGACCGCGTGGCTCGGCACGACGAGCGCATCGGCGTGCCGCTCGGCGCGCTTGATCATGGCCTTCCACCACGCGAGCGGACGATCATCGACCGTCTCGGGATCTGTCCACGCGAGCGCGTGCTGAAGCGTCGCGACCGACTGAGTGCCCCTCTGGACGAAGCGGTCGTGCCGCGCAAGCGGGGCGAGGAGGCTCGGGGAGTGCAGCATGCCCGTGGGCGCGGGCATGAGTCCGCGGCGCCAGGACGCAGTCAGCTCCCTCCGGGCGAGCGCCGACTTCTGGAGGCGCGCTAGCCCGGGAAGGCGATGCTCGAGCTCTTCGTACTCCCATTCGGGCGAGGCGGAGACCAAACCGACGACATCCACGCCCTCTGGCGCGGTCGCGAGAAGAGATCGCGCCAGATCCTCGGCGATGCGGCCCGCGGCAGGGCGCGACGCATCCAGGATCTCGTCGACCACGAGGTGGAGTGTGAGGGCCACCGCGCCCCCTACTGGCCTCGCATGCGGGCGACGGCCTCATGCGAGTCGCCATCGAACACCACGCGGCCGTGCTCGAGGAGGATACCGCGCCTGCAGAGGTTCGCGACGGTGTCGAGATCGTGGCTCACGACGACCATCGTCTTGCCCTGCCCCTGCAGCTCGCGGATCTTCGCGAGGCACTTCCGCTGGAACGGCTCGTCGCCGACCGACAGGATCTCGTCGACGAGGAGGATGTCGACCGTCGTGTGGATGGCGACGGCGAAAGCGAGACGCACGAACATCCCGGAGGAGTAGTGCTTGACCTCGGTGTCGATGAACTCGCCGATCTCGCTGAACTCGACGATCGCGTCGAACTTCTCGTCGACCTCCGACCGCGTCATGCCCAGGATCGCGGCGTTGAGGTAGACGTTCTCCCGCCCGCTCAGGTCGGGATGGAATCCCGCGCCCACCTCGATGAGGCCCGCGATGCGTCCCCGCGCGAGCACATCACCCGCGTCCGGGCGGAGCACCCCGGAGATGAGCTTGAGCAGGGTCGACTTGCCGGAGCCGTTGAAGCCCAAGAGGGCGACGGTCTCACCCTCCGAGATGACGAAATCGACCCCCTGCAGGGCGTCGAAGGTCGTCGACAGCTTCTTCCGCTTGATGAAGGCGACGAAGGCCTCCTTGAACGAGTGGGTGTGCCGCAGCACGAAACTCTTGCTGACGCCGCGGACGATGACCCGTGCATCCTCGAGATCAGAGGTCCTGGGCAAATCGACCCTCCAGCTTGCGGAACACGAGTTGACCGAGCGCGATCACGACGAGGGCGATGGCGAGCCCCACCCCGGCGCGGAGAAAGAGGTCCGGCGGGAGCTCGAAGGATCCGTCGGTCGTGGGCAGCCAGAGCCCCGCGTGGAACAGCTCGACCGCGACGGTCACCGGGTTGGCTAGGTACACCTGCAGCAACCAATCGGGCACATTGTCGCGCACGGTCGTCCACGGATACAGGACGGGGGAGGCCCACAGCACGACGAGGAGGATGAGGTCGACGAAGTTCTGAGAGTCGCGGAACGACACGTTGATCGCGCCGAACAGCATCCCGAGGCCCGTGGCCAGCAGCCCGACGATGAGGATGCCCACGAGCACTCCGACCACCTGCAGCGGCTGCGGGTGCCAACCGACGACGAGGCACACGACGAGCGTCACGAGCAGCTGCGGGAGGAAGTTGACGAAAGCGACGATCGTCGACGACACCGGGAACATCTCCCTCGGCAGGAAGATCTTCTTGATGAGCGGGCCGTTGTCGACGATCGCGCGCGTGCCGTTGGAGAAGGCCTCGGTGAAGAAGTTGATCACGATAAGGCCGCTGAAGAGGTAGATCGGGTAGTACTCGAGCGCCCCGTTGAGTCGCAGGAAGATGCCGAGCGCCAGGAAGTACACGATGAACTGCGCCGTGGGCTTGACATACGACCAGAGCCAGCCGAGCACGGAACCGCGGTAGCGGACCTGCACCTCCTTGCGCACGATGAGCGAGAGCAGGTAGCGACGACGGAAGACGCCGAGGAGGCCGGCGCTCCGCCCGGGTTCGCTGAAGCCCGGGGGGATCGGTTCGGACGATGACTTCACGCGGCGACTTCTCCGTGGGTGAGCCCGCCGGGTTGCGGGGTCAACCACAACATCTTAGTGGCCTCCTGCTGATGAATCGCATCCGGTGATCCGATAGAGGCTCGTGCCCCCCTCTGACGCGACGAGCGTGAGGAGGTCGGTGCCCACGGCCCGCGTGAGACCCGCGAACACCCGAGACTCCTCCGGCGGGTCACCCCACAGGGAGCCCTTCGAGTGGAGCAGGTAGGCGGCGCCTGTGCGCGTGACAGCGTCGCAGACGGCAGGATCGCGGTCCCAGTAGTCGAGCCAGCTCGCGACGAGGTACTCGTCGGCGGTCCATTCGCCCGTGAAATGCGGGAACATCGCCTTGCGTTCGCCGATCGCCCAGCTGAGCGCCGACCCGTCCCACGGGTCGCCCACGACGATCGCGTCCTCGGGTACGAGATCCGGGAGGCGGGTCAGGAGCGAGAACTGGCCGGAGTCCAGAAGCGCCCCGTGCTTCGCGTCGCGGATGACGAAGACGTCGTCGATCGACGCTCGCGTGCCTCCCCACACGACCGTGCCCCAGCTTGTCAGGGCGACGAGCGCGAGCGTCGCCGCCATCGCCGACGCCGCGATGCGGGTGCGCCCTCTCGCGACGAGCCGCCCGAGCTCGACCGCTGCGAGCACGGCGAGGGGGATGGCGACCGTGGGAAGCAGGGCCAGCAGCCGGTACTTGTCCTTGTACCAGATTCCCGTGGCGATCTTCGCGAGGTCCGAGTTCGAGCCGGATGCGAGCGCGTACAGCACCGCGACCACGAGGAGCGAGAGCACGAGCCAGCGCACTTCGTGTCGTCGCACGGCGAACGCGGCGCCGACAAGGGTTGCGAGCGCGAGGAGGAGAAACGGCGCCGAGGCGGTCTCGTGAGGAGCGAGCAGCGGCGCGTGCGCGACGACCTGCGCGAGGGCATCCCCGATGCCCTGTCGAGCCGTCGCTGGTCCGCCGTTGAGGTGATCGGAGATGGGGCGCTCCGCGACGCCGAAGGTGCGGTACACGTACCACCAGCCGACCGCGACCACGCCCGCGCCGAGCACGAGTGCACCGCCCGCGACGGCGAGCACGCGGCGCCTTCCGCGCCGAGTGCTCCATCGCTGTCGGGCGGAATCGAGACCCGCGAGCGCGAGCAGGGGAAGCACGAGGGCGACAAAGCTGAAGAGCGAGCGCGGGTGGCTGAACGTCATCGCGACCGCCCATACCGCTCCGAGCGTCCACGCGAGACCCCGCGAGCCCTCCCAGCCGCGGAGGACCGCGAGCGCGAGCGTGAGTCCGCTGGGAAGGACGGCGTAGGCGAGACCCGTCGGGTAGAGCGTTCCCCAGGAGAGCAGCAGGAAGGGAAACGCTCCACTGCAAGACGCGAGGACCGCCCCCATGATCGCGGCGGCCCACTCCCTCACGCGTCCACGCAGGGCGGTCGCCGTGAAGAGCGCCATCCCGCTCGTCCACACGAGCCCCGACGTCACGATCCAGACGATGTTAGTGGATGCCACGATCGTCGCGCCGCTCGACTGCGCCGTGAGGGCGACGAGGGCATGCCACGCTGCGGGGTAGAACTCATTGCCGCCGCCCTGCATCGTCATCGAGTAGAGATCGAAGGACGACGCGTTCCCCGTGTCGAGGATGAAGGCGACTGCGTTGAGGTGGAAGACGCCGTCATAGCTCTGGCTGAGTACGCCGGAGAGATTGTGGCCGCCGAAGGCGAGGAGCCCGATCACCGTACCCGAGGAGACGATCGCGATCGCCGTGCCGAGCGCGGCGCGATCCCACCGCCCGGCTCCGCGAAGCCCGCGCAGGCTGAGACGAGCGACGAGCGCCAAGCCTGCTGCGACGGCGGTGCCCGCGAGGAGCGTCCATGCGGAGAACGGCATGTCCACCCAGGCCCCACCGACGGCGGATGCGCCGAGGACGGCGAGTGAGATCACGGGTGCAAGGCCGAGCCACCAGCCCCCCCGGAGACGCAGGAGCGCGGCCACGACACCCCCCGGCACCAGCAGGACGGCCACTGCGGTCGCGAACGCTCCCAGATATGCCACTCGACCGACCTCCGATGCCAGTTCACTACGATAGCCGGGGCGGGCATCGCGATCCTGGCGGTTCGCCCACGAAGGGATGGGCTGGTCGGTGAGCGCTGAGGTGCGGGTCGTCGCGGTCGTCGTGGCCTACAACCGGCGAGACCTCCTCCTGGAGGCCCTCGATGGCCTCGCGTCGCAGACGCGGGCGGTCGATGCGGTGGTCGTCGTCGACAACGCGTCGACCGACGACTCGGGCGACGTCGCCCGGTCGCACCCCGTGGGCGCGGACGTGTTGACTCTCGAACGCAACACGGGGGGCGCGGGCGGGTTCGCGGTCGGGATCGCACGCGCCCTCGACGTCCACGCAGCGGACGCGGTGTGGATCATGGACGACGATACGGTCCCGACACCCGGTGCCCTCGCCGGGCTGCTCGAGGTTCGCGAGACGAGCGAGCGGACGCCGGCGGCGCTCGGTTCGCGTGTCGTCTGGACGGACGGTCGCGAGCATCCCATGAACCGCCCTCGTCGCCGCCCGGGCCGTTCGTGGGCCGAGCGCGACCGCCGGCGCGGGGCTCTCCCCGTGCGCTCGTCGTCTTTCGTCTCGTTCATGCTCGACGGCGAGGCAGCCCGCCGCACACCGCTGCCGATCGTCGACTACTTCATCTGGAACGACGACTTCGAGTACTCGACCCGCCTTCTGCGCCGAGGCGACGGGTACTACTGCGACGGCAGCGTCGTGGTCCACAAGACGACGGTGCTCGGGTCGACGGACGTCGACCCGGGCGAGCGCTTCTATTTCGAGGTGCGGAACAAGATCTGGCTCTTCCGCTTCTCGCGCGGACTGTCGTTCGGCGAGAAGATCGTCTACGGGGCTTCGACCTTCCGACGGTGGTTGCGGACGCTTCGACGCAGCACGGACCCGGCCGTGCTCCGCGACGCCGGTTGGCGAGGCTGGCGTGACGGTTGGCGCGGTCGCCCGCGTGCGAACCGCGAGGCCCTTGCCGACGTCCCGACCGCAGCGGCGGTGATCGCCGCCTACGAGGCAGGAGGGGCGCGTGCCTGAGCCGTTCTCCCTGCTACTTCCGGTCTACCGCGCCGACCGGCCGGACTTCCTCGCCGCGGCCTTTGTCTCGACGGTCGTCCACCAGGATCGACCGCCTGCCGAGGTCGTGATCGTACGCGACGGCCCCGTCGGCCCGGAGCTCACACACGAGCTCGACCGTCTCATCCGCGAATCGCCCGTGCCGGTGCGGCTCGTGCCGTCTGAGGTGAACGTGGGTCTCGCGGCAGCCCTGACCCTCGGCCTCGCCGAGACCTCGCACGAGATCGTCGCGCGTATGGACGCCGACGACATCTCCTATTCCACGCGTTTCGCGGTGCAGCTTCCGATGATCGAATCGGGGCTCGACCTCGTCGGCTCCGCGATGCACGAGTTCGTCGCCGACGAGGTGGGCAACCGCCGCAACGTCGGGATGCGCATCCCCCCTCTCGACCACGCGGCCATCCTCGCCCGCCTGCCGTTCCACAACCCCTTCAACCATCCGTCGGTCGTCTACCGGAGGTCCGCCGTCGATGCGGCAGGCGGCTATCAACCACTCGGCACCATGGAGGACTACTGGCTGTGGGCGCGCATGCTCGCGGCGGGCGCGCGTGCCGCCAATGCCGAGCAGCCCCTCATCGCCTATCGGACCGACGCCGGCGCGTACGCGCGACGGGGAGGCCTGCCCCTGCTGCGCACCGAGCTCGAGTTGCAGCGCGCCCTGAGGAGCATCGGCGCTACGACGGCGGTCCAGCACGCGCGCAACGTCGTCGTGCGCGGAGGGTACCGCCTCGTCCCTGAGCGTCTGCGCCGCCTCGCCTACCGTCGTGCCTTCGTCGAGGTGGGCCCGACGGTAGGCGAGGTCGCCGACGACTAGGTCGAGAACTGACGGAGGTTGTTGACAATCGGGTCTTCCTGATGGGAAGGAAGATCGCATGTCATCAACGATCACGGTCTCGCCCGAGCGGGAGCTCGAGCGGCGGGCGAAGCACGAACTCGCGGTGCTGCGCCGAGGGGGTCACACCTAGACGGCGGACGCCACGAAGTCCTCGATCGAGCGTTCGAGCGGCGTACGCGGCTCCCAGCCGGTCGCCCTGAGCAGGCTCGCGTCACCCACGACCTCGGCGGGATCGTTCGGGCGAATAAACGCGGGATCGACCTCGAGCGGCGGCAGCGGCCTGCCGAGCGCCGTGCACACCATCTCCAGGATCTCGCGGCCCGAGCGCGAGCGGCCGGATGCGACGTTGTAGAGAGGCTGTGAGTCGTCGAGCAGCGCGAGGTCGACATACGCGCGGGCCACGTCGCGGACGTCGGTGTAGTCGCGTCGCGCGTCGAGGTTGCCGACCGCGAGCGCGGACCCCTCCTGAAGGCCGCAGAGGCGGCGGACGAGGTCGGGGATGAGGAAGCCCGGGCGCTGGCCGGGGCCCACATGGTTGAAAGGGCGCACGATCGTGGTGCGCAGGCCGCGCGTGCGGTAGTAGGCGAACTGCGTCTCGACGAGCAGCTTGCTCACGACATACGGCGACGTCGGCGCCGTCGGTGAGGTTTCCGTGAGGGGATGCGGACTCCCTCCTGCGTAGACCGACCCGGAGCTCACACCGATGACGCGGAGGCCGTCGCGCCCCGACCGGAGCGCGGCCTCGCCGAGATGCGTGACCATCGAGCTGTTGCCCGTGATGTACTCCTGCGGTGCATCGAACGACGGACCGACCGCGGCGAGGCCCGCGAGGTGGACGACGGCGTCGCCGAAGAAGCCCTCCGGCCACTCAGCCGTCAGGTCGGCGACCGCGACACGCTGAAGCCGTGCGCGCAACCGCTCATCGGAGATGGGCTCGCGAGCGATCCCCCACGCGCTGTGTCCCGCGTCGAGGACGGCGTCGACCACGTGCCGACCGACGAAGCCGTCGACCCCGCTGATGACGATGGTCGACATCAGGCGCGGGCCGGGGGCTCGCCGTCCGAGAGCAATGCCCGGTCGTGCGCGACCATCCGCTCGACGAGGTGCTCGAAGTCGACGTCGCGTCGCCACCCGAGCTCGGTCTCCGCCTTCGCGGGATCGCCCAGCAGGATGTCGACCTCAGCAGGTCGCATGAACGCGGGGTTCTGGACGACGTAGGGCCGCCAGTCGTCCACGCCGATCTGCCGGAACGCCGAGGTCAGAAAGTCCTCGATCGAGTGGGTCTCGCCACTCGCGAGGACGAAGTCGTCGGGGACGCCGTGCTGGAGCATCTGCCACATCCCGCGCACGTAATCGCCCGCATATCCCCAGTCGCGCTTCGGCCACAGGTCTCCGAGTTCGACGGTGTCCTGCAGGCCGGCCTCGATCCGCGCGACGGCGTGGGTGATCTTGCGCGTGACGAACTCGACCCCGCGGTACTCGCCCTCGTGATTGAAAAGGATGCCGCACGAGACGAACATGCCGTAGCTCTCGCGGTAGTTCTTCGCGATCCAGTGTCCGTAGAGCTTTGCGACGCCGTACGGGCTGCGGGGGTGGAACAGCGACGACTCGTTGTAGCCGCGCCCGGGACGGTTGTAGTCGAGGCCGCCGAACATCTCCGAGGTCGACGCCTGGTAGACCTTCGTGGTCTCGGCCCGCCCCGCGATGCGCACCGCCTCGAGCACGTTCAACACGCCACGGCCGGTCGCCTCGAGGGTGAGCGTCGGGTTCTTGAAGGAATACCCCACGTGGCTGACGGCGCCGAGGTTGTACAGCTCGTCGGGCTGTGACGCCTCCACGGCTCGGATGAGCGAGGCGGGGTCGGTGAGGTCGCCCTCGATGAGCTCGACGAACGGGTACGCCGCTTCGATCACGGTCCGCTTCGGGTTCTGCTGACCGCGGATGAGCCCGAAGACGCGATAGCCCTGCTCGTGCAGGAGCTCCGCCAGGTGGCGTCCGTCCTGCCCCGTGATTCCCGTCACGAGCGCCGATCGCGGTGAAGATTCCATGCGGAGAAGCCTATCGATGCGAGGCTGCGGCGACGATCCGCTACCGCCCGACGAGCTGCGGGAGCTCGCCGAACGGCGACTCCCACCCCCACGCCGGGACACGGGTCGTCGTGACATCGTACTCGCGGAGGGCGACTGGATAGGTGAACAGCTGCACACGGCCCCACAGGTCGCCCATGCCCGCGAGCTCCGTCGCGGGAGTCCTCACGGTGGCGAGGCGTGCCACGCCAGCGAGCGAACCGCCGCGCTCGAGGCGCCAGATGTTGTCAGGCGGCCCCACCCCGAATGTCGTCGCGAGCACGGGTGGCTCGATGATGCCGTCGGCGATCTCCATGGGTCGCTCGCAGGGGAACCAGAAGGTGGAGGTCCAGGCGACCGCGGTCGGCGCATCGGAGGGCGCAGCGTCGTGGAGCGACGTCCTCGAGGCGACGGCGGGCGCGCTCACCGCGAGCGGGGACGCCCCGCCGGGCGTGTGGCCCGTCACTCGCACCGCGACGGCATCGTCGGGGATGGCGGACGGCGCGATGGCGAGCGTGACCCATCCGACCCGCTCCGCCCAGTCACCGAGGGGAATCGCGGTCAGGGGCGCGCCCGCGTCGTCCACGAACTCGAGCGACACGCGGTTGGCGCTCGCGGGGGACACGTCGCCGCGCGTGAGGACCACGAGTCGTTCGGATGCCGAGACCCGAGGAAGGCGGTAGAGCGGGGAGACGAGATCCGCCGCGGCCGTGCCGTCGCCGAGCCAGACTCGCAGCGATGGCGCCGGGCGATCTGTCGCGGCATCTCCGGAGTCCGCGGGTTCCTCCGTGAACCCGTCGGATGCGACGGGCGCCTCCGAGACGGGCTCGAGCGGCCGCGCCTCTGCCGCGTCCCACAACCCGACCGCGCGCGAAATGAGGCACTGCGAGCCGATCGGGTCGGCCAGGTTGGCCGCGCCGACGGATGTCGCGGTTCCCGGCAGGGCGGCGATCGTGAACGTCGCGGTGAGGTACGCCGTGGACGTGCCGATGACGGCGATCGCCATGCCGGCCGGTGCGAGAGAGAGCGGACCTCTCGGTCGCTCGCGCCACCACACGAGGCAGAGGACGACGGCAGCGATCGCCGCCCACAGCGCGATCGAGGACAGCGCCAGCGCACCGATGTGGGGCGGGTCGCCGCGGTTCGGCATGCCGATGTCCCACGCGTACGCCCACTGGTTCGGGCCGGCGAGCGAGACGACGGCGACGGGCACGAGCGAGACGACGACCGCGGGGGAGACCCAGCGCGGGAGGCGCTCTCCGCGGGCGACGCTCATGACGACGGCGGGACCGCACACGAGCAGGACCGCGATGAAGAGCGGGCCGATCCCCGCGATGGCGCCGAAGTGATGCGTCCACTTGCTCGGAGTGATCACGAGCGCGGCGAGCGAGATGGGCAGGCTCCAGCCGACGATCTGCATCGTGAGCGGCAGGCGACCCCGGCGGACGCGCGCGGTGACGGCGAGCGCGACGAACCACAGCACGAGCATGAGCGCGACGAGCACCGCGACGCGCTTCGCATACGAGCCCATGGGGATGTCGTCGAGGAGGAACTTGTATCGCAGGAGCTCGTCGCGCGGCCCGAGCGGGGTCTCCACGGAGCCGAACAGTGCACGACCCGTCACGAGGTCGCGGAGCGTCCCGTCCGCGAATGCCGCGAAGAGGGCGACACCAGCGGCGGAGAACACGGCGCATGTGCGCAGGAGGGCGTCGCCGACACCGCCGTCCGCGCGCGCGATGCGCCACAGCGAGGGGAGCGCCACGACGAGCGGCGCGAACGCGACGATCCCCGTGGGGTGCGCAGCGAACGCGAGCCCTGCCACGAGGGCGGCGGCCGCCGCGGGCAGGAGGGTGCGTGTCGAGACCGCACGCAGGACGAGCGCGACGACGAGCGCTCCGCCGAGGGCTCCGAGGATCTCCGGGCGGCTCCCCATCGAGTAGGGCAGCCACCAGGCGAGGAAGGCGAGAGCGAGGAGGACCCTGCCGAGGCGGCGGCGAGAAGCAGGCGCGGTGCGCTCGATCGCGGCATCGAACACCCACCGGATGACGAGCCAGCATGCAATCGCGGCAAGGAGCGCGGGGAGGCGCAGCCACACGGGAGACCGTCCGCCGACCGCCTGCCATCCCTCGAGAAGCCACCAGAACCACGTGAACGGGGTGAACGGTTGGTCGAACATCTGGAAGTAGTTGCCGACGTATCCCGAGGCGCCCGCGTTCGACGACATCGTGGCGTAGTAGCCGTCGTCGTCGGTCATGGGCCCGAGCGCGACCCACGCCGCCAGCACGAGAGCGACGACGAGGTCGGCCGGTGCGAAGCGGAACCGCGCGACGCGGTCGACGGATGCCCTCGCCGCGGTCCTCAAGCGGTCGTCGCGCCACAACAGCACGAGAGCGGCCAGGAACGCGAGCCACAGGGCGATCATGAGCACGACCTTGAGCCTGCCGGGCGTCGAGTCGGCGTCATCCACGACTTGCACGTGCACGGCGAGATCCTCCGGGTCGGCGACGACCCGCACATCGCTCATGAGCGCATCGATCTGCGGCGGCAGCACGTCATCCCACCGTGCGATCGGCTCGCCGTCGAGGGTCACGATCGCGCCCTCGACGGTGCTGAGCACGCGCCACGAGGTCGCCGCCTCCACGGGGGCCGCGACCTCGTGGCCGCGGATGGTCACGACGACGTCGGACCCGACGCGCTCGACCACGAGACCGGATGCGCGCGCGTCCGCGAGTTCGGGGCGGATGGTCGCGAGCAGCACCTCGCCGTCCTCGAGCGCGGAGACCACCTCGCCGCCGAATCCCACCTCGATCGCGTGCGGTGACTGGTTCGCGAGCAGCAGAGCGGTCGACTCGACGCGGTCGGGCTCCCGCGGCCACGTGACGTCGACGCGGGACATCTCGACGGGAGCGACCAGCAGCGCGAGCCCCAGCAGCACGGCGAGCGAGCCCGCGAGTCCGGCCCAGCGATGCAGGCTTCTCGAGCGGGGCACACCACAGGCTACCAACGGCGCCGTGTACCCTCGCGATATGGTCACGGGCAGCGCGGCGCGGTCGCGTGCGGTGTCCGGAGCGGTCGGCGCGACACTTCTCGCGGGGGTGCTCACCTACGTCCTTCTTGCGATCGTCTCGCGCAGTCTGACCGACGCGGCCTTCGACCGGTTCTCGGTGTTCTGGGCGCTGTCGCTCCTCGTCGGCTTCGGGGCGTTCGCGGCCGTCGAGCAGGAGATCGCGCGAGCGTCCGCGGCGGGCGCTGACGCGCGAACGGCCACGCGCGCTCCCCTACGCACCGTGGCAGTCCTCGCGGTGGTTGCGACCGCCGTCGCGGCGGGAGTTGGGATCGCGACGATAGGGGGAGGGTCGACCGTCATGCTCGTGGCGCTCGCCGCCCTCGGGCCCGTGTCCGCCGTCCAGTTCCTCGCGCGGGGGTTCATGCTCGGCGCGCGGCGACTCCGGCCCTACGCCATCGTGCTCGCGGGCGACGCCGTCTTGCGTGTCGCGCTCGCCGCGGCGGTGGCGGCGGTGCTCGCAGGCAGCGTCGGCCTCGCCGATCCGGATGCCGCGGGATGGTTCGCGCTCGCCCTGTGCGCGGCGATCCTGCTTGCTCATGCGTGGGTACTAGCGGGGCTCCGGGGGGCGCCGCGCCCAGCTGCGATCGAGCGCAGGGCGGCATCTCGTGCCGTCGTCGCACTGCTCGGGGCCGGCGTTGTCTCGCAGCTCCTGCTCAACGCGGGCCCGCTCCTCATCGAGGCTGCCGACGCCGGCGTCGGCGCAGCAGGAGCGTTCCAGGCGACCTTCAACGTCGCGCGCATCCCGCTGTTCGTGCTCGTCCCGCTTCAGGGCCTGCTCCTCGCACCGTTCGTGCGGCTCTTCGACCACGGCGAGCGGTCCGGAGCGCGGCGCATGCTCGTGCGCCTCGTCGCGGCCGCTGTGCTCGTGTCGCTCGTGGGGGCCGTGGTCGCCTGGGCGATCGGCCCGTGGGTCGTCGAGCTCGTCTTCGGCGAGGGACGCGCACTCGCCGGCGGGTTGACGGCCGTGCTCGTCGCGGGCGCCTGCCTCAACGCCGGACTCGTCATCCTCACCCAGGCCCTCATCGCTCTACGTCGCCATCGCTTCGCCTCGGTCGCGTGGCTAGTCGCGCTCGCGGCGGCCGTCATCGGGGGCGTATCGGCCGCGGGGGCGACGGGCGATATGGTTGCCGCGGTGAGCATCGCCTTCGCGCTCGGCTCGGCCGCCGGCCTCGCAACCGCGGCGGTCGAGCTCACCCGCGCAGCTTCGAGACCCGAGGAGGTCGTGTGAGAGTCGTCGTGGCGCTCAACTACTACGCGCCGTACGTGAGCGGACTCACGAACGTTGCCCGCGACGTCGCCGAGGGGCTCGCCGCGCGAGGCCACGATGTCACCGTCGTGACGACGCAGCACCGCTCCGATCTGCCGCGTGAGGAGACTCGGAACGGCGTGCGGGTGCTCCGATGTCCGGTCGCGCTGCGCATCGGAAAGGGCGTCATCAGCCCCTCATTCATCGGTACCGTCGTCCGCGAGGGCAAGAAGGCGGATGTCGTCAACATCCACGCGCCCATGCTCGAGGCGGGGCCCATCGCCTCGCGGCTGCGTGCCCAGGTCCCCGTCGTCATGACCTACCAGTGCGACATCGACGACTCGGGCGGTCTCGTCGCGCGCGTTCAGGCGCGCGTCATGGACACTTCGTGCGGGAGGGCCGCCGACGCCGTCGCGGTCTCCGTCGTCTCGAGCGATGATTACGCCGACCACTCGCGCATCTCGCGGCGGCTCTCCCGCAGCCGAGCGGTCATCGAGCCCGGATGCATGGATCGCTCCGGCGGAGCGCCCCGCTACCGCGAGGGCCAGGGGCTCCACGTCGGCTTCCTCGGGCGCATCGTCGAGGAGAAGGGCATCACGTACCTCGTCGAGGGGTTCTCCGCCCTCGACGACCCGGATGCGCGGCTCCTCATCGGCGGCGATTTTGGAGAGATCGCCGGCGGCTCGGTCATCGACGATGTGCGGCGCGCCATCGGAGACGACCCTCGCATCCACCTGCTCGGGTTCCTTCCCGACGAGGCGATCCCGGACTTCTACGCGTCGCTCGACGCATTCGCGCTGACCTCGGTGAACTCCTTCGAGGCGTTCGGAATCGTGCAGGTCGAGGCGATGATCGCGGGGGTGCCGGCGATCGCGAGCGACATGCCTGGCGTACGGCAGCCGGTGCTCGCCACCGGGTTCGGTGTCATCGTCCCGCCGCGTTCGCCCGAAGGCATCACGGGGGCGCTCACCGAGCTCCGCGGGCTCTCGTTCGACCGAGAGACCCTTGCGGCGGAGGCGAAGCGGCGCTACGGCGAGCAGTCCGCGCTCGACCGCTACGAGAACCTGTTCCGCGACCTGGTTCAGGCCAAGTAGAGGCCCACCGCGAGAAGCGCAAGCCACAGGATCGCGAGCACCTGCAGCATGCGGTCGCCCAGCGCGATGTCCTCGGGCGCCTCCGCGTCACCGCGATCGATGTGCTGCGCGTAGCGCAGCACCGCGAGCACGAACGGCGCCACCGAGAGCGCAGCCCAGATGCTTCGACCGTCGGCGAGGGAGAACGCCCAGAGCGTGTAGCCGAGCACGAGGATCGCGGCCGCCGCCTGCCACACGAACGCGAGGTAGCTCGGGCTGTACGCCTTCAGGGAGCCGCGGACGGCTCCTTCGGCGTCAGGATTCGCGAGGATCTCCGCGTAGCGCTTGCCCGCGACGAGGAGGAGCGAACCGAAGACCGCGACGAGCAGGAACCACTGGCTGAGGTCGATGTCCGATGCGACGCCACCGGCGATCGTGCGGAGGAGGAAGCCGGACGAGACCACCGCGATGTCGATGACCGAGACGTGCTTGAGCCATACGCAATACGCGAGCTGGACGACGTCGTAGCATGCGATCGCGATGAGGAGCTTCGGTGAGGCGAGGAGCGCGATGGCGAGACCGCCCGCGAAGAGCACGACCGCGAGCGCGTAGGCGAGGGGCACGGGCACGATCCCGGCGGCGATCGGGCGGTTCCGCTTCTTCGGGTGCGCCCGATCCGCCTCCACGTCGAGGGCGTCGTTGACGAAGTACACGGCCGACGCCGAGACGCAGAACGCGACGAACGCCCACAGCGTCGGGAGCAGGTGGCTCGGGTCGAGGACGACGCCGCCCGCTATGGGGGCGGCGAACACGAGGAGGTTCTTGATCCACTGACGCGGACGCGCGGTGCGGACGACGCCCCCGACGACGGAGCCGGATCGGGGCTCGGAGTCGGGAAGCAGGTCGGGCTCGCTGATGGGGGACTCCTCGCGACGAGACGGACGGCTGACCGTCACGCCAGTGTAATAGAGTCCCCTGGTGGTCGCGGAGCAGGTGCATCTCGTCAGGCACGGTGAGGTGGCGAACCCCGGCGGAGTGCTCTACGCGCGCCTCCCCGGCTTCCCCCTGTCTCCAGCGGGGCACGTCATGGCGAAGGCGGCGGCCGACGAGCTCGTCGCACGTGGTCGCCCGGTCGGACGGATCGTCTCCTCGCCGCTCGAACGCGCGGTCGAGTCGGCCGAGCCGGTCTCCGAGGCGTTCGGCGTCGCCGTCGACCTCGACCTGCAGCTCATCGAGGCCGCGAGCAGGCTCGAGGGCGGCACGTTCCGCATGGATCTGTCGATCCTCCGTCGCGTCGACGCGTGGCGGTACCTCGTGAACCCCGTGCGTCCGAGCTGGGGCGAGCCCTTCGCGGAGGTCGCCGCACGCATGATGGGCGCGGTGGGGCGCATCGCGGAGGAGACCGAGCATGGCGACGCCGTGATCGTGAGCCACCAGCTCCCCATCTGGATGGTGCATCGCGTCGTGACCCGTCGGCGCCTCTTCCACGACCCGCGGAAGCGACGCTGCGCGCTCTCGAGCATCACGACGATCGAGCAGCGCGACGGTGTCTGGCACGAGGTGGGTTACTGGGCGCCTTCGCCCGACCTCGCCGCGGGCACGGTCGATGTCGGCGCCGTCTGACTCGTCCGCCAGGTTGCGTCGGGTACCATCGGCCGGGTATGTCCAGCGAGCCGACCACCCAGATCGAGACGGTAGACGTCGCTGATCCGACGACCCATCGCCACACGCGTCCGGATGCAATCCCAGCACTCACGGGGCTGCGCATCATCGGTGCCGCCTGGGTCGTGCTCTACCACATGCAGCCGACCCTCTACGAGGCATGGTCTGGGCTCCGAGCGTTCGAGCCGATCCTTGCGATTGGCGACTACGGCGTACCCCTGTTCTTCATCTTGAGCGGCTTCATCATCTGGCACAACTACGGGCGTCGAGACCTGCTTGCACCTCGCGCGACGGTGCGGTTCGTGTGGCGGAGGTTCGCCAGGCTGTGGCCGGTCAACGTCGCGATGGCCGCGGCCTCCATCCCGCTCATCTGGTGGGCGGTCAACTCGCAGGGATATTGGGGAGCACCCGTGCCGTGGTGGTACTCGGTGCGTGGCTGGCTCGCGAGCGCCTTCATGGTGACGAGCATCGGATCGGCCGAGCCGGTCTTCGCCTGGAACCAGCCCTCGTGGACACTCACGGGCGAGATGCTCGCCTACATCGTCTTCCCCCTCCTGCTCATCCTCGCGCTCGTCGGCCGCGTCGGCCGGGCGCGCCACCGCTGGCCGTGGCTCATCGCCGCCTTCGCGCTCGCGTACTTCGCGAAGTCGGCCTACGCCTCCTACCCGTTCCGCTGGATCGTCGACCTTCTGGTGATCTTCCTCGTGGGTGTCCTCATCCGGGTCGCCGGGCGGCCGATGCGGTTCCCGTGGCTGACGAGCACCCTCCAGATCGCAGTTCCTGTCGGTATCGTGCTCGCGGCCTACCTGGGGCGCGGAGACCTCATCACCCTCCTACTCGCGATCTGGGTGTGGGCGCTCGCCGCGCCGACGGGCCCGGCGGTATGGCTTTTCTCTAGCAAGCCTTTCCAGATCGCGGGCCTCAGCTCCTACTCGGTCTATATGTCGCACTGGGTCGTGTTCGGCTACGGATCCCTGCTGCTCTTCTACGTGCCCTGGATCAAGGAGCACGCGCTCCCGATCTATGTAGTGCTCATCCTCTGCGTCGTCGCCGCGTTCTCCTGGGCTATGTGGCGCTTCTTCGAGTCGCCCGCGCGCGAACTGCTCAATCGGATCTTTGAACGGCTGTGGCCCCAGCGCCGTCGCGCCGAGGAGCCGGTCGCGTCGACGCCCGCCGCGTCGCCACTCGCCTTCGGTCCCGACGCCGTCGCCCACGATTGAGCATCGGATACGCTTGATCGCTGGATGCACCGGGCGTCGCCCGGCGCCGAGAGATCGATCAGGGACCCCGTGAAGCCAGACCTCCTCGTCGTCGGATCCGGGTTCTTCGGGCTCACCATCGCGCAGCGGGCGGCCGAGGAGCTCGGTCTGCGCGTGCAGATCATCGAGCGTCGACCCCACATCGGCGGCAACGCCTACAGCGAACGCGAAACCTCGACCGGGATCGAGATCCACCGCTACGGCGCGCACCTGTTCCACACCTCGAACGAGCGCGTGTGGCAGTACGTCAACCGGTTCACCCGGTTCACCCCGTACGTGCACCGGGTGTACACCAACCACGGGGGTGAGGTCTTCCCGCTCCCCATCAACCTCGGCACCGTCAACCAGTTCTTCCGTTCGGCGCACTCGCCCGCGAGCGCCCGCGCGCTCATCGCCGAGCAGGCGGCCGAGGTGAGCGCCGATGCCGTCGAAAACCTCGAAGACAAAGCCATCTCGCTCATCGGACGGCCGCTCTACGAGGCGTTCATCCGCGACTACACCGCGAAGCAGTGGCAGACGGACCCGCGAGAACTCCCCGCCGAGGTCATCAGCCGGCTGCCCGTGCGGTACACGTACGACAACCGCTACTTCAACGACACCCACGAGGGCCTGCCCGTCGACGGATACACCGCATGGCTCGAGCGGATGGCGGATCATCCGCTCATCGATGTCGCTCTCGACGTCGACTTCTTCGATGACGGGCCGTTCGGGAAGTCGACGACGGTGGGCAGCATCCCGATCGTGTATACCGGTCCCGTCGACCGCTACTTCGACTACGCCGAGGGCCGTCTCGGCTGGCGCACCCTCGACTTCGAGCAGGAGGTGCTCGACACCGGCGACTTCCAGGGCACCTCCGTCATGAACTACGCGGACGCCGACGTACCGTATACCCGTATCCACGAGTTCCGGCATTTCCACCCCGAGCGGGACTACCCCGCCGATCGCACGGTCATCATGCGCGAGTTCTCCCGTTTCGCCGACGCGGGCGACGAGCCCTACTACCCGGTCAACACACCCCGCGACCGTGCGGGGCTGCTTGCCTACCGCGAGCTCGCCAAGGCGGAGCCAGACGTGATCTTCGGCGGTCGCCTCGGCACCTACCAGTACCTCGACATGCACATGGCGATCGGATCGGCGCTCTCGGTGTTCGACAACACCGTTCGCCCCCTCTTCGAGAGTCGCACCCATGGCTGACGCAGCGCTGCTCCAACGGGTCGTCATGCCGCTCGTGCACGACCCCGACGTCATCCCGCTCTACGTCGACGCCGACCACTGGGGGACGATGCCTCTCTACGAAGACCCCGGCGAGAAGGCCGCCCGGCGCGGCTTCGTGCGGGAGGCCACGGATGTCGCGGTGCTGCGGCTCTCGGATCGCGCGATCTCCGACTCCCTGATCGGTCGTGACGGGTTCGCGCTGCCGCGGGGTCGCAGGGTGTCGTTCGGCACCTACTTCAACGCCTTCCCCGCCTCCTACTGGGCGAAGTGGACCACCCTCACGGGGGTGCGGCTGTCGGTGACGACCTCCGGCGCGGGTCAGGTGCTCGTCTACCGCTCGAACGCGCGCGGGATCCGTCAGCGTGTCGCCGGCGTCGCGGTGTCGGGCGAGAGCCGGACGAGCGAGTTCGACCTCCCGCTCGGCCAGTTCGGCGACGGGGGCTGGTACTGGTTCGACCTCGTGGCGGCCGATACCGACCTCTCGCTCGAGTCGGCAGGGTGGTACGCCCCCGACGCGAGCACCGCGCCCCGCACGGGCACTACCTCCCTCGCCATCACCACTCTCGACCGCGCCGCTTTCGTCATCCCCCTGCTCGCTTCGCTCGCCGGGGACGAGGACGTGCTCGCGCTCATCGACCGCGTGTACCTCGTCGATCAAGGGCGTTCGCACGTACGCGATGCCCCGGGGTTCGCCGATGCCGAGGCCGCGCTCGGCGGCAAGCTCGACGTGATCGAGCAGGCGAACCTCGGCGGCTCCGGCGGGTTCTCCCGCGGCATGCTCGAGACGCTCCGCGCGGGGCGGTCCGACTACGTCCTCCTGCTCGACGACGACGTCGCCATAGAGCCGGAAGGCATCCGCCGGATGCTCCGCTTCGCGGACTTCGCGAAGACCCCCACGATCATCGGCGGCCACATGTTCGACATGAACGACCGCAGTCGCCTGCACGCGTTCGCCGAGGGCTTCGACCTCACCCACTTCATGTGGGCTGCCACGTCGCCGTCGCGGCACGACTTCGCATCGTCGAACCTGCGTCAGACGCCGTGGTTGCACCGGCGCCTGGATGCCGAGTACACCGGCTGGTGGATGTGCCTGATCCCGCTCGCGGTCGTGCGCGAGCTCGGCCTCTCCGTGCCGGCCTTCATCAAGTGGGACGACGCGGAGTACGGGCTCCGGGCCGCCGAGCACGGCGTGCCCGTGGTCTCGCTCCCGGGCTCGGCCGTATGGCACGTGTCCTGGGTCGACAAGGACGACACGATCGACTGGCAGGCGTTCTACCACGCCCGCAATCGGATGCTCGCGGCCCTCCTGCACTCTCCCCACCCGCGGGGTGGGCGGCTGCTGCGCTCGCAGTTCGCTCTCGACACCAAGTACCTCTTCGCGATGCAGTACTTCGCGGAGGCGGCGCGTCTCGAGGCATATCGGAGCGTTCTCGCGGGTCCGGACGCCCTGCACGCCGAGCTGCCGACGCGCCTCGCATCCGTTCGCGCGCTCCTCGACGAGTACCCCGACGGGCGCGCGATCCCGTTCGACGGCGGCGCCGTGCGGGTGCCCGTCCGCTCGGCCGTGGAGGAGGGCGCCTGGGCACCCGTCGAGCCGCCCGGGGGTCGGGCCATGCTCGTCTGGCTCGCGCGCACCCTCATGCGCAACGTCCTGCGGCCGGCCCGGCGTGAGCAGTTCACGGCGCCCGAGGCGCACCTGCCCTCGGCAGACGCGCGCTGGTGGATTATCCCGCGCTACGACAGCGTGTACGTGACCAACTCGGAGGGGTCGGGCGTGCTCTGGTACCGTCGCGACCGGCCCACATTCCTGCGCATGATGCGCGAGGCCTGGAGCCTGCGGCGCAGGCTCCGCCGGGCCTGGCCGACGCTTTCCGCGGAGTACCGCGCGGCGCTGCCCGACGTCGTCTCGCCCGAGACCTGGTCCGAGACCTTCGGCCTCGGGCCGGAGGGCCGCCCCGGCCGCTGACCCGTCGCGCCCTAGGATGAGTCGATTCCACCGGAGGTAGCCGTGCCGTCCCGAAGTACAGAGGGCGTCGTCCCCGTCAACATCGTCGTGCGCACCCGCGACCGTCCCCTGCTGCTCGGGCGCGCCCTCGACGACGTGCTCGGCCAGAGCTTCGCGGACTGGCGGGTGACGATCGTCAACGACGGCGGCGACCGGGGGGCCGTGGAGCGTCTCGTCGCGGAGCGCGCCGCCGCCTTCGGCGGGCGCGTCAGCATCCTGCACAACGAGGGCTCCTCGGGGATGGAGGCCGCGAGCAACCAGGGGGTGCGCGCCCTCGAGAGCCTCTTCGTCGCGATCCACGACGACGACGACACGTGGCACCCGGACTTCCTCGCCACGACCGTCGCGTGGCTCGACGACAACCTCGACGCGGCCGCGGTGGCCGTGCGCACCGAGATCGTCTGGGAGCAGATCCAGGGTCAGCGGGTGATCGAGCGCGGGCGCGAGATCTTCGCGCCGGAGCGGCGCCTCGCGACCCTCTTCGACCTCCTGCGCTGGAACCACTGCGTGCCGATCTCGACCCTCTACCGGCGGGCCGCGATCGTGGAGACCGGGTGGTTCGACGAGAGCCTCCTCGTGGTCGGCGACTGGGAGTTCAACGTGCGCCTCGCCGCGCGCGCATACATCGGCTTCCTCCCGGATGTGCCCCTCGCGTTCTGGCATCAGCGACGCAACGCGACCGGGTCGCTCGGCAACTCGGTCACCGCGGGTCGCGCCGCGCACGCCGACTTCGACCGCCTGGTGCGCGACCGGGAGCTCCGCGCGTATGTCCGCGACAACGGCCTCGGCCTCCCGATGTTCGTGGCGAAGCTCGTGGACGACCGCGCCGACGAGCTCCGGCGCCAGCTGACCGACACCCCAGTCCGTCGCGTCGCCCGGGCGGTGCGCGACAGCTTCCGGCGCGTGCTCGGATGACGTCAGCGAGGGTCACCGTCGTCGTCGCCACGATCGGCCGAGGCCGGGCCGTGGTGCCGACCCTCCGGTCGGCCCTGGGCGCCGCCGACGAGCTGCTCGTGGTCGCGAGCGCGACGGAGGCCGCGCGCGTCCGGCGGATCGTGGAGGGCTCCGGGGTGCCGGCGCGCGTGCTGGAGGCCGGCGACTCGCTCGCCGAGCAGCGCAACGCCGGCGCCGTGGCCGCCTCCCACGAGCGCATCGTGATCGTCGACGCGGGAGACCTCGTGAGCGTGGAGTGGCTTGCCGCCGTGCGCGACGCGGAGGGCGACGCCGTGCTCCACCCCGCCCTCGCGATCGCCTTCGGTGCGCGCTTCGCGCTCTGGCCGCAGCCGCAGGACGCGCCCCGGACGCGGGCGCTCGCGGGCGCGGCGGTCCCCTGGTGCGGGCCCCTCGCCGCCCCCGCCCGCCTGCTGGCCGCGCACCCCTTCCCGGAGGTCGCCGACGAGCTTGTGGACGCGGGCTGGCAGGCGAGCACCCTCGCGGCATCCGTGGCGCACACCGTGGTGCCCGAGACCGTCGTCTTCGTGCGCGTGTGGGACGCGCGCCCCCTCGACCGCCGCCCCCCGGGCGGCGCGGTGGCCGTGCTCCCCGAGCTCGGCGCGCCGGCCGTCGCGGTGCTCGGCGGGGAGGCGCCTCGGGCCGCGCGCCCGCGCTCGGTCCTCGCCAGGCGAGCCGCGCGCGCGACGCGGGCCGTGCTGGCGCCGTGGAAGAGCGGCGCGCGCCGGGCGATCTCGCTCGTGCGGCGGTCGGCTCCCGAGCCGTGGGCGGTCGCCCCCTGGCGGGCTGCCAACCTCCTGGAGCCCTACATCCCCTGGCCCGGCCCCGCGGCGACGGGGCGCGCGGAGCGCTGGGGCGGACTCCCCGACGCCGCGCGGGTCATCGCGCGAGCGCGCGACGCGGTGCCTCGCGCCGACTACGTGTTCCTCGCCCCCTGGCTTCAGCTCGGGGGAGGCGACACCGTCCTCCTGCGCTATCTCGCCGCGGTGCGGCGGCTCGACCCCGCGGCACAGGTGGTGCTCGTCACGACGGAGCCCGTCGCCTCGACCCGGCTCGGCGAGGTGCCGGACGGAGTGCAGGTGATCGAGCTCCGCACCCTCGTCGACCTCGACGCGCACCGCGAGCCGGTCGTCGACGTCGTGCTCCCGCAGCTGATCGCCGCGTGGGGTGCCCACACGGTTCACGCGATCAACACGACGGTCGGCTTCGACGTCATCGAACGTCACGGTGCCGAGCTCGAATCCACCGTGTTCCTCTCGAGCTTCACGATCGACCGACAGCCGAGCGGCGAGCGCACCTCGGTCATGTTCCATCGGCGGCCCGAGTTCCTCGACCCGGTACGGGCGGTGCTCGTCGACAGCCGGCACTACGTCGACCTGATGGTGCGCGAGCACGGCTACGAACGCGACAAGTTCGTGATCCAGCGGCACATCATCCCCCCGCTCCCCGCGGCCGGGGAGCGCGCGGAGCCGTACAGCGCCGAGCGGCCGCTGCGCCTGCTGTGGGCCGCGCGATTCGACGTGCAGAAGCGGCTCGACATCCTCGCCCGCATCGCGGAGCGCGCCCGGGCCGAGGGCCTCCCGGTACGGATCGAGGTCTTCGGCGAGAAGGTCATGGGCGACCCCCAGCTGACGCGCACGCTCGGCGCGCTCGACGCGGCGGGGGTGGTGCGGAGGCCGCCGTTCGCGCGCTTCGCCGAGCTGCCCCCGAGCGACTACGACGCGTTCATCATGACGAGCGAGTGGGAGGGGGTCCCCAACATGCTCGCGGAGGCCATGGCGGCGGGCATGCCGGTCGTCGCTCCGCTCGTCGGCGGCATCGGGGAGCTGCTCGACGACGCCGTCGGCTATCCGATCCCCCGCTTCGACGATGTCGACGCCTACGTCGACGCGATCCGGGGCATCCTCGCCGACCCCGCGGCCGCCCGCGACCGCGGGGCCGCCGCGCGCGGGCTCATCGAGCGGGAGATGTCGCAGGAGGCGTTCGACCGTCGGCTGCGCTCGGTCGAGGGCTACCTCCGGCCGCAGGCGCGCTGAGCAGCTCCTCGGCCACGCGGGCGAAGGCGGACCTCGATTCGAGGTCGTCCGTCGGCAGCGGGTTGACGATGATCTCCTCGAGCTCGCAGCCGAGGACGTCCGCGGCGACCTCCGCGAGGGCGGCATCCGGCGCGGTCACGCGCGTCACGTCCAGGTAGCGCCGTTGGGAGTCGTCGGCGAGCGGGCTCCGCGGTCGCCCGTGCTCGTCGCGCGTGAGGCCGAGGAAGGTCGCGCCGAGGCGCGTGACGGAGCCGAGCTGGGGTCCGTAGTCGGCGAGGGCTCCGACGACCTCGTCGCTCTCCACCGCGAGCACCGCGCGCGGGGCGGTGAGGACGACGAGCTGCGCAATGTACCGGGAGCGGCTGCGCGCGTCGAGCCGCGCCCACAGCTCGGCGGGCGCGATCTCCCGGAACCCGGGGAGGCCGCCGGACGTCGTCGCGCCCGCGGGGACCGACAGCCCGACGGCGGGGGCGGATGATCCCAGGTCGCGCAGGTAGGCAGCCGCCGCCGCGGCCGCGGCGTCTCCCGGCCCGGCGATCACGATGACGGCGTCGCCCGGGAGCTCGCCGACGGCCGCGACGAGCGATGCGCCGTACCCGTCGTCGCGCTCGACGATCACCTCGAGGTCGTCGAGCCGGGACGCGTCACGCGCGATCGAGGGGTCGATCTCGCCCGCCTGCGAGATCGCCGCGACGACCGCCTCCGGCGGCCGTTCGCGCGACCCGCGGCGCAGGCGCCGGGAGAGCGCTCCGCGAGCGTCGTCGCTCATCCACCTCGTCACCGACCGCCCGAGCGGCAGGGCCAGACGATACAGGAGAGCGCGTCCACCGCGTCGCGCCGGGGGCGCCGGATGCGGCGGCAGCGCGTCGAGGAGGCCGCGGAGGTCGAACGCGGGCAGGAGCGCAGAGTCGTTGCGGTTGTTGATGCCGCCCGTGCGCCGCACCCGATAGCACAGGAGGCTCCCGGGGACGACGTCGTGCACGGCACCCCGCGCCGTGGTGTCGAGGTTCCAGGTCCAGTCCTCGGGGCCGAACCCCGAGTCGGCGTCGAGGCGTCGGAACGGGCTCGTGCGGGCGAGCGCGGTCGTCAGGACCGCCGTCGAGGGCCACAGGTTGCGGCGGACGAGGTCGAGCGCGCTGTACTCTCCGCGCCGCGAGGTGCGCCAGAGCGACACCCGGCCGCCGAAGCTGAAGACGTATTCCGGGTGCAGGACGAGCGGGCCCTCCGCGCGCGCGAGGGCCTGCATCGCGTCGCGGAGGAAGCCCGCGGAGATCAGGTCGTCGCCGTCGAGGAAGGCGACGACGCCGCCGCGGGCCCGGGCGACGCCTGCGTCGCGCGCGGCACCCGGGTCGCCGAGGTCGGTCTCGATCACCCGGACGGGGCACGGCATGTCGCCGGATGACGCCCACCGTGCCGCCTCGGCCCGGGTGCGCGCGTCGGCGCGGTCGCACACGATGACGAGCTCCGCACCGCCGGCCCGGTCGCCCAGCTCCTCGACGGCAACGGCGAGGGAGCGCAGGGTGGCCCGCAGGAGCCGGCCCTCGGAGTGCGCGGTGACGACGACCGTGAGCAACTGGGACTCGGAGACAGCGGGCACGGAGCCACCCTATCCGGCGAGCTCAGCGTCCCTGGCGTTCGTACCGGCTCTCTGCGCTCACCTTCAGTGGGCGCCACCACGGCTCGTGCTCCCGGTACCACTCGATCGTCTCGGCGAGCCCCGCCGCGAAGTCCGTGAACCGCGGCGACCAGCCGAGCTCCTCGCGCAGGCGCGAACCGTCGATCGCGTAGCGGAGGTCGTGCCCCGGGCGGTCGGGGACGAAGTCGATGTCGTCAGGGTCTCGATCCATGAGCTCGAGCAACTGGCGCACCACGCCGAGGTTGTCGCGTTCGCCGTCGGCGCCGATGAGGTACGTGCTGCCGATTCGTCCGCGTTCGAGCACGGCGAGCACGGCGGAGGAGTGGTCGTCGACGTGGATCCAGTCGCGGACGTTGCGGCCGGCGCCGTACAGGCGCGGGCGCTTCCCGTCGAGCACCTGGGTGATCTGGCGGGGGATGAACTTCTCCGGATGCTGGTAGGGGCCGTAGTTGTTGGAGCAGTTGCTGATCGTCGCCCGGAGGCCGAAGGAGCGCACCCAGGCGCGCACGAGCAGGTCGGATGCGGCTTTCGTCGAGGAGTAGGGGCTCGAAGGGTTGTAGGGGGTGACGTCGGTGAATCGACCGGGGTCGTCGAGCTCGAGGTCTCCGTAGACCTCGTCGGTCGAGATGTGGTGGAACCGGACGTCGTGCCGTCGTGCCGCCTCGATGAGGGTGTAGGTGCCCACAACGTTCGTCTCGAGGAAGGGGCGGGGGTCCTCGAGAGAGTTGTCGTTGTGGGATTCTGCCGCGAAATGCACGATCGCGTCGTGATCGCGTACTAGGTCGTGTCTCCCAATAGTCGGACCCAGGTGAGGATGGCGCAGAGGGTGACGCCGGCGCGGTACGTGATGGCGAGTTTGTCGAAGCGGGTCGCGATGCCGCGCCACTGCTTCGCGAG
>Ga0164243_10003363_pt1 | contig 25617 bp, 25 predicted proteins | sample OricompcompostOP_FD_108781 | JGI IMG/M metagenome (GOLD analysis project Ga0164243, IMG submission 108781) | Organic Plus compost microbial communities from Emeryville, California, USA - Original compost - Organic plus compost (OP) | ecosystem: Engineered > Solid waste > Mixed feedstock >...
CCGCACCTCCGGGCGGCCGAGCAGGCGGGAGTGGCGGCTGCTCGCCGCGGCCGGGCTGCTGGTGGTGGCGGCCGTGCGGATCGTGACGTGGTTCTTCCCCGCCGACGGGCCGCTCGGGCAGACCGGGACGGACGACTCCTCGGTCGCCGAGGTGATCGTCGTGACGCTGCTGGCGCTCGTGGTGATGCGCGGGTTGAGCCGCGGGCGCCGGATCGCGTGGTGGGCGGCGGTCGTGGTGGCCGCGCTCGACATCGTGCTCACCGTGCTGGCCGGGGTGGTGCTGCTGGTCGCGACGATCATGGACGCCGTCGCCTCGGTGGACGGGGTGCCGTTCGTCGTCACCGACAGCGTGTTCTGGCTCGGTTACCTGGTGCTGCTCATCGCCGGGCGGCACGCCTTCCGCGTACCGTGGCGGCCGCGCACCGCAGCCGACGACCGGGAACGCGCGATCGAACTCGTGCGGCGCAACGGCGGTGGCACGCTGTCCTGGATGACGACGTGGCCGGAGAACCGGTACTTCCCGATCGCGCACGACCGCGGCTACGTCGCCTACCGCAGGCACGCGGGTGTCGCGATCGCGCTCGGCGACCCGATCTGCCCGCGGTCCGAACCGGACGGCCCGGTCGCGGCGGTCGCCGAGTTCGCCGACAGCTGCGACCGGGCGGGGTTGGTGCCGTGCCTGTTCTCCGCCACCGAGCCGTCGGTGCGCGGCGCGGACCGGCTGGGGTGGCGGCACCTGCAGGTCGCCGAGGACACGCTGATCGACCTGCCCGGTCTGGAGTTCAAGGGCAAGCCGTGGCAGCCGGCGCGCAGCGCGCTCAACCGCGCAGCCAAGGAGGGTGTGGCGTTCCGGCTGGTGCGCCTCGCCGACGAGCCGCGCGCGATCCTGCAGCAGGTGCGGGCGATCTCCGAGGAGTGGGTCGGCGACAAGGGCCTGCCGGAGATGGGGTTCACGCTCGGCGGGGTCGACGAGGCGCTGGACCGCAACGTGCGCGTCGGGCTCGCGGTGGACGCCGGTGAGCGCGTGCACGGGGTGACGTCGTGGTTGCCGGTGTACGCGGGCGACGGCGAGATCGAGGGCTGGACGCTCGACGTGATGCGGCGCCGCTCCGGCGGTTTCAAGCACGTCGTCGAGTTCCTGATCGCCTCGGCGTGCCAGGCCTTCCGCGACGAGGGTGCCCGGTACCTGTCGCTGTCCGGGGCGCCGCTGGCGCGCGCGGACGCCTCCGGCGACACCCGCGTCCTCGACGCGTTGCTCGACAAGCTCGGTGCCGCGCTGGAGCCGTACTACGGGTTCCGGTCGCTGCACGCGTTCAAGGCGAAGTTCCGGCCGCGGTACCAGCCGATGTACCTGATCTACCGCGACGAGGCCGACCTGCCGCGCATCGGGATGGCGATCGCCCGCGCGTACCTGCCGGACGCGACGGTGCGCGACCTACCGAAGCTGGTCCGCACCGGCGCCTGAGCGGCGCGCCCGCCAGCCCTCGATCGTCCACCCCGCGGCCAGGAGCAGCAGCACGGTGACCAGTCCGAGGGAGATCGCCGCCGCCTCGTCCGGGTGCAGGGTGGTGGTCCACCAAAGGACTTTCGTGCCCCCGTCGAACGCCATGCAGGTGGCCGGCGGCCCGATGAGCGCGAGGAGAACGGTGACGGTCCAGCCTGCGCGCCTCAGCAGCGTGTGCGCCACCGCGCCGAACGACAGCGCCCCGGCGATCACGGCGAGCCCGATCGCGATCGGGGCGGCCCACCCACCGTCGTGGTAGTTCCGGGGCGCGTCCCAGAAGTCGACGATCTCGCTCCAGCCCGGGCCGGGGGCGGTGAGTCCGACGATGCCGAGCAGCGTGGTGAACCCGGCGATCACCGCCACGCCCTTCATGTGCCATGTCCGCGGCTGCGCGTGCTCGACGCGGGTGAGCATCCGGGTGCCGCCGCGAGGGGCGACCGGTGCGGTCGCCGGCTCGACGGTCCGCGGTCGCCTGCCCGGGTCCTTGCTCAGCAGCCCCGTGATCAGCGGGGTGAGGTGACCGGCGCGGGCCGGTGGGCGCGGCTGTTCCATCAGCACCGCGGTGATGGTGGCGGCCTGGGTGGTGCGGCGGAACGGCGAGACGCCCTCGACGGCGTGGTAGAGCGTGGCGCCGAGGGAGAACAGGTCACCGGCGGGGTCGTCGTCGCCGTGCAGGCGTTCCGGCGCGGTGTACTCGGGCGAGCCGATGAACATCCCGGTGGTGGTCAGGGTGGTGTCGTCGGCGTGCACGGCGATGCCGAAATCGGTGAGCAGGACCCGGCCGTCGGCGGCGAGCAGGACGTTGCCGGGTTTGACATCGCGGTGCACGACGCCCTCGCGGTGGGCGGCGTCCAGTGCGGCGAGCACCGAGGCCGCGACCCGCTCCACCTGGCCGACCGGCAGCGGTCCGTGGTCGCGGAGGTGGTCCTCCAGCGAGCGGCCGTCGATGAGTTCCATGACGATCCAGGGCAGCTCGCCCTCGAGGACGACGTCGTGAATCGCGACGATGTTGGGGTGCGAGCGCAGCCGGGCGGCGTTGCGGGCCTCGCGGATCGCGCGCGCGAGGCGGGCCGCGTGCTCGTTCTCGGTCACGCCCGGCGGCAGCCGCAGCTCCTTGATCGCCACGTCGACGCCGAGGGTGTCGTCGTGAGCCCGCCAGACCCGGCCGAACCCGCCTGCGCCGAGTTCGGCGACGAGCCGGTAGCGCCCACCGACGACGTGCCCGGCCTGCACCGACGCCACCACAGACCCCCAGCTCGACGGCAACACGAGGTGATCACCTTAGCGTCACCGGACGGTGGGGGTCAGCCGATCAGGTCGCGGAAGCGGTCGACCCCGATGTTGCCGCCGGAGAGCACGACGCCGACCCGTCCGGTGAACCCGCCCTTGAGCACTCCGGCCAGTGCGGTCGCCCCGCTCGGTTCGAGGACGATCTTGAGCCGCTCGAAGGCGAACCGCATCGCCTCGCGGATCTCGTCGTCGCTGACCAGCACGATGTCGTCGACGAGGCGCTGGTTGACGGAGAAGGTCAGCTCACCGGGGGTGTCGGCGGCCAGCCCGTCGGCGATGGTGCGGGCGACGGGGATGCGCACCCGTTCCCCGGCGGCGAGGGAGCGCTTGGTGTCGTCGGCGTGCTCGGGTTCGACGCCGATCACGCGGATGCGCGGGTGCAGGCCCTTGGCCGCGGTGGCGCACCCGGCCATCAGACCGCCGCCACCGATCGGCGCGACGAGCGCGTCCAGCTCGCCGGTGTCGGCCAGCAGTTCCAGTGCGGTGGTGCCCTGGCCCGCCATCACGTCCGGGTCCTCGTACGGCGGGACGAGGGTCAGCCCGCGGTCCCGCGCGAGCTGCTCCCCGAGCGCGACGCGGTCCTCGGTGTAGCGGTCGTAGGTGAGGATCTCGGCGCCGTACCCGCGGGTCGCGGCGAGCTTGGAGGCCGGGACGTCCTCGGGCATCAGGATGACGGCCTTGGTGCCGGCCATCCGCGCCGCGAGCGCCACCGCCTGCGCGTGGTTGCCCGACGAGTAGGCCGCGACGCCCGCGCCCAGCTGCTCGGGTGTCAGACGGGAGACGGCGTGGTAGGCGCCGCGGAACTTGAACGCGCCGGTGCGCTGGAAGTTCTCGGCCTTCAGGAAGACGCGCGCGCCGGTGCGGTCGTCCAGCGTGGTCGAGGTGAGAACGGGGGTCCGGTGGGCAACGCCGTCGATCCGCTGCGCGGCCCTCCGAACGGCTTCGAGATCCAGCATGACCACAGAATACACACTGTCCATGAGTTAGACGAAATATCCAAGTTCGATCCCGCGGCTCCGTGGGTTCGTCGGCGGGCCGGTTCTGTCCGTTCGGCCTAGCATCGGTCTGTGGACCTGCCCGTGATGCCGCCGGTCAAACCGATGCTGGCCAAGGCCGTGCACGAGATCCCGCGTGAACCCGGGCTGCACTACGAGCCGAAGTGGGACGGGTTCCGCTGCATCGTGTTCCGCGACGGTGACGAGGTCGAGCTCGGCTCCCGCAACGACCGGCCCCTCACGCGGTACTTCCCGGAGCTCGTCGATCTCCTGAAGGCCGCCCTGCCGCAGCGGTGCGTCGTCGACGGGGAGATCGTCATCGTCACCCGCGATGGCCTCGACTTCGACAACCTCCAGCTCCGGTTGCACCCCGCGGCCTCCCGGGTGCGCAAGCTCGCCGCCGAGACGCCCGCGAGCTTCGTGGCGTTCGACGTGCTCGCGCTCGACCACGGCGACCTCACCGGCGAGCCGTTGCGCAGGCGCAGGCACGTCCTCGAAGGCGTGCTCGACGACTCCCTCGCCCGCGTCCACCTCACCCCGATGACCCAGGACCCGGACGTCGCGCAGGACTGGTTCACCCGGTTCGAGGGTGCCGGCTTCGACGGGGTGATGGCCAAGCCCGGCGACCTGCCCTACGAGCAGGACCGGCGGGTGATGTGGAAGGTCAAGCACGAGCGCACCGCCGACTGTGTCGTCGCCGGATTCCGCGTGCACAAGGACGGCAACGGCGTCGGGTCGCTGCTGCTCGGCCTCTACGACGGCGACGGGCGCCTCCAGCACATGGGCGTCGCCAGCAGCTTCACCGCGGCCCGCAGGCGGGAACTCCTCGATGAGCTCGCCCCGTTGCGCGAGGGCGCCGCGGAGGCACACCCGTGGCGCGAGTGGGCCGCGCTCGAGGGGAACGGCAGCCGCATGCCGGGCGCGCAGAGCCGGTGGAACGCGGGCAAGGACCTGTCATGGGAACCGCTGCGCGTGGAACTGGTCGCCGAGGTTCGCTACGACCACCTGCAGGCCGGGCGGTTCCGGCACGCCACCCGGCTCGTGCGGTTCCGGCCCGACCGCGACGCCGCGTCCTGCCGGTACGACCAGCTTGACGAGGTGCCGCCCGCCGAGCTCACCGCCCTGTTCAGCGAGGTGCGGTCGTGAGCGCCGTGCCGATCGAGGGCACCGGGGTCAGCATCTCCAGTCCGGACAAGGTGTACTTCCCGGACACCGGCGCCACCAAGCTCGATCTCGTCCGCTACTACCAGGCGGTCGAGGGGCCGTTGATGAACACCCTGCGCGACCGGCCGCTGCTGCTGGAGCGCTACCTCGACGGGGCGGGCGGCAAGTCGTGGTTCCAGAAACGCGTGCCGAAGTCGACCCCGCCGTGGGTGCGCACCACCGTGGTGTCCACCCCGAACGGAACGACCAGCGACGCGCTTGTCGCCGCCGACCTCGCGCACGTGCTGTGGGCGGTCAACCTCGGCTGCATCGGGTTCCACGTGTGGCCCTACCGCGCCACCGCACCCGAGCACACCGACGAACTGCGCATCGACCTCGATCCCTCCCCCGGCGTCCGCTTCGACCAGGTGCGCGAGGCCGCCGTGCTGACGAAGGAGCTGCTGGACTCGCTCGGGATCACCGCGTTCGTCAAGACCACCGGCTCCCGCGGACTGCACGTCTACGTCCCGCTCGAACCGCGTTGGGATTCCTACCAGGTGCGGGCCGCGGCCGTCGCGTTGGCGCGCGAGCTGGAGCGCCGCCACCCCGACCTCATCACCGCGCAGTGGTGGAAGGAGGAACGCGGGGCGCGGGTCTTCGTCGACTTCAACCAGAACGCGCCGCACAAGACGGTGTTCGGTGCGTGGTGCGTCCGACCCCGGCCGGGCGGGCGGGTGTCCTGCCCCATCCACTGGGACGAACTGTCCACAGCAGACCCCGCTGAGCTGACGCTCGCGACGGTGCCGGAACTCCTCGCGAGCCGCGGTGACTCGTGGGTCGAGATCACCGCACGACCGCAGTCGATCGAACCGCTGCTGGAGATGTCCGAACAGGACTTGGCGGCGGGGCTGATGGACGCGCCGTGGCCGCCGGTGTACCCGAAGCAGCCCGGCGAACCACCCCGGGTGGCCCCGAGCCGGGCGAAGAAGACCTGACCCCGCCCGGCCGTGGAGCTCAGCGGCCCAGGTATCCGCCCATCGTCGTGAAGTAGTCCTTCGCCGCCAGGTCGGTGCCGTCCTCCACCCGGACCCGCTCCACCAGCAGACCGCGGTTGCGGCCGAACCGTGCGTCCGCGCCGGCGACGATCACCACGCCGTCGCCCTCCGGGATGAAGATCCGGCCGGGAGTACCGCCGTACCGCCCCTGTGAGACGGATGCCCTGGTGATGCGCAACGTTCGTCCCTCGTGGGTGGTGAAGGCATTCGGGTACGGGTCGGCCTGGGCGCGGATCAACCGGTCGATGTCCTCGGCGGGCCAGTTCCAGTCGATGCGGCTGTCCTCGATGGACCGCTTGTGGAAGAAGCTCGCCTTCGAGCGGTCCTGCGGCACCGGGCGCACGTCGCCGCTTTCGATCTTCGCCAGCGCCTCCGTCACCAGCGGGGCGATCAGGTCGACCGTGCGGTGGAACAGGTCGGTGACCGTGTCCCGCGGACCGACCTCGATCGCGCGCTGCAGCACGATGTCGCCCGCGTCGAGCTCCTCGTCCATCATGTGGGCGGTGACCCCGACTTCCTTCTCGCCGTTGATGAGTGCCCAGATCAACGGCGAGAACCCGGCGTAGGCGGGCAGCAGCGAGTCGTGCACGTTGAGCGTGCCCTTCGGCGGGAGGTTGAAGACCTCCGGCGGCAGCCAGGTGCGCCAGTTGTTCGCGACGATGATGTCCGGGGCGGCTTCCTCGAGTCGCGCGACCACCTCGTCGTCCGGGCGGTTGCGCTCGATCACCGCAACACCGTTGTCCCGCGCGAGATCCGCGACGGAGTCGGACCAGATCTTCTCGTAGGCGTGGTCGCTCCTGGGGTGCGTCACCACCAGGGTCACGTCGTGACCGGAATCCAGGAGCGCCCGCAAGGTGCGGTGTCCCCACGTCTGGTAGCCGAACATCGCAACCCGCATCGGTCCTCCTCGTCCGGGATCAACATCACGCCCGAATGTAGTAGTTAAGCCTCCCCTAAGTTAGGTTAGGGTTGCCTCGGTTGTACATCGACGGATAGGACGGGCATGCCAGAACCGCAGGAAGTACCGGTCTACGACCTGGTCGGAGTCGGCTTCGGCCCTTCGAACCTCGCGCTGGCGATCGCGGTGACGGAGTACAACGCCGCCGGCGGCGGGAAGGTCACCGCGCGGTTCCTGGAACGCCAGCCGAGATTCGGGTGGCACCGGGGGATGCTGCTGGACAACGCCACCATGCAGGTGTCGTTCCTCAAGGATCTGGTCACGATGCGGAACCCGGCCAGTGAGTTCAGCTTCCTGTCCTACCTGCACAGTCAGGGGCGCCTGGTCGACTTCATCAACCACAAGAACCTCTTCCCGCTGCGGATCGAGTTCCACGACTACCTGGAGTGGTCGGCGCGGAAGGTCGGCGACCTGGTGTCCTACCAGCGGGAGGTCGACTCGGTCACCCCGGTGCCGGGAGCGGAGGGCCTGCTCGAGGTGCGCACCGGGAACGGTGAGGTGATCCGGGCCCGCAACGTCGTGTTCGGCACTGGGCTGCGGCCCAACCTCCCCGACGGTGTCACGCCGAGCGACCGGATCTGGCACAACTCCCAGCTGCTGCACCGGATCGACTCGGTCGGCGACCCGCGGCGCTGCGTCGTGGTGGGTGCCGGGCAGAGCGCGGCGGAGGTCACCGCGTTCCTGCACGACCGCTTTCCGGGTGCCGAGGTGTGCTCGGTGTTCGCGCGCTACGGGTACAGCCCCAGTGACGACAGCTCGTTCGCCAACCGGATCTTCGACCCGGACGCCGTCGACGACTTCTACGCCGCGCCGGAGGACGTCAAGCGGCGCCTGATGGACTACCACGGCAACACGAACTACTCGGCCGTCGACCTCGAGCTGATCGACGACCTGTACCGGCGGGTGTACCGCGAGAAGGTCCAGGGCGAGCAGCGGCTGCGGATCTTCAACGCGTGCCGCCCGGTGGACGTCACCGGGAACGACGATGGCATCCGCGTGGTGGTCGAGTCGCTCACCACCGGCGAGAAGACCGTGCTAAACAGCGATCTCGTCGTGTACGCGACGGGGTACCGGCCCGCCGACCCCTCGTCGCTGCTGGGTGAGCTGGCCGCGCGGTGCCGCCGCGACGAGCAGGGACGCCTGCGCGTCGAGCGCGACTACCGACTGGTCGCGCCGGATGTGGCCGCGGGGTTGTACCTGCAGGGCGGCACCGAGCACACCCACGGCATCACGTCGTCGCTGCTGTCCAACACCGCGGTGCGGGTGGGGGAGATCCTCGATTCGATCGTGGCGCGCCGGGAACCGGCCTTCGACTGGCCCGCCGGCTCCGCCGGCTACGCCGTGACGTGCTCCTGACCGGGTGAAGCGAGGAGGAGCATGCCCTTCGCCGCCGTGAACGGCCTGCGGATCGAGTACGACGACCGCGGCTCGGGAGAGCCGGTGGTGCTCGTGATGGGCACGGGCGCGCGGGGCCGGGTGTGGCACCTGCACCAGGTGCCCGCGCTCGTCGCCGCCGGTTACCGCGTGATCACGTTCGACAACCGCGGCGTCGCCCCGGCCGAGCCGGGGTTCACGATCGAGGACCTGGTGGCCGACACCGCCGGGCTGGTCGAGCACCTCGGTCTCGGGCCGTGCCGGTTCGTCGGCACGTCGATGGGCGCGCAGGTGGTTTCCGAGCTGGCCCTGGCGCGCCCTGAGCTGGTGACCGCGGCCGTCCTGATGGCGACGCGCGGCCGTTCGGACCGCATGCGCAGATCGCTCGGTGCGGCGGAGAAGGTGTTGCTGGACAAGGGGATCGAGGTTCCCGCGCAGTACGACGCGGCAGTGCGCGCGGTGTTGAACCTGTCCCCGCGCACGTTGAACGACGACGTGGCGGTGGGGGATTGGCTCGACCTGTTCGAGATGTCGCCGACCGCCTGGACGCGGGGCGTGCGGGCCCAGCTGGACCTCGACATCACCGAGAGCAGGCTGGCGGCCTACCGCGCGATCGAGGTGCCGTGCCTGGTCATCGGGTTCGCCGATGACCTGCGCCTGCCACCGCACCTCGCGCGGGAGGTGGCCGACGCGATTCCGGGCGCGCGGTACGTCGAGATCGCCGACGCCGGGCACTACGGCTATCTGGAGCGGCCGGAGGCGGTCAACGACGCACTCGTCACGTTCTTCGCGGGTGGACACCGTTAGCTCAGCCTTACTAAGGTAAGCCTCAGTTACCAATGACGGCTCTGGAGGCGTGCGTGACGAACCCCTTCGACGACGACAACGGGCGCTTCTACGCGCTGGTCAACGACGAGGGCCAGTACTCGCTGTGGCCCACGTTCGCGGAGGTGCCGTCCGGGTGGCGGATCGTCTTCGGCGAGGACAGCAGGCAGGCGTGCCTCGACCACATCGAGGCGAACTGGACCGACATGCGTCCGAGGAGCCTCGTCGAGAGCGAGCGCTGAGTCACGGGCGGGTGGCGGCGTAGCGGAGCACGTCCACGCGACGGCCGCCGATCTCCTGGTGGCTGCGCAGCAGCCCCTCCCGCGAGTACCCCGCCGCCTCCGCGGTCCGCACCGACGCCGTGTTCCACGGCTCGATGTGCAGCTCCACGCGGTGCAACGCGTCGAGCGACCAGGCGAACGCGGTGAGGGCGCGCAACGCCGACGTCGCGTAACGGCGGCCGCGAAACCGCGGCGCCACGCAGTAGCCCGCGGTGGCCCGGCCATGCTCGATCGCCGCGGTCCACAAACCCGCCTGCCCGAGCGCCTCGCCGGTGCCCCGGTCCGCGATGCAGAAGGAGTACCCGTAGCCGGTTTCCAGGCGCCCGTGCTGGCGCCGGATGTAGGCGAGTGCCTGCTCGCGTGTGGCGTTGCCGGGCAACGTTCCGGTGAGTGGGACGTACGGATCGGTCGACATGTCGAGCAGCATGTCGACGTCGCCGTCGTCGAAGGGGCGCGGCAGCATGTCGCCGGAGTCGGGCGGGCAATGCCGTGGTGCCGGCGGCTCGTCACACGAGCCTCGTGGCCTTCCCGTCGCCTGGAGCCGGCACGATCCGCCGCATCGCCGGGCAGCGGCCGCCCCTACGAACCACTTCACGAACCCAGGTACCGCAGCACCGCCAGCACCCGCCGGCTGTAGCCGCTCGCCCGGCTCAGCCCCAGCTTGTCGAAGATCGCGTTCACGTGTTTCTCCACCGCGGACTGCGACACGTGCAACTCGCCCGCGATTCCGGCATTCGTGTGCCCCTCGGCCATCTTCGCGAGCACCTCGCCCTCCCGCACGGTCAGCGTGGACAGCGGATCGGCGTGCGTGGTGCGCGCCAGCAGCCGCCGGACGACCTCCGGGTCGAACGCCGCACCGCCCGAACCCACCCGCTCCAGCGCGTCGAGGAACTCGCCGACCTGCATCACGCGGTCCTTCAGCAGGTAACCGACCCGGCCGCCGTCCCCGGTGATCAGCTCCGTCGCATACCGCTTCTCGACGTACTGCGACAGCACCAGCACCCCCACCGACGGCCACCGGCGCCGGATCTCCAACGCCGCCCGCAACCCCTCGTCGGTGTGGTCCGGCGGCATCCGGATGTCGGTCACCACCACATCGGGCACCCACCGGCCGACCGCGTCCAGCAGCTCCACCACGTTGCCCACCGCCGCGAGCACCTCGTGCCCCTCCTCGGCGAGCAACCGCACCAGACCCTCCCGCAGCAGCGTGGAGTCCTCGGCCAGGATCACCCGCACGGCAACTCCGCGCGCACCGCCGTCGGGCCGCCCACCGGGCTGTCCACAGTGAACACACCGTCCGCGGCGGCCACCCGCCGCGCCAGGCCGGACAGCCCGTCTCCCGTCGTCGAGGCGCCGCCGACGCCGTCATCGGTGATCCGCACGGTCAGCATCGTCCCAGCCAGCGCCACCGTGATCGCGATGCGGCTCGCACCCGAGTGCTTGATCGCGTTCGTCACCGCCTCCGACGCCACGAAGTACGCCACCGTCTCGGTCGCGGGGGCCACCCGCTCGCCCGGCTCGTACCGCAGCGACACCGGCACGCTCGACCGCTCCGCCAGCGCCTCCAGCGCCGCACCGAGCCCACCCTCGTCCAGCGCGATCGGGTACACCCGCCACGCCACGTCCCGCAGCTCCTGCAACGCCAGCCGGGTCTCCTCGTGCGCCTGCCGCAGCAACGCCTCCGCCCGCTCCGCGTCCCGCGCCCGCCGCGCCCGGCCCAGCAGCACGCCCAGCGACACGATCCGCTGCTGCACGCCGTCGTGCAGGTCGCGTTCGATCCGCCGCCGCTCGTCGTTGACCGCCTCCACGACCTCCGCCCGGCTGTGCGTCAACGCCTCCACTCGCCGCTGCAGCCGCTCCTCCTTCGTCGGCCCGAAGAAGTGGTGCGCGAGCCCGCGCTCCAGCGCGGCCACCCCGATCAGCCCCTGCACGGCGAGGAACACCAGCAGCGCGCCCATCAGCAGCAGAACCGGCACGTCGTACCAGTCCCGGTCGTCACCGAGCGGCCGCCCGCTGCCCAGCTGCCACCCGGTGATCACCGCCGTCACCGCGCCGAGCCCGATCAGCGCGAACACACCCGCGCCGAGCCCACCCGCCACACACCGCGCCGCGAGGTAGCGCAACGCGCGGGCGTCGCCGTAGTCGTCCGGAGCCCGGTAGCCGAGGAAGCGTCTCAACCGGGATCGCTCCCGCTCCGCGATCCACCGCGCCGCCGCGAACACCACCGGCCGCGCCCGCGGCACCGCGACGGCGAGCACCGCGACCACGGCGAAGGCCGCCTCGGCGAACGCGGACAGCGCACCGAGCGCCAGCCCCGCCGCCACACGCAGCGCTCCTCGCAGGTCCACAGTGGGCACACACCGAGATTAGCGGTGCCCCACCCCACGCCGTACTGCGGAAAACCGCAGGAGGATCCGGCGCCCGACCGCATGGCTCACGCCACCGGCCGTTCCTAGCGTCGAGGTCATGGATCTGCACCTCGCACAGGCCGAACCGCTCGGAGGACTCGCCGGCTGGGCCGTGTCACTCATGGAATCCCTCGGCGGCCCCGGTGCCGCGGTCGTGGTCGGCCTGGACAACCTGTTCCCGCCCATCCCCAGCGAGCTGGTGCTGCCGCTCGCCGGCTTCTCCGCGGCCAGGGGCACGTTCAGCCTGCCCGGCGCACTGGCCTGGACCACGCTCGGCTCGGTCGCGGGCGCGGTGATCGTCTACTGCCTCGGCGCGTGGCTCGGCCGCGACCGCACCAGGGCGCTGGTGCTGCGCGTCCCGCTGCTCAAGGTGTCCGACTTCGACCGCACCGAGGCGTGGTTCACCCGGCACGGCGCGAAAGCGGTGTTCCTCGGCCGCATGGTGCCGATCTTCCGCAGCCTCATCTCGCTGCCCGCGGGCATCGAACGGATGGCGTTCGGCCGGTTCCTCGTGCTCACCACGCTCGGCAGCCTCATCTGGAACACGATCTTCGTGGTGGCCGGCCACCTGCTCGGCGCGAACTGGTACCTCGTGGACGAGTACGCGGGCCTTGTCCAGTACGCGGTGATCGCCGCCGTCGCGATCGCGCTGGTGGTGTTCGTCGTGACGCGGCTGCGGGAACGGGCCAGGGCCTGAAACCGAAAACGACGCCCTCCCCGTGGTCCGGGGAGGGCGTCGTCGTGCGTCAGGCGGCCCGCGCCACCGGGGCGGTCGCGGGTGTCAACGCCAGGTCGAGCACCTCGCGGACGTTCGACACCGGGTGCACGTCGAGCTGGGCCAGCACATCCGACGGGACGTCGTCGAGGTCCGGCTCGTTGCGCTGCGGGATGATCACCGTGGTGATCCCGGCCCGGTGCGCGGCCAGCAGCTTCTGCTTCACCCCGCCGATCGGCAGCACGCGCCCGGTCAGCGACACCTCACCGGTCATCGCCACGTCGGCCCGCACCACGCGACCGGACAGCAGCGACGCCAGCGCCGTGGTCATCGTGATCCCGGCGCTCGGCCCGTCCTTGGGGACCGCGCCCGCGGGCACGTGGACGTGCACGCCCCGGTCCTTCAGGTCGCCGACCGGCAGCTCCAGCTCGGCGCCGTGCGAACGCAGGTAGGACAGCGCGATCTGCACCGACTCCTTCATCACGTCACCCAGCTGCCCGGTGACCGTGAGCCCGGAGCTGCCCGACTCGGGATCGGCCAGCGACGCCTCGATGTAGAGGACGTCCCCGCCCGCACCGGTGACCGCCAGTCCCGTGGCCACGCCCGGCGTCGCGGTGCGCTGCGTCGACGCGGGCAGCGCCGACTCCGGCAGGTGCCGCGGACGGCCGAGGTAGTCCTCCAGGTCCGCCGCGTCGACCACGACCGGCAGGGACGCCTCGTCCAGCGCGACCCGCGTCGCGATCTTGCGCAGCACCTTCGCGATGGTGCGGTTCGCGTCACGCACCCCCGCCTCGCGGGTGTACTCGCCGGCGACCCGGCGCAGCGCGCCGTCGGTGAACCGGACGTCGCCCGCACCGAGTCCGGCGCGTTCCAGCTCGCGGGGGAGCAGGTGGTCGCGCCCGATCACGACCTTCTCGTGCTCGGTGTACCCGTCGAGCGCCACCAGCTCCATCCGGTCCAGCAGCGGGCCGGGGATGGTCTCCAGCGCGTTGGCCGTGGCGAGGAACACCACGTCGGACAGGTCCAGCTCGACCTCGAGGTAGTGGTCGCGGAAGGTGTGGTTCTGCTCGAGGTCGAGCACCTCCAGCAGCGCCGCCGTCGGATCGCCCCGGTAGTCGGCGCCCACCTTGTCGACCTCGTCCAGCAGGACGACCGGGTTCATCGACCCCGCCTCCTTGATCGCGCGGACGATCCGGCCCGGCATGGCGCCGACGTAGGTGCGCCGATGGCCGCGGATCTCCGCCTCGTCCCGGACCCCGCCGAGTGCGACGCGCACGAACTCCCGGCCCATCGCCCGCGCGACGGACTCCCCGAGTGAGGTCTTGCCCACACCCGGCGGGCCGACCAGCGCCAGCACCGCCCCGGAGTGCCGACCGCCCACCTGGCCGCGACCGGTCTCGGCGCGACGCGCGCGCACGGCCAGGTACTCGGTGATGCGCTCCTTCACGTCGTCCAGGCCCGCGTGGTCGGCATCGAGCACCGCGCGCGCCGCGGCGATGTCGTGCACGTCGGTGGTGCGACGGTGCCACGGCATGTCCAGGACCGTGTCCAGCCAGGTGCGGATCCAGCCGCCTTCCGGCGACTGCTCCGACGTGCGTTCCAGCTTGTCCACCTCGGCCAGCGCGGCGGTCCGGACGTGCTCGGGCAGATCGGCCTTCTCCACGCGGGTGCGGTAGTCGTCGGAGTCGGCGCTGCCGTCGAGCTCGCCGAGCTCCTTGCGGATCGCCTCCAGCTGCCTGCGCAGCAGGAACTCCTTCTGCTGCTTTTCCATGCCCTCGGCGACGTCCTTGCGGATCGTGTCGGTGACCTCGAGCTCGGCCAGGTACTCCCGGCTCCACTCCAGCGCCCTCTCCAGCCGGGACGCGACGTCGAGCGTGGTGAGTAGCGCCAACTTCTGCTCGGTGCTCAGGAAGGGGGAGTTCCCGGCCAGGTCGGCGACCGCGGACGGGTCCTCGACCTGCTGCACCGCGTCGATCATCTGCCAGCCGCCCCGATGCTGGAGGATCGAGATCACGACGGTCTTGTACTCGCCGGCCAGTGCGGCCGCCCGGTCGTCGACCACCTCCGTGACCGGTTCGGCGTGCACCCAGCGTGCCGCGCCGGGACCGTCGCCGGTGTCGCCGACGCGGGCGCGCTCGGTGCCGCGCAACAGGACGGCGGCCTTGCCACCGGGGACGCGGCCGACGCGCTCGACGGTCGCGACCGTGCCCAGCGCGGCGTACTCCCCGTGCGTGCGCGGCACGATCAGCACCTCCGCCTGCGCCGCCGGGACCGACCGGATGCCCGGGAACGACGGCGTGCTCGCGGTCGCGCTGCGCGCGGAGTCGACCGCGGCCCGCGTCTCGGTGTCGTCGAGCTCGAGCGGGACGACCATCCCGGGCAGCACGACGTCGTCGTCGAGGGGCAGTACGGGGATGAGCCTGGTTTCGGTCATCGGTGTTGCTCCCTACTTGTTGAGTCTGCCTAGCTCAACTTTGCGAAGTCGCGCTTTGTTTCCGCAGGTCGTTCGCCCGAAGCGGACGCGCTGCGGGAATAAGGCGGCGATCGGGGCGCGCCCCGCACACGCGAAATGAGATCCTCGTCGCATTGCGGGAAACGTTTTCTCGGGTGTATAAGGCCGAAACCACGCAGCGTCATCGATGATCATCCGAGCGCGTAATCCCGATCGACGGGGAATCGCGATCACCGCGGGGGAGTCCAGCCCGGAGTCGCCTGATCGTCGCGTCGTAGCGCGCGTTCGGTGCTTAACGCCGATTACCGGGAGCAATCGCGGAAAAGGTCACGTCACCCCGTGTGTCTGCGCTGGTCACCGTAGTTGGCAACTTGTTAACTATGGGGTGATGTCGCGGAGGCCGGAAAGAGGCTGGAGTACGCCCTCCGGGGTACAGTGATCCCCTCAATCGCACCGAGATCACCATCTCGCGCGCGATGAGGACACGGAGGGCGCACTGGGGCGAATGGGTGGAAGGAGGTTGCATGCCGGACTCCGATGGCAGGCCTGACGGCCCCATCCCGGCGGCAGCCGCGAATGCTGGTGGTGCCGAAGCACGGGCGGATGAGCGTCGATTCCGGGTCTACACGCTGACCGTGTTCTCCGTCGGTGTGCTCACCGCCGCCGCGGTCTCGCTCTGGATGCCGTTCCACGGCTCGGCGAAGCTGTGGTGGATCGGTCCGGTGCTGGCCCTGTCCTTCCTGCTCGCCGAACAGCTCGGCATCAACGTCGACGTCCGGTCCGGGATCTCCTGGACCATCTCCTTCACCGAGATCCCGCTGGTCATCGGGTTCTTTGTGGCCCCGTTCGAAGTGGTGCTCGCCGCCCACCTGATCGCCGGGATCAGCACGCTCGTCGTCCGGCGCGTGTCCGGGCGCGTCCTCTACAACGCGGGCGCTTTCCTGCTGGAGATCACCAGCGCGTTCGCCGTCGCGGGCCTGGTCGAGAAGGTCATGGGTGCCGACGGGATGACGTGGCCCGCCGCGCTCGCGGGAACCCTGACCGCGCCGCTGGCCAGCACGCTGCTCGCGCTGGCGGCCGTGCGGGTGCTGCGCCGCCGCATGCGGATCGGCACCGCGCTGCGGCTCACCGGCCGCATCCTGGTCGTCGGGTTCGTCAACGCCTCGGTCGGCCTGAGCGGCTACCTGGTGATCGCGGGCACGGCCAACGCGTGGCCGCTGGTGCTCGCCGTGTTCGCCGGGTTGTCCGCGCTCTACTGGGCCTATTCCGACCTGCTGCGCGAGCAGCGGGACATGGAGGCGCTCTCCGACGTCAGCCTGATGGTCGCCCGCTCCGGCCAGCAGGCCGCGGCCCGGCCCGCCAGCGGCGCCGACGACCTGGCGGCGGGGGTGAACGTCAGCGAGTGGGAAACCATCGCCGAGCGGATCAAGGACCAGCTCTCCGCGGGGCGGGTCGTGCTGCGGCTGCGGCTGGAGCCCACCGCGGACATGCGCTCCGTCGTCGCGGGTGAACCGCTGCCGCCCGCCGACCTGCCCGTCGACGACCCGATGGTGCGGCTGCCCGGCTCGCACGTCCGGCACTTCCGGATCAGCGAGTCCAACAGCGACATCGCCACCGCGCTGCTCAACCGGGGCGCGCAGGAGGCGCTGGTGGTGCCGCTGCGCAGTGCCAACCAGCTGCTCGGCGTGGTCGAGGCGCACGACCGGCTCTCCCGTTGGCGCGGCTTCGGCAAGTACGACGTCCAGCTGCTCGGCACCATGGCCAGCCACCTGGCGACCGCGCTGGACAACCGCCGCCTGCTCGCCACGCTGCGGCACGACGCCTACCACGACCCGCTCACCGGCTTGCTCAACCGGCCCGGGTTCCGGCAGGTCGCGCGCGAACCGCTCGCCGACCACGCCGCCGACGGCGCCGCCGTCCTGCGGATCGACCTGGACGTGTTCTCGACGGTCAGCGACGCGCTCGGCTACGCGTGGGCGGACCGGATGGTGATCGCCGCCGGGCGCCGCCTGCGCGACGCGCTCGGCCCGGACGTGCCGCTCGCCAGGCTGGAGGGCGCGTCGTTCGCGGCGCTGCTCACCGGGCTGCGCGGGGCCGAAGCGCACGCGGTCGCCGAACGGTTGCGCGGTCAGCTGTCCGTGCCCTATCCGGTCGACCGGCTCACGGTCGAGGCCAACGCGATGGTCGGCTACGCCTGCACCGCCGACGACGACACGCTCGACGCCGGTGACGTGGACGCCCTGCTGCAGCGCGCCGACGTCGCCGTGCGCGCCACCCGCGGCGGCGAGGAGGTCCGCGGGTACGTGCCGAGTATGGGCCAGATCTTCCTGCGCCGGTTCCAGATGGTCACGCAGTTCCGGCAGGCCATCGAGGAGGGCCAGGTCAGCGTCCACTACCAGCCGAAGGTCTCGCTGCCGAGCAAGCAGGTGCTCGGGGTGGAGGCGCTGGTGCGCTGGCAGCACCCGGAGTTCGGCAGGCTCGACCCGGACGAGTTCGTGCCGGCCGTCGAGGCCGCGGGTCTGGTCGGGGTGCTCACCGGGTTCGTGCTGGAGCAGTCGCTGATCCGGGTGCGCAAGTGGATGGACGAGGGGCTGCGGATCTCCGTCGCGGTCAACCTGTCCGTCCGCAACCTCGCCGACGAGGACTTCCCGGCGCGGGTCGTGGAGGCGCTGGAGCGCTTCGGCGTGCCGCCCGAGCTGCTCACGTTCGAGCTCACCGAGTCCGGGGTCATGGCCGACCCGCAGAAGGCGCTGCCGATCCTGCGCGAGCTGCACGGCCTCGGCATCGTCCTCGCCGTCGACGACTTCGGCACGGGCTACTCGTCGCTGGCCTACCTGCGGCAGCTGCCGGTGGACGAGGTCAAGATCGACAAGAGCTTCGTGCTCGGCATGGGCACCGACCTCGGCGACCTGGCCGTGGTCCGGTCGATCGTCGAGCTCGGCCACTCGCTGGGCCTCGCGGTGGTCGCCGAGGGCGTCGAAGAGGACGTCGCGCGGGACCAGCTGGAGGCGATGGGCTGCGACGTCGCGCAGGGCTACCTGATCTCCCGCCCGCTTGCCGAGGACCGGCTCGAGGCCTGGTTGCAGGCCCGTACGGCGCGGTCGGTGGGGCGGAAGACGGAGACGGTGCTGACACTGCTCACGTGAAAGGGGACCCCCCTGTTCGAGCGGTCCGGTCGGCCATGTAATCTCTTCGAGGCTTCAACGTTCAGGCGTTGGACTCGCCCCAATAGCTCAGTCGGCAGAGCGTCTCCATGGTAAGGAGAAGGTCTACGGTTCGATTCCGTATTGGGGCTCGGTGGTCAGCAGGCTTCCCCGTGAAGTCTGAAGGCCGGGTCAAGGCGGTGTAGCTCAGTCGGTAGAGCAAGCGGCTCATAATCGCTGTGTCGCCGGTTCAAGTCCGGCCACCGCTACGCGGATGGGCGGGCTATGCTCACGGATTGCGTGAGCCTGATCCGCTTCGCCATCACACCCGGGGGTCGAACCCCCGGGCCCCCACCAGGGGGCAAGCCCCCTGGGCCCCCACCGGGGCGACCTGGGAGGCTGGGTTGCCTGTGGGGGGTTTCGTTGTGTAGAGAAAGGCTTTGCTGTGGCTGCCACCGACGTGCGACCGAAGATCACGCTGGCGTGCGAGGTCTGCAAGCACCGCAACTACATCACCAAGAAGAACCGGCGCAACGACCCGGATCGCCTGGAGATGAAGAAGTTCTGCCCGAACTGCGGTACGCACCGGGTCCACAAGGAAACCCGCTGACGCCAGCACCAGGTTCTCGCACGAAGGCCGCTCCGGTTCGCCGGGGCGGCCTTCGCGCTGTTCAGGCCCGCAACTCCAGCGCGGCGAACGCAGTCACCCACGCGACGCCCGCCAGCAGGAACGCCACCCCCAGCGCGGTGAGCGGCAGAACCGGTATCAGCACCAGGATCGCGACGGCCGCCACCGCGTTGACCGTCGCGGCGACCCGGGCGCCTGCGCGCACGTCGGCCCGCCGGGCCAGCAGCGCCAACGCCACCCCGCCCGCGAGCATCAGGGCGCCGATCGGCGCGAACCAGCTCGACGGCAGCCCCAGCGGCCCGGACAGGTAGAATCCGCCGGCAGCATCACGACGCCGAAGACCGCGGTGCCGGCCCGTCCGCGCGCAGGGTCGCTCTCGTGGTGTGCATCAATATCCCTTCCCGCTCGACCTGTTCCCCACGCTGACAGCGCCACGGAGGCGGTTCAATGACCTCCGAGGTCATGGATCTCGGGATCACCACCCGCATAACCTGGGCCGGTGGATTCGGGGTTCGGGGAGCTGTTGCGAGACTGGCGGCGGCAGCGCAAGATCAGCCAGCTCGACCTGGCCCTGCTGGCGGACACGTCGGCGCGCCACCTCTCCTGCGTCGAGACCGGGCGCGCCCAGCCGAGCCGGGAGATGGTGCTGCGGCTGGCCACCGCGCTCGACGTGCCGCTGCGCGAGCGGAACGAGCTGCTGCTCGCCGCCGGGTACGCGCCGTTCTACCGCGAGAGCAGCCTCGAGGACGAGGAGATGTCCGCGGTCCGCGCCGCGCTCGACGCGATCCTCACCAATCACGAGCCCTACCCGGCGGTCGTCGTCGACCGGTGCTGGAACGTCGTCGCCGGCAACCGCGGCATGGCGCTGCTGATGGACGGGATCCCGCCGGAGCTGCTGGCGCCACGGCCGAACGTGTTCCGGCTCGCCCTGCACCCCGCGGGCCTCGCCGCCCGCCTGGTCAACCTGCACGAGGTGCGGGAGCTGTTCCTCGACCGGCTGCGGCGCCAGGTCCGGATCACCGGCGACGCCGACCTGCGAGCGCTGCACGAGGAGGTCAGTCGTTACCCGGTGCCGGACGGCGCGAAGCCCCCGGCCACCCGCCGCAGCCCGATCGAGGTTCCGCTGCGCATCCGCACGGCGGACGGCGAGCTGGCGCTGTTCAGCACCATGGCGACGTTCGGCGCCCCGGCCGACGTGACCCTGTCCGAGCTGGCGATCGAGCTGTTCTACCCGCTGGACGAGGCAACCGGACGTGCGCTGACCGCCCTCGCCGGGTAGGTAGGCTGCCCGGGTGCCTTTGGATCCCTCGTTCACCGGGCGGACGTACCCGCCGGACTCCACGTACGAAGTCGGCCGCGAGAAGATCCGGGAGTTCGCCGCCGCGATCGGCGACACCAGCCCGCTCTACACCGACGCGGAGGCGGCCCGCGCCGCCGGCTACCCGGACGTCATCGCGCCGCCCACGTTCCTCACCGTGATCAACCTCGAAGCCATCAACGCGATCGCGGGCGACCCCGAGCTCGGCCTCGACTACAGCCGGATGGTGCACGGCGACCAGAGCTTCAGCTACACCCGGCCGGTGCACGCCGGTGACGTGCTGAGCATCACCACGACCGTCGAGGACATCAAGTCCCGTGCGGGCAACGACTTCCTGACCGTGCGTGCCGAGATCACCGACGCCGACGACAAGCTGGTGTGCACCACACGGGCTCAGCTCGTGGTGCGGGGGGAGGAGCCCTGATGGCGTACGAGAAGGGCGCGGAGCTGCCCCCGCTGACCGTGCACGTCACGCGCGACCAGCTGGTCCGATACGCGGGCGCCTCGCTGGACTTCAACCCGATCCACTGGAACGAGCGGTTCGCCAAGGAGGTCGGCCTCCCGGACGTGATCGCGCACGGCATGCTGACCATGGCGCTCGGGGGCAGGCTCGTCACCGACTGGCTCGGTGACCCGGGCAAGCTCGTCGAATACGGGGTTCGCTTCACCCGGCCCGTCGTCGTGTCGCCGGACGGCGCCGACGTCGAGTTCACCGGCAAGGTCGCCGAGGTCCGCGAGGACGGCACCGCCCGCGTCGACATCACCGCGAAGTTCGGCGGCAAGACCGTCCTGGGGAAGGCCCAGGCCGTCGTTCGCTGACGACCGCCTGCATCCCAAACTGGTACCATCGTGGTATGACGAAGCAGATCGCCGTTCGTCTGCCCGACGAGCTGGTGTCGTTCATCGACTCCGTGGTGCAGGAAGGCGGGGCCGCCAGCCGCGCTGACCTGGTCTTCCGCGCGTTGGAGCGGGAGCGCCGCCGGTTCCTGGCGGAGCGCGACATCGCGCTGCTCACCGGCGGTGCCCCGGACGACCTCGACGGCATCGAGGGGGCCGCGGCCCCGCTGGACGACCTGGACTGATGCGCCCCATCCACACGGCCCGGCTGGACAAGGTCCGGCCGGTGCTGGTGCTGACCCGCGAACTGATCCGCCCGCACCTCACGCGCGTCACGGTCGCCCCCATCACGAGCACGATCCGCGGCCTGTCGACCGAGGTGCGGGTCGGCGCGCGCAACGGCCTCGACCACGAGAGCGTGATCAGCTGCGACAACATCCAGACGATCCGGGGAAGCGCGCTGGGCAAGCAGATCGGGCGGCTGTTGCCCGAGCAGGAGGCCGAACTCACCGAAGCGATCCGGCTCGCCTTCGACCTGGATTAGCGCCGTGGCCACCAATCGGTGCCGTCGAGGGCTACTCGAGCAGCTTCAGTACCGCGGCGGCCATGCCGCGTTCGCCCAGGGCGTTCGGGTGCAGTGCGGCCGCCGGCGCGGACGGGACCACGTCCTCGACCCACTTGTCCTTCGCCTTCGCACACATGTCCTTGCCCCTGCTCGGCGTTGCGGTGTCGGCGTACCCGGCGCCGTTCGCGTCGGTCTGGTCGGCCAGCATCGCGTTGAGCCGCTCCAACGACGTGCGCAGGTACGCCACGTCATCCGGGCCGATCGGCAGGAACGGCCAGCAGCCCGCGCCGTCCGGCAGCGCCGTCGGGTAGCCCACCACGATCACCCGGGCGCGCGGTGCCCGCTCGTGGATCTCCCGCAGCGCGGCCCCGATCTCCGGCGCGGTGGCCCTGATTCGGTCGGCCAGCTCGTCCCGCCCGCCCGCAGTCAACCGCGGCGTGCACACCGACACCGCCTCGTCCTCGGTCACGCAGTCGCGCGCCAGGCCGACCAGGCCGATGTCGTTGCCGCCCATCCCGAGCGTCACCAACGTGGTGTCCGGGGTGACCGCGTCCAGCTGGGGCGGGTTCGTCCCGCCGCGCGTGGCCTGCGGCTCGGTGAGGTGCCGGGTCGTCGCGCCACCGCAACTGACGTCGGTGAACGACGCGGGTCGGATCCGCTGCGCGATCAGGTGCGGGTAGTTGTTGTCCGACCGCTCGCAGCCCGGGGGCGGGCCCGCCGGAGCACCGGTGCGCGGCGACGACGTGTACGAATCGCCCAGCGCGACGTAGCGGCCGGTGCCCGCGCCGATCTCCGAACCCGGTGGTGCCGGCGGCGTCGCCGACCCGTCACCGTCGCTGCGCCAGTACGCGAATCCGATGACGGCCGCGCCGACGAGCGCGGCGATCACGACCCCGGCGAGTGCCTTCGTGCCCACGCGACCACGACTACCCCGAAAACACCGGAGCGGCACCTCCCCGACGGGGAGATGCCGCTCCGGTGACCGGGACTACTTCGCCTCGCCGAGCAGGGCGGCGATCCGCTGCACGCCCTCGACGAGGTCGGACTCGGCCAGCGCGTAGGAGAAGCGGAAGTAACCGGGGGTGCCGAACGCCTCCCCGGGCACGGCCGCGACATCGGCCTCGCGCAGGATCAGGTCGGCCAGCTCGAGCGTGTCCGACGGCCGCTCGCCGCGGATCTCCTTGCCCAGGACGTCCTTGAACGACGGGTACGCGTAGAACGCGCCCTCCGGCGTCGGGCACGTCACGCCGGGGATCTCCGACAGCAGTGACACGATCTTCTTCCGCCGCGCGTCGAACGCGGCACGCATGTCGGCGACCACGTCCAGCGGTCCCGCGACCGCGGCCAGCGCAGCCCGCTGCGCCACGTTCGACACGTTGCCGCACAGGTGCGACTGGTAACCCGTGGCGGCCTTGATCACGTCCTTCGGGCCCGCGATCCAGCCCACGCGCCATCCGGTCATCGAGTACGTCTTGGCGACGCCGTTGAGGACCAGCGTGCGGTCGGCCAGCTCGGGCACGACGACCGGCAGCGAGTGGTTCTCCGCGCCGTCGTAGGTGAGGTGCTCGTAGATCTCGTCGGTGATCACCCAGATGCCGTGCTCGGCGGCCCACTTGCCGATCGCCTCGATCTGGTCGCGGGTGTAGACCGCGCCGGTCGGGTTGGACGGCGAGTTGAACAGCAGGACCTTCGTGCGGTCGGTGCGCGCGGCCTCCAGCTGCTCGACCGTGACCCGGTATCCGGTCGACTCATCGGCCGTGACCTGCACCGGCACACCACCGGCGAGCTTGATCGACTCGGGGTAGGTGGTCCAGTACGGCGCCAGCAGCAGGACCTCGTCGCCCGGGTCGCACAGCGTGGCGAACGCCGAGTAGACGGCCTGCTTGCCACCGTTGGTGACCAGAACCTGGCTGGGCTCGATCTCGAAGTTGGTGTCACGCAGCGTCTTCGCCGCGATGGCCTCCTTCAGCTCCGGCAGGCCGCCCGCGGCGGTGTAACCGTGGTTGGACCGGTCGCGGACCGCCTTCGCGGCCGCCTCGACGACGTAGTCGGGCGTGGGGAAGTCCGGCTGCCCCGCACCGAAGCCGATCACCGGGCGGCCCTGGGCCTTCAGCTCCTTGGCCTTCGCGTCGACGGCGAGCGTGGCCGACGGCGTGATGCCGGCGATCCGGGCCGAGATGCGGGAGCCTGCGGTGACGGTTGCTGGTGCGTTCATGGCCTTCATGTTCGCACGTCGCGTGTGTCGAGGAGCACTCGGGAGCCGTTGCGCGCCCCTCGGTTGCGGGCCGGTGAAGGGCTTGCCGTAGACTTCCGAACTTGGAACGTCCGGCGCCTGACCCCGCAGGGCATGCGGGGAGGGTCAAGGGCGTCCAGCGAGCGGTTGGATTGCTCGAAGGGGTGTAGCTCAATTGGCAGAGCAGCGGTCTCCAAAACCGCAGGTTGCAGGTTCAAGTCCTGTCACCCCTGCGTCGATGTAGGTGCCTTAGCGGAGGAGTGGTCGTGAGCGACGACAACGACGCCGGCGGCAAGGACCAGGAGCAGGAGTCCAAGCGGACTGCTCGTCCGGTCACCGCCGCGGCGCGGCGCGAACGTCGCGCCTCCGCGCGCCCAGCGGGCAAGGCGGCCAAGGAAGGTGACAAGGCGCGTCCTTCGGGCAAGGCTTCAGCCGGTGCCCCGGCCACCGAGGCCACGTCGAAGGCGGGCGAGGTCAAGAAGGGGCGCGCGACCCCGAAGCGGACCCGCAAGGACAAGAAGCCGTCGCTCTTCGCGCGGCTGGTGCGGTTCATCCGTGAGGTGTGGGCCGAACTGCGCAAGGTCATCTGGCCGACGCGCAAGCAGATGATCACCTACACCACGGTGGTGCTGGTTTTCGTGGCCTTCATGGTCGCGCTGGTCTCGTTGCTGGACTTCGCGTTCCGCAAGGGCGTGTTCTGGCTGTTCGGCTGAGCGCGTCTGCGGGGCCGGCACGGACACGACAAGCGATCAAGTGAGAGGACGGAACGTGACCTCCGAGAACGGCGTCGCAGCCGGCGACGAGTACGACGAGCCGGTCGAGGCCGCCACCGCGGCCGAGGACGAGGCCGCCGTGTCCGGCGAGGACGCCGACACCGCGGCCACCGACTCCGACGCTCAGTCCGCCGAGGACGGGGCTGCAGAGGAGGAGTCCGCCGAGGACGCTCCGGCTGAGGACGAGGACCCGGTCGAGAAGCTGCGCAAGGAGCTGCTCACGCTCCCCGGCGACTGGTACGTCGTGCACTCCTACGCCGGGTACGAGAACAAGGTCAAGAACAACCTCGAGACCCGTACCCAGACACTGGACGTCGAGGACTACATCTTCCAGATCGAGGTGCCCACCAAAGAGGTCACCCAGATCAAGAACGGCCAGCCGCGCCAGGTGCAGGAGAAGGTCCTGCCCGGCTACATCCTGGTCCGGATGGAACTCAACGACGCGTCCTGGAGCGCTGTCCGCAACACGCCCGGTGTCACCGGGTTCGTGGGCGCCACGTCGAAGCCGTCGCCGCTGACCGTCGACGACGTGCTCAAGTTCCTGGCCCCGCAGGTCGAGAAGACCGCCCCCGCCAAGGGCAAGGGCGAGTCCGGTGCCGCGAAGGCCGCCCCGGGTGCGCCCGCGGTCGAGGTCGACTTCGAGGTCGGCGAGTCGGTCACCGTCATGGACGGCCCGTTCGCCACGCTGCCCGCGACGATCAGCGAGGTCAACGCGGACGCGCAGAAGTTGAAGGTCCTGGTGTCGATCTTCGGCCGCGAGACGCCGGTCGAGCTGTCGTTCACCCAGGTCGCCAAGATCTGACGATCCGAGTCGGTACACTGGATCGTTGGCCCTCGCGCGCAGGCAGGCGCGTGAGGTACTCGGTACTGAATAGGAACTAGGAATGCCACCCAAGAAGAAGAAGCTTGCAGCGATCATCAAGCTGCAGATTCAGGCGGGTGCCGCGAACCCGGCTCCGCCGGTCGGCCCTGCGCTGGGTCAGCACGGCGTCAACATCATGGAGTTCTGCAAGGCCTACAACGCCGCGACCGAGTCGCAGCGCGGCAACGTGGTGCCGGTCGAGATCTCCGTGTACGAAGACCGGTCGTTCGACTTCAAGCTGAAGACGCCGCCGGCCGC